>Ga0163163_10005903_pt1 | contig 10654 bp, 6 predicted proteins | sample S65metaG_FD_119766 | JGI IMG/M metagenome (GOLD analysis project Ga0163163, IMG submission 119766) | Switchgrass rhizosphere microbial communities from Kellogg Biological Station, Michigan, USA - S6-5 metaG | ecosystem: Host-associated > Plants > Roots > Rhizosphere > Soil | place: USA: Michigan... | reverse complement strand
GAGGCTGCGGAGGCGGCGAAAGCGGCTCCGGCACCGGCTCCTGAAAAAATTCGCAACGTGCGGCAGGAGGCGCGGGCTTTCATTCCGCCGGAGGTGAAGCCGAATCCGAAGGCGACGCAGACGCTGATTCAGCCGCTCTCACCGCCGGATCTGGCGCCGCCGCCGGTGCCGTTGCCGAACTTCCGCGTCATCACCGAAGTCAGCCAACTGAAGAAGATTCCGAAACCGTTCACGGCGCCGGGGCGAAGGACTCCGCCGACGCCGGCGCAATCGCCGGACGTGGTGGCCGATCCGGCGCTGGTGCTGGTGCCGCAAACGCCGGCGCCGGTGGGCGATCCGCTGGCGGTGTTGTCGTTGAACGATCATCCCATTCCGTTCAATGACAAAGTGGTGGTGCCGCCGGGCAATGTGGCGCAGCCTCCGCTCGAATCGACGGGGCCTGCGGGCGTTTCGGGCAACACGGCGGCGGCCAACAGCGGCAACGGAAGCGCGCGCGCCGCGGGGGGGAGTGCGGGCGCGGGGAACGGCAACGGGACGGCGAACAGTAACGGACGGAGTTCGGTAGGATTCGGAACGGGCGCGGCGCTGGTGGGAGGCTCGGCCGACGGGAGCGTGGTCGCGGCAGTGGGCGGCAGCGGCGTGAACGGAGGCAACGGTCCGGGGGGCAACAACGGAACTGCTGCGAGTGGCGCGGGGAGTAACGGCGCGAATGGCGCGGGCCTGGGCGGGAACGGCGTGGACGGTGCGGGCGCGGGCACGGGGACCGGCGCGGGCACGGGCGCAGGGTCAGGCACGGGAGCGGGCGTGGGGAAAAATACGCCGGGATCGCCGACGATCAACCGTCCGCCAAGTGGGAATTTCGATGCGGTGGTGGTGCAGTCCTCGCCTGTCGATCAATATCCGGAGAGCCGCGGGCTGCTGAGCGGGCGTCCGATTTATTCGGTGTACATTCCGATGGGAACGGCGCGCGACTGGACTTTGTTCTTCTGCGTTCCGGGCGAGAAACCGTCGTCGGGCAACGGGCCTGTGGTAGTGCTGGCGCCGCTGGGGGCTCCGGTGAAGGCGCCGTATCCCACTAAACTGATCAAACCCGCGATCAGCTTGCCTTCCTACGAAAAATACGTGCTGGTGCATGGCATGGTGAACAAGGACGGGCATTTCGAGAGCCTGCGCCTGGTGCGGCCCATCAAGCCGGAGACCGATCAGGCGCTGCTGACGGCGCTGGCGGGGTGGGAGTTCCGCGCGGCTACACGCGACGGGGTGGCGATTGCGGTGGAGTTCCTGTTGTCGATACCCGCCAAAGGTTTGTAACCGCCGGCACGGATGTGCCACCATAGCGAAATCATGACCAGCCGTATCAAGATGGCGCTTGCGTTGACGGGCGTCGCGTTGTTCAGCGGGATCGCGCTGCTGAGCCAGACCAATTTACCGCCGCTGCCCGACAACCGGGTGCGAACGGTGGACCCGGCGAAGTATCCGGAAGTGACGCGGCTGGTGCAGGGCAAGATCATGGTGGTGGCGGGCGCGGGCAGCCAGGTGAGCGTGCTGGCGGGCGACGAAGGGCTGCTGATTGTCGACGATCAGTACAAACAGATGAACGAGAAGCTGCTGGCCGCCATCAAGACGATTTCCGATAAGCCGATTCGCTTCGTGATTAATACGCACATGCATCCGGATCACGTGGGAGGCAACGAGGCGCTGGCTAAACTGGGCGCGGTGATCTTCGCGCATGACAATGTGCGGATTCGTTTGATGGGCGGACTGCCGGCGGGGGCTGCTCCTGCACCTGCGGGACGGGGCGGTCCGGCGCAAGCGCCTACTCCGGCAGTGGCGCTACCGGTGGTGACTTATAAAGACGTCGTCAATCTGCACATCAACGGCGAAGATATCAGCATCATTCCGTCGCCCAAGCCTTCGCATACCGATGGCGATTGCTTCATTTACTTCAAGAATTCCGACGTGCTGGCGATGGGGGATGTTTATACGACTGATTTTCCGGCGATCAATCCGGGCAACGGCGGGACTTCCCAGAATGTCATCGACGATTGGAATTATGCGTTGGATCATTACATTGGCCCGAACACCAAGATCGTGCCGGGGCACGGGCAGATTTCAACGCGCGCCGATTTAATCGCGCTGCGCGACGCTACCATCACCATTCGCGAGCGCTTTCACAAGATGGTGAAGGACGGGATGACGCTGGAGCAGGTGAAGGCGGCGCGGCCTACTAAGGAATTCGACCAACGCTTCTCGCTGGAGACGGTGGGGCACAACGAGATCATTTCGACGGATGCCTGGTACGGAATTATGTACAACGAGGCTAAGAACGGGCTGTAGTCGCGCAGCGCTATAGTGAAGGCAGGCAAGCGCCTATGACCGCTCAATTACGCGAGATTTCCGGGTTGGCCCTGGTCGTGGCGGGCGTCGCCGGTTGCTTGCTCCCGATTATTCCCGGCATTCCGCTGATCGTCGCCGGCGTGGCGATTCTGGGGACCGATCACGCGCTGGTCCGCCGCTCGCGCGCCTGGCTGGAGAAAAAAGGATTTCTGAAACCGCAGGCTTAGGGTCGCGGCGCACTAGGGAGTGACAACCGGAATGGTGGAAAAGACCCCCGATGGGGCGAAACGAATCCCCAGAACGCTGATCTTCCCTCCGGCCGGGGTATCGAACTCCACACTGCCGGTCTGATTTCCGGTGGCCAAAAACTGCGAGGCGAGCACAAACGCGCTATGGCCGTTCCCGGCGAGGGTGACGTGATCCGAGCCAATCATATTTCCGACGCTATCGCGGATCACCACCGGAATGGTGGCGGAGGCGTTGGAAAGATTTGCAACGGACACGCCGGTGGCGACACCGTTCAGATTATCGAACGGCAAGATGTAGGCGGAGGCATTCCGCGTTTCGAGCGGCACGATCGCTTCCTCATCGCGGGGTCCGTAGCGGAAGCGAATGAATCCACTCACCTGGCCGTCGGTGGCCAGTTGCGCGGATCCGATTTGCAAAGGGGCGCCGGCGGGCGCGGTGCTATCGATGACGAAACGTTGATGCGGCGCCAGGGTTTGATCGGTCGCCGAAACGAGTGCCGGAGTTCCGCCGGTGGTCACTTGAATAGGCAGTCCGCTGCCGTCGTCCGCGAAGAACTTTAAATGTGCCTGCGCGGTGGTGGCGCCGGCGTTTACCAACTCAATGGTGCTTTCCCAGCCGTCTCCCACGGCGAGGTGAGCCAGCGCACCGCCACCCGCATCGGTACTGGCGATCACGGGAATAGTAGTGAAGCGCTGTCCCGGCGGAAAGCGCAATCCTAAGACGCTGATGCGGCCATTCAGCGGGGTGTCGAATTCAAGCGTGCCGCTACGATTGGCGGTGTTTGCAAAACGATCGCTCATCACAAAGGACACATGACCCTGCGCGGGAAGCGAGATGCTGGCGGAGCCAATTTGAGCTCCGCTGTCATCGCGAATGACCACCGCGATATTGGCCGGACTGTTCGCGAGATTTGCGACGGCGGTCCCGGTGGCGATTCCGCTAGTGTTGTCGAAGGCCAGCGTATAGGCGGCGGCTTGGCGGGTCTCCAGGGGCACCAGTGCGTCTTGATCGCGCGGGTTATAGCGGAAGCGGATGTAGCCGCTCACTCCGCTATCGGCGGCGACTTCGGCCGAGCCGACAGCGAGTGCGGCGGCGGCGGGCGCTTGACTGTCGACGGTCAGCACCGAGCCTGCGGGCATGATCTGGTCGACGCTGGAGGTAGTTGCCGTGGTTCCAGGCGGAGAGGTCAGCAAGGGAATCGAGAGCGCGCTGCCGTCGTCGACGTAATATCCGACGTGGGCTTGGGCGAAGGTGGAGCGGGGATTGACCAGCACAGTGGTGCTTTGCCAGCCGTCTCCCACAGCCAGGTGTGCCATGGAGCCGGATACGAGTGAGGTGTTGAGGGGTGGCGGAAGGGGATCTATGGTGATTGTGTAGGGATTCGACACTGTCACCGGCGCTGGAAGGGAAGTGTCTTGAATGGAGATCGTAAAGTTATACGTCCCCGGTGTAGTTGGCGTACCCGAGATACCGGTTGGCGAAAGTGTCAGCCCGGGCGGCAAGATCCCGGCACTGATCCATCCGCTGGCGCCGATCGAGCACGCTGATAGGTATGCTTGGCCGACCTGGCCCGACGCAGGGGAGCAACTCAGGGATAGTTGGTTGGAGACGTGCAAATTCAATTCCCAAAGCCGGGGTTGCGGAACAACAGAACTATCCGTGACTTTGAGATAAACGTCGAAAGAACCTCCGATGGCGGTTTGGGTCGGCGTCCCGCTGATGCTGATCACGTTGCCCGTAGTGCTACTGAATGCCATACCGGGCGGGAGCACACCGGTATGGATGGACCAGTTGTAGGGCGGCGTTCCGCCAGATGCCGCGCAGGCAATGGGGGACATGGGCGTTCCGATCTCCGAAGGCAAATTGGGAAGCGCACAGGTCATGCTAAACAGGGCAGCAGTCGAACCGGCGGACGCCGTAGCGCCGGTAAACGACTCCGCCGCCGTCATTGCAATCGGAGTGGTGCTGTCGGTCAGTTGCAGTGCGTAATTGTAATTACCAGCCGCCAGCGGAGTTCCGGAAATACTGACGGCGCCGTTACTGAGAGGAGTGAGCTGGAGACCAGCCGGGAGTGTACCGGCGGCAACTGACCATTGATAAGGCGGCGTCCCGGCCGCGGCGAGGCAGGCGACGGCGTAGGGAATTCCTACTTGCGGCGGTCCATTGGTTGAGGAGCAACTTATCCGCGGCGGCATGGCCAGGATGGTGCCCACTTCCGTGTAAGTGGTCACCTGTGGCGTGGGTACGCTGCTGTCAGTAGCCTTCACTGTAAATCTGTAGGGACCCGGAACTGCCGGGTTGCCGACATAAATGCCCGGACCCGTTGTGTTGGGTGGGAACCCGCCCGGTACCAAGCCTTCGCTGATGGACCAAAAATAGGGTTCCATTCCGCCCGCGACCGCGCATCGCGCAATTGGCATCCCCACCTTGGCGGCTCCCTGCGCGAAGCATCCGACGACAAAGGAGCCGTTACCAGCGTCCTGATCCCACGACAGGACGGCTTGTTGCGCTCCTGGAGCACCGCTTCCAAAAGAAAAAGTCCCGGTTTTTGCGGGACCCGTGTTCGGCGGAATTCCATAGTAATAGAGGCCGCCGTCCACGGTTGCACTGGTGCTGCCCGTTTGAGCAGCGGAACATCCGTCCGGATTGCTGGTCACCGTGAATGTGCCAGAGCCGCCGTCGGCTCCAAAGTGAGCTGACGTAGGGTTGATCGCATAGGTGCACGCAGTGGAGTTCACGACGACGGGGAACGTGAAGACGATGGTGCCGCTCTCGCGCAAAATCAGATTGCCGCGTCGAGGCGTGGGATCGGGATTCGGAGGGACGGAGGCAATGGAAGTGATGTCGGGGCCGAATGCTTGGGTGATTCCGGACGGCCTCGAAAATGTCACTCCCGGAATATCCGCGGTAAGAGTCCAGGGGCAACCCTCGCTGATGAAGTGGAAGCTCAAGAAAGCGACGCCGCCCGAAGGAGCGAAGGCGTAGGTCTGCGGGATGGTTCTGAACGTGCCACTAGGCACGCATGCGGTGCTGGCTGTGGTTCCGGCGAAACTCTGCGAGGCGGTGTGATTCTGGCTATCGGTGACCTGGAGCGTGTAGCTGAAAGGGCCGGCGGAGGCGGGTTGCCCGGAGATGGTGATGGAACCGGGTCCCGGCGGAAACGTCGTTTGCATGTTCAACCCGGCGGGCAACTGTCCGTTCACGATAGACCACTGAAAAGGCCCCACACCGCCGCCGGCGAAGCAAGTGGAGGAATAAGTGTAAATGACACTCTTTACAACGGGACCGTTCGCTTCGGTGCAGGCTAGCGAGAGCGGCTGCGGAGGCACCGGCGGAAGCACGTTGAGAGGAATCGACGAGTTGTAGCGGATGCTCCCGTAATTCCAAGAAGCTTGCGCGCCTTCGTCATATTGCGTAAAGTCCGCTGCGAACGAGATCAGCGTTCCATTGCTGACTGTAATCTCTAAGATCGTAAAAAAACCGGTTGATTGGTCATCACCTTTGAATCCACCGCTGAAAGACAGTCCGGGGGCAGAAGGAGTTTGAGATCCGGTTTGCATTGCGTTCTGGTAAGTGCCAACGCCGAGAATTTGGCCCTGGGGAGCGACAAAGCCCGCATCCCAACTGTCAATGGTTGCGGAATTGTTCGCCTCGATCGACACGCCATGGAGCATATTCGTGTCGTCAACACCGACGCTGACGAAAAACGTATACCCTCCCGCCGGAGTTAATGTTGCCGTTTTGCCTCCGGAGATGAAGCTTAAAGGCGAACCAGTGTAATAAAAAGCGGTCAACGGATCCGCGGCGAATATTGGTGTTGCAAAGAGGGCGGAAATCAAAATAATTGCGCTGCGCATTTTGGCTTCTAGAGTATCACGGGCCAGAATGCGCTTGAGTTTTAGTGGCAAGCCCACCCATCGATGCCTGCGCGGTTCTCGTTGCAGGGGGCCACGCTCTGTGGGGCTTCAAGCGAATAGTAGACCTTAAACGTGTCGCCCGGCTTCTTATTGAAGTCGTAAACGAAAATGGGATCGCGTGGGGCGGCGTCGCCAGGGGCCATGCGGTAGTTCATCGACACAGCGGCGGGCGGATTGGTCTGGCTCGGGGTTACGTTATTGAGAGGTTCAAAGACGGAGTTGCGTACCACCGCGACCTTGGACGGCTTGTCGTTGGTCGAGTTGGCGCGATAGGCGGTGGCTACTACTACTCCGACGTAATCGCGGAAATAACCGTTCTCGATGGTCATGGAGCCGTCACCGCGCCCGGGTTCGGGCTTCTGATTGGCGTTGAAGAAGGGGCTGCTGATGCCGGTCCGCATGCCTTGCACGTCGGCGTTGCGGATGGCGATGCTCTTCGAAAGATAGTTGCCCACCCACACGCCGGAGGGGCTTTCGAATTCGTCCTTCAAGATGGATTTGTCACCGCGGACGGTTATGGTGTCGACGATCAGCTTGTCGGTGGGGGTCGCGGTGAGGCCATGGCGGGAGGGATTCCAGGCGCGGAAATTGCTGACGGTTCCGTTCCACCCTAGCGCGACGCCGGTCTGGATGGCGCCGTAGGCCTCGTTGCCGGTGAACTCGAGCACGGCGGCATCGGTGGTATCGATCAGCTTAGTTTCTTTATCGTTGCTCATGTCCGCGCCTTTGAACGACGGAATTTGGACGTCGCCCAGCGCGCCCGCGGCCAGGCCGAAGCCGAAGGTGTCGGCGTTGGCAGCTACGTTATTGCGGATGTAATTGTTGGGGCCGCGGAACCAGAAGCCCGCGCCTTCGCCGCCCGGGTCGGCACCAGCGCCGCTGTAGCCGCTGCGCGGCGCGAAATCGCCGGAACCGCCGGAGCGCATGGCGAAATTGTGATCGAACACATTGAAACTTTCCGTGCCGTCTTCGGTGACGATGCCGGCGCCGTGGGTGTTGTAGACGACGTTATTTTCGATCAGGCCGTAGTGGCTGTTGTGCACGGTGACGCCCCACTTGGGAGCACTGTCGACGGCGTTGCCCACCAGCGTGAATTGGTAGCCGTTGGCGGGCGTTTGCCGGGGGCCGAAGTCGTGATGGAAGTGAATGGCGTAGCGGCCGATTTGGTTGCTGCCGAGCTTGGTGAGCTTGCCGTCGTTATCGAACTCCGTGTTGTCGAGCACGCCCAACTTGGTGCGGCCCATCTCACGCACCTCGACGTAGCGCAGATCGATGTCGGCGCGCGACATGAAAATCATGTGGCCGCGGGTGCCGGCGGGATTTTCGGAGCGCACCACCACGTTGCGGGTGAGGTTGCCGATATGGGGCAGGAATTCTAGTTTGTCGTCGCCGCTGCGCGCGCCTTTGTGGTCGAACTTGAGCGGTGTGGCCAGTGTGATCTGGTTGCCGTTGATGACGGTGATTTCTAGCTTCTCGTCTTGCGACTGGTAGTTCTCGCCGCGCTGATTGTCGCGCAACTGGCGGGTGTCGGGGATCACGATGCGGTCGCCGGGTTTCCAGGACGCGACCGGCTGCTCAACCGTGAGCGTGGTTTGTCCGGCTAGGGGTTCGGCGGCGAGGCGCACGAAGGTGGGCGTCTTCACGGCGCCGTGCATGGTGATTTTGCCGAGGCTTTCGATGCCGGCGCCTAACTCGGCGGGATCCAGCGTGCGGTTGATTTTCTGGTCCGCAATGACGATTTCAGCGCTCGCCGTGATGGGTTTCGCGACGCTGCCGATTTCGAGATAGCCTTGGTCTTCGACCATCAGGTTGTTGGTCTTCAGGCGCGTGCTGGCGGTGGTTGCGAAACTGAGGTGGCCGCGCACATCGACACACTTCACTTCGCTCGACGCATCGTAGACTACGTTGTGGCCGGCGGCGATGGCCACGCGATCGTTGGCGGCGGGGACTTTCTTCGTCGACCAGGTGATTGCATCGGACCACGGGCCGCTGGCGGCGCTGGTGACGGTCGGGTTCGCGCAGAAATCCGGCACGCCGCCGGGGACGCCGTGAACCATGCGCGCGTGATTATGATCTTGCGCTACAAGCGTGACCGCGAAGAGCAATACGATGCCGTATTTCATACCGGGCTATTTTACACCCCGCGCGAGCGGGGCCGGCATAACGCTACGAATTGGAACGCGAGCAAGTTGGGGCGGAGCTGGCAGACCAGGCGTTCCAGCGGATAAAAGCGGCGGCAATAAAGCTGATAGGGTCGTGAATCCATAATCGAAGAGGAGTTGGCTTGCGGGCCCGTTGGGGAAGAACCGCCGTAGAGACGTTTGATTAAAGGCACGAAAGGACGGAGAATTCCAGGAGTAATTCTGCTTTTTTCAATCTGCAGGCCGCAGTTGGCCAGCAGCTCGCGAAAACTTCTCTGGTTGAAAAAGCGATGTGGGTGCGGTCGAGCGTGCCGGTGTCTTGATAGCGGAAGCGTCCGAACAGCAGTTCCAGCCGCACATTCCAGATGGCAATGTTCGGCAGCGAGATCAGCACGTGGCCGCCGGGCTTCAGCAATTTCAAATGCGAGCTCAACACTTCGACGGGATCGTAAATGTGTTCGAGGATGTCGGAAAAAAGGATGACGTCGAATCCGGCACCCGCTGCGAAGGGATAATCCTGCGGCCGCGTGATATCGGCAACGTGTGCCGCGGCCAGGCGGCTGCTGGCTTTGCGAATAGATTCCTCTGAAAGATCGACTCCGGTGACGCTGTGTTGATGAATCCGTTTCAGCTCGGCACCATGCACTCCGGAACCACAGCCGACATCCAGCACGTCGAGGCCTTGGGGAAGGCCTTGGAGAATCGCCGGGATCTCCAGATTAGCGATCTCGAAGTAAGGGCGCTGATCTTTGGACTCCACGAGATTCATCGGGGCGATTCGCTTTGCTCCGGTCCAACACTCGCGGGCGGAGAGGAGAAGCGCAGCGGGAATAGGCGCAAGATACGGCGGAAGGTCCAGATGGTCGATTCCCATTTCTTCAGGGTGGTGACACCGATCCGGTCATTGTAGGGAATGAACACCTCGCTGATACGGTAGCCCAGCAGCGCTGGTTTCAACAGCAGGTCGACGGGCAGCGCGGGGCCGTTGGGGTCGAAGGTGATTTTTTCAAGCATGGTCCGGCGGTAGGCGCGCATCCCGGAGTGAACGTCGGTGGTTTTGACGCCCAAGAGAATCCAGGATACGAAGGCGAACAGCCAGTTCGCCAGATAATTTGCAAACGGCATGGTGGCGGGCCTCGATTCCAGGCGCGAGGCGTTCACCAGGTCGGTCGAGCCGTCGAGCACCATGCGGGCCAGCTCTGGAATACGGTCCGCCGGATAGGTGTCGTCGCAATCGAGCGTGATTATGACGTCACCGCGGCCTTCCGATAAGGCCCGGCCCATAGCGCACCCGTAGCCTTGTGGGGGGAACTGGCGCACCACGCGGGCTCCGGCGGCGGCGGCGATTTCGGGAGTACGATCCTTGCTGCTATCCACCACCAGGATTTCGGCGTCCAATCCGGCTGTGACGGTTTTGATGTCTTCGATTACTTTGCGGACGGCGTTTTCCTCATTCATCGAGATCATGGCGACGGTGATTGCAGGCATGTGTGGTCTCCTAGGCGCTCGCGTACTGCTGCTGATTCAGGCGGCCGGCGACCTTGATCCCGCGCTCTATGCACTGGTCCATGTTGATGTACTCGAATTCGGCGTTGCGGCCGCATAGGGCGACGCCTTCGCCTTCGAAATAACTTTTGGCTTTGTCGAGATATTTGCGGTACGTGAAATCCTGCACCACGTAGCCGTATTGGGTGCGGATTACCTTCGAATAGCAGATCTCTCTCGACTTTATTAAATCCATGGATTCGAGTCCGGCGATTACACGCCGAAGGATTTCCGAGTCGTCCAGTTCCCAGATGCCGTCGCCTGGGTTCGAGCTGATCTCGGCCTGAATCAAAGACTGGCCTTGGGGGACGTTGTTCGGGCTGAACTGCTCGGGGAAGGACAGGCGATGAAACAGCAGGCTGGGTTCGGGAACGTAGATGGCAGTGTAATCGGGCAAGCGCGCGGTGGAGAGTCCGATAGTCACGGTGAACAGCGAGTTGTAGCGCAACGCCCGCACGCAATCCT
>Ga0163163_10005902_pt1 | contig 10658 bp, 8 predicted proteins | sample S65metaG_FD_119766 | JGI IMG/M metagenome (GOLD analysis project Ga0163163, IMG submission 119766) | Switchgrass rhizosphere microbial communities from Kellogg Biological Station, Michigan, USA - S6-5 metaG | ecosystem: Host-associated > Plants > Roots > Rhizosphere > Soil | place: USA: Michigan... | reverse complement strand
GCGGATCACGGCGCAGCTGGCGATACGGAAAAAAATTGAAGAACATGAAAAACAGCTGGAGTACTTTATCAAGAAGGCTCCTGTTGGAATAGTCATATACAAGGGCCCCGATTTTATTGTTGAGGCAGCAAATGATAAAGTGCTGGAAATGTGGGGTAAAACGTTTCTTGAAGTAAAAGGGCGGGCGTTAACGAAAATATTTCCTGAAATAACGAGGCAGGAAGATGTCCGTGCATTGTACAAAGCTTCTGTAGACAAATTCCTGAAGGGTGAGACGTTCGCAGTAAGCGAAACAGAATTTACCTTTCAACGAAAAGGCCAGCCCTATAAAGGTTGGTATAACTGTACTTATGAACCCTTAATAGATTTACATGGTAACGCCACGGGCATCATTGCCGTTGTCACGGAAGTTACTGAACAAGTGATCGCGCGAAAAAAGATTGAAGAAAGTGAAGAAAAATTTCGAACGCTGGCGACGGAATTTCCTTTGTTTGTCTGGCTGACCGATGATAAACTCCAGACCACGTTTCTCAATAAGACAGGTCTTGACTATTTCAATCTTCCACAGATAGCAAATATTGGAGAATTATCATGGAAAAAGTTTATTCATCCCGATGACATTGAAAAAGTGTTAGCTGTAATGAACGATGCGGCCAGGCATCAAAAGTCTTATACTTTAACCATGCGGCTGAAAAATGGAAGGACCGGCGAATACCGGTGGTTTGTTGATAATGGAATGCCACAATATTTCAATGGAAAATTCAACGGGTTCATTGGCACGAGTATGGACATTCACGAGCAAAAAACGGCCGATGAAAAGGTCAGGGAAAGTGAAGAGCGTTTCCGGTTTTTGTTTGATTCCAATGTATTGCCCGTTGCTTTCTGGCATATCAGCGGTGAAATATATGATGCCAATGATTCTTTTTTAAACTTAATGGGTTATACGAGGCAGGAGATGCAGCAAGGCGAACTGAACTGGCGAAAATTTACACTGCCCGAAGATGCACTTATGCACCAAGACAAAGTGCAGCAGGCAGTAGAAGGTAAAACAGTGGCCCCTTACGAAACGCAATACATTAGTAAAAGCGGAGAAAAAGTTTCGAGTCTTGTAGGATATGCCATGCTTACCGGTTCAAAGGAAAAAGGCATCGCCTTTATGCAGGACATCAGAAAGATAAAAGAAGTGGAATCTGCGTTGAGGCAAAGTGAGGAAAAATACCGCCAGTTATCTATGAACCTTGAAAAAAAGGTAAGCCAGGGAACCGAGGAATTGCGAAAACTAAATGAAGCAGACAAGCTGAAGAGCGATTTCATTAAAATGGCCAGTCACGAATTGAAAACCCCTGTGACGTCAATAAAAGGATATACACAATTACTTTTGTCGGCATTAAAAGAAGACGAAAGTAAACTATCTCCATTATTGATCAAGTCGTCACTGGTAAGCGTCGACAAGCAGATCACAAGATTGACAAGGTTAATGTCTGAGCTGCTTGACCTGTCGAAAATTGAGACCGGTATGCTCGTATTGAATAACGAATTATTCAATTTGAATGAACTGGTCATCGAAACCGTACAGGATATTCTCTACACGAATTCAAAACATAACATTAACATATTTCACGATTTTGAATGCGAGGTGGATGGCGACAAAGATCGTATCGGCCAGGTGCTTATCAATTTTCTTACCAATGCGATCAAATATTCTCCCAACTCTGACAAAGTGGAGGTGTGGATACGCTATTCAGAAAAAAATAGGGTTTCCGTAAGTGTGAAAGATTTTGGTATTGGCATTGATGAAAAGGATCACGAAAAAATATTTGAACGCTTTTACAGGGCTGGGGGCAAAGAGGAACAGACATTTCCGGGTTTTGGCATAGGATTATTTATAGCAAAAGAGATCATACAGCGTCATGGGGGAACAATCGACCTCACGAGCCAAAAAGGAGTTGGCTCAGTTTTTACATTCACATTACCAACAGTGCGTAATAAAACGGAACGAAAATGAATAAAAGAAAATGAATAAAAAAGAAAAAATACTGGTTTTGGATGACGATCCTGATATAGGAACGATGATCAAAATGATGTTGGAATATAAGGGCTATTCGGTAACTGTTTCAGACAGGGCCGAACAAGCCAATGAAATACTGAGGACTGATGAGGTTGACCTTATCATAATGGACATGCTTTTGTCAGGCGTAAATGGAACTGACCTGTGCAGCGAATTGAAAAAAGATAGTTCCCTGGCCCACACTCCTGTCATTATGATCTCTGCGCATCCCAATGCGAAGGAAATTTGTCTCCAGGCAGGAGCCGATGAATTTATTTCAAAGCCCTTCGATATGCAGGACATACTGTCGAAGATTGACCACCTCATTCACAATTCAAAAAACAATGGAAGGGTAAATGGTTGAATTTTTAAACGAACTTGACCATGAACAATTTTTTCAGACGTCTTCCTTTAACAACGAAGCTTTTATTACTTACCCTCTTCCCTATTCTTCTGATCGTCTACTTATCAATCGGGATCTACCATGAAAAAACAAGAAATGTTCAACTGATCCAGGGATATATTGAGCGTATCGATGAATCGGCAGATATCGCGGACCTAATCGGAAGCTTGCAAACGGAACGCCGGTATAGTTTTGCCTATGCTCTGAAAAAAGATTTCGATTCCCGCACCCAGATGGAAGCCCAAAGACCGATCACTGATCTTGCAATAAGAAAACTTGATCAAAGAAATGATTCAGCCCTCAGGAATTTTGAAGACTATACTTCCCTCAGAAACATCAGCGGTGTTCGCTCTGCCATTGATAGAGGTACTTCACAAGATGTGGTCATGCAATATTTCACCACCGCCATTTTCAGGCTTAACACGCTGAGTGCTGTCGTCCCGGTTAGTAACAACAGGTATTTAAAACCGGTTTTCAACGATCTTGTTACTCAGCAGATATTGTCGGAAATGGCAACCTACCTGGGAATAATCAGATCTAATTTTTACAACGTGCTCTACACAAAGAATAACATGGTGGGCACTCTTTATGGTCTCTCTGGCGTATTTGACATATATAAAAGCTACGAAACAGAACTTCTGACAAAGGCTTCTCCTTCCTTACTTCAAGAATATAATAAAGCATCGCAAAACACAGCCCTGCGACCTACGATGCGATATATCATAAAGACTTTCCAAAAATTGCATTTTGACAGTTTGTATGACGCAGAAACCTGGTGGAAGATCTCCGCTGACGGTACCGACCAGTTAAAAAATCTTCAACAGGGTTTACTCAGAAGGGTGAAAGCAAGCATGAACGTCATCTACAATAAGGAAGTGCTCGGTAAACAATCGACCCTTGCCTTTCTAGTGATAGCCGTTGTGGTTGTATTCGGGATCATGCTCTACACTACGCAGGTCATTACGCAAATGTTATCAGGATTGAATGAAGCAGCGCAGAAAATAGCGAGGGGCATAACAGGTGTCCCGATAAATAATGTCTCCCACGACGTCATCGGAAGCCTTGGACAATCCATTGCAAAAATTGATACCCATAATAAACAACTTGCTGATGCGGCAGATGCTATAGGCAAGGGAAATTTTAATGTGCCTTTTGAGCCTCGCAGTGAAGTCGATGTGTTGGGAAGTGCCATTATCAGGATGAAAGACAACCTACGGCGTTTTACAATGGAAATTGAGAAAAGTAAAGAACAATTCAGAGAGGTTGCCGACAGTGCGCCCGTGATGATCTGGATGACGGATGAAAACAAGCAGTGCAATTTTGTAAATAAAGGATGGTTAAGGTTTACTGGCAGAAAAAAGGAAGAGGAATTGGGATATGGATGGATAGAAGGAATGCACCCTGACGATTATGCGAGATGCTCTGAAGTATTTGAAGATGCCTTTACGCACCGAAGGGAATATTCATTGGAATACCGTTTCCGAAGAGAAGATGGACAATATAGGTGGGTAAGGGAAACAGGTATTCCCCGCTATTCAGCAGAAGGAACATTTGAAGGATATATCGGCAGTTGTATCGATGTTCATGAAACAAAGATGCATGAACAACGCAAAGATGATTTTATCCGAATGGCCAGTCATGAACTGAAAACACCGGTAACCTCTATAAAAGGTTATGTACAACTTTTGCTGAGCATGTTCAGGGATTATGATTTGAGCAAAGAGAACATCTCATCGCAAACCATACAAACCTCTTTGTCCACTATTGATAAGCAGATCATAAAATTGAACCGCCTTATGTCCGAGTTATTGGATCTTTCAAGGATTGATTCGGATAAGCTCGAATTGAAAATGCAAAACTTTGATCTGAATGACCTGGTGAAGGAAACTGTGGATGATGTCAAGCAAACGACCAGGCACGAAATACTCATTAATAATAGAGCAGATTGTAGATTGTTCGGAGACAAAGACCGGATCGGGCAGGTATTGCTGAATCTTTTGACGAATGCAATAAAATATTCTCCCAAAACCAATTCAATCGAAGTAAACGTTTACCAGCCTTCCCCACATATTATATCAATAAGTGTCAAGGATCATGGAATTGGGATCGATAAAAAAGATCATGAAAAAATATTTGAACGATTTTACCGGGTTGAAGGAAAAACAGAACAAACATACCCGGGATTTGGGATCGGTCTCTTTATAGCCAGTGAAATAGTCAGCAGGCACAATGGAACCATTTCGGTAGAAAGCGAAAAAAGCAAAGGCTCTACCTTCACCTTTACTCTTCCAGTTGCAGCTAACTGAAGATCGTGATCAGCAATTTCTACCAGTAATACTTCATCAGGTCATCTACCCAGGAAGCTTGTTTTATTTCAGTCTTTTTTGGTGGAGATACAGGTTAATAAACAAGAACAAAGTAGCGGTGACTGTTGATGCGCACCCTGCCATGAATTTTAAAACGGGGACATGGTCAGAAAACGGAATTTCAAAAAATAGCATTGTAACGCGGCGATACCTGGCAGGAGAATTGGTTCCCAATTATTTTATTTTGAAGAATGTCAGTTTCGGATTGTATTACCTGTATTCGCACTGTTTTGACAAAGGAACGGCAGCGAATACTCATTTTTCTCACGATCAGCAGGAATATCTCAAAAATATCAAACTCTTCAATGACATCTATTTCAGGTTCACTCCTCAATTTTATTATTTGAACCAGGATGGAAAAGATGGGGTTTATCTCACCTCCGCTTTCACTTTGTCCAAGCTAAGATTTCCTCTTTCAATACAATCGATTATTAATAAAACGATCCAGACGGAAGTTCCAGGTAGCGAAAATTTTGTCTGGAATATCAGTCTGATCTATTCCTTCAATAAAAAATATGTGGAACCGTAACAAACGCAGGGAATCAGTAAGTTTGTGGGAGATGGGTCAGGTCGAAACCATAGAACAATTTTATAAACGAAAATTCGATTGGGTTCCCGCAATTTAAAAACGAGATCGGCCATTTTAATGTGTTGAGGTTAGATCCCTATGTTGGTGTGAATGCCAAATCGGTTCCTTACAGCAGGAGAGATTTTTTCTTTTTCAAGAAGCATGTACAGCTAAGTCCGTTGAAGTTCAGGAAAATTGACGCTTAATTAAGATGGTGAAAAGTTTATTAATAACATTTCTATTATTGTTTGAAACTGGTTCGTACGCTCAAAGTATCAGCTTGCATAAAAACAACTGTATCCCGTACAAAGTAGCCATGTCAATAGAAAAGTTGGATGGTAAAGACGTGATTAAAGTGATAAAGGATTCAAGTGTAAAAGACGCCGACGAACCAACTTTTGTAAAAATAGACGGGATCAATTTTACAAATGGCACGATAGAAGTAAAAGTGTTGAGTAAGTTGTTGAAGACAGCGCCAGATTTTGCAAGAGGTTTTATTGGTATTGCATTTCGTATCAACGACAGCAATACAAAGTATGAGAGTTTTTATATCCGTCCGACAAACGGAAGGGCAGATGACCAGGTGCGCAGGAATCATTCCGTTCAATATTATTCATATCCCGACTACAAATTTGATCGCCTTCGAAAAGAATCTCCCGAGCGATATGAATCTTACGCAGACATGGCATTGAATCAATGGATCACTCTTCGGATTGAAGTAAAAGACACGCGAGCAAAACTATTTATCGACAATAGCCAACAGGCTTCCCTGGTTGTGAACGACCTTAAACTTGGTAGCGCTGTGTTAGGTTCAATCGGATTATGGGTTGATATCGGAACGGAAGGATATTTTAAAGATTTGAAAGTCGTTAAGCTGTGAAGGTTACTGAAAAAAATAATTCAATGACTTCTTCTAAACATGTTCAATCACGCCTATTGAGTCTGGAATATTTGAATTGATATGAAACATTTCTCAAAGACATTTCTAAAATCTATTAAGGAAACGCAGATCACCAGCGTCCGCGCCGGAAAAGACCGCGAAAAATTCACCGGCATTTGGATGGTTGTCGCCGAGGACAGGGTCTTCGGCCGTTCTTATCAACTTTCTGAACGAAGTTGGTACACCAGCTTATTAAACGGCGATAGCGGTGATATCAAGTGCGGAAAGGAAATCCTACCTGTTAAAGGTGTGAAACCACGCGACCTCAAACGCATTACTGAAGCGATCAATAAAGCCTATGAAAAAAAATACCTGGTAAAAGCGTACAATAAAAAATGGGTAGACGGTCTTTGCGAACCCGAAAGAGTAGCCCGAACAATGGAGTTCATTCCTGCCTGAACACAGATTTGGTTTTTTATAGGCATTCCTCAATATAATTCTGCCCTATAGGTGAGCATAGTACCAAAATTTTATTTTACCGGTGCAAAACAAAAAATTTGATCGTTGGGGAATATCAAACCATTCTCAAAAACAAAACTCTTTTTATGAAACAAATCTCTTGTCTAATCGCAGTTTTTATTGTTTTACTATTTGCAAATAGAGCTTTTTCGCAGTTACCTGTTAAGCCAATTGCAGACCAAAAGACCTTGTTGCAAAGCAATGATCCAAAGCTTGCAGAGAATAAAAAACTTGTTTACGACATGTGGCGGGAATTTTTGGAAGGCGGACATTTCGAAGTTGCAGAAAAATACTTCGCTGAAACCTACATGCAACATAATCCAAACGTACCCACGGGCAGAAAAGCGCTTGTAGATTTTTTTTCAAAATTCGCCAAAACCCAGGCAATAGTTGATACTATAAAAGCTACAGTCGTGGCAATCGTGGCTGAAGGCGATTTGGTGACTTTAAGTTTTGCAAGGGAACTACCAGATCCGGCAGACCCGGCAAAAAAATATACTACTACATGGTTTGATATGTTCCGTATTGAAAATGGAAAAATTGCAGAACACTGGGATAGCGCTGAAAAAATGAAAAATTAAACCTGCCCGGTTGGCCCCCTGGTTTGAATTTCGTAGTTAGTTATTTCTTTTTTGTCACTTACAGGTTTTTGCGTCCCGTAGCTTTGCATTACAATTCAAAATTGAATTTTATGGAAACAAAAATGCAAAAACGCAAACTGGGAAACCTGGAAGTGTCTGCCATCGGTCTTGGTTGTATGGGAATGACCTTTTCTTACGCACCTTTTCCCGAAAAGAAAGACATGATCGTTCTTATGCGTAAGGCCGTAGAATTAGGAGTAAACTTTTTTGATACGGCCGAAGCATATGGTCCTTATAACAATGAAGAGTTGGTAGGAGAAGCGCTAGCACCTTTTCGTAACGATGTCGTGATTGCTACAAAGTTTGGTTTCGAATATCAAAATGGTAAATCGGTTGGAATAAGCAGTCGGCCCGACAATATTCGTCGTGCCGTTGATGGTTCGCTTAAAAGACTTGGAGTTGATGCTATTGATCTGCTATATCAACACAGAGTTGATCCGAATACACCCATTGAAGATGTGGCAGGAACAGTGAAAGATCTTATCAAGGAGGGAAAGGTGAAATACTTTGGTTTATCAGAAGCTGGAGTAAATACAATTCGCAAAGCTCATTCAATACAACCTGTCTCTGCATTACAAAGTGAATATTCGCTGTGGACAAGACAACATGAAAAAGAGATCATTCCCGCGATTGAAGAATTAGGTATAGGCCTGGTTGCATTTAGTCCATTGGGTAAAGGTTACTTGACAGGTAAGATGGATGAGAGTAAAAAATTTGAAGACGTTGATATTCGCAGTAAACTACCGAGGTTTACTGAAGAAGCCCGTATTGCCAATAAAACAATGTTGGATCTGCTGGAACAATTTGCTAAAAGAAAAAATGCTACTACTGCACAGATCGCCTTGGCGTGGGTGCTCGCGCAAAAGCCCTGGATCGTTCCCATCCCCGGTACGACCAAACTTCATCGTTTAGAAGAAAACATTGGTGCTGCATTTATTCATTTAACGAAAGACGAACTAAACGAGATTGAATCTGCTTCCGAACAAATCAAAATAATGGGTACCCGCTACACTGAAGCATTGGAAAAAACGACTGGATTGTGATTTGGTAACCGGAAAATCATGTTTCTTTATGAATGAAATATTCAAAACTGCTTGCGGGTCCAGCATTTTTTAACGTCTTCATACTAGTTTGTAGCACCCTCCTTTCACAGGAAATATTTGCGCAACTTAATGTGAAGGCATCGTACGCCCTTATTAAAAGGATCATCCCCCAACAGCAATCGTCCTTTGTGGTTGAATCTCTTGACCAACAAAATGGAAAAGATGTTTTTGAGGTTGAGAGCAGGAGTAACAAGATCGTTCTAAGAGGAAATAATGGTGTAGCCGTTGCATCTGCGTTATATTATTACCTCACCGAATATGGGCATTGCCAAATTACATGGAATGGAACCAATTTAAATTTACCAAAAGAACTTCCGGTTGTAACCCAAAAGGTCCACAGGCAAACACCTTATCAATATCGTTACTATCTCAATTATTGCACATTCAACTACAGCATGAGCTGGTGGGACTGGGATCGCTGGCAAAAAGAAATTGACTGGATGGCTTTGCATGGCATAAACATGCCGCTTGCAGTGACAGGAGAAGAATATACATGGTATTTGGTCTACAAGGACCTTGGTTTCAGTGATGATGATCTGAAAGATTTTTTCTGTGGTCCGTCCTATTTCTCCTGGTTCTGGATGGGCAACCTGGATGGCTGGGGCGGGCCATTACCCCTGAGTTGGATGCAAAGTCACAAGGAATTGCAGCAAAAAATTCTGCAACATGAACGAGACCTTGGCATGAGGCCCGTGCTGCCTGCATTTACCGGTCATGTGCCGCCTGCATTTAAAAAGAAATTTCCAACTGCAAGATTAAAAGCAACCAACTGGAACAACGGTTTCGCCGATACCTATATTCTCGATTCGGAAGATTCACTGTTTGCAGTCATCGGGAAAAAATTCCTGCAAACTCAAACAAAACTGTTTGGCACCGACCATTTGTATTCCGCGGATACATTCAATGAAAATGAACCGCCATCTGATGAACCGGCTTTTTTATCCCAACTAAGCGCAAGAGTTTATGAAGGCATGCGCAATGTGGATACTGCCGCGGTTTGGGTGATGCAGGGTTGGTTATTTTACAGCGACAGGAAATTCTGGAACAGCCCGCAAATTGAAGCGTTACTAAAAGCAGTGCCCGACAACAAAATGATCATACTTGATCTTGCCGCTGAAATAGAACCCGTCTGGAAAAGAACTGAAGCATTTTATGGTAAGCAATGGATATGGAACATGATTAACAATTTTGGTGGAAACATCAATCTTTTCGGACGAATGAACGGGGTAGCAGCTAGTCCTGCCCTTGCATTAAACGATAGTGCGTCAAAACGACTATGTGGGATTGGTTTAACGATGGAAGGGATTGATCAAAATCCTGTAATCTACGAGTTGATGATGCAACATACCTGGCAAACACAGCCTGTGCAATTGGATGAATGGTTGAAAAAATACGTGTTGAACCGGTATGGCCTTTCGGACGATAGCCTGGTAAAAGCGTGGCAACTGTTAAGAGAAACAGTTTACAATGGAAAGGATATACGAGATGGTGCCGAGTCAATCGTCACGGGCCGACCAACATTTGATTCTACCACGGTTTGGACGCGAACTAAACTCAATTATTCACCAGGGGATTTATTACCCGTTTGGGATTTGTTTGTTCATGCCGCATTAAGAGGACTAAATAGTGACGGCTTTCAATTTGATCTTGTTGATGTAACGCGACAAGTACTTGCCAACTATGCTCTGCCTTTGCAAAGAAAATGGGTACACGCATTTGAAGCAAAAGATTCGGCTGGCTTTAAGAACTACAGCGGGCAGTTCCTGCAACTCATCAGCGATATGGATGGACTCCTTGCAACACGCAAAGATTTTCTGCTCGGTCCGTGGATCGCTGATGCGCGCAGTCGTGGGGTTACCTCAGGCGAAAAAGCATTGTACGAGCGCAACGCACGTGATCTTATCACATTGTGGGGTGATGCAAACAGTCCACTGCATGAATACGCTAACAGGCAATGGAGTGGTTTGTTGAATGATTTTTATAAATCGCGCTGGCAACAATTTTTCGACATGCTACAATTATCATTGCAAACAAACACATCGCCTGATCTGAAAACATTCGAACAAAATATTCGTGCGTGGGAATGGCGTTGGGTAAATGAGCAGAAGACATCTCCCATTCATCCTGTTGG
>Ga0163163_10005900_pt1 | contig 10659 bp, 10 predicted proteins | sample S65metaG_FD_119766 | JGI IMG/M metagenome (GOLD analysis project Ga0163163, IMG submission 119766) | Switchgrass rhizosphere microbial communities from Kellogg Biological Station, Michigan, USA - S6-5 metaG | ecosystem: Host-associated > Plants > Roots > Rhizosphere > Soil | place: USA... | reverse complement strand
CTGAATACTGTAGTTGTTCGCACTGCCTCGCAAACTGTAGTCATCGAAACCGGCATCGGCAACAAGCAGAATGACAAGATGCGCGAGATCCAACAAAACCAGGAGCTACTGCCTCAGTCTCTGACTGCAGCTGACGTCCGCCCGGAGGAGGTCGACATCGTCATCAACACCCACCTCCACTTCGACCACTGCGGCTGGAACACAACTCTGCATGCAGACGGCTCGGTAACGCCGACCTTCCCTAACGCCCGCTACTTCGTGCACAAAGGCGAGGTCGAACACGGACATATGCAGTACGACCGCGACCGCGTTAGCTATCTCTCCCTCAACTACGACCCGCTGATCAAATCGGGACAGATGACTTTACTGACAACGGAAGGTATTGCAGCGAACCCGGAGATCCTCCCCGGGATCTCCGTCGAACTCTTCCCCGGACATACGCGCCAGCTTATGGCCGTCCACATGGAGTCCGGCGGCGAGCACGCCTGTTACATCTCCGATCTGATTCCCACGAGCGCGCACCTTGATCCCACATGGGTCATGGGATACGACCTTGACCCCATGGAATCAATTGCGCAACGTAAGCGCTTCTACCAGCGTGCCATCCCGGAGAAGTGGCTGGTCCTCTTCACGCACGATCATCACACGCCCATGGCGCGAATTGAGCTAAATGACAAGGGAAAGCCGGCCGCCGTAAAAGTGTGACAAGCCGTCTTAAGGATACCGGGCGCGCTGCAATAAAGTTAAAGAGCTCGCTCGCAATGCTCGTGAGATTCCTCGTTGAGGTCCATTCGAATGTGCCGAAACATCAAAATGCTCTTCAACTTCGACCCGCCGGTTACCGATTCGGAGGCTCGAAATGCTTCTCTGCAATTTGTAAGGAAGATCAGTGGATTCAGTAAGCCATCCAAGGCAAACGAAGAAGCGTTTTTGACGGCTGTCGATGAGATCGCCACCGCCTCGATGAAGCTTCTGTCGTCTCTGCAAACGACCTCAGCTCCCAAGAGTCGGGAGGAAGAGGCCGCCAAGGCGAAGGCTCGCAGCGCCCTCCGATTTCAAAACTAAAGCCGAATCCCAGAGAAAGCTCTGGTAGACCGCGCGACGCCGTTTCAGTAGAATCCGGGGACACATCATTCACGCAGTATGGGCCCCTTATTTCAATCAGATAACGGCATTTAAAGGAGTTTTCCCATGAAGAGGCCTCTACTAGCGGCGTTCGCATTGAGCGCGGTCGCAATGACCACTTGCAATTCAGCCTATGCCCAAAGCGCCGGAGGGTCCACGGGCGCAACCCAGAGTTCACAAGCAACCCTAGACCAGAATATCGACCTGATGCGAAAGGATATCCGTTCGCAGAAGAAGCAGCTCATCGCAGCCAACGTGCCGCTTTCCGACACCGAAGCGCAGGTATTCTGGCCCATATACGACAAATACACCACCGAGTTGGCAACAGCCAACAACGAAAAATACGCGGTGATCAAGGAATACGCACAGAGCAACGGCAACATGACCGACGCCCAGGCGGACGACTGGACCAAGCGCATTATGAAACTGGATGCCGATGTAGTGGCTCTGCGGGCGAAGTACCAACCCATGTTTCGCAAGGTCTTGCCGGCGAAGAAGTGCGCTCTGTATGAGCAGATAGAGCGGCAGGCGCAGATGATGATCGATACACAGATCGCTATGCAAATTCCTCTTGTGCAGCCGTAGCGGCTCAACGAACGCGGATGCAAGATGCAAATAGAAGAGCCCTGCCGAGGCAGGGCTCTTTGCATGAACGAAACTGAGCTTACGCGGTCGCGATCGGCTCGATGGAGACGAAGCGGCCGTGCTGGCCACGGTTCTGGAACTTGACCACGCCGCTAACCTTGGCGAAGAGGGTGTCGTCCTTGCCGCGGCCGACGTTGAGGCCGGGCTTCAGCGGGGTTCCACGCTGGCGAACCAGAATGGAGCCGCCGGTGACGGTCTGGCCGCCGAAGCGCTTCACACCGAGGCGCTGCGCGTTCGAGTCGCGGCCGTTTTTGGAAGAACCTAAACCTTTTTTATGTGCCATTTCGATTGCCTCATTCCGCGCCGCTCATCTGGAGCGTTGCGCTTGAAATCTAAACTTGTTTACTTCAGCGACTTGCCATTGACCAGAATGTCGTTGATCTTGACCTCGACGTAGTTCTGGCGATGACCCTGCATCTTCTTGTACTGCTTCTTGCGCTTCAGCTTGAAGACGAGAATCTTGTCGCCGCGGCCTTCGCCGACCACCGAAGCCGTAACCTTGGCGCCATTCAGGTCGCTCTCGAACTTGCCCTCAGAGCCAGAGACGGCGAGGACGTCCGAGAACTCAACCGCTCCGTCCTTGTGGGCGGTGGTTTCGATCTTCAGGGTGTCGCCTGGAGCGACCTTATACTGCTTGCGGCCGGTGCGGGTGACTGCGTACATGACTAAAACCTCTAGCGTGCGGACTCCATTGCATCTTGGGGAGCGCCGACCGCTTCCTTCATGGATTGTGCTGCATGGGGCGCGACAGGAGCGGTCGATCAAAGTAAGCGGGCTGAACCTAAACGATCGGCTCAAGCCTGCTTTGCCCTGAATAAAGACACACGGGCTGCAGCGCCAAACTTAATGAGTTTACCGTTTTCTCGGATTGGGGTCAACTAGCATCATCGATGAGCAAGCCAAAACGGGGGAAATCTTGTCAAGTCCGATAATAGAGTATCTATCTCATTATAAATGAGATATAGAGTGCCGGTTAATTAGCTCCACTTGGCTCTACTGAATATACAGACAGAAACTGGGTTATGTAGTTTTACGTACCTCGATGACTAAATCCTGAAGTACCAAGCTAAGTCACGTAGATTGAGCACTTAGCCGAAAGGGGGCGGGGGAGAGTCAAGACCCGTTCTCTAGTCCCTTACCTTGATCACCGGTCTTTTGACTGTTCATCGTCACTTCCACCACGATACGCTGGCGGGGTCGCTAAATCCTGCGACGAGCGTCCCCAAAGAGGTGGAAGTGATGACGTTTCCTACGAGACGGATGAGCCGACGTGCAGCTCTGCTGGGTGCAGCGGGTGCCGCAGCGGTGAGTTGCATATCCGCAACCGAGACAAGAGCGGAGCAGACAGGTGGCGCAGCATTACATCGTGACGGCTTGAAGCCCCAGAAGATCACGGCAGTTGAGTTGCTCGAACTACATGGACACTACGAAGCCGAGGCAGGAGTAAATGGCCAGTACCAGGTAAATCCTCTCGACATCTATGACGAGATGCGGAAACCCGTGTATCACGACAAACCTTCGGGTACGAAGCGCGTGAACACCACGGCAATCTATCTGCGAATCAAGACACAGGATGGGCTGGAGGGACTCTACGGGCCGATCGAGCGCGAACCGGCGATGGTGGTGTGGGAGAACCTGCGGCCGTTCCTGATGGGCAAGGATGCGCTAGCGACAGAGTTGATGTGGGACGAAATGTACCGGTCGAATCGGCACTCGCGGGATGGGTTCTTCATGATGGCGATCAGCGCGGTGGACAACACGCTGTGGGATCTGAAGGGGAGATATTTTGGTGTTCCGGTCTATCGCTTGCTGGGCGGACCGACGCGCTCGTCGGTTGAGGTGTATGCGAGCTGCCTGGGATTTTCACTGGAACCAGACGCGGTGCGGAAGCGCAGCGCGGCGCTGAAGCAGGAAGGATATCGCTACCAGAAGTGGTTCATCGGAGACGGTCCGGGGTCAGGTCCGGAGGGCATGCAGCGAAATGTTGACTTGGTGCGGGTACTCCGCGAAACGGTGGGCGATGATACGGAACTGATGTTCGACGCATACAGCGGATGGGACCAGACTTACGCGCTAGAGTGGGCGAAGCAAGTGGAGAAGTATCATCCGCGATGGATGGAGGAGATAGCGCATCCGGAGAAGATCGAGTCATTCGTGAATCTGCGGCATGGGACGTCGATTCCGATTGCTTCGGGCGAGCACTTCTATGGTCGCTGGGAAGTGGCGCGCTATCTGAACGCCGGCGCGTTATCGGTTGTGCAGGCTGACCCGGAGTGGTGCGGTGGCATCTCTGAGTTGCTAAAGATCGGCACTGTAGCTTCGCTGCACGACGTTCCGATCATCCCACACGGTCACAGCATTCATGCAGCGATGCATGTGATTGCGAGCCAGTCGCCGATGACGTTTCCGCTGGGCGAGTATCTGATCAACAAAATGCGGCACTATTACCACTTTGAGAAAAACCCGCCAGTAGTAGAGAAAGCCCACTTGACCCTGCCGACAGCTCCGGGGTTTGGAATTGAGATTGACGCCGCAAAGGTGGATTCGCAGAAGGTGCTGAATTGGGAGTGATTGAGTTCGGTGCTCTCGGCCTCAACGGACTAAGATAGATGCACTCTGGGACGGAGGAGCATGTATGGTGCAGGCTGAGGCGTTGAAGGGCCGTGGGTTGGGGTTGAGCGATCTGGCTCCCCGCGTTGTGCAGTCCGAGATTCGCGCGATGACTCAGGAAAGCGACCGCGTCGGCGGCGTAAACCTGGCTCAGGGTGTGTGCGACACAGAGGTTCCGCAGGTCGTGGCCGAGGGCGCGATCAAAGCGATTCGCGACGGTCACAACATCTACACGCGAATGGATGGAATCGCTCGGCTGCGGCGCGCAATTGCCGAAAAGACTGAGCGGATGCAGGGTCTTGTATACGACCCTGAGCGCGAAGTTGTTGTAACCAGCGGAGCTACCGGAGCGTTTCATGCTGTCGCGATGGCGCTCTTCGATCCCGGCGACGAGGTGCTGCTCTTCGAACCGTTCTATGGCTATCACGTCGGAACGCTGCGGTCGCTGCGCGCCGTGCCAGTTGCAGTGGAACTGGAAGCGCCCGACTGGCGGATGAACATCGAGCGCGTTCGCGCGGCGATCACGCCGAAGACGCGAGCCATGGTGGTGAACACGCCGTCCAATCCGGCTGGGAAGATATTTACTCGGGCAGAACTCGAGGCGTTGGCCGAAGTTGCGCGCGAACACGACCTCTTCATCCTGACCGACGAGATCTACGAGCACTTCGTCTATGGCGACGCGAAACACATCTCGCCTGCGGTCATCGAGGGAATGCGCGAGCGCACGATAATCATGTCCGGGTACTCGAAGACCTTTTCGGTAACTGGTTGGAGAATCGGCTACGTGATTGCGGATGCCAAGTGGACGCCTGCGATCGGATACTTCCACGACCTCCTCTATGTATGCCCACCCTCTCCATTTCAGCATGGAGTCGCGGATGGCATCGAGCAGCTGGGGCAGACGTTCTACGCACGGCTGGCCCTGGAACATGAGACGAAGCGCACAATGATTTTGAGCGCCCTAAGGGATGCAGGGATGACTCCGCATGTTCCTGACGGAGCGTACTACGTGCTTGCTTCAACCAAGGGACTTGAGGGTGTGCTGGAAGGGACGAATGCGGCGGAGAGGTCGCGATCGCTACTGAAGAAGACCGGAGTGGCAGCGGTAGCAGGTTCAGCGTTCTTCCGAGCGGGCAAGGGAGAAGACCTGCTTCGGTTCTGCTTTGCGAAGAAGGACGAGGACCTCGAAGAAGCCTGCAGGCGGCTACGTGCGCTGCGTTAACGAAATCTAGACGTTTCCGAGGAAGATGCCGCTCCACGATGAGTCAAGATAGAGCCAGCGCTGAGTGGCGAACCAGCTGGTGGGAAGCTCGGGAACATGCAGAAGCCCATGGCCTCCGCTACAGATGAGCTCCGTTCCGTTCCAGGCCAGAAAGCTGCGCGATGGCTCACCCACCCGGACGGGATTGGTAAGAGTCGCAAGGCATACCGGGCACCGACGACGCTGGTCTTTGAGCGCCCAGCGGAAGCTGAAGAGAGCTACGAGGAACGACGTTACGATCTGGATGTACTGCGTTCGAGACGGAGCGAAGGGTACAGCATAGGCGACGTCAAGCGATACGAAGTAGATCGTGGGAAGCAACAGGCTGAATTTGATTCCGAGAAACATCCATCGCCTAAGTCGCAACGGCCACGATATGTGTTCAGCGCCCGCAGGATATTCACCAAGCGGAAGCGATGTCGTCGCAGGAAGCGCAAGCAGGGCCAGAAGCACGGTGAAGATGTAGATGGCTGTCGGAATCCGTTCTACTCTGGATAGAGCAGTGAACTCGTAGCTTTCGAAACCGCCATCCGGCTCCGGTGCGTACATTCCCCATTGTTCGCCCAGCTTGGTATTTTCGGCAGATGGAATTCGACGCGCGATGATATAGCCGCGGGCAGTGTCCGGAATGGCCGAGGTATCAGCGGGGGGCTCGAGAAGCCAGGCGTCGAAGTGGCCGGGGAGTCGCCATTGTCCGTCTGCCACTATGCCTCCGAAGGCCGCATTGCGAATCCCAACTTTGACGGTCGAGCCGAGGGCAATCGCCTCGCCATGGAAGTGCCGCTTCCATACGTTAGGGCTAATAAGCAGTATCGGCAGTTGGGTTTTGACAACGGCATTGGAAGGTTGCATGCCGAGCATGGGAAACAAATTGCCACTGGTGCGTGCGATGCGAAGCTCGGCAGTACGGACTGATGCGACGTGGATCTGCTTGATGATGGGCTCGTAGAATGCAAACTCGGAGAACATCCGGGACGTTCGCGCCTGCCAGAAGCGAACGGAGCGCATGCGCATCTGGGGCGCCCCTTGATAAAGCTTTCCCGGTGACGAGATGAGCACGAGATTTCGTGTATCCCGATATGGCGAAGGGCCAAGAGTTGCGGTGACGCCGGGTAACAGGAGCGCAGCGATAAAGCTAAACATCGCCAAGACAAAGAGCGTTGTGGTCGTGCACAGTGCGGATCGCGATGGACGAACGCTTCGAGTCACGAGTGCCCTTCTCTCACAGCGTAAGTACCAGGCATCATGAAAAGCCCCAACGCAGAAGACCGTAGCCTCACGTTCACGAGGGAAGAAAGTCTTTTCCTCGGTGGGTGCGGCTTGGCTGAAGTACCAAAGCTCGGAGCGCCACTCCCGAAGCCAAACGTCGCGTTGACCAGATGGAAGCAACAGGCTGGCCGATCGCAGCATCAAGCGTGGGACGACACTAAAGGACTCGCGCATGGTGCTCATACGTGCTCCGTTTCAGGGGACGCGAAGAGTTTTGCCAGGAGTGGATAGCGACGCTGTGAGGACTCGAGCGTGGCACGTCCGCTCTTTGTGAGATGGTAGTACTTCCGCGGAGGACGAAGCTCCTTATCTGCCACGGTCTGCTTCTCCCACTCGGAGCGGATAAGGTTGTCGCGTTCGAGCCGTCGCAGCGCAGGATAAACAGTCCCACTGGGGAGGCCGGTCTTCTCCATGACACTGAACCCGTAGATGGATCCAGCGTTAATCGAGTGAAGGATCATCGCAGCAGTATGCGAGAGCTTTACCTCGGCAGCCATGCGCGGAATTCTACCTATGTAGCACACTACTTGACAAGCAATAAGGTAGTTTGCTACATAGGGTGCTGAGAGGAGCCTCCATGCTCGAAGTTCAGAATCTTTCCAAGCGCTATCGCGGAATTCCGGCGGTGCAGGATGTAAGCTTCAGGATCTCTCCGGGCGAGATCGTCGGCTACCTCGGACCGAACGGGTCGGGAAAGTCAACGACGGTAAAGATCATCACAGGTATTTTGGAACCGAGCGCGGGGCATGTGCTGTTCGAGGGTAAGGACATCCAGGAGAACCTGCCGGCGTTCCGTGCCGCGTTGGGGTATGTGCCGGAAGAGGCGCACGTGTACACGCATCTTTCGGGATTGGAATATTTGCAGTTGGTGGGGCGACTCCGTGGGATGGAGGAGAGGCTGCTCGAGGGGCGCGCAACGCGGCTGCTGGAGCTATTGTGGCTCCGCTCGTCGCGACACTCGCCGATCTCGTCGTACTCAAAGGGAATGAAGCAGAGGGTGCTTCTGGCCGCTTCGCTGTTGCACAATCCGCGGTTGCTTGTGTTCGACGAACCGCTGTCAGGGCTTGATGTGGTTTCGGCGCGCCTGTTCAAGGATCTCTTGCAAGAACTGGCTGCGGAAGGCAAAGCGATTCTTTATATCTCCCACGTGCTGGAGGTGGTGGAACAGGTGTGCGATCGCGTGATCGTTTTGTCGCGAGGGCGGATTCTGGCGGATGCTCCGCCAGCAGAGTTGCGATCGCAGACCAACCTGAGCAGCCTAGAACATGTGTTCGCACAGCTGGTGCAGCAACAGGAGACGTTGTCGATTGCACGCGCCATGGTGGACGCGATACGAGGGACTCATGGTTAGTCTGCGACGAATTCTAAGGGGGTCGGATGCAGCGGTGCGTTCGCTTGCCGTGCAAGCGAATGAGCCGCAAGGAAATCGGGATACGACCGTCTTCGAAGTGCTGACGCGGCACTTGCTGTACAGGCTGACGCACAACGAAGCGCTGGGAGAAGAGATCCCGACGAGGATGATCCAGGTTGCGTACATGCTGGCGCTGCCGGGCGTGCTGGTAGCGCTGTATCTCGTCGCCGCGTATCACCCGCCGAAGGCGTTGGGGATGCGGCCATACTGGAGCCAGGTTTCAGATCACTACATCTATACGGTCTACGCGTTCGTCGTGATGGGCGTGATAACAGTATTCGAATGGGAGATGTTGTTTCCCGATCTTTTGGACGTGTTTGTCCTGTCGACGCTGCCGATTGCGAAACGCAACCTACTGCGGGCGCGTTTGCTAGCGCTTGGAATCTTTCTGGGGCTCGCGGTCGTGGGAACGAACGTGCTGGGGGCGGCGTTCTTTCCTGTGCTGGCGGAGCTTCCCCACATGTGGATTAGGCACACGACCGCGCACATCGCCGCAGTCGCGATGGCAGGAACCTTTGCAGCAGCCCTGTTTGTAGCGCTCCAGGGATTGCTGCTGTGCGTATTGGGGCGGAGGCTATTTAGTTGGATCTCGCCAATAGTACAAGCGCTCTCGATGGTGGCGCTCCTAACCGTGCTTTTCCTTACACCGTTGATCGCGGGCAATTTGAAGCTGTTGTTTGAGATAGGCGGACCAGGGGTGCGATGGTTTCCACCATTCTGGTTTCTGGGCGTCTACGAGGTGTGGATGCATGGGCATGCGGGGGCGGCGGTGTTCGAGCCGTTTGCTTTGACGGCAGTGGCGGCGACGGCAGGTGCGCTATTAGTGGCTGCGGCAACATATCCGGTGGCATACGCGCGGCGAGTGAAGCAGTTGGTGGAAGGAGTGAACTCGATGCACAGGAGGAGCGCAGTGGCGGGTGCAGTGCGCAAGGCGCTGCACCTTACGCTGCTGCGATCGCCCCAGATGCGTGCGATCTATCACTTCATCAGCCAGACGATGTTGCGAATTCCCAGGCTGCGGCTATACATCACGATCTATGCGGGAGTGGCGCTATCGCTGGCAATCTCAGGGATCCTCTTGCTGGTGATTCACGACGGCCGACTTGCATTTCGGCGCTCCGAGATTGGCTTGAGGTCGGCGATACCGATACTCGCATTTTTGATAGTGATTGGAATCAGGACGTCGATGGATGCGCCGGTGGGACTGCAGGGCAGTTGGGTGTTTCTGGTCGCGCACGGACGTCCACTCAAGGAGCATTTACGTGCGGTGTTGGTATGGGTGAGCGTGGTTGTGAGCGCGGTTGCTCTGGCGACAATAGCTCTAGTGCAGGTGTTAGCGCCAGCAGCCATGAGAGGAGCGCTTTCCATTGCTGCAATAATTGTTCTGGCGATTGGAATGATCGTGCTGCTAACGAAGTTTTTCTTTCTGCGGATAAGAGAGATTCCATTCACGACGACGCGCGTGACTTCGACCAAAGATCTGCCCATAAGCTTCGTGCGTTACATGGTGGTATTTCCGGCTTTCGTTTTGTTTGTGGTAGATCACGAGCTATGGGTAGAAGCAAGCGCGATACACCTTATCGCAGCGGTCGCGATGTTCATAAATGCATACCTGCTACTGGGATGGATGCGGGGGGTGTATCTGAAGAGGCGCGAGTCGGATTCAGCAGCCGACGATGCAGTGATTGTGCATCGGCTGGGTCTGCAGGAGTGATTTACCGAACTGCGGGAACAAGCGCGTCCTGGTAGCCGGCGTAAACGCGATCGAAGACGGCGTCCCACGAGCAGGTGAGCGCATAGGCTCTAGCGGCGATGCGCATCTGTGCAAGACGGTCGCGATCCTTGGCGAGTGTGGCTATCGCGGAAGTGAAGCCAGAATCGGGGACGATGAAACCCGTCTCGGCTTCACGAACGATGTATTTCGGGCCTCCGCCAGGAGTGACGACAGCCGGAACTCCGCTGGAAAGCGCCTCGAGGACGACATTACCGAAGGTGTCCGTGTGTGAAGGAAAGACAAAGATATCCATGCTGGCGTAGGCGCGTGCAAGATCGTCGCCTCGAAGAACTCCCGGAAAGTCAGCTTGTTTGAGCGAGGCGCGTAGAGATATTTCTTCCGATCCGTGACCGACGACAAGGAAGCGAAAGTTAGTGATGCCGAATGCGAGCAGCTCACGTTCAATCTGTACAAAGAGTGCGACGTTCTTTTCGACGGATAGGCGACCGACGTAGCCGAGGATAAGCGTGCGGTCGTCGAGGGGACGTATGCGGTGGTCCGGGGAAAACTGGACAGTGTCGACGCCGCGCTGCATCAGATGACAGGGGCGATGCGTGGTGCGCT
>Ga0163163_10005899_pt1 | contig 10660 bp, 8 predicted proteins | sample S65metaG_FD_119766 | JGI IMG/M metagenome (GOLD analysis project Ga0163163, IMG submission 119766) | Switchgrass rhizosphere microbial communities from Kellogg Biological Station, Michigan, USA - S6-5 metaG | ecosystem: Host-associated > Plants > Roots > Rhizosphere > Soil | place: USA: Michigan... | reverse complement strand
TTGTCGCCAGCGTTGGCGCCGAGGGCTTTCTTCAGCGATCCGCGCTGATCCATGGCGGCGGCGGCAATGACACCGCGACTGTCGCTGACGGCTTTCATGCCGGCAAGTTTTCCGGGCGTAAGCTTCATTCTTCCTATTCTCCTCGGGGCTGAAGCCCCGTTGTGTGGCGCAGTGACGCGGCCCCGAAGGGCCGCTCTACCAAACTGATCAACTTGCGAGAGCGAGACGCTCTCGCCACTGCCGGCAAGCTGCCGGCGCTACAAATCACATGGGCAGGGGAAACCGGTCACTCTCTAGTGTTCACGTGTCCTTGCGGCGCAGGTACACGCGTGCTAATTTGACCTTTTGTGTCCCTACATAATAACGGCTGTAACGATTATAGATAAGAAAGTATAAAGGAGCGCAATCATGCCCTTAGTTTCCATGCGGCAGCTGCTCGACGAAGCGGCCAAAGGCGGATACGGAGTCGGCGCATTCAACGTTAACAATATGGAGCAGATCCAGGCGATTATGGAGGCTGCCCCCGATACCAAGTCTCCGGTGATCATCCAGGCAAGCCGCGGAGCTCGAAGCTACTCGCAGGACAAGTTCCTTTATCATCTGATGCTGGCGGCGGCGGAACTCTATCCAGAGATCCCGCTTGTTATGCATCTCGATCACGGCAACAGCGTAGAGACCTGCAAGTCGGCCATCGACCTCGGATTTACCAGCGTCATGATGGACGGGTCGCTGATGCCGGACGGCAAGACTCCGTCGAGTTTTGAGTACAACGTGGACGCGACGCGACAGGTTGTAGAGATGGCGCACGCGAAGGGAGTTACGGTCGAGGGCGAGATCGGCGTTCTGGGCGGCATCGAAGACGGGCATGGAGCAGGCGGAACGGGCCTGGAGCATGTTACGGATCCGGAGCAGGCGGCGGAGTTTGTCGAGAAAACAGGTGTCGATGCCCTGGCGATCGCGATAGGGACCAGCCATGGGGCATACAAGTTCTCGCGCAAGCCGGATGGCGCAGTGCTGAAGATGGATCGGCTGATCGAAATCCACAAGCTGATTCCGCACGTCCATCTCGTAATGCACGGCTCCTCGAGCGTGCCGAAGGATCTACAGGACGTCATCAACAAGTACGGCGGCAGTTTGAAACCGACCTGGGGCGTACCCGTCGAAGAGATCCAGCTGGGTATCCGCAACGGCGTGCGCAAGATCAACGTCGATACCGATAACCGGTTGGCAATCACGGGCGCGATCCGAAAGGTGTTCATGGAAACGCCGGAGAAGTTCGATCCACGCGACTACCTGAAGCCGGCTCGCGAGGCGATGAAGAAAGTTGTCGCAGAGCGCATGACGCAGTTCGGACAGGCCGGACACGCCGGCGACTACTCGCCAATTCCAATCGCTGAAGTCGCCAAGAACTATGCGAAGGAAGCGGTAGGAGTCCGGTAACCGTTAGTCCGTTTTTCGCAAGCAGGAAGCCCAGGCAAACGCTTGGGCTTTCCTATTGATGCCGAAAAGGCGTCACCGAGGATTCACATCGATGGTTGAATCTCTGCCCATCGTGGCTGGGTTATGGTCGGGATCGATTTGTCGAAGTACGAACGTCATGCCTGAGTGCAGAGTGAGATCTTTCTTGTCGGAGAAGAATTCTACGTAAGCATCTCTACGAACATGGGCCTTGATGCGGATACCCAGCATGAACGAAGGCGGCGGAAGCGGCGGCCGTCGCCTGCGGTGACTCATGATGATGCTCTGTGCCGGAGTAGGTTCCACGCTCAGGACGACGGCGTTAAGCCGAGCGCTCCCCTTCTTCCACTCCAACCGGTCAATACGGATACGAACGAGCGAGTGCGGCTGGTCGTCAGAGTTGTCGCGGACTGCCTCTACGACGCCGAAGATTTTGGCTCCTTCGGGGACCACGATGTTGTTGCCAATCAGGACGGCTTCGTTCAGGCGAAATTTGACCTTGTCCCCGACCTTGGCGGAATGAGATTTGATCGTATTGGTGAGTTCGACTGGAAGTTGAGTGTCGCGGCGAACCACGGCTTCCTGCGCCGATAACGCGATACAGGAGAGAAACGAGACGACGATCAGCAATGGACGAAGCTGAGCCATGGTCGAGTACTTTCGTTCGATGCGAAAAGGAAGATATCGTTACTCTTCGCATAAAACAAATGGCACGGTTATTTGCCGTGCCATCTTGTATCCAGGCGTTCTACCGAACGACGATGTTGACCAACTTCCCTTTTACAACAATTACTTTAACGATCTGCTTCCCTTCCAAGGCTGCCTTCACTTTTTCGTCAGCCAGAGCGAGCTGTTTGACCTGATCATCAGTGGCGTTGGCCGGGACGACCAAACGTCCCCGGATTTTGCCGTTGATCTGAACGACGATCTCGATCTCGTCAACCTTCGTCAAGGCAGCATCGTATTTCGGCCATGGGTGCCGCAGCAGGGTTGAAGCGTCTTCGCCCAGCATCGTCCACAATTCGTGGGCGAGATAAGGGGCGAAGGGTGCAAGCATGAGGACAAGGTTGCGCTGAATGTCCGCGAGTAGCTTTAAGGGAATTGCCGGCGGGGCTCCAGTGCTCCGCTCGGATCCCTCCGCGGCATAGAGTTCGTTGACGAATTCCATAACAGCTGCGATGGACGTATTGAAGTGCCAACGACCGGCGAAATCGTCGGTGATGCGCTTGATGGTCTGGTGCATCTTTCGCTGAAGTCCACGGGCTGCGGGCGAAAGCTCCGCCGGAACCGGCGCGTCCCATGCTGGATCGGTCGGCTTGGCGTTGCGCAAGACGAAGCGATACACACGTCCCAGGAAGCGCGATATTCCCTCCACCCCTTTGTCCTGCCAGTCGAGCCCTTGATCGGGAGGAGCAGCGAACAGCGTGTAAAGACGTGTCGCGTCGGCGCCATAGCTGGCGACCATGTCATCCGGCGAAACCACATTGCCGAGCGACTTCGACATTTTCGCGCCATCCTTGGTCACCATGCCTTGCGTGAAGAGGCGCTTGGCGGGTTCGTCCACCTTCACCATTCCCAGATCCCGCATGAACTTGGTCCAGAAGCGCGAATAGATGAGGTGAAGGACGGCGTGTTCGGCGCCTCCAATGTACTGATCGATCGGGAACCAGTAGTTCGCAACTTCGGAGTCGAACGGCTTGTCATTGACCGGGCTGGTGTAACGATAGAAGTACCAGCTCGAGTCGACGAAGGTGTCCATAGTGTCGGTTTCACGACGGGCATTACCACCGCACTTCGGGCACTTCACATTTACGAATTCCGGTACTCGCGCCAACGGCGAACCGGACTCCCCGGTGATCTCCACGTTGTCCGGCAACAGCACTGGAAGATCTTTCTCGGGAACCGGAACGACTCCGTCCTTCTGACAAAAGATCATCGGGATCGGGGTTCCCCAGTAGCGCTGACGGGATATTCCCCAATCCTTAATGCGATACGTTATGGTCCCTTTGCCGAAACCACTCTTCTCGGCGTAGGCCGCCATCTTCAGTTGCGCATCCACGGTCGACAGCCCGTTCCATTCGCCGGAATTGATGAGGATGCTGTCCTCGGCGGTGAACGGAAGCACTGGTTCTTCGGGTTGTCCGGCCTCGGGCGGCTCCTGCTCCCGACGTGGGAGGATTACAACGCGGGTGTCGATGCCATACTTCTTGGCGAACTCGTAGTCGCGATCGTCGTGGGCGGGCACGCTCATGATGGCGCCCGTGCCGTAGTCCATCAGGATGTAGTTCGCAACCCAGATGGGAACCTTCTCGCCGTTGAAGGGGTTGATGGCGAAGCGACGAGTATCGACGCCGTGCTTGTCGATGCTGCCGATGTCTCCTTTTTCCTTCGCGCCGCGTTGCTCGGCAATCAGGTCTTCGACCTTTGAGAGCAACTCGGGATTGTTGGCGATGAGGTCAGTGACGATGGGATGCTCGGGCGCAAGCTGCACCGACGTCGCACCGTAAATGGTGTCAATGCGCGTGGTGAAGACGCTGATCTTTTCGCCGGCAGGCCCATGCTGCCCCTCGAGTTTGAAGTCGACCAGCGCACCTTCGCTGCGGCCGATCCAGTCGCGCTGCTGCTTGCGGACGCTCTCCGGCCACTCCCCGAGCTGATCGATGTCCTGCAACAACTCCTCGGCATAGTTCGTGATTCGCACGAACCATTGCTCTAATTCGCGCTGCTCAACGCGAGTAGTTTCGTGCCGCCAGCAGAAGCCATTCTTGGCCTGCTCGTTGGCGAGCACGGTCTGGCACTCCGGACACCAGTTAACTTTGCTTTTCTTGCGATACGCCAAACCCTTCTCGTAAAGCTTTAAGAAAAACCACTGGTTCCAACGGTAGTAATCGGGCAGGCAGGTGGTGACTTCCTTGGCCCAGTCGTAACCGAAGCCGAGGCGTTTCATCTGCGCCTTCATGTTGGCGATGTTGTTCAGCGTCCACTCACGCGGTGGACGCCGATTCTTGATCGCCGCGTTTTCGGCAGGGAGACCAAACGAATCCCAGCCCATGGGATGAAGTACGTTGTAGCCGTTCATCCACATGTAGCGGGCGAGCGCGTCGCCAATGGAGTAATTACGGACGTGCCCCATGTGGAGCGCGCCGGATGGATATGGCAGCATCTCGACGACGTAGTACTTCTTCTTGTCGGAGGCTGGATCGGAGGCGTAGAGCGAAGGATCCGCTTCCCAGCGCTCAAACCATTTCATCTCCACCGGATGAGGGTTGTAACGATTGTCATCCGCGGGGCCGGGAGTGTCGCTGACCGGGGAACCGCCTGCGCTTCGGACCGCAGGGTCGGAGAGGCCGAGTTCCTGGGCGACGGCTTTCATGTCCTCCCGCATTTCTTCAACCACTTCTTTAACGTTGTTCGCGACTTCGCGGACTATGTCAGCGATATCGGAGGAGGACTCACTGCGGGATTTATCTTTATCGGTCATGGTTTATCTACGCGGAAAAGGCACTAAGTATGAATTCTTTATTCTACAACGGACATAAAGCAGGATGACGCCTAATCCCTTCGGTTAGACTAAGCCTGATATGCCGGCACGAATCAACCTGGACCTGGACACGCTGCGTACGCTCGTCGTCGCAAATGACGTAGGCGGGTTGGGTCAAGCGGCGGAACAGCTTGGCCGGACTCCGTCCGCCATCAGCCTGCAAATGAAGCGCCTGCAGGACGACCTTGGGATCGCCATCTTTCACAAGAATGGGCGCAAGCTGGCGTTGACGGAGGCTGGGGTCGTCGTTCTTGACTACGCGCGCCGCATCCTGACATTGAATGACGAGTTGCTGGACACCATGCAGGGAGCGAACCTCGCCGGCAAGATCCGTGTCGGCTGCCCGCAGGACTTTGCCTCCATATTGCCTCCGTCTCTTGCGCACTTCTCTTCCCTCTATCCGAAGATGCAGGTCGAAGTTCGAATAGAAGGTAACGCCGCTCTCGCCGACGCGATCGAAGCATCACAACTCGATCTCGCCATAGTCATTGGGCGTGAGAACCGGGCCGCCACGCAGGTTATCGGCCATCTGGACGTAGTTTGGATAGCGTCGTCGGCCTTCGTACTGCCGGGCGATCAGGCCGTGCCACTCGCCTCACTTGGCCCGCAGTGCGCCTTTCGAAAACGAGCTATCGAAGCCCTTGAAGACCGCGGTCTGACATTCCGGATCGCAGCCAGCAGCCCGAGCTTGGACGGCCTTTGGGCAGCCCTGCTTGGCGGGCTCGGTGTCACCGCACGTACCGCACTCAATCTTCCGGAGGGTCTCGTCTCTTCCAGCTCACTTCACGGGCTACCTGCGATCGAAGGTTTTCCCGTAACTCTCCATCGGGGTGCGCACTCGGAAGGTATGGCCGTCGATCGCATGGCTATGCTTCTGACCGAGGCAGTCAACCTGGCATTGTTATCTTCGAGAGGATCGAAGCCTCTGCGGAATCTTCGCGATATCTCGTCCGCTCGCGCTGGCAAACATAAGGCGCGCTCAACAGTCGGTTAAGAAGAACCAAATTGTGCAGCATGCCGCGCATCATTACATTAGCGGCATGAAGATCAAATTCTTGCTGCTTCTCGCAACTTTGTGGGTGGGAACTTTCTCGGCAACCGCGCAATCGTCTCCGATGGTTGGCACATGGACGCTGACCGCTGCAGATAAGCTTTTGCCCGACGGCACGCGCACGTTGGACTACGGAGACAAGCCGCATGGGCTTCTCATCTTCACAGCCGACGGACATTACTCCATCCAGATCTACCGTGCCGATCGCACAAGATTCTCCGGCGGAGATAAGTTCAAGGGAACGCCCCAGGAATACAAAGACGCTTCGCTTGGCATGAGCGTGCACTTCGGCAAGTACACGGTCGATCCTGACAAGCACACCATCACCTTCCAGGTCGATCGGGCCTCCTTCCCTAACTGGGATGGCACGACCCAGGTCCGTCCATACGAACTGAATGGCGACGAACTCTCCTGGAAGAGTGCGGCTCGACCAGATGGATCGATCCCGATCACCGTCGTCCACCGTGTTCGATGAAGACTACTTGCGGTTCTTGGGCTTTATGCCTTCGCTGGGCCTGACAGGCTTTGGACGCGACACCTTATGCATGGCCACGAGGGATTTCAGAGCATTCACATTCTTCAAATCATCGAGCGGCTCATCCACAGGTGTCTCGGCAAGAAAAGCAGCGTGGGCGGTGCGGGGATCATTCAGCAGGCGGCGGAAGGCTTCGAGTCCGATGGTTCCCTGCCCGATGTGCTGGTGACGGTCGAGTTTGCTGCCAAAGGCGGCCTTGGCGTCATTACAGTGCCACACCAGAACGTTCTTCAGGCCGACGGTGTTGTCGAGAAGTTTCATGGTCTGCTCGTAGCCGGAGGAACTGGCAATGTCGTAGCCGGAGACCCAGGTGTGGCAGGTGTCGATGCAGGCGGCGACGGGCATGTGAGCGCGCAATTGCTCGCAAAGTTCAGCGACCTGGTCGAACTTGCTGCCGAGGGAGAACTCGGCTCCGGCCGTGTTCTCGATGAGAAGAGTAAGACCGCCCTTGACGAGATCGAGACCGCGAACGGCTTCTTCGATGGCGCTGCTGGCGTTGGCGAGACCCTCCTCGCGGCTCATGCCGCGGAAAGAGCCAGGGTGGAGGACGACGTAGTCGGCACAGAGGGAGAGGGCTCTTTCGACTTCTCCCCGAAATGCGGCGACAGACTTCTGACGGAACTCCGGCTGAGAACCGGCGACATTGATGAGGTAGTTGGCGTGAATCGCCAGTGGCTTGAGATCGTACTTCTCACGAAGGCTGCTCATGAACTCGCACTGCTGCTTGCCGAGGTCGTAAGGCGCCCACTGGCGGGGGCTCGATGAGAAGATTTGAAGCGCATTGCAGCCAAGTCTCCAAGCTCGCTCGGCGGCCGTCTCGACGCCACCCGAGGTTGAGCAATGAATGCCTACCCGGCGCGAAGTTGGCGGAGAGGCCTGCTTCGGCGGGAGGAGTTTGAGGATGTCTTTTATAGGACGATGCGGCATTGCACGATATTCTAATGGCTTCGCTCGCTGCCGTTCGGTTGTCCTTGCTGTTGCAAAAACTGACTCTCGTCCAATCTGGAACGCCATCCAAATCTATCGTCTGCAGTTTTGGCCATTGACTCTCCTTAAGCTAGAGCGATAATCGCGCAAGCGGAAACTTTCTCGGTTCCTTGAGACGGAGCTTGCGTTACTCGTCGCTCGCTGACAGGGTGGTTTGACTCGAGCTCCTTGCCTGAGATTTAGCGATCAAATATTTGCCACGTTGGAGATTCAGATGAATGACGTAAATCGTGAACTCCTCGATCGGTATGCTTCATTTTCATCGGAGGAACTGCTGCATCTCGCTGAACAGCGTGACGATCTCACTGCTGAGGCGAAAGGTGTACTTGATCTGGAGATGTCGCGTCGGAACTTGAGCATCAAAGTCATTGTCCCGCTTGAAGAACCAGAGCCCGAACCTTCTCCCGCGACGGCCGAGGCTGACTTTCAGGAGATTCCCCCAGACTTCTTCGTGGACGACGTCGACGTCGAAACAGCTTCGGCTGCTTCCAGGCGACCTGCCGGGATCAACCTAGTCGCATATATCTGTTGGCTGAACTCAGCCTGGAGTATTTGGATTGCCGGTGTCGTTATTGTGATGCCGAAAGGTTATCGAGCTACGGTTCTAAATACCATTCTCGGGATTGTAGAACTGGTTATTGGGATTGGTCTCTTCAGGATGCGGCGCTGGTCCTTTCGTGCAGCCATCCTATTTTTCATGCTCAATGGCTTTATTGCAGGAATATTTATTATTATCGCCGGAATTCAAGTACTTCTCGGGTACGGTCAGCCCCTTCCGCTCCGCAGCATCTGGCTGTTCGTGAATGTTATCTATTCGGGAATCATTGTGAAATATCTTCTGCCTTTATCGAAAAAAGAATCCGAGATTTGGTCTTAAGGCATCTGGTGGAGCAACTTCAGCATATTTTGATTTCGTGATGAATCAGATGCCGCTTCAAGTTCATCTTTAACCCTTCGGACAGGTCATGGGGCAGAACTCGGATCACTTCGACGGGCGGAAGTTCCACAATATCAATCCTCGCCAGCAGGGCTTTCCTGACCTGCTGCGCTGGATGCTCTCGCGTCAACGAGGCAAGTGGCCGAAGTGGCGGGAGACGCAGCCAGGACCGAGGCCACCGGAGCGAGTACCGGGAAACGACGATAGAGAAGATTCCCTGCGCATCACGTTCGTGAATCACACGACGTTCCTAATCCAGACGCATGGAATGAATTTGCTGACTGATCCGGTGTGGTCGAAGCGAGCGAGTCCGGTGCAGTGGGCCGGACCGGCGCGAGTGCGTGCTCCTGGGATTCGGTTCGAGGACTTGCCGGCGATCGATGTCGTGCTATTGAGTCATGACCATTACGACCACATGGACCTGGCAACATTGCGACGGTTGCACAGTGAACATGATCCGTTGTACTTCACTGGATTAGGCAACGGGCGACGGCTTCGAAAACTCGGGATTGAGCGACTGACGGAAATGGACTGGTGGCAGGAAGCAGGTCTGCCGAACGGTGCGAGACTGGTTTGCGTTCCGGCTCAGCACTTCTCCGGACGCACACCGTTCGACCGCGACACCACCCTCTGGTGCGGATTTGTGCTGGTACCGCCGCCGGGGTCCGCCAACTCAGGTGCTATCTATTTCGCAGCCGATACTGGCTTCGGGCCGCATTTTGAGATGATCGCAAAAAAGTTTTCCAACTTGCGGCTGTCGATACTGCCGATCGGGGCCTTCCGGCCGGAGTGGTTCATGGGAGAGGTGCACTGCTCGCCACACGAGGCAGTAAAGGCTCACAAGGTGCTTGGGACCCGGCTTAGCGTGGCATCGCACTTCGGGACTTTTCCTCTGGCGGATGACGGAGAAGAGGAGCCGCTGCAGCGACTTGCGGAGGCTTTGCAAGAAGAAGGTTTAACTTCTAAAGACTTCCGTGTGCTCAATTTCGGGGAGGGTTGGACCGTGCCCTAAAACTTGCCGTGACCCTGTAAATACTCTAAATTAAAGGGTTCCGAGGTATTCCTATGCTGGTAGTCATGAAGGCCCACGCGACCGAAGAGCAGGTGCGCGCGGTATGTGAAAAGATCGAGTCGCTCGGCTTTCGTCCTCATTCCATTCCGGGTGCGCAACGCACAGCAATCGGCATCACCGGCAACCAAGGCGAAGTCAACCCGGCGCCTCTCGAAGAGCTGCCGGGCGTGCAGGAAGTCATTCGCGTCAGCAAGCCTTACAAACTTGTCAGCAAAGATGTAAAGGCAGACAAGACGGTGGTGAAGTTCCCGCCTATCAGGGCAGCGGGCGAAGAGGCCTCGATTGGCGGACAGGAACTTGGTGTGATCGCCGGGCCGTGCGCTATCGAGAATCACGACCAGGCGTTTGCGGTTGCTGAACGCGTGGCTAAGCAGGGCATCAAGTTCTTTCGCGGCGGAGCTTACAAGCCGCGCACCTCGCCATACGCCTTCCAGGGACTCGGACTCGAAGGGTTGAAGATCATGGCGTCGATTCGCGAGCAGTATGGGATGCGAATCGTGACCGAAGCGGTGGATCACCAGACACTGGACGAAGTGGAAGAGTGGGCTGACGTTATCCAGATCGGCGCGCGCAACATGCAGAACTTCTCATTGCTCAAGCGCGCGGGACGGGCACGGAAACCAGTGCTATTGAAGCGCGGCATGAGCGCGACGCTGGAAGAATTCCTGATGGCCGCCGAGTACGTGATGAGCGAAGGCAACTACGAGGTCATACTTTGCGAACGTGGCGTGCGAACCTTCGCCGACCACACCCGCAACACGCTCGACCTTAGCGTAGTTCCGGCGGTGCAGCGCTTGAGTCACCTGCCGATCCTTGTCGACCCAAGCCACGGAACCGGCAAGCGCAACAAGGTCACCCCACTTACCCGCGCGGGAGTAGCTGTCGGTGCGGATGGATTCATCGTCGAGGTGCATCACGATCCGGATCGCGCCCTGTCGGATGGAGCCCAGTCGCTCTTCCCCGAGCAGTTTGACGAGTTGATGGAGCAGGTTCGGAGGATCGCTCCCGTTGTGAACCGTACCGCTCCCGAACCTCTGTCCGCGCAGCCGGCAAAGACGGTTGGCGCGGGGGTTGCAGCA
>Ga0163163_10005898_pt1 | contig 10662 bp, 7 predicted proteins | sample S65metaG_FD_119766 | JGI IMG/M metagenome (GOLD analysis project Ga0163163, IMG submission 119766) | Switchgrass rhizosphere microbial communities from Kellogg Biological Station, Michigan, USA - S6-5 metaG | ecosystem: Host-associated > Plants > Roots > Rhizosphere > Soil | place: USA: Michigan... | reverse complement strand
TTCCTAACGGAATAGTTCGCATTAACCAAAATGGACCTCCATCTCTGATTGCAGATCTCAGCGCATTTCAACAAGCAAATCCCGTTTTGCATCCGAACCAACCCGATTTTGAACCAGACGGCACCTGGTACAGCATGATTGAAGTTCGTGGTGATCTTTACGCTGTTGAGCCAAACCATGGCGAGGTCGACAAGATCACAACAAGCGGACAGATTACCCGCATCGTTGATGTGTCTGCGACTCAGGGTCACATAGTGCCCACAGCGATTGCTTACAAGGGAAATTTCTTCTTTGGAAACCTTGGCTTATTTCCGGTGGATCCCGGCACAGAGCAGATCATGAAACTGAATCCGAGTGGTCACCTGAATACATGGGCCACCGGACTTACCACAGTGCAGGGACTAGTGATCGATGAACGTGACCGAATGTACGTTCTTGAGTCGATGACAAAGCCTGGTTTTCCGAGTCCCGCCCAAGTGGGTTCGGGTCGGGTCGTTAGAATTGATCCTAACGGCGACCAAACGGTAATTGCGACGGGCCTGAGCTTTCCTGGGGGGATGACACTTGGACCCGATGGTGCGCTATATGTTTCTAATTTGAGTTTTGGCGCGCCGCCGGGAGCTGGACAGATCGTGAGAATCGAACTACCGAATAAGCCAGCAAAAAACCAGGTCCATATAAACAGTAAGTCAGCGATGGAGTTGCCAGCTAATGTAGCAGCGGACATTCCGAGAGAATCTCCCGCGACACCCAGGCAAGATTCAGTTTCAGTTGGCCCACCGCTTCTGGTAAACCCAGTCGTCATTGAAACTGCAAACATCGACTCAGTGTTGCAGCAAGACGCTTCGAAGCAACTCAGCGAGGACTCAGAGTTGAGTTCAGTTTCGATAAGTATCAATGAAGGTCGTGCTGTGCTAACAGGAACGGTTAATTCCGCAGGTGCGAGAATGAAGGCGGCGAAGTTGATCAAATCGATGCGTGGCGTTAGGTCAATCGAGAACGAGATTAGCGTGTCCCGTCCATGAACGTTGTTCGCGTTGTGCGTTGGGCTACTCCCCGATCCTTTACGATGTGTTTAGCTCTCGCACTTGAGATCTGAAATCGTGATCTGGATCCTGGTTCGGGCGAAACAAAGCGGGCAGTCAATAAATGACTGCCCGCATTTTTTACTATAAAAACTGGTGAGCCGTGGAGGGCTCGAACCTCCGACCCGCTGATTAAGAGTGCGATCATAGGCACTCCAGCAGGTTATGGCTCTTACGATTTACTAACGTTTGTAACGGGTTGCAGCCGCCAGCGAGTCTATCTGTTATCTGCTATTAATGCCTACTTTTGGGAATTCTGGTCACAAGTTGGTCACAAACCAATTCTTCGTTCTTTGGACCTGCGTGCTCGCCTAGCAAATATTCCGTCCACCAAAGGCTATTCACTTCATTAGTGGATATCGCATCGTTGCAGCCATCGAGAGATTTGTTGGAAATTGAAGCAAGTAACATCCGTTGACATTCCAATACCACCACTTGATACGAATGACGATACGACATCAACGTGGACAATTAAGATGTCCGAAGCGTAAGAATGGTGGATCAGCATGGAAATTTCTTTGGCGAGAAACGAGTCGTGAGGGGCCTTTGCTTTTGTGAGTTGCGAGTGGCAACATGAGAAAGTCTGATCCAAATTAATAGTTTCGGCAGTTCGATTAATTCGCGATGATTATCGTGTTTTCAAACGATCAAACCGTATCGGTTCTTCCCGATATTGACTCAGTTCATCGTGAGTGCGAGGCCGTTGATGTCGAAGACGGAGCCTACCGCTTTTTCGATGAGTCTGGCCGCCACCTCTTGGTTCATTGGACCAGCTTTGTTGAGCGAAGATCTCTCTTTGGTGGTAGCGAATCAGTTGGAGGCGGACGTTTCGAATTGGAGTTGGATCCTAAGGATGATGGTTCGGGTTTTGAAGTATCGCTTTCTAATGTCGTGGCCCTCGTTCCCAACCCAACGTTTGAGACAATCGAAGATTTGGCTCGTTACGTTTCTGCGAATCGCCATTAGGAGATCAATGCCGGCAATCCACGCGCGCCTATAACCCCAGCTTGGAGCGGACTCGCCATGAGCGCGCTTCTTTGCTAAGTAGCGTGGGCGAGCCGCACAGGCGCAGCCTTTGCGCTCCTTATAGAAGGACAGAGCGAAGGATTTTCCGCTACGCAGCAGCTATCCGTCTCTCCTTATATATAGATCGTATGGCCGAGTGAGTTTATCCCACTCCGTCGGTGAGTTGGATCCCGTCGCTGCCGTGCAATCGCGTGGTCCGGGCGACGGCAGCCAAACAATCTCATGAATGTCTTTGACGGGGGATGAGCAGATCGCGACGCTAAGATTGCGAGCAGGCAGTTTTCGGAATCTCCAAATAAAAAGTCGCGCCCTGGCCCATCTCGCTCTCCGCCCAGGCGCGCCCGCCTATGCGCTCCATCGCTTTGCGTACGATGGCCAGGCCAATGCCTGTGCCCGGATACTCGTCCGTCGGATTTAAGCGCTGAAAAATCCCGAAGATTTGATCGCGATACTTGCTGTCGAAGCCGATGCCGTTGTCGCGCACCCATACAAGGCAGCTCGTCGCCGTCTCCTTCGAGCCAACCTCGATGTGTGGCTGAGGCATCTGGCGGGTGAACTTGACGGCATTGTCTAGATAGTTACTGAGCGACTGAATGAGACTGTTAGCGTCAGCCAACACCGTTTCCCCATCGACATTTACGATGAAATCGATGTTGCGCTCGGCCGCCTCGCGCCTCTTCTGGTCGACCAGCTTTGTAATGAGGGGATGGAGTTCGAGACGGTCCTCCTTAAATTCCCTCCTTTCCAAGCGGGAGTAGTCCAGGAGATCGTCGATGAGCTGGCTCATCTCTCCGGTTGATGTTTGGATGGTATTAATAAAGGAGCGGGCCTCATCGGGGAGGTCTTTTGAGAAGTCTTCAACGAGCAGGCGGCTGTAACCGTCGATACCGCGCAAGGGGGTCTTGAGATCATGTGCGACGGAGTAAGCGAAGCTCTCCAATTCGCGACTCTTGTTGTTGAGCGCGGCAGTGCGCGCCGCGATGCGATCTTCCAGTTCGGCATTGAGCTGGGCGAGTGCCAGCTTGGCGCGTCGCCGGCGTCTTCTCTCGACGAGCAGCACAGCAATTAATGCGGCTTGCAGAACGATGAGCGTTAACGCCCCTACGATGCGCCACTTGTATTCCTGCCAGAAAGTCGGATCTTTGAAACGCACAATACTGCCGGTCGGCAAGCGGTCCTCGCTGATGCCCCAGCGCTTAAGCTCGCGCCAGTCGAACATTGGGACCGTCGGTACGTTTTGGACCGGGATGTCTTCTGCGCTCTCCCCGTTGGTAATTCTTTGCACCACTTCGGCCACTTTCCCAGCCGCAGCTTCGACGGTGTATACGTGGCCGCCGATGATTCCACGACCGAGCGAGTGAACTGACATACCATAGATAGGAACCGGAGTGGCTTGGGTAATCGAAGAGAGCATTTCTCCTGACTCCAAAACCTTTCCTTGATCATCCTGCCCCTGTTGCCAGGCGTAGAGAACAAGCGAGCGGTCAGGCAAATTTGCAGTCCTGGCAACTAATTCCGGTGGAGAAAGATCTGTCAGGTAATTGATTTTTATTCGCCCCTCGAATTCCCGAAGGTCTTCCCGCGCCACCACTTCAAATCTCCGGTCGTGTTCAAGCGAACCGCTAACGACAAATACCTGGTTCACCTGCGGATTTAAGCTCAACGCGAGCTCCAGAGTTTTCTTGTAGCTGCTGATAATAACGACACCCGTCAGTGCCTTTTGACCTTGGATTTCACTGGGTAGAGGCCGACTGACGCAGTAGAAGACAAGCGGGACGTGTGGGAAGAGGTCACTGCGATATTTGAGCAGAAAATTCAGCGAGGCCTCAGAATTTGCGACAACGACGTCGAGGCTGCGGTCGGCATACTTCTTAAGGAGATAGTCGTGTAAAGCCTCAGATTGGTTCGCTCCGGGAAACCGATTAGCTTCCAGATATTCCGGATAATATTCGACGTTGCCGGGAAGGGATGCTTGAAAACTCTGATCCCACAAGTTTTGGCCCTGATAGACTTTGTCGTACCAGTAGAGCACCAACACTCTCTTGGTTGCCGGAGGTTCAGCGCGCGTTACCGATGGCAACCACGAGAGCGCCAACAACACCAGCAACAGCGGTAGACGAGCAATTTTCAAGTCGCTCTCTCTTAATAGCCCATCCTCTAGAAAATTAGCCTCGTAGCAAATTGAATCTGTCGTGACGAACCGGATTCACCCGTGGGAAACCGTGTGTTCGTGATTTGGCCAAACGATGGAGTGCCCACTACATTGCCGGGCTGTCCAAAGTTCGCGTGATTAAAAATATCGAAGACTTCAGCGCGCAGTTCCAGGCGAAGACTCTCGGCAAGTCTCGTAGTCTTGGTGAACGAAACGTCAGTGTTATTGAAAGTCGGACCGATAACCAGGTTTCGTCCCAAATTGCCAAAGCGCGGGACCGGAGTAAAGACTGAGGTGTCGAACCAGGCATCAACTTGGCCAAGGATATTGATTGGACCAACGACGTCAGGTCTGATGGTACCCGCCACGCCGTTCACCGTGCTGTTGGTGGTGACGATATTGAGCGGGTTGCCGCTTTGGAATTGCACAATTGCGGCCAGCTGCCAACCATCGACCCATCGATTGTGATGAAATGGGAATTCGTACAGTGCGCTGATGACAAAACGGTGACGCGCATCGAAGTCAGATAGGCCGCGGCTGCCGTCAAGGTCATAGCTGTTCTGGACCACGACTCCTTGAGTGCTGAAGGAGTTGTAATCGAGTGACTTGGACCAGGTGTAAGAAGTGTCGAATTGCAAATTACGTGTAAGCCGCCGCCTGGCTGTCACCCAAACGGCGTTGTAACTCGAATTGCCTGAGCTTTCCGCCTGCGTGATATTGCCAAGAGCGGTACCCGGTAATATCGGGCTTGAGTTCGATAACGTGGGATATGGACGTACCCCGTTCGCAGGCTGGTTGATATTGCGCCGAGTGATCAGGTGTGTGCCTTTCGATCCAACGTAGCCCACCATCAGCACAAACGGGGTGAACTGATGCTGTACGTTCAAATTCCATGACTGCATATAAGCGTTGTCAAAGTCGTGGTCCACCGTCTGAGGAGCAAGACTCGTAAGACCTGCCACATTGATTGCGTTGTCGAGACGAACACTGCCGGTGAAGTTGAGGGGGATTGCCAGAGGTGGATTCCCGCTAATTGGCGTCACCACGCTAGTCATCGGTTGGTCGACATAAATTCCATATGCAGCGCGCAACACTGTCTTATCCCCGCCGAAGGGACTCCACGCAACGCCAACGCGCGGCTGAAAGTTCTTGTTGTTCTCGTGATAAATAGCATCGATTCCTGAACCGACGCGCACAAGCGAAGCGCTCTGGGGATCGAAAACGATAAACCGATCATAACGCTCGCTCGGCGTCATATTCCATTCGTATCGCAGGCCAAGGTCCAGTGTCAGATTCGGTCGCGCTTTATAACTGTCCTCGACAAAGAAACCCAGCGCACCCTGGGCAATACTGCTTGACTGGTTACCCAGCGTCACATTGAAAGAGTTTGCGTTGCCGGCCAGGAAGGCCGCGACGGTTGGAAAGTTGAACGAGCCTGTGACTTGCCGAAAATTGTTGTTCAGAAACTGCCGGTATTCCCCACCGAACTTCAATGAATGCAAACCGCGTAGCCAACTCATGTTGTCAGCTACGACAAAGACTGTGTCGCTTCGTCCGGACGGTTGGGCCGCAGGTCCTCCAAAATTGAGAGCCCCGCCGGCTACATTCATTTGGGGTAATCCGATCGGCTGGGTAATTCCATTGAGAATCCCAAAATCTGCCGGATTAAGTTGCGCATTCGGCGTTGAGGAGGAAGTGAAGCGGTTGAAGCCCAGGCGCGCCTCACTCACGAGGTTAGGACTGAAGATATGTGTCTCATTAAGTGTGAAGATTTGCCGTAGAGGGCGAGTGAGATTGCCAAAGCCGGGTATTGTGTTGCCGCTACGTGTGGGTTCTCGCCACTCTGCACGTTGAATGGCGTAGTACCCATGCAACCTGTCTCGGTCGCGAAGAACATAATTGATATCTACAGTCCACTGGTCCACGTTAACCGGCGCGCTGGCCGAGCCGACAAACCGCGGAGTGCCAGACGAGTCAACGAAGTTGGCCCGTGGTATCAAGTTAAGCAACCTCGCGATCACTGGATCAGTAACCGACGCGCGCTGGTTGTCGCTTGGCACAAGGCTGTTGACGTTCAGTCCCTGACGTTGACGCAACCCTTCGTAGGAGAAAAGAAAGAATGCCTTCTTCTTAATGATCGGGCCTCCCAGATTGCCACCAAACTGATTACGCTTGAATGGCGCTGGGTGATGGGAAGTGAATTCGAAGAAGTTACGTGCATCAAGCGCGTCGTTGCGAAAGAACTCAAACACTTCGCCGTGAAATTCATTGGTACCTGAACGTGTAGCAAGGTTCACTACTGCGCCTGCGCTTTGACCGTATTCGGCGCTGAAGGTTGAGTTGTCAACCTTGAATTCCTGAATCGTGTTTATCGACGGTTGAAAACTTATCGAGCTAAAGGTCAGGTTGTTGAGCGTGATGCCATTAACCAGGTAGTTGACCATCTCCTCACGATTACCGCCGGTGTTGATGGCGAGAGAACCCACACCTCGCATTGGCGATCCGGAGAAAGCACCTTGCGGAGGGATGACTGACCCGGGGACCCTCAAGGCGAGATCCAAAAAGTAGCGACCGTTGAGCGGCGTCTCCTGAACCATCCGTTGATCGACCACATGATCGATAGAAACAGTTGATTGCTCGACTAAATTATTAGCCGTCGAGACAGTGACTGACTGAGACACCTCACCCACCTGAAGTTGAAAGTTCTGGGTGAGTGTACGACCAACCTCTAGCTTTGAACTCTCGATGATCTGTGTTTGAAATCCCGGAGCTCTGACTTCAATTCGATATGAACCAACCGGAAGCGCAGCTATTTGGTACCGACCATCATCGTCCGTCGCACCAACGCGTGCTATCCCCATCATGGGACTCACTGCAGTGATCTCAACGGCGCGTAAAAGCGCACCGTTCTGATCAGTGACTTGACCTTCGATGGATGCTGTTGACTGAGCGTGAACGAGGTGACAAAGCAGAATAACCGACAGGACGAGCAAGGCAGCAACTGTAAAGGGGCAGCGCGGCTTTTTCATGGGGAAATACCGAACTAAATGTGAGAGCCCTCGGTAGGGTGGCGTTACAAACGGCGGGGGATCGGGTTCCTGTAATCCGAGTACTCTTTGGTGAGAACTGTACGCCTCAAACTAAAGAACAGCAAATGCTTTTTAGTCGGATCTTCAAAGACTCGTCAACGTCGGCTGGAGAATTGCCGAAACGTCATGGGGCACGGAACCGAACCAGAAGGTTGGTCCAAAAGCGCATAAAGCATTTCTGCCATGAGTCCGTCTCGACTTCGGTTGCCTAATATACCCATTGCAGTCGAGTGATCAGCATCTGGGTTCGTCCTGTCGTATTAAACTTGTCCAGATCTGCAAGACCATAACCGGCTCCAAATTTCCATTGCTTCGACGCCCACCAATTGGCACCGAAGTACCATTTCTTGAGCTTACCGCCCTTGACCAATGTGTCATCAATGTCGAGGTATCCAAAGCGACCCACTAATTCAACTGCTCCCCAACGCGACTTCGGAATAATGCGGCGGGCATAACCGACCAACTTATCGTAAGGACGTTGCTCGCCAGTGAGTACGTAACTTCCAACGATGTAAGATCCGCTGAAACTCGGGTTCCCGGTTTGCGGAGAAGCAACCCATGCTTTGGTAAATTCTGTAAGTACCGAAAACGGCCCGTAGTCATACAATGATTCAAGCGCCAACTGTTTTGCATAGTTCGCCGGGAAATTGCCGGTATCGACGTAGTAGTCCGTCACATTGGACTCAGGTCGCGCTCTGAATCGCATCTTGCCGGCATCGGCCCCGTTATAGCGAAGGGACACTCCGAGGTGCAGGAATTCCTTGCCGTCCTTTGACTCAATGGGTAAACCGGTCAAACGTGTGGAGACTTGGGTGCCACTCGGCCCAAAAGAGTTCCCATTTTTGAACCAATCGTTAAAGACTCCGAAGCTAAACGCGATCCTATTGTTAACGTAATTATCCTGATACTTAAAGCCAATGTTTCGTTGCTCAAAAAAAGCATTGAGCAGTCGTTCCTGTTGCGGGAGGTTTGGAGAGTCGCCAACCAGCTCATAAATGAAGGGCTCTTTTTGCTTACCAATTATGATGCGTGCCTTTTTCCAAAGGGGGATCGCTATGAAGACATCAAGCGGATCGAGAACTCGGTCCCCCTCCTTCCGAAGTTCGTTGATGTCACCGCCGAACACATAGGACCAGGGTCGCTTAAATTTGATCTGTCCGGATAAAACTATGCGCGCAGCACGAAGATCGAATTTGCTCGCCTGTGGCCCAACTTGTGACCTGCTGATCGGATCCTGGCCGATGATGGTGTTGTCGGCCAGTAACGCGAAATTGGCTTGGAAGCTAATGTACTTATTGTTGAATAAGACCAACCTTGGGGGAAGGTCACGAATGAAATAGTTCAGCGGCGTCGGAGACGGGACAGGTTCAGGTGTGGGCGTCGCGCTGGGCTCCGAAGTCTGACCGACAGCGGTCATGCTCGCTAGCACCAAGAATGACACTGCAACGATCGTGATACGGAAGACTCCGTAAGTCCGGTTTTTGACACTGATCATTAGAGCTCTTCATCTCACCAAACGAGATTCTTCATAACAACATCGCCCCCGGTTCGGTTTGCAGCAGCAAGCTTCCGGGGAATTTGAGTGGCGTCACCTGGCAGTGCCATGATCGTCAATACGTCTTCAGAGGTGGATCAATGCCAGCCTCCGTGGCTGATCTCCGCTGAAAGAAAATGTCTGTCACTCCCTCTCTCAGAACTCTCCTCAATTCTCTGACTCCGAAAAAGGGGATGAAGGCGAAGAAGATGACCAGGGCCCTGGAAAGCCATTCGTAGTTGAATCGACTCATAACCTCATGAGCGGCTCCCGTTGGACCTAACCCACCTATGAAGCCGCGGATCAAGCCCTCGGCAATATCAAAGACCGCCATACAGACAGTAAACAGAAAAGTCTTGTATAGAGTTGGAATGATTAAAGGCTTTTCTTCAAATCTCTGGCCCAGACGTAAAGCTTCTGCCACAAGAATGACTTTGCCTAAGACCAGCGCCCTGATTACGCTAATTCCGTATTCCCCGAAGCTGATTCCATAATGAGCCAGTAACAACCTTCGATAAGTGGTAAACACACCGAAGAAAATGGCCAGATAAAGGACAAGGAACCAGTAATTGATCAGTTCATGCAGTATTTTCTGCTTCCAGCCCTTTTTTTTCTCAGTCACGGTGTTCATTCCAAAACGCGAACTGCGATCGTCAACAGAACTTCACGAACCTCACACGGCAAATCCAGGAACACGATTGCCCGGGGAAACTGCAAGTGGCACATCTAGGCGGGCGAACGTTTCGCGAACGGCCGCCAAGCCCTTCCTGGTATTCGGCCATCACCGCGTTGAAGCGCCTCCGCAGCGTGGTCAGTTCAGGAGTCACAGAAGGGATTCGTCCCGGCTCCTGCGATTTCGCTTCTGCGGCCGTCAGCTTGTCGCCGCATGCGGCGCAGGCCCACGCATGGGTCAGAAGCGCCTCGAGCTCTTCGATCGGAAGAGATCCCGCTAGATAATCCGCAATGTGCGCCGCAGCGTCCTGGCATTCCATGATTGGTCCCCAGCAAGGCTCTGATGGGACATTGCTCCTGCTCAATCTATGACGGGAACCGGATCAGACTGCTTGAGATAGCGGATGTTGAAGGCGACTGTGATCCGGTCCGTCGAGTCCCCATTCGGCTGCACCCAGTGCGTCAGATAGGATGGAAACACCAGGAGATTTCCCGGTTTGGGGGTGATTATGAACTTGCGATTGAAGCAGGCGGCGCCTTCGATCATGTAAGCGTTGGCGTTGGCGCGCGGGTCGAGGAACTCGATCGCGCCGCTGTGTCCCTCAGGGGGCACGCTGGCATAATAGACGCCGGATAACGCGAAACCTGAGTGATCATGCGGCCCGTTGAAAGCGCCGGGCGGGTTGACGTTGATCCAGCCCTGGCAGAGCGCCCGGTTCGCGGCGAAATCGAAATCGGGCGAAAGCAGCCGGGTAGTCTCCTGCACCGCCTCCAGGATGTGCGTGCGTAACACCGTGCAGCCGGGCTCGGTGCGACCGAAGAAATCGTCCTCAGAGTGCCAGCCATCGCGATTACTTCTGGTCAATCCGGGCAAACGCGCGCGCATGGCCTGAGCCTCCTCAACCAGCTTCCGGTTGAGGACTTCGCAATCCGAGATTTGGAACAGCATCATGGGCGAGGCGAACGCCGGCTCTACTTGGGTCAACTTGATCTTGCTCATGAGCGTCTGGTATTGCGAGACATTCAGCGAACCCCTCGTCGGCTAAGTTGCAGCGAATGAGTCGTTCCACACGCGAGCCAACCGTACCGCACACATCGGATGAA
>Ga0163163_10005893_pt1 | contig 10664 bp, 7 predicted proteins | sample S65metaG_FD_119766 | JGI IMG/M metagenome (GOLD analysis project Ga0163163, IMG submission 119766) | Switchgrass rhizosphere microbial communities from Kellogg Biological Station, Michigan, USA - S6-5 metaG | ecosystem: Host-associated > Plants > Roots > Rhizosphere > Soil | place: USA: Michigan... | reverse complement strand
GTGAAGCCGGGGCTCGTCGTCGGTCACGAACCGGTGGGAAAGATTGAGGCGCTCGGAGCCGGTGTCACCGGTTTCGAGGTCGGGGATCGCGTGATCGTGGGCGCCATCACTCCGTGCGGCCAGTGCCGGGCGTGTCTACGGGGCATCGGCGCGCAATGCAGTCATGGCGGCGACGGTTACGAGGCACTCGGCGGGTGGAGGTTCGGCAACACCATCAATGGCTGCCAAGCCGAGTACGTGCTCGTACCGAACGCTCAGGCGAACCTGGCGAAAATTCCCAGCGGTTTGACCGACGAGGACGTGGTGCTCTGTCCGGATATCATGTCGACCGGCTTCTCCGCGGCGGAGAGCGGAAACGTCGCGATCGGCGACTCCGTGGTCGTCTTCGCGCAGGGCCCGATCGGTCTCTGTGCCACCGCCGGCGCACGCCTCGCCGGAGCATCACTGATCATCGGCGTCGATAGCGTGCCGGCCCGCCTCGAACAGGCGAAGCGAATGGGTGCAGATGTCGTTTTGAACTACAAGGAGCAGGACGTCATCAGCGAAATCAAGCGGCTCACGGGGGGCGGCGCCGACGTGGCCATCGAGGCCCTCGGAACCCAGCAGACCTTCGAAGCGTGCTTGCGCAGCGTTCACGCGGGCGGTGTCGTGTCGAGCCTGGGCGTCTACTCCGGACATCTCAACGTTCCGCTCGACGCTTTCACGGCGGGGCTCGGTGACCACAAGATCGTTACGACTCTCTGCCCCGGTGGCAAAGAGCGGATGCGCCGCCTGATGAGCGTCATTGCGGCCCAGCGTGCGCCCTTTCGCGAGCTCGTCACCCACTCCTTTCCGCTCTCCGAGATCGAAGCCGCTTACGATCTCTTCGGCCATCAGCGCGACGGAGTCATGAAGGTCGCGATCCGACCCTAAATCCCTGACCCGTCAGCGGGCTTCCTCGAGCGCTGCATGCGAGCAGTAGATTCTCGGGTAGCGGGCCACATCGCAAGCCGGTGTAGAGGCGGTGTGCGGCTCGGCAAAACCGGGCCGGGCAAGCGCCTCGACAGGGGAGGCGCTTTGTGTTCAGACTGCCTGCCATGACGCAAACATCTTCGGGTGCTTCCGCGGAGCAGCCCGGTTCGCCGCGGGTGGCCGTGATCACGGGTGCCGGCTCGGGCATCGGTGCTGCGATCGCGCGGCGCCTCGGCAAGCGCGGCTTTCGCCTGATCCTCGGCGGGCGCACGCCGGGTAACCTGTCGGCGGTGGCGTCGGAGATCCGCGCAGCGGGCGGGCAAGCAGAGGCCATCACGGCGGACGTCACGCTCGCCTCGGATGTCGAGCGGCTGATCGCCGCGGCAGGCCCGAAGCTGGACGCGCTGATCCACAGCGCCGGGCAGGGCCACTGCCTGACCATCGACGAGCTCGATGAAGAAGAATTCCGTCAGACGCTGGACGTGGCGGTCATGGGCGCCTTCCTGACCACGAAGGCGGCCTTGCCGGCGCTGCGCGCGTCCACGAACGGCCCCGGGCACGTGATCCAGATCGCTTCGCTCGCTAGCGGTGGCACCTGGTATCGCGAGGTCGGTTACGGCACCGCGAAGGGCGCTCAGCTCAAGTTCGCTCTTCACCTGGCGGAGCAGTTCAAGCAAGAGGCGCAAGCGGGCGGCCGCACCGTCTACGTGCACGCGATCTGCCCGGGCACGGTGGATACGCCGTTCTGGGCTCGAGTGCCCGAGCGCACGATCGATCCGCAGCTGTGTCTGCGCGCCGACGAAGTCGCGTGGCTGGTGGAGGGCGTGATCGATTCGCCGCTCGCCACGGCCGAGGACTTCTCGGGGCGCAAGCCGCGCCCCGAGGTGGTGGTCAAGCGGCACGCGCCGTACGAGCGCTGGTCGAACGTGATCGCCATCGCACACGAGAGCCATCCCTGAAAAGCGCCCCGAGGGGTCGCCCGGCGCTGTAGGGGTGAGGCCCGGCCCACCCCCTTCCGTGCATGCTGCCCATGTCCGTGGCATAAGGGTGGCTCATGGCTCTCCTGCATCGGTGGAAGCTATGGGTGCTGTTGCTCGGCCTGGTGTGTGTCGTGGCGGCGTGCCGGCGCCCTGATCCGGCGTTGATGCGCCTGAGCCCGGCGGCGCTGCCAGCATCCTCCGCGCCCGTGGTCGATCGCAGCTACTCCGAGCGCAAATACATCAAGCCCAGCGACGCGGACTTGAAGGAGCGGCTGGAGCCGCTGGAGTACGCGGTCACGCAGCGCGCGGCGACGGAGCCGCCCTTCCACAATCGCTACTTCGACTCGCACGAGGAGGGCCTGTACGTCGATGCCGCGAGCGGGGAGCCGCTGTTCAGCTCGCGCGACAAGTTCGATTCGGGCACGGGCTGGCCGAGCTTCACGCGGCCGGTCGAGCCGCTGCGCGTGACCACTCAGTCGGACTGGAGCTTCGCGCAGCTGCGCACGGAGGTCTTGTCGAGCGGCGCGGGCTCGCACCTCGGGCATCTGTTCGAGGATGGGCCGCAGCCGACCGGGCTGCGCTACTGCATCAACTCGGCGGCGCTGCACTTCGTGCCTGTGGCGGAGCTAGCGGCGCGTGGCTACGCCGAGTACCTGCCGATCTTTCAGGGCAAGGCGCCCGCCGTGGTGGCGGCAGCGGCGACGAACGCCTGCCTGGCGCCGGCGAGCGGCGAGCAGCCCGGTTGCAAGACGACGCTGGAAACGGCGGTCCTCGCGGGCGGCTGCTTCTGGGGGATGGAGAACATCCTGCGCAAGATCCCGGGCGTGCTGGAGACGGAGGTCGGCTACACCGGCGGCACGGCAGAGCACCCTGACTACGAGGCCGTGCACACCGGTACGACCGGGCACGCGGAAGCCGTGCGCATCGTCTACGACCCGGCCCGGCTCAGCTATGCCGACCTGCTCGAGCACTGGTTCTTTCGCATGCATGACCCCACCACCAAGAACCGTCAGGGCAACGACGTGGGCACTCAGTATCGATCGGCGATCTTCTACTTGTCGCCCGAGCAGAAGAAGACCGCACAGGATGTGATCCGCAAGGTCGACGGCAGCGAGAGGTGGAGTGCTCCGATCGTGACGCAGGTGAGTGCCGCCGGGGCGTTCACGCGCGCAGAGGAATACCACCAGCGCTACCTGGAGAAGAACCCGGGCGGGTACACCTGCCACTACCTGCGGGACTGACGGCCTGACGGCCCCTCGAGGCGCTTGAATGGTGGGTGGGGCCCATTAGACTCCGCCCATGAGCATTCGCGTCGGGATCGTCGGAATTAGCGGCTATGGCGGGGGAGAAGCGCTGCGCCTCTGTGCAGCCCACCCCGAATTTCGCGTCGTGTATGCCGCCGGCGAGTCGAGCGCCGGGCAGACCGTGTCGCAGCGATATCCCGGACTGCCCAGCGCGCTCGGCGATCTGGTGGTGCAGAAGTTTCAGCCCGCGGAGCTGCCGGAGCTGGACCTGCTGTTTACGTCGCTGCCCACTGGCGAGTCGAAGGCCGCGCTGGCGCAGGTCCCGGCGCGCACCAGGATCGTCGATATCGGTGGCGACCACCGCTACGTGACCGGCTGGGCCTACGGGCTCGCCGACGTCTGGCCGGAGAAGCTCCGTGGCCAGTCGCGCATCGCCAACCCCGGCTGCTATCCTGCGGCGTCGCTCACGCCGCTCGCGCCGCTGCTCGCGCGCGGGCTGATCGAGCCGCAGGGCATCATCATCGACGCCAAGAGCGGCGTCAGCGGCGCCGGGCGCGGCGGCAGCGACGCGAGGTTTTCGTATGCCGAGTGCAACGAGGACGTGTCGCCCTACGGCCTGCTGCAGCACACGCACCTGCCGGAGATCGCCCGGACGATCGAGACCATCGGCGGCACGTCGCAGGGGCTAGTATTCACGCCGCACCTGATCCCGATGACGCGCGGGATCCTGGCCACGATCTACTGCCGGGGTAGCGTCGATACGCAGGCGTGCCTGGCGGCCGCGCGCGAGTTTTACGCGGGGCGGCCGTTCGTCAAGGTGATCGACAAGCCGCTGCACACCAAGTGGGCGTACGGTTCGAACAACGTGTTCGTGAGCTACGCCTGCGATCCAGCGCGCAAGCTGGTGATGGCGTTCGGCGCGATCGACAACCTGGGCAAGGGCGCGGCCGGGCAGGCGCTGCAGAACGCGAACCTGATGCACGACCTGCCGGAGGCGACGGGGCTGGAGGGGGTGGCACTATGGCCCTGAACACTGCGGCCGTGAATCCGAGGACTCTGGACGCCGGAGAACGCTCACGGCGCGTCGAGGCGCTGCGCGCGGAGCTCGAGCAGCGCAAGCTGGCGGCGTACATCGTGCCTCGATCCGACGAATACATGCTGGAGTACGTGCCAGCATCGGGCGAGCGCCTGGCGTGGCTCACCGGCTTCACCGGCTCGGCGGGCATGGCCGTGGTCGGGCGCTCGCGCGCGGCGCTGTTCGTGGACGGGCGCTACACCGAGCAAGCGCGCGAGCAGTCGCCGGAGCCGCTCTGGGAGCATCATCACCTGATCGACGCGCCGCCCGCGTCGTGGATCGAGCAGGCGCTGAAGAGCGGCGAACGCGTCGGCTACGACCCGCGCGTGCACACGCCCTCGGCGCTGGAGTCGTTGAAGGCGGCGGCGCAGCGCGCGGGCGCGAGCCTCGCTGCGGTCGAGACGAACCTGGTCGACGCGCTATGGCAGGATCGCCCGGCGGAGCCGCTGGCGCCGCTCGAACTGTACCCGGAGAGCCTGGCGGGCGAGAGCTCGGCGTCGAAGCGCGCGCGCATGGCCGAGAAGCTCGCGGGGGACAAGGTCGATGCTCTGGTGGTCACGGCCGCCGACAGCCTGGCCTGGCTGCTCAACATCCGCGGCGCCGATCTGGAGAACACGCCCTTCGCGCTGGGGCGTGCGATCCTGCGCGCGAGCGGCGCGCTCACCTTGTTCATGCACGTGGACAAGATCGGGCCGGACGTGCGCGCGTACTTCAACGCGCAGGCGGCGCTCTCCGTGGCCGCGCCGGCGGAGCTGGTCGGTGCGCTGAGCGAGCTGTCGGGCTCGCGCGTGCGGGTGGACCGCATGAGCGCAAGCGAGTGGTTGATCGGTGAGCTGAACGTGGCGGGCGCCAAGGTCGACGTGGGCGCCGATCCGTGCACGCTGGCCAAGGCCTGCAAGACGCCGGCGGAGCTGGCGGCGATCCGCGCGGCGCACGTGCGCGATGGCGTGGCCATGGTGCGCTTTCTGGCCTGGTTTGCGCGCGAGGCGCCCGGCGGGCACGACGAGTGGAGCGTCTCGGAGAAGCTGGGGGAGCTGCGCGCGCTGGGCGAGCGCTATCGCGGCCCGAGCTTCAACACCATCTCCGCCTTCGGCCCCAGCGCGGCCCTACCGCACTACCGCGCCTCGCGCGCGAGCGCGCGCAAGCTCGGGACCGGCAACGTGTACCTGGTCGACAGCGGCGGGCAGTACCTGGACGGCACCACGGACATCACACGAGTGGTGGCGATCGGTGAGCCGAGCGCCGAGATGCGCCGCCGCTACACGCAGGTGCTCCAGGGCCACATCGCGCTCGGCCGCGCGCAGTTCCCCGCCGGCACCACCGGCAGCCAGCTCGACCCGTTCGCTCGCCAGTTCCTGTGGCACGACGGCGTCGACTTCGATCATGGCACGGGCCACGGCGTCGGCTGCTACCTGTCGGTGCACGAAGGGCCGCACTCGATCTCCAAGCGCCCGAGCGACGTGGCGCTGCGGCCCGGCATGATCGTCTCGAACGAGCCCGGCTACTACAAGCCCGGGCACTTCGGCATCCGCATCGAAAACCTGATCAGCGTGGTCGAGCTGGCCCCGCAGCCCGCGGGTGCCGAACGCACCACGCTCGGCTTCGAGACGCTGACGCTGTGCCCGTATGAGCGGCGCTTGATCGATGGCGCGCTGCTCACGGTGGAACAGCGCACGTGGGTGGACGAGTATCACGCGCGAGTGCGCAGCGTGCTGGGTCCGCTGGTCGCGAAGGATTCCAGCGTGACGGAGTGGCTGGTGCAGGCGACGGCGCCGCTGGAGCCGCACGAAGGGGCGTTGCCGGGGGTCTGACGCGGGGCTATCCCCGGCGGGAAATCCCGAAGGGAAACAGCAGGTCTCGCTGCAACACCTGCGCTGTCCCGAGCCCTGACGCGAACGATCGCCGGTGCGTGGCGTAAGCCCGCGACGGCGGTAGACTGGCGCATGGCGCAGCACTGGGGCTTCGATGGGCGGAGGTGTACGGATGGGCTGGGGTGCTTGCTGCTGGGGGCGGCGTTAACGGGTTGTGGCTCCTCGGGCTCCGGCGCGCCGAGCACACCTGCCGCGCCGGCTACGCAGGACGCACCTGCTCGACAGGATATACCGGGCGCACAGGACGTATCGGTCACACCGAGGACTCCCGATCCCGAGCCCGTCGCTACCGAGCAGTGCGAGCACGAGCTGCAGTTTGTCTCGCTCGGCTCCCTTCCCGACGTGGAGTCCAACTTCGGAGTTCTTCCGCGCTCGGGCCCGAACTGGCAGGCGCTCGATCGTAGCTCACGGCGACTCCTCTGGAGCATCGACCAGGGTGGGGGTCGAGAGAAGAGCTCGTTTCGTTGGACTAAAGAGCACGGTGTCTCGGAATTGGCACGGGACGCGCTGGATGCGATGTGGGACCCACCGGAGCAAGTCCCCTACTTGCAAGTCACATTGAGTAGCTCGGACGGCAGGGTCGGTGTCGGCGTCGTTGGCTCCGACGCTGGTTTTCGCTGGTCCGATGCCGGCGAGGTGAGTCGGCTCGATCTGGCGCCACAGGCGATCAGCCGAGACGGCACGGTGATCGGCGGCACGAAGGGTGTTCAAATGGCGCGTTGGACGCTGGCGGGCGGCGTCGAGGCGCTGGGCGTTCCCGCGGGACGTCCGGTGCTGATGTCCGATGCCGGCGACGTGCTGGTCAGTAACGAAGACAAAGGGAGCTGTCATCGCTGGAGCGTGTCCGGCGGAGATCAGCAGCTCGGCCTGCTGCCGGGCGCGACCCAGTGCGGCGCGCTGCTGATGAACGCGACGGGCGATGTGGTGGTGGGAGTTCAGCAGGCTCCCCCTTCGGACCGCACGCGCGTCTTTCGCTGGACGCTGCTCCGGGGCATGGAGGAGCTGGAGTTCGGCAACGGCGCGGTCGTATCCGCGTGGCCGTACGCGATGAGCGCGGATGGCAGTGTCATCGCCGCGCAAGTGTCTGCGCTGGACGGCATCCAGTTGCCTTTCGAGCGCTGGACCGCGTCGAACGGTGCTCGGGAGATCGAGCCCGAGACGCTGCTGTTTCCCTCTTTCGTGAGTCCGTTTGGAGACGTGGTGATGGGCTCTATCGCCAACAGTGTGATCAAAGAGGTCGGCGAGTTTGGTTACATGGAGAGCTTTCGCTGGACCGAAGCGGGCGGCGTGGAACGCCTCGGTGTCCATCATCAGGGTCTGGCCCTGGGTGGGAAGCTACTCGTGGGACTCGGGTTAGATGGCCCCGAGATTTTGCGCTTCGGTGATCTCGGCTCCGGCTCGAGGCTGATCGATCTTCTTCCGCCCGATATCGTCCCCGAAGGCTGGTCGGAGCCGCAGCTGGGCGGCATTTCCGAAGACGGAGGCCTGTTGGTCGGCAGTGCGCTGGATCCTTCGGGGCAACGCCAGCTCTGGCTGCAACACCTGAGCTGTCCCGAGCCCTGACCGGCAACGAGCTCCGCCCGTAATCTCGCGAGCTGGGTCCTTTTCGAATTGCCCCGGCACGCCCCGATCCGCTACTAAGTGATAATAATTTTCGTTTTCAATATCAACGAACGGGTCGAAAGGCTGGATCAGGGCATGAAGCGCGGGAAATTCACGGTTGCAGGGCAGCTCACGGGCATCGTCAGCGCGAGCGCGCTGCTCTGGGGGCTGGGCTGCAGCGCCGACGATGAAACAGTGATGATTCCGGACACCGCGTCCGAGGAGAACGAGCCCGCACCCGAGACGAGCAGCGCCGCCAACCGGCCCGCGCCGGCGCAGAGCACGCAGCCCAGCACGCCAGCCGTGACCGAGCAGCCGCCCGTCGCTGCGCCCCTGCAACCTGCTCCCACGCCGGCCACGCAGATCCCGTCGCAGCCCGCGGAACCGGCGCAGCCGATCGAGTACTGGCCCGATGGGGTCACGGTGAACGGCCTCTCCGCGGAGGTGGATGACCGCTTCCACGGCGTGACCATGGACGCGCAGGACAACGTGTACGCGGTGGGCTACATCGGCAGCGGCCTGGGCGACAACCGCTCCATGGTCGTCGCCAAGTATGACCGCGAGGGTAAGCCGCTAGCGGGCTTCGGTGACGCGGGCCGCGTCCTGGTCGACGTCTCTCCTTACATCGGCACGCCGCTGAGCGAGACGGTCACCACCGCGGACACGAGCGGTGAAGAGGCTCGTGACATCGTGCTGCAGTCCGACGGCAAGATCATCGTGGTGGGCCGCGCGGAGGATCCGAACGATCTGGCACCCACGACCGCGACGCCGATCGATATCGTGGTGTTCCGGCTCGACGCCAGCGGCGCGCGCGATCCGAGCTTCGGCACGGGGACGGCCGGTACGCAGGGCTTCACGGTGCTCAACCCCGGCGCGGGCCCGAATGATCTGGCCTGGGGCGTGGATGTCGACGCCAGCAATCGCATCTACGTGTTCGGGCACGGGCTCGCCACCAACCCCGAGGGCACGGTCACGCCGCGCACCGATCAGGACCGCTATGTGTGGCGCCTGAACCCGGACGGCACGCTCGACTCCAGCTTCGGCAACCAGGGCGTGTTCACCTTCGATCTGCCCAACGGCACCACCACGCTGGCGCAGAACGACAACTCACGCCGCGGCTACGTGCTGCCCGACGGCAAGATCATCGCCAGCGGCTACAGCAACGTGGGCGGTCGCAATCAGATCGTTCTGGCGAAGCTGCTCGCCACGGGCGCGCCCGACACGTCGTTCTCGACGGACGGCATCGTGCGGCTGGCCCCCTTCCCGATCGGCTTCGCCGAGTGCTACGGCGTTGCCTTCCAGTCCGACGGCAGCTTCATCACCACCGGTTACGGCAACGTGGACTCCGAGCGCGCCGGCGGCGCCGAGCTGCTCGACATGGTCTCGTTCCGCGTGCGCCCCGACGGCACGCCCGACCCGAGCTGGGGCGTCGCTGGCGCGGTCGTCTACAACCCCGCTGACGCGCAGGATCGCGGCCGCGCGGTGATCGCGCTGCCGGATGATCGGGTGCTGTACGCGGGCGCGGTGACCCCGTCGGGCACGAACAAGGATGCGATGCTGCTGCTGCTGGAGAAGAACGGCGCGCCGACGAAGTACTTCGACCCGGCGGTGCACAAGGCCTACGACTTCGGCGGCGACAACGAGGAGTTCTTCAGCCTGAAGGTGTCGCCGAGCGGCAAATACTACGCGGCCGCCGGTTACGCGACGGGCACGGGCCTGGCGAACGGCAACGGCGTGATCGCCATCGTCCCCGTGGGCAAGTGAAGCGCTCCGCTCTCCGTCCGATCGCGCTGGCCGCGGCTGTCGCTGCCAGCGGCGGCGCGTGTCGCAAGCCACCGCCGGCGGAGATCGTGTACACCGGCGCCGCCACGCCGGGTGCCGCTGCCGCCGGCTCCAGCTCTGAAGGCGGCGGCTCGGCGCCGCGCGGCGGCGCGCCGTCTTCACCCGAGCTCAACGCCGGTGGCCCGAGGGCGCCGCTGACGGCTGCCCCGTCGGGCGGCGGCTCGGGCAGCGCGGCAGCTGGCCCGAGCAATGTCGCCGTCGTGTCCGCGACACCGACGAGTTGCACGCCGCCTGCCGCGGCGAGCGGCCCGTTCAGCAAGGCGCAGCTGATCGGGGCGGCAGCGGACTGCGCCGTCTGGCACTACTGCGAGTTCGCGAGCAGCACGCGCGCGCTGGAGAGCACGTCAGCGGCCTATCGCGACGATCCCAGCGCCGCCAACCAGAGCCGCGCGCAGCAGGCGTTTCTGGCCACGATGGGCAGCTGGGAGCGCGCCGAGCTGTTCCGCTTTGGTCCCGCGGCGCGCTCGGGCGAGCCCGGCGGCGCCGACCTGCGCGACCTGATCTACGCCTGGCCCGTGCGGCCCGAGTGCAAGACGGACGAGCAGACCCTGAGCCAGCTCTATCTCACTCCGGAGTATCACGCGCTCGACTTCGGCGTTTCGCCGGTGACGGGCCGCACGCTGACCGCGCTCGAGTACCTGCTGTTCAACCCGGCGCTGCAGAACCGCTGCTCGGCATACTCCAGCATCAATGCGGGTGGCGGCTGGGCCGCGCTGGCCGCGGACGACCTTCGCGCGCGGCGGCGCGCTTACGCGGCTGAGGCCGCGGCCGACGTGCGCGCGCGAGCGGAGCAGCTGACACAGGCCTGGGGCGAGGGTGGCTTCTTCGCGCGCTTCACGCAGCCCGGTCCCGGCAACCCGAGGCTCGAGAGCGAGCAGCAAGTGCTGAACGCCGTCAGCAATGCGCTCTTCTATCTCGACACGGAGTTCAAGGACCAGAAGCTCGCGACGCCGCTGGGGCTCACGCCGGAGTGCACCTCGTCCGTCTGCCCCGACGCCGTCGAGTCGCGCTATACGGACGCCTCGATCGCCTACCTGAAGCAGAACCTGGTGGGCTTTCGCCGCCTGTTCCAGGGCTGCGGCGAGGGCTACGCCGGCGT
>Ga0163163_10005890_pt1 | contig 10665 bp, 9 predicted proteins | sample S65metaG_FD_119766 | JGI IMG/M metagenome (GOLD analysis project Ga0163163, IMG submission 119766) | Switchgrass rhizosphere microbial communities from Kellogg Biological Station, Michigan, USA - S6-5 metaG | ecosystem: Host-associated > Plants > Roots > Rhizosphere > Soil | place: USA: Michigan... | reverse complement strand
TCCATAAACAAGATAAATATCAAGTCCGATGAGCATCCATACCAGTAATCGTATCCATGTATCCATTGGCAAGAAAACCATCATAAACAAACATGTAACAATACCCAGAAGTGGAACAAGGGGTACCATTGGCGTTTTGAAAGCTCTTGGCAGTTCAGGCATTTTTTTCCGCATTACCCATATGCCGATACATACAAGTATAAAAGCAAAGAGAGTTCCGATACTTGTCATTTCACCTACTACTCTTGCGGGCACGAAGGCAGCAAAAGCACTCACAAAAAGCATGAACAGTAAATTATTCCTGGCCGGTGTTTGTGTTTTTGGGTTAACACTGGAGAAAATTTTAGGTATTAATCCATCCTTACTCATACTAAAAAATACGCGGCTTTGCCCCATCAACATCACAAGAATTACTGAAGCATACCCGGCGAGAATAGCGACAACTATTGCCCGGTTTAACCATGGGTAATCCGGATGAATAACACCAGCAGCATCAGGTTTTCCCATATGTTCAATTGCTACTGCTACCGGAGCAATACCATCTTTTCCTGCAAACGTAGTATAGCTGGTAACTCCGGTCATAACATGTGCGAATAAAATATACAACACAGTACAAATTGCCAGCGATCCCAGGATACCCCAGGGCATATCCTTCTTTGGGTTTTTGGCCTCCTGTGCAGCGGTGCTCACGGCATCAAATCCAATGTATGCAAAAAACACTATGGCCGCAGCCCGAATGATTCCACTAAAACCAAACTCTCCAAATTTTCCGGTGTTGTCTGGTATGTATGGAGTGTAATTACTGTTGTTAATGTAACTCCAACCCAAAAAGATAAACACGATCACAACTGTAACTTTTAAGGCAACAATCAAAGCATTAACAAAAGCACTTTCTTTTGTTCCTTTAATAAGTAAAGAGCTCATTAATACAATTATGAAAACCGCCGGAAGATTAATAATTCCTCCATCCCAGGGTCCAAGTATTAACTGCTGCGGGAAATGAATATTAAATCCTTCAAAAAACTTTACGAAGTATCGGCTCCAACTAATACCAACTGTGGCAGCGCCAACAGCATATTCCAAAACTAAATCCCATCCAATAATCCAGGCAATAAATTCGCCCATGGTTGCATAGGAATAAGTGTAAGCACTTCCAGCAACAGGAATCATGGACGCGAATTCGGCATAACATAAACCTGCAAAAAGACATCCCAGCGCAGCCACAACAAATGAAATAGTAATAGCCGGTCCTGCGTGATTGGCCGCAGCCATTCCGGTTATTGAAAACAATCCGGCACCAATGATAGCGCCAATTCCCAGTGCAACCAATCCGGTGGCTCCTAAAGTTCTTTTCAAAGTATAACTGCCCGTTTCCTGTGCTTCGTGCATTAGGGCGGCCATAGGTTTTCTAACAAATAAACTCATAGAGGAATTTTAGAGGTGGTTCGTGTTTAAGCTCGTAAAATAAAGAATAATTTAATAGACAATGCTAATGTTTTATTCAGATAAAATTTTGTTTCAATGAAATGCCATTTCTTTGATGGATTATTTTAACGACTTTAGGACTTGTTAAATTGATATGGGAAAAACAAACAGGCTTACCTTATATATTTTGATTGCAATGGTGGCCGGTGTCATAACCGGTTGGTTGGTCAATCAAAACGGTTCTCCAAAATTTGTTTCTGATTTTTCGGCAAACATTAAGCTTCTCAGCAACATTTTTATCCGCCTTGTGCAAATGATTATTGCACCCCTTGTTTTTACAACACTGGTTGTTGGCATTGCTAAGTTGGGCGATATGAAAACAGTGGGACGGGTAGGAGGTAAGGCCATTCTTTGGTTTATTACAGCTTCATTAATATCATTACTTATTGGATTGGTGCTGGTAAATTATTTTAAGCCCGGACAATACATTGACCTTTCTCATGCCGATGCCGCGGGGTTAGCCGACCTGAAAGGGAAAACACAAACTTTCTCCTTACAAAATTTTGTAGAGCACGTAATTCCCAAAAGTTTTGTTGAAGCAATGGCAAATAATGAAATGCTTCAATTGGTAGTGTTCTCTATTTTTTTTGGTGTAGCTGCCGCGTCCATTGGCGATTACACAAAACCTTTGATAAAAGCGTTGGAAGTAGCTTCCCATATTATTCTTAAGATGGTGAACTATGTGATGAACTTTGCACCCATAGGTGTATTTGGAGCTATCGCTTCAGTAGTGGCGGCGAAAGGTTTAGGGATTTTCAATTTTTATCTGAGGTATTACTCGTTCTTTTTGTTAGGCATTGCTATATTATGGGTTGTATTAATGACGGCCGGTTTCCTTATCCTGAAAGGAAGAATGAAAGAGTTAATGAGAAGAATTGGAAGTCCAATGCTTGTTGCTTTTTCAACTACAAGCAGCGAAGCGGTGTTTCCAAAACTTACCGAGGAATTGGAACGGTTTGGATGTAAGGATAGAATCGTAGCTTTTATTCTGCCGCTTGGTTATTCATTTAACCTGGATGGAAGCATGATGTACATGACGTTTGCAAGTTTAGCCATTGCACAGGCCTATGGAATTCATCTTCCCTTAGCAACCCAATTAACTATGTTGCTTGTGCTAATGCTAACAAGCAAAGGAATTGCAGGTGTGCCCAGGGCATCATTGGTAGTTGTGTTGGCCACTTGTGCCATGTTTAATATTCCGCCGGAAGGTGTAGCCTTAATTTTGCCGATCGATCATTTTTGCGATATGTTTCGCACAATGACCAATGTTGTTGGTAACGCCCTGGCAACAAGTGTGGTTAGTAAATGGGAAGGCGAGTTAGAACATTCATAAATCAAATTAATGCGCAGTCTTTTGGATATCGTTTTATTGCAAGGTGGACTTATTCAACAGTTCATTGAATGGATTATTAACAATGGTGGCCTGTATTTTTTATTGTTTGTGGTATTTGCTGAAACAGGTTTGTTCATAGGATTTTTTCTTCCCGGCGACTCCCTGTTATTTGCTGCAGGAATTTTCCTCGATAAAATAACAAACGAATTTGTTGGCCGGCCTCAGGATGCTCCCGGCCATTTTGATGTGGCACATATTACCATCATTTTAATGGTGATCATTGCATCTGTATTGGGAAATCTTGTAGGCTATTGGTTCGGACGAAAGACCGGTCCATTATTATATGAACGCAAGGAAACGCTTCTCTTTCGAAAAAAGCATCTTGTTCGTGCAACGGACTTCTATCACGATTATGGAAAGGCAACAATTTTTCTGGCTAAGTTTTTACCTATCATTCGAACCTTTGCCCCCATTGTTCGGGTATTGTAAAGATGGACTGGAAAACATTTGTGTTTTATAATATTATAGGAAGCATCTGTTGGGTAAGCTCCATGATGCTGGGTGGACATTTTCTTCAATCATGGGTATTAAAGCAATTTGGTTTCAGCCTGAAAGATCATATTGAAGCCATTACTATTGTTATCATTCTTATAACTACATTACCTGTTTTGTATAAATTATTTTTTGGTAAAAAGAATAAAGCAACTCAAACTGTAACCAATGAATCAAAACCGTAATTACGGAATTCTTTCTTTACCTGTTATTGTTGGTGCACTTGGCTATTTCGTTGACATTTATGATTTGCTTTTGTTCACAATTGTTCGTGAGCCCAGTTTAAAGGGCCTTGGGATTGATCTTGCAAATAAAGTATCGGTAATCTCTGCCAGCACAAAAATTATTAACTGGCAAATGATCGGCCTTTTAATCGGAGGTATCATTTGGGGTATTATGGGCGATAGAAAGGGCCGCTTGAGTGTTTTGTTTGGATCTATTTTAATTTATTCGGTTGCCAATTTTTTTACTGCCTATGTCAATACCGTAGAACAATATGCGTGGGCGAGATTTATAGCCGGTATAGGATTGGCAGGTGAACTTGGAGCAGGCATTACACTTGTAAGTGAACTACTGCCAAAAAACAAAAGAGGTGTTGGCACTTCCATGGTTGCAGGTATCGGTTTGTTTGGTGCAGTGGCGGCCTATTTTATTTACGCTGAAACACAGGACTGGAGATTATGTTACAAAATTGGCGGAGGCCTTGGAGTTGTTCTCCTCGTTCTACGTATCAGCGTTGTTGAGAGCGGAATGTTCAAACAAATTAAAGAGCAAAAAGTATCGAGGGGAAATATCCTGATGTTCTTCACAAATGCAGGCCGTTTCAGAAAATACATGCTTGCCATTTTAATAGGCCTTCCCACCTGGTATGTTATAGGCGTTTTAGTGAATTTAAGTAACCGGTTTGCCAGTGAATTATATGGTGCTAACAGTGTTGTTTCAGGCAAAGCCATTATGTATGCCTATGCAGCGATTGCCATAGGCGATATCGCCATCGGTCTTATTAGCCAGAAGCTCAAAAGCCGGAAACGTGCATTGTACCTCTATTATGTTTTGTGTATTCTTTCAGGGATATTGTTCTTTTCTCCCTATAACAATAGCGATACAAGAATGTATATCATTTGTGCTTTGTTGGGATTTAGTACCGGTTTCTGGGCCATATTCGTCACCATGGGTGCCGAACAATTTGGCACTAATTTGAGAGCTACAGCTGCTACCACCATTCCTAACATGGTTCGGGGCGCTTTGCCACTAATTAATTTAATGTTCAAAGATGTATTCCAGGATAATTGGAAATGGGGGCTTGTACAAAGTGGAATTGTTACTGGCATCATCGTGATGAGCGTTACATTAATTGCTGCCTATTTTACAGAGGAAACTTTTCATAAGGATCTTAATTACATTGAAAGGGATGAGCAGCCGGCGCTTCCGTAACCTCATGTGGCTTAGCTTCGCATTTTATGAAATTCCTGATTATTCGTTTTTCGTCAATTGGTGATATTGTTTTAACCACTCCTGTTGTACGTTGTTTAAAATTGCAATTGCCACTTTCTGAAATTCATTACCTGGTTAAACCAAAGTTCAAAACGGTAATGGAGCCTAATCCATACGTTGATAAAATTCATGTGCTGCAGGATGACTGGGGCAAAATGATTGCTCAACTCAAGGAAGAGAAGTTTGACTATATTATTGACCTTCATCATAACCTTCGAACGTTACGGGTAAAAAAAGATTTGAAGGTTCCTTCATTTTCTTTCAACAAACTGAATATTCAAAAACTCGTTTTTGTGAAGCTGAAGTGGAATGTCATGCCGAAGGATTTGCATATAATCGATCGTTACATGGAAACGGTTCGATCATTTGGAGTAGAGAACGACGGCAAAGGCACGGACTATTTTATTCCACAAGACCAGGAGATAACAGAGAAAGATATCCCGGCTTCTCATCATCTGGGTTATATCGCAATTGTAATTGGGGCATCCTATTTCACAAAAAAACTTCCTGTTTATAAACTGCAGGAATTGTGTAATGCCATTGACCATCCCATTATTTTATTGGGTGCAAAAGAGGATTTTTCCGAAGGCGAACAAATAGCTTCAGTTGATCCTATTAAAGTGTACAATGCATGCGGAAAATTTTCATTGCATGAGAGTGCAGACCTTGTCCGCAAATCAAAATTGGTGATTGCTCATGATACGGGATTGATGCATATGGCTGCTGCATTGAAAAAGCCTGTCATTGCTATTTGGGGAAGTACAACGCCATCGTTTGGTATGGTACCTTATTATGGCGAAAACTATCTGGCAGGTCATGCACAACCTTACGACGATGTACAGGTACATAAATTGTGGTGCAGGCCTTGTACAAAGTTTGGGCGGAAAAAATGTCCACAAGGACACTTTAAATGCATGAGAAAGATTTCAATTGAAGAAATTGTACGCAAGGTGAACAAGCGATTAAGCTTAAATTCCCCTTTATTGAACAAAGGTTTGATGTAATCAACTTGCGTTAACAGGCTGATATTTATTTCCCATAGAATTACAGAATGTACAAGTGAGTGACACAACAAGTGCTGATAGTAGCAATGCAGACGGTTGCAAAATCAATCATAATTCAAAAACCAAAATTCCAATATGGTTGATTTCTTGCAAAATATTAATAGCACTTTTCTGTTACTTCTTTTTAATTGATTGACTTATACTCAGCCTTATATCCTACTAATGCGCCAATGGGTGAAAGCAGCAAATAAGCAATATATTGTAACGGCCATGGCGGACTGGCCAGGCGTATTTCGTCTTTATGGGCCATCATAATAACCGAAGCATGAATAAGGTTTGGAATACCTTTTTTATTTAATTTGCCCTCACGTGATAAGGCAAAGAAAGTTTCGAAAAAGCCGGCAATATTTAGAGCAGGCGAAAAACGTTGAATGTGATGCGCTTCAGTTGGTCCTTCATTCCAAAAACAGTGGGGTACACCTGTCGGAATTGTTATGTTTTCACCTGCGCTGACCTTTACTTCTTTGCTATCCACTAAGAAATGAAGTGTCCCTGATAAAACCTCGCAAAAGCTCTCCTGTTTTGGATGAACGTGTACCGGTTCCCTCTCGTCCGATTTCGGATTTTTGCACTCAATTTCTAACAACGCCCCATTTGTTTCTGCACCCGTTTTGCGGAAGATCATGACCTGCCCTGTTCGGGCATTGATAATTTTGTCACCCTGCCTGATCATAGTTTTTGATAAAGTTCAAACTACGAATGTTACCGGATGTTAACATTTGGTAAGATATTCCCGTCCCCTGCAAGTTTACGTCGAATGCGACTTAATGATTCAGGAGTAATACCGAGGTAAGCTGCTATGTCATAATTAGGAACGCGTTGTATAATCTGAGGATATTCTTTCAACATGCGCAGGTACTTTTCTTCTGCGCTTTCAGATTTGTCCTTGCCGGTTCTTTCAAGCGCTTTAATATAAGCCCTTTGGGTTTTTAAAGCAAAGCAGGAACGGAATGCTTCCGAATTAGTCATCCATTTCTCAAACTCATCTCTGCCTATGCAAATTAATTCGGAAGGTTCCAGAGCCTGCAAAAAAGTGGCAGCAACCTTCCGGTTTAAAAAACTTTCCAGGTCACTGATCCACCAATCTTCAAAAGCAAAGTGAATGATACTTTTTTTTCCATTCGCCAATAACTGAAAATAACTGAAACAACCTTTGTTGACATAAGCTATTTGCTTACAAATTTGCCCTTCCCTTAAAAAAAATTCTTTATTGTTTAGTGTGATGTATTTAAAACTATCTAGGATCTGCACCTCTTCCTGTGGCGTGATTCCTGGAGCAGAATGTATAAAATTTAAAAATGTTTCAGATTGTATCATGGCGTATTTACAGGTAATCTAAAGGCAAAATCTAAAACAGTCTAAGGAATTCACTCCGCTATAAATATACGAATCAAATGTAGGTCCTCTAAAGGGAAAACAGTTAGTTTAAAATCAGTGATTCTTTTTCAAACTTTCGTAAAATAAAAATTTGGATTGACTGCACATTATAATGGTCATAATAAATAGCGTAATAAGCAAACTTAAGTATGCAAGGAGCAGCAATTTGGCTGAGCACTATTACTCATACTTCAAAAACAAAATATCCACCCTATTCAATTCTGAAGGAGTTGAAGTCGTAGTTCGAACCCTAATCGGAGTCCTGCCACTGGTATCAATCTTAGTAGTTGTTTCAATGCTGTTCCCATTCGCTATTACATAGTCCTGGAATAAAACGGCATCGGCGCCCTTTTCCTTTGCCTTTTCAGTAGCTAACTGTTGTACTTTTTCAAAGTTGATCGTCAGTCCTGTTTCATAATACGACTTGCCCATGATGGTGTAAGCCCTTTTTATCGCTGAGGCGTCAACATATACATCTACAGTTTTTGTGGGTCTGAAAGAATTGCCAAGATAGCTGAGTCGATTCTGAGGAAAACAAGAAAAAAGAAAGATTGAAATTATCAAAGGGTAAAATCTGGTCATAAGCTTATTTTATTGGTTAGGAATGCTAACCAAATTTGAAAAAGCTAATGAAAAACTGGTGTTAATGCGGCTATAGTAAAACGTTAAAGCCCAGGCCCATCCCGACCTTCCCGGTGGGAAGGCCAGCTACGCACAGCCCTTGCTTATTTGACGCTAACAAAAGACCCTCAACACTTTTCAGCTTTGAAAGCTTTTCATTTCCTAAAATGAATGATGAACTATAAGGGTCTGTGTAAAGCGAAGTCCCTCCACCGGAGGTCCCGATAGTTATCGGGATTAGGGAGGCCTTTATGCCCCTCCACCGGAGGGGTTTGCGGAGGCCTCATCGGTTGGTGGAACTAAAGTTGGCGCCTCATCGTGAGTCAGTTCTTCCATATTTCGGTCGTTGGCAATTTTGCCGGTTTCTTCCAGCATACGCATGTCTTTGGCATCACGTAAAAATTCAGAGGCGAAGATGAATTCATTAAGCCGTTCATTCTTACTGAAAATAATTTCTTTGTTATTCCCTTCCCACTCTTTGTGGCCCTTGTACATATAAATAATGTTATCACCTATTTCCATTACACTATTCATATCGTGAGTATTGACAACAGTAGTGATGTTGTATTCAAGTGTAATCTCTTTTATAAGCTGGTCTATCAATCCAGAGGTTTGCGGATCAAGGCCGGAATTTGGTTCATCGACAAATAAATATTTTGGATTAAGTACAATAGCCCTTGCAATACCTACACGTTTCATCATACCACCACTCAGTTCTGCAGGGAATTTTCGGTTGGCACCGTTCAGATTTACTCTCTCCAATACTTCATTTACCCTATCAAGCTTTTGTTTGTGTTTGAATTTGGTAAACATATCCAGGGGGAAAATGATATTCTCTTCCACCGTCATGCTGCTGAATAAAGCGGAGCCCTGGAAAAGCATACCGATTTGTTTTCTAATTTCTTTTTTTTGATCAACAGTCATTGTTGTAAAGTCTTCACCATTGTACATGATCTGGCCGCTATCAGGTTGAAACAAACCGATGAGGCATTTCATAAAAACGGTTTTACCACTGCCGCTTGAACCGATAATAAGATTGCATTTACCGGGTTGCATAGTGGCGCTCACGCCGTCTATTACGATCTTATCGCCAAAACCTTTCTTTATGTTTCTTACTTCAATCATATTCTAAATTTCGTACGAGTGCGGAATAAAACGATGTTTTTCAAAGAAAATAAAAACTTCTTTCAAATAAAAAGTAAGAATACGCCTGACCTTTATTTTATTTACAACAGTAATGCCGAAAGAACATAATCTGCAAGTAAAATTGCAATGCAGCTGACTACTACCGAGCGGGTGCTGGCACGTCCGATCTCAAGAGAGCCACCCTGCACGTGATAGCCATAATATGATGAAATGCTTGAAATAAGGAAGGCAAATGTGTATGCTTTCACCAATGCAAAAAAGGTATTATAAGGAATAAAATCAGTAAGCAGTCCTTTATCGTAATCATTGGCTGAAATAATATGTGCCATGGTTCCGGCTATACGTCCTCCCCATAAACCTAATGCAGTTGCCAGTACCACCAACATAGGAATTACCAGTAGAGCAGCAAGTATTTTTGGAAGCACCAGGTACGCTTTTGTGTTTATGCCCATGATCTCTAACGCGTCAATTTGTTCCGATACCCGCATATTACCCAACTCACCGGCAATTTTACTTCCCACCACGCCTGCCAATACAATACAAACAAGGGTAGGGGCAAATTCCAGGATAACGGTATCTCTAACGATCTGCGAAATGGTATAACGCGGAATAAAAGGAGTTGTTAGCTGGTAGGCGGTTTGAACCACTGAAACTGCACCAATAAAAACAGAGATGATGGCAACAATACCCAGGGAGCCAATCCCGATTTCCGAACATTGATGCATGAATTCCTTCCAATACATTTTGCCGTTCTCCGGTTTGGTGAACATGCCTTTTATCATCAAAAAAAACTTTCCTAATTCACTAAAAAAGGTCATAACAATGGCTTTTTTTCTATTGGCAATCTGTAAATCAATATAAAATCAATCGCTCATCAATCCAATCGAACGTTCACTTCCTTTCTTTTTTTTAGGCGCTTCCACCATGGCGACCTCTTGATCTCTTCTTCAGTTGCAGCCTGGCTATTTATTTGTGCGTCCACAACCGAAATGATTGCCATGTTTACAATATTTCGAACTGAACTTCCCAACTGCAATACATGTACTGGTTTTTTTAACCCTAATAATATAGGGCCAATTGCATCTGATTGTCCAACTTCTTTCAATAAATTATATGCAATGTTTCCTGATGAAAGATTCGGGAAGATGAGGGTGTTCACATCTTTGTCAACCAATTCACTGAATGGATAGTTTTCTTTTAAAAGTTCATTGTTAAAAGCCACAGCCGCCTGCATTTCTCCATCAACTATCAGCGAAGGCATTTTTTGTTTTACCAACTTTTTTGCTTCAGCCACCAATCTTGCTTCTGGCGAATTGCTGCTTCCAAAGTTTGAATAACTCAGCATGGCGATTCTTGGAATAATATTAAAATTCCTGATTTCTCTCGCCGCCAATAAAGTGATCTCCGCCAATTCTTCTGCAGTAGGATTGAAGTTGACAGTAGTATCTGCTAAAAAGATCGGGCCTTTTTTTGTCAGCATTAAATACATGCCAGCAATACGGTTGACACCTTCTTCAAGTCCGATGCAATGCAATGCCGGACGAATTGTATCCGGATAATTTTTTACAAGACCGGAAATCATGGCATCAGCAT
>Ga0163163_10005889_pt1 | contig 10667 bp, 9 predicted proteins | sample S65metaG_FD_119766 | JGI IMG/M metagenome (GOLD analysis project Ga0163163, IMG submission 119766) | Switchgrass rhizosphere microbial communities from Kellogg Biological Station, Michigan, USA - S6-5 metaG | ecosystem: Host-associated > Plants > Roots > Rhizosphere > Soil | place: USA: Michigan... | reverse complement strand
GAGCTTCACCATCATTGGGCGTCGAATCAGCCACGGCCACTCGATTCTTAGTCGTACGCAAACGCCAGTGATGGCCAGATCGCCACGCTGACGGATCTAGGACGCCGAAACCGTAACCCGACTTGATTGCGGTTTCAACTGGTGGCCTCAGGGCGATTGCATTCCGCGCGACATGGGTAGGTTTGAAGATCGATGGACCCAAGCAGCGCGGTACACGATCCGGCGGAAGGCAGCCACGTCGAGGACGGCGTGGTCGAACATCCAACCGCAGAAGACTTCGGGCACGCCCGTGCACTGCCGGAGGACCGAACGTGGTTCAAACGGGCGGTGTTCTACGAGGTGTTGGTTCGAGCGTTCTACGACTCGAACTCCGACGGTTCCGGCGACCTGCGCGGGCTGTGCGAACAGCTCGACTACCTGAAGTGGCTTGGCGTCGACTGTCTTTGGCTGCCGCCGTTCTACGACTCACCGCTGCGCGACGGTGGCTACGACATTCGCGACTTCTACAAGGTCCTGCCCGAGTTCGGCACGGTCGACGATTTCGTCGAACTGCTCGACGCGGCACACCGCCGCGGCATTCGCGTCATCACCGATCTCGTCATGAACCACACGTCGGATTCGCACGAGTGGTTCCAGGAGTCGCGGCGAAACCCGGACGGACCGTACGGCGACTACTACGTGTGGAGTGACACCAGCGACAAGTACCCCGACGCGCGGATCATCTTCGTCGACACCGAGGAGTCGAACTGGACGTTCGACCCTGTGCGCCGCCAGTTCTACTGGCACCGGTTCTTCAGCCACCAGCCCGATCTCAACTACGACAACCCCGCCGTCCAGAACGCGATGCTCGACGTGCTGCGGTTCTGGCTCGACCTCGGCATCGACGGCTTCCGGTTGGACGCCGTGCCCTACCTGTTCGAGCGGGAAGGGACCAACTGCGAGAACCTGCCCGAGACGCACGCGTTCCTCAAGCATTGCCGCAAGGTCATCGACGACGAGTTCCCCGGCCGCGTACTGCTTGCCGAGGCGAATCAATGGCCCGCCGATGTCGTCGAGTACTTCGGTGATCCCGACACCGGCGGCGACGAATGCCATATGGCGTTCCACTTCCCGCTGATGCCACGCATTTTCATGGCCGTGCGGCGGGAGTCGCGGTTCCCGATCTCAGAAATTCTCGGCCAGACGCCGGACATCCCCGACATGGCGCAGTGGGGCATCTTCCTGCGCAACCACGACGAGCTCACGCTCGAGATGGTCACCGACGAAGAGCGCGACTACATGTACTCCGAGTACGCCAAGGACCCGCGGATGAAAGCCAACGTGGGCATCCGCCGTCGGTTGGCGCCGCTGCTGGAGAACGACCGCAACCAGATCGAGTTGTTCACCGCGCTGCTGTTGTCGCTGCCCGGCTCGCCGGTGCTGTACTACGGCGACGAGATCGGCATGGGCGACATCATCTGGCTCGGCGATCGCGACGGTGTGCGCACGCCGATGCAGTGGACACCGGACCGCAACGCGGGGTTCTCGACGGCAACCCCCGGCCGGCTGTACCTGCCGCCGAACCAGGATGCGATCTACGGCTATCAAGCCGTCAACGTCGAGGCGCAGCGCGACAGTTCGAACTCGTTGTTGAACTGGACGCGGACCATGCTCGCGGTACGCGGCCGCCACGACGCGTTCGCCATCGGTACCTTCCGAGAGCTCGGCGGGTCGAATCCCTCGGTGCTGACGTTCGTGCGCGAGATGGGGGAAGACGGCCAGAAGGACACCGTGTTGTGCGTGAACAACCTGTCGCGCTTCCCGCAACCGATCGAGATGAATCTGCAGAACTGGAATGGGTACACCCCTGTTGAGATGACCGGGTACGTTGAGTTCCCCCGCATCGGCCAGCTGCCTTACCTGCTGACCCTGCCCGGCCACGGTTTCTACTGGTTCCAGTTGCGGCCGCCAGAATCTGGAGAGCAGCAATGAACCTGCCGTTCGACGAATGGATCGTCCAGCAACGCTGGTATGCCGGACGCAACCGCGAACTGACGTCCGCCGAACCCGGTTTGGTGGTGTCGCTGCGAGATGATCTCGAGCTGGTGCTGCTCGACGTCAGCTACGCCGACGGCCCGGGCGAGCGATACCAGGTCATCGTGAGGTGGGATACGGGTCCCATCGAGGAGTACAGCTCGGTCGCGACCATCGGCTCGGACGACGACCGCACCGCCTACGACGCGCTGTACAACCCCGCAGACGCGAGATACCTTCTGTCGCTTGTCGATTCGTCAGCCACCGTCGGGGACGTGCGGTTCAGCCGCGAACCCGATGTCACGCTGCCCGTTGACGCCGCGCCACGGGTGTCTTCCGCCGAGCAATCGAACACCAGCGTGATCTTCGAAGAACAGGCCGTGTTCAAGGTGTTCCGTCGCATCACGCCCGGCATCAATCCGGACATCGAGCTGAATCGCGTGTTGGCGCGCGCGGGCAACGAGCATGTGGCGCGGCTGCTCGGCTCGTATGAGACGAAGCTCGCCGGGGAACCGTACGCGCTCGGCATGGTCACCGAGTTCGCCGCCAACTCCGCCGAAGGCTGGGATATGGCCACGGCCAGCACCCGTGACCTGTTCGCGGAGGGTGACCTGTACGCCGACGAGGTCGGTGGTGACTTCGCCGGCGAGTCGTACCGGCTCGGTGAGGCCGTCGCGGCCGTGCATGCGACGCTCGCCGAACAACTCGGCACGTCGACGATCCTGTTCCCGACCGACACCGTGTTGGAGCGACTGTCGGCAGCGGCCGCGGCGGTGCCCGAACTGCGGGAGTACGTATCGCTGATCGAGGAGCGCTACGGCAAGCTCGCGGAGGAAACGGTCACTGTCCAACGGGTGCACGGCGACCTGCACCTCGGGCAGGTGCTGCGCACCCCCGGGGGGTGGCTGCTGATCGACTTCGAGGGCGAACCCGGCCAGCCGCTCGATGAGCGACGCAGGCCCGACTCCCCGCTGCGCGACGTGGCCGGGGTGCTGCGGTCATTCGAATACGCCGCCTACCAACGGTTGATGGAGCAGGCAGGCGACGACGACCGTGATCGGCAGCTGGCCGCGCGGGCCCGCGAGTGGGTGGACCGCAATGCCGCGTCGTTCTGCGAGGGCTACGCCGAAGTCACCGGCGCAGACCCGCGCGACTCCCGGCACCTGCTCGAGGCCTACGAACTCGACAAGGCCGTGTACGAGGCCGCTTACGAGGCGCGGCACCGGCCCAGCTGGCTGCCGATCCCGTTGAAGTCGATCGCCCGGATAGTTACTTAGGCGGTCGGGTCAGGCAAGACCCTTGATCACGTCCGCCGCGGGCTTGGGCGACCAGTCGGTGCGGTACACCCCGTAGTTGTCCTGGGCGTTGCCGTTACCGGTGTTGCGGTCGCGAGTGGTGTACACGAACGCCGGGCCCGCGCCGGGCAGCCCCCGCCACGTGGTGACGAAGTCCTGAATCCACGCGGCCTGGGTGGCATCGTCCACCTTCGACGTCGCCTCGCCGAACTCGGTCGCCCAGATCTGCTTTCCGCCGTCGCCGTTGGCGTTCATCGCCCCGCGCAAGCCGTCGTAGAGGCTCCGCGGCGAGTTGACCTTGCCAGTCGAGAACCTCGCGTCGGAGTTGTTGGTGAACAGATACGGGTGGAACGCGACGGCATCGAAGGAGCCGCCGCCGCCCGCGGCGTAGACGTTGTTCAGGTAGTCGACCGGGTTCTTGGTGATCGAGAAGAAGTTGATGGTCGGGCTGAGTCCGCCCATGACGACGGTCGCCCCCGGATCGCCGCCCTTGATCGCGGGATAGGCGGCCTTCAACATGTCGGCGTATCGGTCGGGCTGCGGTCCGGCGGGTCCGGCGTTCCAGAACTGGACCGCGTTCTCCTCGTTCCAGACCTCGTACGCAGCAATGCGACCCGCGAAGTGGCTCGCGACGGTGCCCGCGAAGCTGGCGAACGTTGCGGGGTCAGCGGGCGGGCTCGAGATGGCCGGTCCGCCGCCGGTGGCCCAGCCAGGGGTCGAGTTGAGCAGCCCGACGACCGCGATACCTCTGGCGTTGGCGGCGTTGATGATCGTGTCGGCCTGCCCCCAGTCGTACGCGTCGGGCGCGGGCTGGATGGCAGCCCAGGGCATCATGATGCGCGCGTTGTGCACGCCCGTCGAGACCATCAGGTCCAGCTGCCGGTTGACGTCATCGGGCGACAAAAACCACAGCCACGAGTCCGCGAATCCGAGGGACCCGACGGCCGCCGTCTCACGCACCGGATAGTTCTGCGGCCTCGAACCCGGGGACAGCATGTTCGTCAGGGACAGCGAGAGCAGCACGACCGCCGCCAACGCGCCGGCGGCCTTGAGCAAGATACGCAACGAATTCCCCTTATCTCGGGCACCGCAAGACATCATCTGATGTATCGGTATTTCCCCGCTGAAAGTAACAAAACCACGTGACAAATGATTTGCCGGCGCAGCATGGCAATTATGACGGACGTTAATTATTGCGTGGTCGGAGCCGGATTGGCCGGGCTGGCCGCCGCGTTGCGGCTCAAGCAGGCAGGCGAATCCGTCGCGCTGCTGGAGGCCCGTGACCGGGTCGGCGGCCGCACATTTACCGAGGTCAGAGACGACGGAGTCTGGATCGACCGCGGCGGCGCGTGGATCGGTCCCGGGCAGGACCGGATCAAGGCGTTGATGACCGAGTACGGCGCATTGAGCTACAAGCAATACCTCGATGGCAAAGCCATGATGATCATCGACGGTAGGCAATACCGCTACTCCGGCACGATTCCCTGGACCTTGAGTCCTTGGGCGTCGGCCAACCTCGGTGCGGTGTTCCTGGAACTCGGGCAGATGTCGAAGTCGATTCCGCTCGAGGCGCCGTGGGAGGCGCGCAACGCCGAGAAGTGGGACCAGATCACGCTGGCCAAGTGGCTCAGCTCGAACACCGTCTCCAGGGCAGCGCACGATCTGCTCGAGACAGCGCTGGCGGGCTGCTACACCTCGGCCGCTTCGGAAGTCTCGATGCTGTTCGCGCTTTATCAGATGGCATCAGGCGGCGGGCCCGGTTTTCTGCTCGGCATCAAGGACGGCTCGCAAGACTCCCGGATCGTCGGCGGCATGGGTGCGGTGTACCGGCCGATGGCCGCCGAGATCGGTGACTCGCTGCACCTGTCACAGGCCGTCCGCCGCATCGATCAGGACGCCGACGGCGTCACCGTCCGCTCCGACGACATGACCGTGCGGGCGCGCAGAGTCGTCGTCGCGGTGCCGATCGCGATCGCCAGCCAGATCATTTATGAGCCGATGCTTCCCGTCGACCGGTCCTTCTTGCATCAACGCATGCCCAGCGGCGCGATCTACAAGATCAACATCGTCTATGACGAACCGTTCTGGCGTCACGACGGACTGTCCGGTCAGTCGGCGGCGCCCGGCTCGCCTGCGACGGTCACCATCGACGCCTCGACCGACGCCGAACGTCCCGGCATCCTGTGCGTAATCGTCGAAGGCCCGATCGCGCGAGAGCTCGGCAAGCTCGAGGCCGACGACCGGAGGCGGACGATCCTGGCCGAGCTCGTCGGCCGCTTCGGCGACAAGGCCGCGTCGCCGGTGGACTACATCGAGCAATGCTGGACCACCGAGCGCTACTCCGGCGGCGGCATGCTCAGCCACGCACCGCCGGGCGTGCTGACCGAGTTCGGGCACGCACTACGGACACCGTGCGGTCGAATCCACTGGGCGGGCACCGAGAGTTCGGCAATCATGTGCGGATGGGTCGACGGCGCCGTTCGCTCGGGAGAGCGCGCGGCCGCCGAGGTCATGCAGGTCGAACGCGTCGCTGTGGCCTGAGGACGTAACGGTCGGGGCCCGGAGCACCACCACCGGGTATGTCACTCAACAAGATTCAATACGACGAGATCGGAGGCCTGGCCGCGCGCTACGGCCTGGTCATCGTGATCGGTGCATTCGGGCTGCTGAAGTTCACAGAGTTCGAGGCCAAAGGCATTGAGCCCCTGGTTTCCGAGAGCCCCTTCATGAGTTGGTTGTACGGCATCTTCTCGGTGTATACGTTCTCGGTCCTGCTGGGCGTGTTCGAACTGGCCGCGGCGGTGCTGATCGCCGTCAAGCCGTGGTGGCCGAAGGCGTCGGCATTCGGCAGCGCACTCGCCGTCCTGCTGTTCGTTGCGACCATCAGCTTCCTGTTCACCACGCCAGGCGCATTCGACGACTCAGTCAGCTATCCCGCGCCGTCGCTGACCACCGGATTCTTGTTCAAGGACGTCGCGCTGCTTGGCATTTCGGTGTGGACGCTGACGGATGCACTGCGCGCAACCCGCAGCAGTCTCGCCGGGCCCTCACAGGTTCACGCAATCTAGCGATGCGTCACTGGCTGGTGTGACTTCCACGCTACAGACGCCAGCACCGCCCGCCGACGACGCAGACCGGCCGCGGCCCACCCGGGTGACCGCGATCACGTGGGACCGGGTGGGCCTGGCCTTGCTGTTGATCGCCACCGCGGTGATGTACCTGTGGAACATCACGATCAACGGGATGGGCAATCAGTTCTATGCCGCTGCGGCGCAAGCAGGTTCGAAGAATTGGGAAGCGCTGCTGTTCGGCTCGCTCGATCCACACAACTTCATCACCGTCGACAAGCCACCCGTCTCGCAGTGGGTGATGGGGCTGTCCGGCCAGATATTCGGCTTCAGCAGCGCCAGCATGATGGTCCCGCAGGCGTTGATGGCGGTTGCTTCCGTCGCGCTGCTGTACGGCGCTGTGCAGCGCATCAGCGGACCGCGCATCGGGTTGCTTGCAGGTGCGGTGCTGGCCTTGACACCGGTGGCGGCGTTGATGTTTCGGTTCAACAATCCCGATGCGGTGATGGTGCTGCTGATGACCGCTGCGGCGTACTGCACCGTGCGCGCCGTGCAACTGGGCAGTCCGAGATGGCTGGCGTTGGCTGCGGTGGCACTGGGGTTCGCGTTCCTGGCCAAGATGCTGGAAGGACTGATGGTGGCGCCGGCTCTGGCCGCTGCCTACCTGATCGCGGCGCCGACGACAGTGCGTGCCAGGCTGCGGCACGTGGGGGTGGCCGCGGTCGCGTTCGTCGTGTCTGCGGGCTGGTTCGTGGTGCTTACGCTGCTGTGGCCGGCTTCCTCGCGGCCGTACATCGCGGGCTCGACCGACAACAACTTCATGAACCTCGTGTTGGGCTACAACGGTTTTGCCCGCGTGCTCGGCAAGAACCACATGGGCTTCAGTACCCCCGACAATGTGGTCGGCACTTCGGCTGGGGCACAACTGCACACCGGCGGACATGGCGGCTTCGCGTTCGGCGATCAATCGCAGGGCTTGACGCGCCTGTTCAGCGGCGAGTTCGGTTTCGAAATCGGTTGGCTGGTCCCGGCAGCACTGTTGGCGACCGTTCTGGTAATGCTGTCCCGCGGGCGCGCTCCGCGAACGGACCTGACCCGGGCGGCAGCGATTCTTTTCGGCGGCTGGCTGATCGTCGACGGCCTGGTGCTCAGCTTCATGCATGGCTCGATCCACGCGTACTACTGCCTGTCGATCGCGCCTCCGGTGGCCGCGATGTTCGCCATCGGCGTGCGCGAAGTGTGGCAGCGCCGCGAAAAGTGGTTCTACCGAGTCGGTTTGGCGGCACTGCTCGGCGGAACGGGTGTGTGGGGTTGGTGGATCCTCGGCCGGAATGCAAGCTGGCTGCCAGGTCTGCGCTGGACCATCGTCGCGGTGGCGGTCGTCGCGGTGGTGGTGTTGCTTGTCCGGCGCTTCCCGGTGGCCGCATTGGGCGCCGGACTGGCCGCTGCGCTCGCCGGTCCCGCTGTGTACGCGATTGTCACTGTCGGACAGCCACATGAAGGCGGCGGACCGTCCGTGGGGCCTGCCGACGCGTCGCGCCACGGGCACTTCGGCTTCGGGCAGAACAAGGACAACCCCGCCCTCGACGCGATGTTGAAAGGCACGGATAGCGAATGGTCTGCTGCGATCAGTCGGTCATCGAGCGCGGCAGACCTCGAATTGTCAACGGACACAGCGGTGATGGCGATCGGCGGGTTCTCGGGTAGCGACCCCGCGCCCACGCTGGACGAGTTCAAGAACGATGTGGCGCAACACAAGGTGGCGTACTACGTCGTGGTGAACGACCATGGCCACGGACCAGGTTGGGGCAACAACCGCGGTCACGCCGACATTGCAAAGTGGGTTGCGACCACGTTCAGCTCGACGTCGGTTGGCAACGCGACGGTGTACAACCTGTCGGTGCCCAAGTGAGTTAGCGGACCAGCCGGCGCAACAACGCCGACGCCATCGCAATGCCTGCGACGGCTGCGACCACCAGCACGGCGACGTCGAGCCAGCCGTTGGTCGGCGTGCCGATCAGCAGTCCGCGTAGCGCGTTGACTTCATAACTGAGCGGGTTGACCGCTGACAGCCAGCGCAGCCATTGCGGCATCACATCGACCGGGTAGAGCGCGTTCGACGCGAAGAACAACGGCATGGTGATGGCCTGGCCGATGCCCATCAGCCGGTCCCTGTTCTGTACCAGGCCGGCCAGAGTCATCGACAGGCACGCGAAGAACGCCGCGCCGAGCATCACAACACCCATTGCGCCAAGGATTTTCAGCGGGTTGACGGTCATGTGCACGCCGAGCAGATATGCCAGCGCGACCACGCCGACGACTTGCACCACCGACCGCACGCCCGCGGCGAACGACTTGCCGGTGATCAGCGCCGACGACGGGGCAGGCGTCACCATCAACTTCGCCAGGATGCCTGCGTCGCGGTCCCAGATGATCTGGATGCCGTAGAAGATCGAAATGAACAGTGCGGACTGCGCGATGATGCCCGGCGCCAGGAACGCCAGGTACGGCACGTGGCCGGTGTCGATGACGCGCAGCCGGGAAAACGTCTGCCCGAAGATCAACAGCCACAGCGCGGGTTGGACCATCCTGGTGAGCAACTCGGTGTGGTCGTGTCGCAACTTCTGCAGTTCGACGATCGCGAAAGCACCCATCCGCACGGCCATTCCGCGGACGCGTCGCCACCCGTGGGGTGCGCGGACGATCCGAGCCTCTGGGCCTTCTAGGTTCTGCTCAACTGACACGGCGCGCCGTCCTTCTGCTGTTGCGGACCGCGCGCAATCCGGCCTGTGAGGTGTCCTCACCCAGATCCGAGCCCGCATAGTGCCGGAAGACATCTTCGAGCGTGGCGTCCTCTCCCACTGTCCGTTTCAACTCAGCGGGCGAGCCGACCGCCTGCAGGCGGCCGTGATGCATCAGCGCCACCCGGTCACACAATTCGTCGGCCTCGGCCATGTAGTGAGTGGTCAGCAGCACCGTCATGCCGTACTCCTGCTGCATTCGGCCCACTTGAGCCCAAACACTGTCGCGCGCAATGGGATCCAGGCCGACCGTCGGCTCGTCGAGAATCAGCAGCGACGGCCGGTTGACCAACGCTTGGGCCAACTCGAGCCTGCGCACCATGCCGCCGGAGTAGGTGCTGGCCAGGCCGTCGGCGACATCGAGCAGTTGCATCGCACCAAGTGCCTCGTCCACGCGGTCGGTCCGCTCGCGGCGTGGCACGTCGTAGAGCCTTGCGAACAGCTCGACGTTCTGCCTGCCCGTCAACGCCGACTCGATCGAAAGCTGTTGCGGGACATAGCCGATGTTGTGTCTGATGTCCATCGTGTGTCTGCGCGAGTCGAGACCGAAGACGCACACCTGGCCACTCTGCACGGGCGTCAGCGTGGTCAGCACACGCACGACCGTGGTCTTGCCTGCACCGTTGGGCCCGAGCAGACCGACCGTTTCACCGCAGCGCACCTGCAGGCTGAGATCGTCGACGGCGGTGAAGCTGCCGTAGCGGTGGGTCAGGTGCGCACAGTCGATCGCAAATGTCATGGTTGCCTCTCGTGCAGCATGCGGGTCATCTCGGCCAGTACCTCCAATCCGCGCTCGAGGCTGTCCAGCTGCTCGGGGTCCAGTTCATCGAGCACCTGCGACAGCGCGGCGCGGCGCGCAGCGCGGGACTCGTCGGCGATGCGCTGCGCAGGCTCGGTGAGCCGTAGTCGGCCCACCCTGCGGTCGTCGGCGTCGACGCTGCGAATCAGCAACCCTTCGGCGGCCAGCTTGGACACCAGCGTCGAGGCGGTGTTGGGCACCAGCGCCAGCTCAGTCGCCGCCTCCCGAACGGAGATACCCGGTTGGCGGCCGACCAAGCGCAGCATCTCTGCCTGCGACTCGGTCACCCCGGTGGTGTCGAACCCGCTGCCGGTCGAGCGGCGCAGTTGCCGCCGGAACCGGCCCACCACATTGAACAGCTGGGCGATCAGATCGGTGCGGGTGTCCACCGTCCCGATGGTACCTCTGTAACAGAGCCATTTTCAGGGCGGCCGGGAATTGACATACTCCAGTCAGGCGAAAGGGGGAGCAGCATCGACGCTGAGCAATCGCCGCCGGGGTGGCCGGCAGCGGGAAGTTTCCGATACCACGCCCAGGAGGACCGTTGGGAGTGGTCCGACGAGGTGGCCGCGATGCACGGCTACCAACCGGGGACCGTCAACCCGACGACCGAACTCGTGTTGTCGCACAAACATCCCGACGACAAGCCGACGGTGGCACAGCTGATCGATCAGGTCCGGCGCCTCGGCAT
>Ga0163163_10005888_pt1 | contig 10667 bp, 7 predicted proteins | sample S65metaG_FD_119766 | JGI IMG/M metagenome (GOLD analysis project Ga0163163, IMG submission 119766) | Switchgrass rhizosphere microbial communities from Kellogg Biological Station, Michigan, USA - S6-5 metaG | ecosystem: Host-associated > Plants > Roots > Rhizosphere > Soil | place: USA: Michigan... | reverse complement strand
GCCTTTGTGATGATGTCTGGCCGTATCTTGTTTTGATTGAGCCTGTGCTGCAGCAGCAAACATTACTAAAGCGAGGGTACCTGTAAGTATTCTTTTCATAAAAATATTTGTGTTTTTAAAAGTGATGTAGTACAGACAGTCGCTGACGGCCAGGGTTTAAGCTAAAAGAAGTTGGTGAGAGTTAATTTTGGTTAATTCCCTCTGTCTTCCTGAAGGCAGGACATAGGTTGGAGAATTATTTTGAACCACGGAGGCCCTTTGTGTTTTTCTCCCTTGTGTGCTTTGTGGTTAAATAAAAAATGCTAAAAACGACGAACGCCCCAATGCTATAAGGATGATTCAACAAAGCCTATAACGTAGTAGGTGAACCAAATAAAAATCCGCCTTTTTAAGCGGATTCTATAAAAAGTTTGAGGTGTAGTCATCCATTTTTCCTTGCCATAACTTTTTCAGCAGCGGCTATGATATCCGGTACATCCAATCCATATTTCTTCATCAGGTCAGCAGGCGTGCCGCTTTCTCCAAATGTATCTTTCGTGCCAATGTATTCAATTGGAACTGGAAAATGCTTAGCTGCCACCTGCGCTACAGCATCGCCCATTCCTCCATAAATATTGTGTTCTTCGGCAGTTACTGCACATTTGGTTTTGCGTATTGAATTTATAATAGCCTCTTCGTCAATCGGCTTCACCGTGTGAATATTGATCACCTCAACACTGATACCCTTTTCCTGTAAAGCAACACCGGCCTGTATGGCATTCCAAACCAAATGCCCGCAGGCAAAAATGCTTACATCGGTGCCCTCAGAAAATTTTTGTGCTTTACCAATAACAAATGGTTCCTCCGGGTTGGTAAATATGGGCCAGCTAGGACGGCCAAATCTCAGGTAAACCGGCCCTTTATATTCTGCAACGGCCATGGTTGCCAACCTGGTTTGATTGTAATCGCACGGAACTATTACAGTCATGCCCGGCAGCATTTTCATCATTCCGATATCTTCCAATATCTGGTGCGTGGCCCCGTCTTCTCCCAAAGTAACACCCGCATGAGACGCACAAATCTTGACATTCTTGCCACTATAAGCAATACTTTGGCGGATCTGGTCATATACACGGCCAGTTGAGAAGTTAGCAAAGGTGGTAGTATAAGGAATTTTACCACCGATTGTTAATCCTGCTGCAATTCCCATCATGTTGGCTTCTGCAATTCCAACCTGTATAAAACGTTCAGGAAATTCCTTTATGAATTGCTGCAACTTTAGTGAACCCGCAAGGTCGGCAGTCAACGCAACAATATTTTTATTTTTTCTTGCTACCTCCACAATACCATCTCCAAAACCGCTTCTTGTATCTTTTTTACCCGTAGGCTGAATATCTTTAAGCATGTTCATAGTGCCGCAAATGTAGTTTAATTGAGTTCTGATTTGATTGAAGAAAAAAATTGTTCGTCTGTTTTCAGGCGTTGTTCCCACTTCCATGCAGTGCTCATCATTTCGTCCAATGTATATTTAGGTTGCCATCCTAAAACTTTTTTCGCCTTATCGTTATTAGCATAAATGGCTACAATATCGCCGGGCCTCCTGGGGCCTATCTCATAATTGAGCTTTACGCCGCTTACTTTTTCAAATGATTTGATAGCTTCTAAAACAGTAACACCATTTCCTGTTCCCAAATTGAATACCTCAAGATCCTTTTGGTTTCTTTGTTCTTCCAGGAATTTAATGGCTAATGTATGAGCATGTGCGATATCACTTACATGAATGTAATCTCTTACATTACTGCCGTCTCTTGTAGAATAATCATTGCCAAAAACGGTCATTTTTGGGAGTTTCCCAATTGCTGTCTGAGTGATGGCAGGAACAAGGTTCTGAGGCTTTCCAACTGGCAGTTCTCCAATCAAGGTTGACGGGTGTGCGCCTACAGGGTTGAAATACCTTAACAGAACCACCTTGGTATTGTTTGCTTTTTGGAACTCGGCCAGAATCTGCTCACCCATTTGTTTGGTAGCCCCATAAGGAGATGCCGCTTGTTTTATTGGCGATTCTTCAGTTACAATCGGTGTGTCGGGCTCCCCGTAAACTGTGCATGATGAAGAAAACACAAACCATGGTGTTTTAAAGTCCTGGGCGCATTTTAATAGGTTAATAAGTGAGGTTAAGTTGTTTTCAAAATACATCAGTGGTTTTTGTACCGATTCGCCCACTGCTTTGAAGGCGGCAAAATGGATAATCCCTTTTATATCACGGTTTTCCTCAAAAATGGCAAACGTATCATCAAAATTGCAAAGGTCAACTTTATAATTTTTTATAGGCTTGCCTGTGATTTTTTCTACCCCTTTTAACATTGCCGATGTGGAACGTGAATTGTCGTCAACACTGATGACCTCATAGCCGTTTTCAACAAGGTCCACCAATGTATGTGATCCTATAAAACCACAACCACCCGTTACTAAGATCTTTACCATGCCCGTTTTATTTAGGCCGCAAAACTCGTAAATAAAACGGTTAGAACAATCTGGCAATAGTGAAAATTCCAGCAGCAAGTAAAGCACTGATTGGAATGGTAAGGATCCAGGCCCAAAGAAGATTGATGGTAACTCCCCACCGCACAGCTGACAAACGCTTTGTTGCGCCTACGCCCATGATAGAACCTGTGATTGTATGTGTTGTACTAACGGGTATCTTCAGTGCCTCCGTAACAAACAACGTGATGGCACCGGCAGTTTCTGCTGCAACCCCTTCAAATGGAGTTACTTTGGTAATTCTCGTTCCCATTGTTTTTACAATCTTCCAGCCACCACTCATAGTGCCCAGGCCTATGGCAGTATAGCAAGCCAATGGCACCCACCACTCCATGTGTTCTAAACTATATCTGCCCGGATTACTGGCAACTAAAGCGGCCATAATAATACCCATTACTTTTTGTGCATCGTTACCGCCATGGCCAATACTAAAGGCAGCCGAAGAAATCAGCTGTAAGCGTTTGAACCAAACATTGGATTTATGGGCATTCAATCTATTCAACCAGAAAGTAAATACTGCAAAAACCGTTAAGATAAAAGCAAGCAAAATCCATTTAAAATTCTTTGAGTAAAAAAATACCTGCCAAAAATAAGATTCGTAATGAGTGCCTTTGGCAAGTATCGTCCTGTCAAAAGTCAAGTTGTTATACAGCAAAAATACCACCAGTGCCATAACTGCCGTAGAAACAATACGAGGCAAGGCGTCCTTTCGGAAGGACAAAAGGAACCATAACGAAATGATGAAAGCGAGGAACATTCCTACAAGAGGAGCAATAATAATAAAGCTCGCAGTTTGTAAAATATTGGGACTGCTTTGCATATTGATGGCTTTAAATCCTCCGCTGGCAATAGCAGCACCAGCAAATCCTCCAATTAGAGTATGAGAAGATGAGGATGGAATTCCAAACCACCAGGTCAACAAATTCCATATGATAGCGGCAATCAAGCCCGAAAGAACAATTATTAAACCTTCATTACCTGCAAGTACTTCTGGCCTTGCTGTCTTAGCAACCGTATTGGCAACACCGTGATCCTTGAAAATAAAAAACGCAACAAAATTAAATACTGCTGCCCACAAAACTGCCTGGAAAGGGGTTAGCACTTTAGTAGAAACTACAGTTGCAATGGAGTTGGCAGCGTCGTGAAAACCATTAATAAAATCGAAGATCAATGCCAGTGCTATAATAACAATAATCAGAGCCATAGTTAATTTGACGATTTGACAAATCGACAATGAGACAATGGTTTTACATTGTTCTCCTGCCTTTATTTTGGTCGTTAGTATTTGAATGATGGTTGAACTGTCATGTGAATGCAAACAGTTTACAGGTCAGTCATCATTCATACCGTTTTAAAGAACTTTTTTTAGAATATGCATGTTTTCATTGTCACATCGGCACATTTCCAAATTATCGAATTTGCTATGCGTATTTTACAATGATTGATTCAATAACATTAGCTGCATCTTCGCATTTATCTGTAGCAGTTTCCATAACCTGGTAAATTTCTCTTTTCTTGATTACTTCCTTGGCATCGGGTTCGGTAGCAAAGAGGCGTTCGATACTCATATCAAAAATATCGTCAGCTTCATTTTCAAGACTGTTGATCTTTACTAAGGATTCTGTTATAACCCGCATATTCTTCATGTCACGTAGTTCGCCTGTGGCTTTACGCACCTCGGTGCAGCTTTGCAAAATGATTTCGGATAGTTTTTGTATACCAATGTCGTTTGGATTTACCCGGTAAAAATTAATTTTTTTGGCAGTAGCAAATATGTAATCGGCAATATCATCCAGGGCTGAAGCGAGGTAATGAATATCTTCCCTGTCAAACGGAGTGATGAAATTTCTTCCCAACTCAGTAAAAAGCAAATGAGTCAATTCATCATTATCGTGCTCTACATTTTCCATCTGGCTTATTAGTCCCTGGCGTTTGTCAAAATCGGGTTCACCAATTACCTGCGCCAGGAGCTGTCCCATTTGCTTCACGTTATCTGCGCTCTTTTCAAATAATTCGTAAAAGACTTTATTCTTAGGAGCTAACAGTTTTGCAAAAATATTCATACGCTGTTTTTAATAATTGGGCGAAGTTAGGGTCAAATGATGCCATGCTATTTGTTAACCGAAAATTAATAATAACTTAATATTGCGCCTGCTCTAATGTTTCAGAAATCATGCTAAACTAAAGAAATGCGAGTTCATACGTTGACTGGTCGGTTGTTTTTCCTCATTATTTTTTTGTTATCGGTGTCCACAGTTTTTTGTCAACGTTATTTGTCTGATTATGATTCAACCTTATTCATAAGAGATACAGTTAGACCATTGGTCAGGCGATTTGAAAACCTTCATATAGGCGGTTATATGCAGCCTCAATTTCAGGTAGCCCAGGCAAAAGGAGCTTCGTCATATGAAGGAGGAAATTTTTCGGAGTTTTCCAATAACCGGTTTATGTTACGAAGGGCACGGTTAAAGTTCGATTATATTTTACCTTCAAAAGAAAAGGATTTCCCCAAAGCCTTGTTTACTTTTCAATTCGATGCCACTGAAAGAGGTGTTTTTGTAAGAGATATGTTTTTACGAGTATACGAACCAAAAAGTCAAAACGTTTCGGTGACCATGGGATTGGTGGCAAGGCCCTTTGGTTTTGAAGTCAATTTGTCTTCCAGTTATAGAGAAACACCTGAGCGAGGAAGAATGTCGCAGATATTGATGCCAACAGAACGCGACCTGGGTGCGATGTTTACTTATGAATCACAAAACAAAGGTCATAAATCGCCATTAAAGTTTGACATTGGTTTGTTTAACGGGCAGGGACTTGCCGGCCCAACTGATTTTGACAGTTATAAAGATTTGATAAGCCGGTTAACATTAAAGTCTTTGGATCTTTCTAAAACTATTTTCCTCAGCGGAGGTTTATCTTTTTTTAATGGAGGATGGAGACAGGCGACGAAATATAAATATGAAATGAGTGAAAACGGAACTAAGTATTTTGTAGTTGATTCAAGTGATTCCAACATCGGCGATAAAGCTCCGAGACAATATTATGGAGCAGATGCTCAATTAGGATTTAGACATGGGTGGGGAAAAACAGAAATACGCGGGGAGTACTGGACTGGAAAGCAGCCTGGAACATCAAATTCTACAACTAACCCGGGCACAATGCCCTTAACGCCGACTTATATACGGAATTTCAATGGAGCCTTTTTTTATTTTCTTCAAAACATTATCAATCCAAAATGGGAATTAATGGCTAAGTATGATTGGTATGATCCCAACAATAAGGCAGAAAAAAAAGAAATTGGTACAACAAATCTTACAGCTGCTGATATTAAATTTTCAACTTTCGGGTTCGGAATTACAAGATATTTTTCAGGCAATTTCAAGATACTTGCGTACTATGATCTTATACGAAACGAGAATACACTCCTGCAAGGATTTACTTCGGATATCAAGGATGATATTTTTACATTACGTATGCAGGTTCGGTTTTAAACAATTCAGTCATTAGGCAAGCTATACAAGAGAACTTCTTTTTTTAAAAAATAGTTACGGATTTCATCACAATAAGGTGTCTTGTTGAGGAAACATATTTATTGTGATGATCGAAAATAAGAGAGATGAGATTTTGAATGATCTTATCCGTACAAGTGATCAACGATTTTATAAGTTGAAAAAGAAACGATTTTTCAGAGCAATAGATCCTATTCTTGTAGCATTTGTAATCTTTATTATCATTTATCTGGTTTTAATCAGTCGGTAATAAAAAAGTAAGCCTTGAGTTCTGCCTTTGTTTCATCCTGAATTTTGGATACCGTTTGACTATTATCGAATTATTATGGATGTATTAAATTATTGTAAGCAATCAAAAATTAATACAGGCATAATGATTTGGTAAAATGCCTTTCCCGTTTAGTGAACCAGGCACCGATAGTTTTGTTTCAAACTTTCGGTATGATTAAAAATTTAAATCACTGTCTTTTTGTTTGTTTACTGATATCGTGTTTAAACACGACCTACGCACAGGTTATTAAACTCCAGGACTATCATAACAACAATTCTGCAGCTATCGGTATTTTCCAGGGCATTAATTTTCGTGAAGGTGGCTTTTCCGGGCTTTATCCTATACCTGGCACCAATGGTAAAGAATTCTGGACTATTTCAGACAGAGGAGTAAATATTGATGCAGCCAATGCTAATCCTTCTGCATGTCGTCCAACCTACGATAAGATATATGCATTCCCAACATACGCCCCTAAAATTCATCGAATTCGGTTGAATGGCGATTCAATTCAAATTCTGCAAACAATTACCATGAAAAGGCCCAACGGTACGAATGCGTCGGGCCTCATCAACCCGACGGGATTTGGAAGTAATGCCATTGAACAGGCTTCAACTGACACTGTTTTGAATTGTGCCAACTTTAATTCAAAAATTGCAGCTAAAGATGTTTGGGGAATAGATGCCGAAGGATTGGTGGTTGATAAGCAGGGCAATTTCTGGATCTGCGAAGAAGGAGGTGCTTCAATCTGGAAGTTAAATGCGTTTGGCGTAGTACAAAAACGTTATTCACCATATGCTAATCTTGTTGGGGCGGAACCACAGGATGTTTTGATTGATACGGTTTTTAAATATCGAAAGAATAATCGTGGTTTTGAAGGTCTTGCCATCACACCCGGCGGAAAGATTTACGCAATAATTCAAAGCCCTGTTTTATATCCGAATCAATCAATTGGAGAGAATTCCAGAATTCACCGCATATTAGAAATTGATCCTGCAAATGACAGCTGGAGGATGTTTGCTTATTTGAACGATGGGATCATTGGCCCGAGTGGATCCAATCAAATTCGGCTGCGTGACTGGAAAATTGGTGATATGGCCGCTATCAACGATACTACATTTCTTGTACTAGAAGCGGCATTAAGAGGAACAACCGATATTAAACGTCTGTACAAGATCAGTATTAAAGATGCTACGCCAATAAATTCCGGTTTATACAATGGCAAAACATTGGAAGCATTGGTTGATGCCGCCGGATTAGTTGCCAACGCAATTGTACCTGTTCAAAAAACATTGGTAATGGATTTGTTGGCAAATGGTTGGCCATCATCATTGGAAAAAGCAGAAGGGTTAGCAATCATTGATGCAAATACTATTGGTATTGTTAATGATAACGACTTTGGACAAGTATCTCCATTGGAAAATGGTATAGCCAGTGCAACAGGAACTACCAGTCACCTGATCACCTACGGTTTAACGGGTTCGAATCAATTAAGCAGTTTTAATTTTATCGGTATTGATCTTTCACAGGGAAGGACGGCACAAAATAGTTCGCAGACTCCCTATATTACCCCTGGTGTTCCGGGAGTTGCCTTTTCGTCAATACTTACTGTTGGTGATGTTGCGAATAATGGTTATAAAATGGTAGGAATACCAGACGGAATGGGAGCATTTGACAATGGTGACGGAACGTTTACCCTGTTAATGGATCACGAACTCGGAAATACGGCAGGCAGCGTCAGGGCCCATGGCTCCAAAGGGGCATTTGTTTCAAAATGGCTCATCAAAAAATCGGATCTTTCTGTCCTTAGCGGAAGTGACCTCGTTATGAATTTGAAATTGTGGAACGGCTCCTTATACACTACATACAATTCTGCGAATCCCTATGCAACAGGATTAAGCCGTTTTTGTTCTGCTGATTTGCCAAAGCCTTCTGCATTTTATAATGATAAAATGGGAAAGGGCACACAAACCCGCATTTTTATGAATGGTGAAGAGAATGGTAATGAGGGCAGGGCCTTTGCACACCTTGTAACTGGTAATGAGGCCGGCACAAGTTATGAATTACCGTGGTTAGGAAAAATGTCGTTTGAGAATGTAGTAGCCAATCCGGCGACTGGCGACAAAACCGTTGTGGCAGGTTTGGATGATGCCACCGGGGGACAAGTATATTTTTATGTTGGAAATAAAACAAGCAGTGGTAACGATATCGAAAAAGCTGGACTGACGAATGGAATTCTATACGGACTAGTTATCAATGGCTTTTCAACGGAAACGGATGCTTTGTATCCGGCTGCCAACACAACATTTACATTAGGCCATTTGGGAAATGTTCAAAACCTGACAGGTGCCCAATTAGAAACAACAAGCAATTCGGCAGGTGTTGCACGATTATTACGTCCTGAAGACGGTGCGTGGGATCCCATTCGCGCCAACGATTTCTATTTTGTTACGACCAATGGCTTCAATAACCCAAGTCGCTTGTGGAAACTGCATTTTAATGATCTGGATAATTTACCTGCAGGAGGTACAGTTACAGTGTTATTAAATGGAACAGAAGGACAAAAAATGTTTGACAATATGACCATTGATAATTCAGGACATATTTTATTACAGGAAGATGTTGGTAACAATGCACATATTGGAAAGATTTGGCAATACTCGATGGCTTCGGGTAATTTAAAGATTGTAGCACAACACGATTCCTTACGGTTTAAACCCGGTGCACCGCTCTTTTTAACGCAAGATGAAGAATCTTCAGGCATAATAGACGTACAAAGCATTTTAGGGCGCGGAATGTTTTTGTCAGTTGTGCAGGCACATTATTCCATTCCAGGGGAACTTGTGGAAGGCGGACAGCTGCTGGCCATGTATAATCCAGACACATACAACAGCGATCCCGAAATTGATGTAACCGGGAATAATATCACAATTGCTTCAAATGATGTAACTCCGAATATTACTGATAATACTCAATTTGGAAATATTAACCCTGGAGAAACGATAACCAAAACTTTTGTGATAACGAACACGGGTTTAGGAGACTTAATCATTTCCGGCATTCAGTTAACTGGTGCCAATGCAAATTTATTTACCATGGTGGGTGCATCGTCCTTTCCGATGGCGGTGACACCTAATAGTACTCAAAGCATACAAGTAAAATTTTCACCTGTTGCTGTCGGTATTTTTAATGCTTCAATCGAAATCAGAAGCAATGATTTTAATGAAGAATTGTATGCGTTTGCATTGCAAGGTTCAGGTGTATGTTCTCCTTATACAACCACTATTACTGTTAATCCAAATCCAATCGTAGCAGGTCAAGCTAATAATACAATTTATCTTGGCTATGGTCCCCAAACTGTAAACTTAACGGCGGCTTCAAACAGTTTTGCACCTTACACGTATATCTGGTCGCCTGCAAATTCAACAGCAAATTCGATTACGGTTAGCCCTGCGACTACGTCCAATTATACAGTGAACGTAATGAATGCTAACGGATGTTCTTCCACAGAATCCAAAACAATCAATGTGATCGATATCAGGGATGGAAACAAGAACAAAGTGTTCATTTGTCATAATGGCCATGGTTTATCGGTTGCAGTAAATTCCGTCGCTGATCACTTATCACACGGTGATCAATTGGGTGGCTGTGTCAACGTCGACCATCAGTCAATTAATGAAATTACCGAAGCAAGTATTATTTATCCGAATCCTGCTTCAGGTGAAACATCAGTCGTTATTAATTTAGATAAATCGCAAAGGGTAACAATAAACATTACAGATGTTAATGGTAAAATGGTTCTTGCTGTAATTGAAAAAGATTTCAAACAAGGACAGCAAAAAATAAGTTTCAACACTTCCGAACTGATCAGCGGAATTTATATTGTCAGGGTTGTAAAAGGTGATGAGGTTGAAAATCTAAAATTGATAGTAACGCATTAACCCTTGAATACTTATTGCAAACAGGGAGGTGATTGCCTCCCTGTTTTTTTATGATTGAATGGTTGTTCGAATAAATCGGGTCATTCTTTCATTGCTTTTCAAAAGGGGTTTGTCATGAACATTTTTAATGATGAAACAAAAATTTAATTTTTAATAGAACAATATAAATGATGGCAAGGGCCATTAGCCAAAATGAAATAATGATAATTACAGATTCTATTTTATTTCTTACGCTCATTTATCGTACCCTCTTTTTACACGAAGGCTTATTACCGGTGACACGATAAGCGGAAATTTTTCAACCACCACATTACTCGGATCCAGTCCAAAGCCCCTTTCTTCGGAAAGCGAAATTGCTTTCAGCCAGAAATGAATTTTCATGATCATTCGTTCCCAAATAGGAAAATCATTATCCTGGCTTAAATACTT
>Ga0163163_10005884_pt1 | contig 10668 bp, 6 predicted proteins | sample S65metaG_FD_119766 | JGI IMG/M metagenome (GOLD analysis project Ga0163163, IMG submission 119766) | Switchgrass rhizosphere microbial communities from Kellogg Biological Station, Michigan, USA - S6-5 metaG | ecosystem: Host-associated > Plants > Roots > Rhizosphere > Soil | place: USA: Michigan... | reverse complement strand
TGTCCGCCTTCAGGCGGACCGTCGTGGTCCGGCTAAAGCCGGACACTACGTACAAGTCGAAAGGCTCTAAGCGAGAGGACGCTGCAAATGCCCTGGAATAAGTCTCAGGTCTGAAGTCTCAAGCTCAGGCTGCAGACTTCCAGCTCAAGACGACACTCGGCGCCGACTACGTTGGCGCAATGTCGACACGAATACTGAAGACCGTGGCGTGGATTTCGACGCTGAATGGATAGCTACCAACCAATCCGTGAGCTGATCGCCGCCGTTCGGGCGAGGTGGCGGTTGCTCGGCGTGCTCCGCGCGACCGTTCGTGGCGCGGCTGCCGCGTCGGCCATGCTCGGTGCGGGCCTCGTGGCCGCCCAGTGGGCGAATCGCTCTCCGATCCTCTTGATGACGATTGTGGCCGGGTCGATCGTGCTGGCGGCGGGCGCACTCGCATGGGCGGCCGCGCCGCTCCGTCACGTGCCGTCCGATCGCCGCGTGGCGCGATTCATCGAGGAAGGCGTGCCGGCGCTCGACGATCGACTGATCACCGCGGTCGACTACGTCGAGTCGGGCGCGCGGACCTCGGCGGTGCTGGCCGGCCCGATGCTGGCCGACGCCGCAATACAGGCACGTCAGGTCGACCTCGACGCAATCCTGCCGTCGACGACGCTACAACGCGCCGGATGGCGAGCGGCGGGCGCGACGCTCGTGCTGATGCTGGTCGCCTTTTTTGGGGCAGGACCGGCGCGACGGTCTCTCGACGCCGCCTCCCTGGTGTTGTTTCCGTCTCGAGCGCGCTTGAGCGTTCAGCCCGGAGATGCGCGCGTAACTGCCGGCTCACCGCTGACGATCGAAGCTCGTCTTGTCGGCAGCCGCGCCCCGGTCGACGCCCAGCTCGAACTCGACGGCGGCGATCGACCGCGCCTTGTCGCGATGGCCGGCGGCGATCCAGGGACTTTCCGTCTACCGCTCGGTGCCGTCAGCGCGCCGTTTCGCTACCGGGTAATCGCCGGCAAGGTGACGTCGCCCATCTACGCGGTCACCGTCGCGCGGCCGCCGCGGGTGACGCGCGTCGACCTCGAATATACCTATCCCGCCGCGCTTGGCTTGAAGCCGCGGCTCGAGCAGGACAGCGGTGACATTTACGCCCCGTCGGGAACAAACGTGCGCGTGCGCATCCACACCGACCTTCCCGCCGCCACGGGCCGACTGACCTTCACCGCCGCCAACGCGCTGCCGCTCGAGAGCGGCGAGCCGACGATGATGTCGGCCACCGTCAGCGTCGCTTCCGACTCGACGTATCGGGTCGTGCTTGCCGACCGCGATGGTCTGTCGAGCGAGGGGGACACCGACTACTTCATTCGCGTGCTGGAGGATCGCCCGCCCGAGGTGCACGTCACGAAGCCGGCCACCGATCGCGGCGTGACGCGTCTCGAGGAGGTCGACATCGAAGCACGGGCGGAGGACGACCACGGTGTGGAGCGACTGGAACTGGTGTATGCCGTGCGCGGCCGCGGCGAGCAGACCGTCGCCCTCCGTGTTCCCGACCATGCGACCTCGGTGACCGCGCGGCACACCTTGTTCCTGGAGGACCTCGACATTCAGCCGGGCGACTTCGTTTCGTATTATGTCCGGGCGTGGGATCGTACGGGCGGCACACGGCCCCGCGAGGCCCGCAGCGACATTTTCTTTCTCGACGTGAAACCGTACGAGCAGGAATTCGCGCTCGCCCAGAGTCAGTCGATGTCGGGTTCGGGCTATAGCGGTGCGCTCGATGAGCTGGTCAACAAGCAGCGACAGGTCGTGGTCGCGACCTGGAAACTGAACCGCCGCGCCGAAAACGCGAAGGGGGCGCAGTCGGAACGAGACATCCGGGCGGTCGCCGGCACCGAGTCCGACTTGAGGTCACTTGTCGAACAGACCGCGAGCACATTCCGCGAGTCGACGATGCGAGACCCCCGCCGGCGGGAGCCGGGCGGGTCGACGCCACGGCGGCCGGAGGAAGACGCGATGGCTGCCGCCGCGGGGGCGATGGGCCGTGCCGTCACGTCACTCGAGGCGCTCAAGACCGGCGAGGCGCTGCCGTCCGAGATGGAGGCGCTCAATCAACTGCTGAAGGCGCAGGCCGACATCAAGCGCCGGCAACTCAGCATGAGTCAGGACGCGGCCGGCGCCGCGGGCAACGCCAATCGCAACTACGACATCTCGACGTTGTTCGATCGCGAGCTGCAGCGTCAGCAGCAGACCAGCTACGAGACGCCCAAGACCACCGCGCGACCCCAGAACCAGGCTGCGGATTCCCTCGATCGCATCAAGGATCTGGCCCGCCGCCAGGACGAATTGCTGCGGCGTCAGCAGGACCTGTCGAGATCGCCGCTGTCGCCGGTGGAGCGCAAGCGCGAGCTGGAAAAGCTGACCCGCGAACAGTCCGAGCTGCGTCAGGAAGCCGAGGAGCTTGCCCGGCAGATGGCTCAGCCTCAGACGAAGAGGCCCGATCAGCCGCAGGAATCACGCAACAGTGGACGGAAGGATGGCCAGCCTGATGGGCAGACCTCCGGAAGCGGGAGCAACCAAAGCGGTCAACAGATGCGCGATGTTTCGGAGCAGATGCGTCAGGCCGCGAACGATCTGCGACGGGGTGCGCCGCAGGACGCCGGCACGAGCGGCGGTCGGGCGCTCGAAACACTGCGTGATCTGGAGCGGCGCCTGCAGTCCCCACCTGACGACCGCCGCCGCGCCCTCGGGGATCTCCGCCTCGAAGCCGGACAACTCGCTGATGGTCAGCGGCAGGTCGCGGGCGAGCTCGGCACTGTCCCGCCAGGCGACGCAGGTAAGGACGCCCTGCGCAGACTGGCCGGAGAACAGGCGCGGCTTGCCGAGCGCATGCGCCGGCTGGAGGACAATTTGAAACAGCAGTCGGGCACGACGCTGGGCGCCAGGCCGGGCGACGAGCGCCAGGGCACCGCGCTGCGCGATGCGGCCCGAGAGCTGGGCGGACTATCGGATCGGATGGAGCGCGCGGCCGAGCAGCTGCGCGCGACGTCCCCCGGGTCGCGCCCGCCCGGGGCGTCGGCGGCACAGGATATCGCCCGGCAGCTGGATCGGCTTGCCGATCGCCTCGGTGCGGCCGCCGGTGACACAGCGGACGATGCCCGGAGGTTGTCGGAGCAGCTGGCCCGGACGCAGGAAGTGCGCGATCGTCTTCAGCAAGTGGGACAGGCGCTCGAGAACGCGGATCGTGAGAACGGACGCGCGGCCGGCGCCAGCGCGAAAAAGACTGCCGGCGAGAGCGGACGGACGGGAGAAGGACGCCGGGGGGCGGGCGGTACCGACCTGACCAAGCTGCGCGAGGAGTCGCTGCGCCAGTTGCAGGAGGCGAAAAATCTGCTGGAGGAGCTGCGCCGTCAGGATCCGAGCGCGTCGCGCAACGGCGCAGGATTCACATTCGAAGGTCAGGGGATGGTGATGTCCGCGCCCGGTACCGAGTCGTTCAAACAGGACTTTGCGAGGTGGGACGTCTTGAAGCAGCAGCTGCTGGCCGCGCTGGAACAGGCTGGTTCCACCTTGGCGAAAAAGGCGCAGGCCGCAGCAGTGAAGGATCGCCTCGCGGCCGGCATCGACGACACCGCCCCCTCGGACTACCGCAAGCAGGTCGACGCCTACTTCAGAGCCTTGGCAGCCGGCAAACGGTAGTGATGCATTTCGCCTACCCGCTGCCCTGGTGGCTGGCGATGGTGATCGCCGCCGCCATCGCGGCGGTGACCTACGTCGAGTACTGGCGGCCGCTTGCCCCGCTCACGCCGCTCCAGCGAGTCGCGCTGGCGGTGTGCCGCGCGTCGGTGCTCGCGATCCTCGTGCTGTTCCTGCTCCGTCCGATCGTGCTCGCGCCGCCGGAAACCGCGCGCGACGCTGTCGTGCCAGTGCTCATCGACAAGTCTCGAAGCATGCGGCTGCTCGATGCTGATGGCCAGGCGAGGTTCGCGCGGGCGCTGTCTCTGTTGAACGGCTCCCTGCTACCCGCGCTGAACAAGACGTTCACGCCCGAGATCTACAGCATCGGCGACCGACTCGAGCCCGCCGTACTCGCGCGGATAGAGCCTGACGGCCGCAAGAGCGATCTCAAAGGCGCCCTCACCGCCGTTCGCGATCGCTACCGGGGACAGCCGATCGCGGGCATTGTCCTGCTCACCGACGGCAGCGACACCGGTCAACGGCCGTCCGACGCGTCCTCCGACCTGCCGGCAGACGTGCCGTCGGGCAGTCCTCCTGTGTTTGCCGTTGGCTTCGGATCCCCCGAGAACCTGCGAGATCACGAAGTCACCGGCATCACGGCCGGAGAACAGCGGCTGGATCAAGCGACGATCGATCTGCGTGTCTCGGCGATGGCGTCGGGGTTCGGGCGCGCGCCGTTCGTGCTTCGTCTCCTTGCCGACGGGCGCGAAATCGACACTCGCCGCGTGGTGCCTGCGGCCGACGGTGCGCCGATCGAAGAACTGTTCACGGTCGCTCCGGACGCGACGGTGCCCACGGTCTACACTGCCGAGATCCCGCCCGACCGGTCGGAGGCGATCGCCGAGAACAACGCGCGCAGCGTCCTGGTCAATCCCGCCGGACGCCGTCGCCGGCTGTTGATGATCGAGGGTGTGCCCGGCTTCGAGCACAGCTTCATGCGGCGCGCGCTCGCGCTCGATCCGGACCTCGAAGTGGATGACGTTGGGCGAAAAGGAAAGAACGTCGAGGGCCAGGACACGTTCTTCGTTCAGGCCGCGCCGGCGCGCACCGCGGCGTTGACGCACGGGTTTCCGGCCCGCCGTGAAGACCTCTATGCCTACGATGGCCTGATCCTGGCAGATGTCGAAGGTGATCTGCTGACCCGCGCTCAGCTGGCGATGACCGCCGACTTCGTCTCAGAACGAGGCGGCGGCTTGCTTGTCGTCGGCGGTCGATCGTTTGCGTCGCGTGGTCTCGCGGGGACGCCCGTCGAGGAAGCGTTGCCGGTGGCATTGACTGACCGTCGTGACGCGGGGGTGCGGCCAACCGCTTCTCTCGACCGCCGCTCCGTCAACCAGCTGGTGCTCACTGCCGAGGGCGAAGGGCATCCTGCAATGAGAATTGGCGACACTCCCGCCGACACGCGGCGGTTGTGGGCGGCGTTGCCCTCGCTGGCGTTCGCCTCGCCGGTCGGCGGTCCCAGGCCGGGGTCCTCCGTCCTCGCGGTGATGACCGCGCAAACCGGCGGGGTCTTCCCTGTCGTGGCGGTGCAGCGATACGGGCGAGGCCGGTCGATGACCTTCTCAGGCGAGGCGACCTGGCGATGGAAGATGATGCTGCCGTCCGCGGATCGCAGCTTCGAACTGTTCTGGCGGCACGCGGCGCGCTGGCTTGCTGGAGCGGCGCCGGACCCGGTGTCGATCTCGCTGCCGGAAAATCCCGCGGCTGGGGATGATGTGTCGGTGGAGGTCGACGTCCGAGACGCTGCGTTCGTCCCGGTGGCCGATGCCGTTGTCGAGGCGACCGTCACGAGCCCTGGCGGTGAGGCACGGCCGTTGAAGCTCAGGCGCATGGCAGCGGTGGGACGCTACGCGGCCGACCTCCATCTTGACGAGGCCGGTCTCTACCGGGTCAGCGCCGACGCCCATGGTCCGAATGCTCCACTCGGTGCGGCGGCCCGCTGGTCGTACGCCGGCGCCGTCGATCGGGAGTTCGTGGACGCGCGGTTGAACGAAGCCTGGCTTCGGCGCGTGGCACGAACAACCGGCGGCCGGTACGTTCGGCCAGCCGAGGCCGGGAAGATTGCCGGGTGGCTGCGCGAGTCGCCGCCTCAGCAGGCGGATCGCCGTCGGCGGGATCTCTGGCACGAGCCGTGGGCGTTTGTGGCGATCGTGGCGTTGCTGTCGGCGGAGTGGATCCTGAGGCGTCGTTGGGGACTTCGATGACCGGGCGCGTCCGCGATCACGTGTCGGCGCTCATTCTGGTCGTCCTGTTCGCGCCAGGCCTTCAGGCGGCGGATCGCTACGCCGTGGTCATCACCGGCGCCTCGGGTGGGCCGGTGTATGCGGAAAAATACGACAAGTGGCGCTCGTCATTTCTGATGACGCTGAAGCAGAAGCTCAACTATCCGGACGATCACGTCTTCGTGCTCGCGGAAACCGAGGGCAAGACCGTCGGCCGGGCTACCCGCGACAACGTCCGTCGCGTGTTCAGTGCGCTGCGCGGCCGGTTGACGAGCGACGACCTGCTGTTCGTGATCTTGATCGGCCACGGAACCACGGATGAAGACGAGGCGAAGTTCAATCTGGTTGGGCCGGACCTGAGCTCCGCCGAATGGGCCGACATCGTGAAGCCGCTGGCCGCGAGGCTGGTGCTGGTGAATACCACCGGGGGGAGCTTTCCCTTCATGCGCCGTCTGGCGGGGAAGGGCCGCGTCGTGCTGACCGCGACTGACTCGCCGGCCCAGCAATTCGAGACCGTGTTTCCGGAGTTCTTTCTCAAGGCGTTCGACGACTCGAAGGCCGACGAGGACAAGAACGGGCGCGTTTCGATGTGGGAGGCGTTCAGCTACGCCAGCAGCGCCGTTCATCAGTGGTTCGAGCAGCGCGGTCAGCTGTCGACCGAACGTCCGCTGCTCGACGACAACGGCGACGGCGTGGGCAGGGAAGCACAGAATCCAGGGACCGATGGTGCGCTCGCTCGGACGGTGTATCTGGCAGCGGAGCCGCCAGGCGCCGGCGATCCGGACCTCCTGAAGCGGCGCGCGGTGCTTGAGCGGCAGCTCGACGATCTGCGTACGCGAAAGGCGTCGTCCCCAAATCCCAGTCAGCTCGATCCGGACATCGAGAAATTGCTGATCGAGATCGCGCAGTTGTCACGACAACTGCGGGAGAAACCGTGAAACGCGGTTGACGGCCGCGGTGGTCGAATTAACCACAGAGTCGTCATGAGCGGGGCACACTCGTGAAATGAAATCACACCGTTTGAACCCAGAGCACGCAGAGATCGCAGAGCTTCACTGGGGTTCTTCCCTGCGGCCTCTGCGGTCGCTGGGTTGAGCTTCGTATTTCTGGGCAGCCCACGGAGAACACAGAGCAAAACAATCTCTGTGGTCTCTGTGCCGTGGTTGACTACACACCAGGCGAAAGCGCGCTAGATGCGGCTCCCGTAGTCCCACGCATCGATCTGGCGCTTGCGGAACACGAACACCCCGATCAGGCCGGTCACGAAACCGGCGACGTGTGCCGCAAACGCCACCCCGCCGTTCGCTGACGCCGTGACGCTGCCGGCGTTCAGGAGTTGAAGGAGGAACCAGAACCCGAGCAGAAAAACCGCCGGCAGCTCGATGATGTCCACGAAGACGATGAGGAAGATGAGCGTGAGCACCCGCGACTTGGGGTACAGCACGAAGTACGCGCCCATCACGCCGGCGATGGCGCCGCTCGCACCGATAGTCGGCACGGTGGAGGTCGGATCCATCAAGACCTGCCCCATCGCGGCGGTCATCCCGCAGAGCAGATAGAAGACGATGAATCGGCCGTGTCCGAGGCGATCCTCGACGTTGTCGCCGAAGATCCACAGGTACCACATGTTGCCAATCACGTGCGTCCAGCCGCCGTGCAGAAACATCGAAGTGACCAGTGTCGGCGGCCGCAGATCTGCGGGCACAACACCGTACGTTTCAAGGAACGGCGTGAGCGCATCGCGCGGCAAGGCGATCTCGAACCACCACGCGACGGCATTCAGCACGATGATCGCGACCGTAACGTATGGCGTCGTCCGCGACGGGATGACGTCCCGCAGGGGGAACATGCGCTATTGTAGGTTGCCGACCGCCTCGGGATGGCGCATCTTCTCGACGATGCGGCGGAGGTCGCCGTCGCCGATGGCCCGGCGATGTTCGCCGAGCGAAATGACGGCGTGGTAGACGCGGTCGATTTCATCGGCCGTTACGCCGAGCCCGAGCGCCTCGCAGCGTTGCAGGACCGCATGCCTGCCGGAATGCCGCCCGAGCACCAGCCGCGCCGTCGGCTGACCCACGTCCTGCGGCCGCATGATTTCGTAGGTGCTCGGATCCTTCAGTACGCCGTCCTGGTGAATGCCGGCTTCGTGCGCGAAGGCGTTGCGGCCGACGATGGCCTTGTTCGCCTGGACCGGTTCGTTGGTCAATTGCGTGAGTAGCTGGCTGGCGTTGTAGAGGCCGGTGGTGTCGATGGCGGTCGTATAGGGCAGCAGATCCGAGCGAACGCGGAGCGCCATCACGATTTCTTCGACCGAGGCGTTGCCGGCGCGCTCGCCGATGCCGTTGATGGTGCACTCGACCTGTCGCACGCCGCCTTGAATGGCAGCGAGGCTGTTGGCCACCGCCAGCCCCAGGTCGTCGTGGCAGTGCGCGCTGAAGATGATGCGGTCCGCGTTGGGGACGCGCGCGCGAATGTCTTCGAAGAAGCTTCGCGTTTCATCCGGCGTGCCGTAGCCGACCGTGTCGGGAAGATTGACGGTCGTGCACCCTTCGCGGACGACCGCTTCGATCACGCGGCACAAGAAATCCCGGTCGCTCCTGGTCGCGTCCTCCGCCGAGAATTCCACGTCGTCGGTATGCTGTCTGGCCAGGCGCACGGCGCTGACTGCCGCGTCGAGACAGGCGTCCCGGGTAATCCGCAGCTTGCGCGAGAGATGCAGATCCGAGGTGGCGATGAAGGTATGGATCCGCTTGCGGGCGGCGGGCGCCAGCGCTTTGGCGGCTTCCTCGATGTCCTGCGCGCGGCAGCGGGCCAGTGCGGCAATGACCGGCCGGCGCACTTCGCGCGCGACCTGCGATACCGCCTCGGCGTCGGCGGGCGAGGCAACGGGGAAGCCGGCTTCGATGATGTCCGCGCCCAGCAGGTCGAGCGCTCGCGCCATCGTCACCTTGGCGGGCACGTCCATCGTGAACCCCGGCGCTTGCTCGCCGTCGCGCAGGGTGGTGTCGAAAATGACGATCCGGGCGGCGTCTTGACTCATGCTCTGAGTTGTAGCCGGTCGGTCGCGTAGAAGTCAAAGTGATAATTATTACAGAAATATAATATTGAATTATGATGGCGCCATGGACATCGCCGGACTGAAGACCTTTCTCGCCGTCGCGCAGGAGCGCAGCTTCTCACGCGCCGCCGCCAAGGTGCATCGCACCCAGCCGGCGGTGAGTCAGGCCGTCCGGCGCCTCGAAGCCGATCTGGGCGAACAGCTGTTCGATCGATCGTCGAAGAGCGGCACGTTGACCGACGCCGGCAGGGTCCTGCACAACTATGGACAGCGGCTGGTGCGGCTGGCGGAGGAAACCGAGTCGGCGATGCGCGAGCTCCGCGACCTGCAGCGGGGCCGCGTGCTCATCGGCGCCAACGAGGCCGCGGTCCACACCCTGTTGCCGTTGATCGGGCGGTTCCGCCAGCGCTTCGCGGACATCGCGATTGACGTCCGCCGTGTGCCCGCCCGGCAGATCGCGGTGGAAGTCCAGCAGGGCAGCCTCGACTTCGGCGCGCTCACGTTTCATCCTTCCGAGGCCGGGCTGCTCGAGATTCCGGTCGGCAGCGACGAACTGGTGCTGCTCGTGCATCCCGAGCACCCGCTGGCCGCACGGCGGCAGGTGACCATGGAGGAACTGGCGAGCGAGCCGATCGTCGCGCACAACGATCCGTCGCCGGCGCGCGAGCGCGTGCTGCGGCTGTTCGAGCAGAAGCACATCGCCCTGAAGATGGTGATTTCGCTGCCCAGTCTCGACGGCATCAAGCGGGCGGTCGAGCTGAAGCTGGGCGTGGCGTTGCTGCCGAGGCGGTGCGCGATTACGGAGATCGCGAGCGGGCGGCTCGTCGGCGTGTTGGTCGCGGGCATCTCGAGACGTCGACAGGTCACGCTGGTCTGCCGCCGCGCCAACCGGTCGCATGCCGCCGACGCGTTTCTGGCGCTCGCACAGGAGAAGTCACCCGGGGAAGCCAAGGCGCCGAACCCGAAGACCGGACCAAAGTAGTCATCACCAATCGGCGTGTCGTCGACCAGCCTGGAGTCGCGCTTCTCTCACACGGCTAAAATTTTGGAACCACGAAGAACACAAAGAACACGAAGGCTGTTGCTTTCCGCTCTGGAGAACGGCTTTGTGACCGTTGTGGTTCGACCTCACTCGCTCCAGCGTGGTGAACTGCTCTGGCGTGCGCTCGGTTGTCGTGGTGGTGAATCCGCAGACCAGTCGATCACGGCTTGAGATTCTTCACGGCGCTGGCCGCAGTCGGATCCACGCCGGCGGGCGACACGGTCGGCCCATGTACGGTCCGGTGAGAAAGGAACTGCCAGGCGCCGTCGCGCTTCGCGTACACGCGTTCGAACCAGATCGAGTTCAGCCGCCCGGGCGCGGCAGAGTTCCGATTCCTGGGCAGATACAGACTGACGTACCGCCCGTAGGTGATGGCCACATCTCCGTGCATCTCCACTCGGACGCTGTCGAGATCGTGCACCAGATATTCCTTGTCCGCGACTCGCTTGAGGAACGCCGCCTTGTCGTCGGACATCAAGGGCTTGCCGCCGGTGGTCCACCCGTCGCCGTGTACGAAACTGAAGTCGCGCGGCGTGACGCTGTCGACAAAGGCAACGTCGCCACGGACCACGGCGTCCTCGATTTTCTGTTCGAGCGCCAGCACCTCCGCGGCGGCGGTGCTGTCCGCA
>Ga0163163_10005883_pt1 | contig 10669 bp, 10 predicted proteins | sample S65metaG_FD_119766 | JGI IMG/M metagenome (GOLD analysis project Ga0163163, IMG submission 119766) | Switchgrass rhizosphere microbial communities from Kellogg Biological Station, Michigan, USA - S6-5 metaG | ecosystem: Host-associated > Plants > Roots > Rhizosphere > Soil | place: USA... | reverse complement strand
CTCGCCGGGGAAGATGTCGAGGGTGACGGGGTGCACTCGGGGCGGCCTGCCGATGTCCGAGGTGCTGACAATCGGCGGGACCATGTCGTTGCGGTGGGTTTCCTGCGCCGTCTCCGCGATTTCGTCGAGCAGCTCGAGTTCGCGGCCCAGCATCGCGGTGACCAGCTGGTGGCGACCGAAGTCGGCGGTGACGTATTCGCCGACCCGCCGTCCGTTGCGCAGCACCGTCATTCGGTCCGAAATCTCGTACACCTGATCCAGAAAATGTGAAACGAAGAGCACCGCCGTGCCGTTGTCGCGCAGCTGCCGGATCACCCTGAACAGCTCGGCGACTTCTTCGGCGTCCAGGCTGGACGTCGGTTCATCGAGGATGAGCACCCGCGCCGAAACCGCCGTGGCGCGGGCGATCGCGACGAGCTGCTGAATGGCGATCGGATGGGCACCGAGCGTCGAGCGAGGGTCGATGTCGAGTTCCAGGTGCGAGAGCAGGTCGCGCGCGCGACGGTTCAGCGCACGGTGATCAATGCGTCCGAACCGTCGCGGTTCGCGGCCGAGCAGAATGTTCTCTGCGACAGTCAGATTGGTGCAGAGGTTGACTTCCTGGTACACGGTGCTGATTCCGGCGTCCTGCGCCTGGCGCGGGCCGGTGAAACGGCATGGCACACCGGCCACCGTGATGCTGCCCGCGTCGATGTCGTACACACCGGTAAGAGCCTTGATCAGAGTCGATTTGCCTGCGCCGTTCTCGCCCATCAGGGCGTGGACCTCGCCGGGTAGCAACCGGAAGGTGACGCCGTCGAGCGCCTTAACCCCGGGAAAGCTGATGCTGATGTCACGCATCTCGACCACGGGAGTCGGCGACTCTGCGGTGGATGTCGGTGCCATGGGGTCATCGCTTTCCGGTGTGGAACTTGGCGCCGCCCCAGGATGAGGGGTTGGGCCGACCGGGGCGGCGCCAAGAGTCTTCAAAGGTGTTGTCAGTACTTGCGATCGGGCAGCGCCGCGATTGCCTGCTGCTGATCGAACGTCTTGTCGGGCACGACAACACGCGACGGCACCGTCTCTCCGGCGACAACCTTCTTGGCCAGATCCATCAGTTGCGGGCCAAGCAAGGGATTGCACTCGACGAGGAAGTTGAACTTGCCGTCGGCCAGCGCCTGCATGCCGTCGTGGGTGGCGTCGACTGCGACGATCTTGACGTCTTGTCCCGGCTTGAGTCCGGCCGCCTCGATGGCCTCGATGGCTCCGAGACCCATGTCGTCGTTCTGGGCGAACACCACGTCGATCTTGGGGTTGGCCTTCAGGAAGGCTTCCATCACCTGCTTGCCACCCGAGCGCGTGAAATCTCCTGTCTGCGAAGCGATCACCTTGAGTTTCGGGTTGGCCGAAATGGCATCGGCGAACCCCTTGCTTCGGTCGATGGCAGGGTCGGCCCCGGTGGTGCCTTCGAGTTGGACGATGTTGACTTGCGCTGGCGCCGTTGCATATTGCTTCACAACCCAGTCACCGGCGCTGCGGCCCTCGGCCACGAAGTCGGCGCCGACGAACGTCTTGTAGACGTCGGTCTCCTGAGTGTCGACCGCGCGGTCGGTCAAGATCACCGGGATGCCGGCGTTCTTGGCTTCGAGCAGCACCGCGTCCCAACCGGTCCGCACGACGGGGCTGAACGCGATCACGTCGACGTGCTGCTGAATGAACGACCGGATCGCCGAGATTTGGTTCTCCTGCTTTCCGTTGGCGTCGGAGAACTTCAAGTCGATGCCGGCGGCCGCCGCGGCCTCTTGGATGTTCTTTGAATTGGCCGTGCGCCAGCCGCTCTCGGCTCCCACCTGGGAGAAGCCCATGGTGACCTTGCCGTCCGCGGAGCCGCCGGGCGCCGGACCGCTTCCGCAGCCCACCACCGTTGCTGCGATCAGCGCACCCAGCGCCGCTGCCAGGGTTCTCTTCACCGCGACTCCTCACTTGTCGGTTGTCGAACTCGGTCGCTACGGGCCAGGTCGGCACGGGTTCGCGCTGCACCTGCAGTGTGACCGGCGTTACAGTGCCTGGATGTTAGCGCTAACAATGAAGGGGTGTCAACGCCTGGACCGGGATGCGAATCCAGGCCGAGGGGCCGCGTCATCGTCGGACCGAAATTTGCCAACGCACCTGTTCAGTGCCCTGATTGACCGAAGTTGTTGACAAGCCAGTGAGTTGGCTCACATACTATCGCCTTGCATGTTAACGCTCACATTCTGACCGGCCCGTGTGCCGCGTCCATCAGGAGGATCTCGTGAGGAAGTTGATCTGGCTCGCCGTCGTGGCGCTGCTGACCACGCTGGCTCTCTCGGGCTGCGGCCGGTCCACGGACACCGCCAGCGGCAACGGGGAGAAGGGCACCGTCGGAATCGCGATGCCGACCAAGTCGTCAGAGCGATGGGTCGCCGACGGCAAGAACATGGTCGACCAATTCCAGTCGCTGGGCTACACCACCGATCTGCAGTACGGCGATGACGTCGTGCAGAACCAGGTGTCCCAGATCGAGAACATGATCACCAAAGGCGTCAAGCTACTTGTCATCGCACCGATCGATGGGTCCTCGCTGACCACCACTCTGCAACATGCGGCGGACGCCAAGATCCCGGTGATCAGCTATGACCGGCTGATCAAGGGCACGCCCAACGTCGACTACTACGCGACGTTCGACAACTTCAAAGTCGGTGTGCTGCAAGGCAGCTACATCATCGACAAGCTCGGGCTGGCCCAGGGCAAGGGACCGTTCAACATCGAACTGTTCGCCGGTTCACCCGACGACAACAACGCCACGTATTTCTTCGACGGCGCGATGAGCGTGCTCAAGCCTTACCTCGACAGCGGCAAGTTGGTCGTCAAGAGCGGCCAGACGTCCTTCGATCAGATCGCGACGCTGCGGTGGGATGCCGGTCTGGCCCAGTCGAGGATGGACAACTTGCTCAGCCAGGCCTACACCACGGCCCGCGTCGACGCTGTGCTGTCGCCTTACGACGGCATCTCCCGCGGTGTCCTGTCGGCGCTGAAGAGCGCCGGTTACGGCACCCCCGCCAAGCCGTTGCCGATCGTCACCGGACAGGACGCCGAATTGGCCTCGGTGAAATCGATCGTCGCCGGTGAGCAGACCCAGACCGTATTCAAGGACACCCGTGAACTCGCGAAAGCCGCTGTGCAAGAAGGCAATGCCGTGCTCACCGGCGGCAATCCGGAGGTCAACGACACCAAGACATACAACAACGGCGTCAAGGTGGTCCCGTCGTATCTGCTCCAGCCGGTGAGCGTCGACAAGTCGAATTACCGGGCCGCGCTTGTCGATTCGGGCTACTACACCGAAGCGCAGGTGCAGTGACCTCGACGCTGCTGGAGATGCGGGGCATCACCAAGCGGTTCCCCGGCGTCACCGCGCTGTCCGATGTGGATCTGACGGTGAAAGCCGGTGCCATCCATGCCATCTGCGGTGAGAACGGCGCCGGTAAGTCCACGCTGATGAAGATCCTGAGCGGGGTCTATCCGCATGGGGACTACGACGGTGAGATCCGCTTCGACGACCAGGTATGCGAGTTCAAGGGCATTCGGTCCAGCGAGCGGGCCGGCATCGCGATCATCCATCAGGAACTCGCGCTGGTGCCCTACCTCTCGATAGCCGAGAACGTGTTCCTCGGCAACGAACTCAGCCGTCGTGGCGTAATCGGCTGGGACAAGACCCTTATCGAGGCGCAGGCGTTGCTCGACCGGGTCGGTCTGCGGGAGAGCCCACAAACCCGCGTCGCTGACATCGGAGTTGGTAAGCAACAACTGGTCGAGATCGCCAAGGCGCTGTCAAAGAAGGTTCGTCTACTCATCCTGGATGAGCCGACCGCGGCACTCAACGACTCGGACAGCCGTCACCTGCTCGACCTCATCGTCGACCTCCGCAAGCAAGGCATCACGTCGATCATCATCTCGCACAAGCTCAACGAGGTGATGCAGGTGGCGGACACCATCACCATTCTGCGTGACGGGCACACGATCGAGACGATGACCGTCAACGATGAGCTCTCGGAGGACCGCATCGTGCGCGGCATGGTCGGCCGCGACCTGACGCACCGATTTCCGCCTCGGCCGCAGCGCGACATCGGTGAGGTCGCGTTCGCGGTGTCCAACTGGACCGTTCTGCATCCAATCGATCAGCACCGCAAGGTCGTCGACGATGTGTCGCTTCAAGTACGCGCAGGCGAGATCGTAGGCATCGCGGGCCTGATGGGCGCGGGCCGGACGGAGCTGGCCCTCAGCGTGTTCGGCCGCTCGTACGGAAAGTACGTGAGCGGCAAGGTCTTCAAGGGTGAAAAGGAAATCAGTACGCGAACCGTCTCGGATGCGATCCGCAACGGCATCGCCTACGCGACCGAGGATCGCAAGCATCTCGGCCTGAACCTGATGGACAGCATCGCCGAAAGCATCACGCTGCCGTCGCTGCGCAAGATCAGCAAGCGGTGGGTGGTCAACCAGCACGAAGAATCCGGTGTTGCCGAGCGGTTTCGCGCCTCGATGCGTATCAAGGCGTCGTCCGTGTCCGCGGTAACGGGCAAGCTCTCGGGCGGCAACCAGCAGAAGGTCGTGCTCAGTAAGTGGCTTTTCACGGACCCCGACGTGCTCATTCTCGATGAGCCGACCCGCGGTATCGACGTCGGCGCCAAGTACGAGATTTACACGATCATCAACGAGCTGGCCGCGCGAGGAAAGGCCGTGCTGGTCATCTCGTCGGAACTGCCTGAGCTGATTGGCATCTGCGATCGCATCTACGCACTGAGCCAGGGCCAGCTCACCGGCGAGGTAGCGCAGGCTGACGCGACGCAGGAAACATTGATGCGTTACATGATGAAAGGACGTGCCTAGGTGACCACCACCGTTGAGCAGCCGTCGCAGACCCCCGAGGCGCAACCACAATCGAACAAGCCCACGCCGCCAGGACTGCGCCAACGGGTGTCCTCATTTCTCGTGTCACACATTCGCCAGTCCGGCATGGTGGTGGCGCTGGCCGCGATCGTGTTGCTGTTCCAGGTGTGGACCGGCGGAATCCTGCTCAAGCCGCTGAACGTCACCAACATCATTCAGCAGAACGGGTACATCCTGGTTCTGGCGATCGGCATGGTCATCGTGATCATCTCCGGCCACATCGACCTGTCCGTCGGATCCATCGCCGGATTCATCGGGGCGATGTCCGGAGTCTTGATGGTGCGCAACGACATGCCCTGGCTGCTGGGCGTCGCGGTGTGCGTCGGGATAGGAGCCCTCATCGGCGCCTGGCAAGGGTTCTGGATCGCCTACGTCGGAATCCCGTCGTTCATCGTCACCCTGGGCGGAATGCTGGTCTTCCGCGGCGCGACTCAATACCTACTCGAGGGCCAGTCCATCGCCCCGATGCCGCATGGGTTGGAGCAAGTCAGCAGCGGATTTCTGCCGGAGCTTGGAGCCAACGCCGTCTACCACTGGCCGACCGTCATTCTCGGAGCCGTCGTCACCGTTGCCGCCGTGGTGGTGCAGGTACGTCGTCGGCGTTCACAAATCCGATACGGCCAGGAGGTTTCGTCCACCGCGGTGTTCGTCGCGAAGTGCGTGGCCATCATCGCTTCCCTCGCAGCATTCACTCTTCTGCTGGCGAGTTATCGAGGCGTGCCGATTGTCGGCATCATCCTCGTCGTGCTGACCATCGTGTACGCGTTCGTCATGCGCAACACCGTCCTCGGGCGTCAGGTGTACGCCGTCGGCGGAAACTCCGCTGCAGCAAGGCTTTCGGGGATCCGCAACCAGCGCGTCACGCTGCTGGTGTTCGTGAACATGGGCATCCTCGCCGCGGTCGCGGGCCTGTTGTTCGCGGCGCGACTGAACTCGGCGACACCTCAGGCGGGCGTCAACTTCGAGCTCGAGGCCATTGCTGCGGCGTTCATCGGCGGCGCATCGTCCAGCGGCGGTGTCGGCACCGTGTTCGGCGCGATCGTCGGTGGGCTGGTGCTTGGCGTGCTGAACAACGGCATGTCGATCCTCGGCATCGGCAGTGATGTGCAACAGGTGATCAAGGGCCTCGTGCTGCTCGCCGCAGTCGGTTTCGACGTCTACAACAGGCGAAAGGGCGGACGCTAGAAACGTCAGCGTCGCCTGGTGCTCTGCCGGACGACGAGTTGTGCGGGTACCAGGATCGGTTGATCGTCGATCGGCCCGTCGTCGGTGTTTTCGATTCGAGCGATGAGCATTTCGACGCTTCGGCGGCCGACCGTTGCGAAGTCCTGGCGGACTGTGGTCAGTGGTGGTGAATAGAACTCGGCTTCCGGGACATCGTCGAATCCGGCCACCAGGATGTCGTCCGGGACCGTGCGGCCGGCCTCGGCCAGTGCGCGCAGCAGGCCCAGTGCCATCTGATCGTTGGCGACGAAGACGGCCTCGACATCGGTGCGACGCGCGAGTGCGATGCCGGCCTGATAGCCCGACGCGGCGGACCAATTGCCGTGCAGCGGTTCGGGAATGGGCCGCCCTGATGCGGACAGCTCCTCACGCCACCCGGCCAACCGGGCATCGGTTTCCGTCCAGCCGTCGGCACCAGTCACGTGCCAGACGGTCGATGCGCCCTGCTCGAGCATGTGCCGCGTGACCTGTCGTGCCCCGTCGAACTGATCGACGCTGACCACCGGCAACCCCAATCCGCCCGTGCCATCGACGGCCACGACGGGCATGTCGCGCAGCAGTCCCGAAAGCGCCTCGCGGGTTTCGGACAGCGGCGCGATCACCACCACGCCTTCGACGGACTGTTCGGCCAGTCGGTTCATCGCGCCAGGCAACGTGGTGCTGTCGATGGTGGATTCGCTGGCTACGCTGACGAAATAGCCCGCGCCGCGGGAGGCGTGCTCGATCGCGTAGAGCATGCTCGCGGGGCCGTACAACGTGCTGTCAAAGCAGATGACGCCCAACGTCTTTGACCGGTGAGTCGCAAGTGCCCGCGCTGCGAGGTTGCGGTGGTAGCCCAGCTGGTCGATGGCGGCGTGGACGCGGCGCCGGGTGGACTCCTTCACCGCAGCGGAGTCGTTGAGCACCCGGGACACGGTCTGGTGCGAGACGCCAGCGGCCTTGGCGACGTCGAACATGTTCACCGGTCGGCGCTCGACCCGTTCAGCCATCGAAAGCGACCTCCTTTGCTGTCGCATCGTAGTCGGAATGTGAGCGCTCACCGGGCTTTGACGAACCGAATGTGAACGCTAACATTCAGGTATGCCGGCCGAGATGACCGTCGCGCGACTCCACGGGGTGCGGGATATCAGGTGCCACAGCGAGGCTGTGCCATCCGCGGGTGGCGGTGAGGAACTGGTGCGCATTACCGCCGTCGGGCTGTGCGGATCCGACCTGCACTGGTTCACCGAGGCGGGTATCGGCGACGCGAAGCTGACGCGACCGGTGGTGCCGGGCCACGAATTCGCAGGAGTCATCGAGGGCGGACCGCGCCACGGCGTGGCGGTAGCGGTGGACCCGGCATTGCCATGTCGTCAGTGCGAGATATGCCTCGGCGGTGATCTCAACCTTTGTCCGGATGTCGTCTTCGCCGGGCACGGCAGCCAGGACGGTGGACTGCAGCAGTACCTGGCCTGGCCGTCGTGGGCCCTTCATCCCTTGCCCGCCGGGATGACCGCGATTGATGGCGCAGTCCTCGAGCCGCTCGGCGTCGCACTGCATGCATTGGACTTGGGCCACTTACGAATTGGGTCAACGATCGCTGTCGTTGGCGCCGGTCCGATCGGCCTCCTTCTGGCGCAGGCCGCGAGGAGGTCGGGAGCTGCTCGTGTTGTTGTAGTCGAACCGCTTGCGCACCGGCGGGACGCAGCCAAGCGGTTGGGGGCCGACGTGGTGCTCGACGTGGATGAGGCGGGCGACGATATCGGCGCCGACACGGTGTTCGAAATGGCAGGCACCGACGCAGCGGTTGAGATCGCGCTGCGCGCTGCGCGGCCGGGCGCCAGGGTGGTGCTCGGCGGCATTCCCGACGGTGACCGCACGTCGTTTCAAGCGTCCATGGCGCGCCGGAAGGGGCTGACGCTGGTATTGGTCAGGCGCATGAATGAGGCTTACCCCCGGGCGATTCGGCTCGTCGAGCAAGGCCTGATCGACGTCTCGTCGATCGTGTCCCATCGATACCCGCTCGAGCATGCCGCCGAGGCGTTCGCCGTGGCCGCCGACCGGCAAGGGCTGAAGGTCGTCATCGAGCCTTAGCGTCGTGGTAGCGGATCGCCCACGACATCGACCAGCACTCGCCGGGCTTGAGCCACCGAAGTCCTTCGCCGCTGTTGAACGCATCGGCCGGTGCGGTCATCGGTTCGATCGCGACAGCAGTGGTCAATTCGCCCGCGCCGGGGAACTCGCGGGTGATGAAAACTTGCACATAGCCGAACTGCTGGTCGGCCCAAAGGGATACGGACCGTCCGTCCGGTGCGCTGAGCCAGTGGGTGCTGCCACCGCCGGTCATCGCCACGCCCGACCATGCGTCGTCGAGGTCGAGGGTGGCCACGAGTCGGCCCTCACGCAGGTCCCACTGTGTGCCTTGGACGGGCGTCACGCCAATCGGATTGAGTCGTTCGTCGACATCGATGTGTCTGCTGGCCGAAACTGTCAAGGTGAGTGAATCCGTTGGCACGTCCCCGATTCTCAGGAACGGATGGGTTCCGACAGCGACTGGCGCGCAGGCGGATCCGACGTTGCGGACGGTGTGCGTCACCTGAAGGCCGTCGGAGACGACGGTGTAGCAAACGGTGGTGTCCAGCGTGAACGGGTAGCCGTTCTGCGGGAAGACGGGTGCCCGCAGGGTCACCGACTGTTCGGTGCGTTCGGCGAGTTGGTACGGCGTATTGCGCAGAAGGCCATGCAGCGCGTTGCCGCGCGCTGGTTCCGTGATGTCGAGTTGCATTGTCTGGCCCGCGTAGGTCCATCGCCCGTCGCGCACTCGGTTCGGCCACGGCACCAGGACGATTCCACTTCCGAACGGCGGCGGGGTGTCGGCATCGTAGCCGGCGGTGAGCTCCACGCCGTCGATCGAGAGGTGCCGGATGGCGGCCGCGACCTCGGTGACGATCGCCCGCACGGAGCGGCCGGCAGCGTCGAGAGATAGGTGGAATTGCTCACCGAGCGCGGGCCAGGGCGTAACCGTCACCCGGCAATGTTAGCGCTAACATTCAGGCGCAGTTACAGCTTGCGCGCGCTCGCCGTCGCCTTGTCCAGTTCCCAATAGGCCCGCAGCGCCACGATCTTGCCGTCGTCATTGATGCGGTACGTGAACACGCCCTCGGCGGTGACTTCGTAGCCTGCGGACCTGATCACGATGTTGCCCACGTTGGCTTCCTCGTTGCCGCAGACGTAGGTCTTCTCGAAGTTGAACGTCAGCTCGCTCGGGGCGATCGCCATGTCGTAGAACTTCGCGATCGCCTCCTTACCGCGATGGCCCGTACCCTCCGGGTCGAAATGCGACGGACCGATCGGATCCTCGACGATGGCGTCGTCGGCGAACACCGCCAGCCATGCCTCTTTGTCGTGAGCCATGGCGGCCTCGCGGGAACGCTTGCCCGCCAGATGAACTGGCGCCGTCACTGTTGCCAACCCGAGTGAATGAAGGTGTCGGCGTACCGCTTCAACGAGTCCTTCTTCGCCTCGAGCGGAGCGTCGAAGCCGTGCCCCTCGAGAACCCACGGGATGACGATGTTGTCGGTCACACCGGCCTCGGCGAGTTCACGGTGCCCGTCGACGTCGAACTTGTCGATGCATACCGCCTGGAACTCGAACGGTGCGTCGGCGCGGTCGTGCTCGGCGAGCAGAGCCTTCAGCTTGCCGATGATCTCGGCCAGCTCGCCGCAGGTGAGCATCGCGCTGGTCCAGCCGTCGCCGATCCGGGCGGCGCGCTTCAGCGCGACATCGGTATGGCCGCCGACGTAGAAGGGGACCGGCTTGCTCGGCGCCGGGCTCATCTGCAGCTTGTCGAAATCGTAGAAGTCGCCGTGGAATTCGACCATGCCGCCGGCAAGCACGAGCTTGATCACCTCGATCATCTCGTCAACGCGCTTGCCCCGCTTGGCGTACGGCACGCCACACCACTCGAATTCCTTCAGGCGCCCAACCGATCCCGACACCGAAACCGAACCGGTTGCTGGTGAGGTTGGCCACCGAGCCCACCTGGCGCGCGAGCAGCAGCGGATTGCGCGACCCCAGCTTCATCACGTTGGTGTAGAAGCGCAGCGTCGACGTCACCGCACCCATGGCGCCCGCGACGATCAACGGATCGGCCCACGGGGTGTCCTCGTTCCACATCCGCGAACCGTCGGCGGTGTACGGATAGTCCGCCGACTGCTTCTCCATGTAGAAGATCGAATCGGGCAATGCGATCGAGTCGAAGCCGACTTCCTCTGCCGTCTTCGCGAGCTCGATGAGTTGCTCGATCGGGCTCATCGCCACGCTGACGGTGTACTTCACGGCTTGTCAGCCCCCACGACCCACATCGAGTAATACTGCGCGCCACCGCCGTACGCATGGCCAAGCGCCTTTCGGGCGCCCTTGACCTGGTGATCGCCTGCCTTGCCCATCACCTGGATGGCCGACTCGGCGAACCGGATCATCCCGGACGCGCCGATCGGATTCGACGACAGCACACCGCCGG
>Ga0163163_10005881_pt1 | contig 10670 bp, 8 predicted proteins | sample S65metaG_FD_119766 | JGI IMG/M metagenome (GOLD analysis project Ga0163163, IMG submission 119766) | Switchgrass rhizosphere microbial communities from Kellogg Biological Station, Michigan, USA - S6-5 metaG | ecosystem: Host-associated > Plants > Roots > Rhizosphere > Soil | place: USA: Michigan... | reverse complement strand
ATCCCCACCATCCGTAATTGCGAAGAGCATGTTGTCCAAATAAGTCACATCGCGGAAACGTTCCTTTTTATCGGCGAGCAATCTTTCTTCGCCCACAACCTTATTGTCTTTTAAAATAATCCTGTCGATATGCATGCCGCTCAGCGAGGCGAGGAATAAATTATTTGTCCACTCCGGAATCGCGTTGCCAGGGTAAAAACAAATTCCACTGGGCGATATTACGGGGTCCCAATAATAAACGGGTTGCTCCATTCCAGCCCTTTGCTGAATGCCGGCGCCAACTTTCTGGCCTGAATATTCTATACCGTAGGTAATTGTTGGCCAGCCATAATCTTTTCCAGCCTTAATTAAATTTATTTCGTCACCACCACGCGGACCAAACTCCGCTTCCCAAAGCTCGCCGGTTGATGGATCAATGGCAAGGCCCTGCGGATTGCGATGGCCGTAAGAATAAATCGCAGGCATCGCGCCAGCCTGGCTGGCGAAAGGATTTCCTGGTGCCGGTTTGCCATCCGTTGTAATCTTAAATACCTTGCCCAGGCCTGCTTCTAATTTCTGTGCCTGGACTCTGCCTTCCAAAATCGATCGTTCACCGGCACTCACAAAGAGATAACCATCCTTATCAAAAGCCAGGCGCGATCCGAAATGCATGCTGCTGTTCAAAGAAGGAGTGGCCCTGAAGATGACGGTCACATTTTCAACATTACCGGCCGACTCATTTAATTTTCCTTTGGCAACTGCTGTGAGGTTGCCAGGCGATGCTTTCTCTGAATAGCTCCAGTACATCATTTTATTGTTGGCAAAATCCGGATCGAATGCAACGTCAAGCAATCCTCCCTGGCCCGCAAAAACCACAGCAGGAAGGCCCGTTATTTTTTTCACCAGCGCACCGTTCTTATCATGAATTTCCATGTGCCCATCTTTCAATGTCACCATCAACCTTCCATCGGGCATGGCCACAATGGCGAACGGAGGACCCAATTTTTCTGCTATTTTCTCTGATGTATAAGGTGTATTCGTTTTTGCTCCGCCAATGCGGGTTTGTCCCGCGAATGCAGGCTTGTAATCACTGTTTGGCTTATCCGTTTCGACCGGTGGCAGACTATCTTTTTGGTTTGTCCCGACCACCGTCGTCTCGTTATTGGCACATCCAATTGAATAAGTTAGAATCAAAACTAAGGAAAGTAAAAAGCCTGTCTTTGCCTGCATATGAATGTTGATTATTTAAGTTTATAAGCCGCCACACTGTTCCTGGCGAATGTGGGAATGTACAATGTTTTGGTTGCCGCATCATATCCGAGATCGGCAGAATTAATACTTTTTGACCGGGTGTCAAGTAAAACCTGCTTGGAGCCATCGTCTTTTACATAATAAATCACACCACCCCATGAAGTGACGATGAATTCGTGTGGACTAACCATTTCAATGCCGTCTGTTCCACCCTCCATGCCAGTTGCCAATGTTGTAAGGTTTTTGTTCACGTCGGCCTTTTGCAAACTACCATCCGTCAAAATGTACAGATCTGTTCCCACGGCCAAAACGCCATTTGCCCCCTTCATGTTTTCCAGGTAAACCGAAGCCTTCCCGTTTTCGATTTTATGCACTTTGTTCGTGCGGGTATCGCTCACATATACGACGCCTTTTGAATCAATGGTAATATCGTTCAACAATTGTGCACCTTCTACAGGAATGCGCTGCACGATGGCCCCGGAATTGACATCGATCACCGCTACGGATGAATTTTCAGCGGCATAAAGCATGTTATTGTACAACCCCAATCCCTTGGTAGCCGTGAGCCCTGTTACCCAATCATTCTTAATAACCTTGCCGTCCAATCCAACTTTGCTGATTGATCCGGTCTTTTCCTTGTTAAAATCGCCGATGTTGGAGACGTACAGAATTTTCGATTTGCCATCGTACAAAACGGATTCTGGGGTGTGCAGGACAGAATCTGATTGCCAAACCGGCTCCAATGCATGTTGCGCTTTGAGACATGCACCGCAAAGCAGAAGGACTGCTACAAACAATAGCTGTTTCATGTTTGATCTGTTTTAAATGTTGGAATTCTAATGGCGGGTAGATGAATATAAGATTTTTTTAGGACAAGCATCTAAATAGGGGCCAAACTCCTTTTTCGTCAAGAATTGTTTGCAGTTTTGATAATATCGATCAGGTACGTTTAATAATTCCGTAAATTTTACTTACAGCTAACTCTTTTAATGCATCGTTATGGATTACGGTCTTGTCCCGGCAATTGCCATCGCATTTATAAGCCTTTTTTCTCCATGTAAGAAAACGGACCAGCCCATGGAGATTCCTTGTGAAATTCAATCCGACAATGTTGCCATCGGCTCAAAACTGCTCACCAGGCCAGATTCGGATAAAATAATGGGCGAAGCTTCGCAATTGACCTGCAATACTTTTTTAAAGAAGGGTGACACACTCGAGTACAAATGTGAGTATACAGCATTGGCCCAGGATGCTGTCAGTGGCAAAACGGGAAAGCTAGGATTGATGGATGAGGTGTACAAAGATGCAGCCGCGGCACACAATGCATACGTCGCAATCTACGAGTCCAACCGCAGCCATCCCGGCGTTGAAATCGTTTCCCATATGGGTGACGAAGCATATTATCATACGGACGGTAAGAACTTTTACTTCTTCCTGGTACGCAAAGGTGAGAGAATGTACAGGATGAAACTGAACAAGGTCACCAGTCATTCTTCAGAGGCCGAATTCAAACGCGTTGGGAAACTAATTGTTGATCGGATGTAAGCCTGACTCTGCTAAAATATGTGCATTAAATGTTCATTCCTTTGATCAATACTTTCCTAAATTCATTGTATCCCTTCACCCGAGCCACGATTTGATTGTTAGGATTGCTGAAACAAGGCAAATTTCCCTAAGTGTTAAGTCTAAATTTAGATATGTGCATAAAGTTCTAAGGAACTGGCTTTTGCATGTACCGAAAGAATACTTTAATCCGTTCAAAAACCTGAATGAACTGCAGCTGCGAAAAATGGACCCCATTATCACCATTATTGATTACGGCGTAGGCAACGTGAATTCAATCCGGAACATGTACAAGGCCATTGGCTTTGAAGCCAGGGTAAGTGCTACGCCTGAAGAAATCAAGAAAGCTTCCAAATTGATCCTGCCTGGAGTTGGAAAATTTGACTTCGGCATGGAGCAATTGGAGAATGCTAATTTGGTGGATGTACTCCAAGAAAAAGTCGTGCATCAGCAGACCCCAATACTTGGCATTTGCCTCGGTGCCCAGATGCTGATGGAAGGAAGCGACGAAGGCGGAAAACCCGGACTGGGATGGATCAAAGGCCGGACCGTTGCATTCGATACTACTCGACTTAGTCACCACCAGAAAACCCCACACATGGGTTGGGCCGAGATACGACAGATTCACCAGTCGGCCTTGTTTGAGCCTATGTATGGCCAGCCCCGGTTTTATTTTGTTCATTCTTTCCATTTCAAGGCTAATGATGAAAAGGATGTCATTGGAGAAGTCAATTACGGTTACGATTTTGCCGCAGGCATCCAGCACAACAATATATATGGCGTCCAGTTTCATCCCGAGAAAAGTCACAAGTTTGGAATGCTACTATTGAAAAACTTTGCACAACGGGCCTGATGAATAGAGCCAGGATCATACCTGTTTTACTTCTGCACAAGGGTGGGCTCTATAAGACGGCCAGGTTCAACAAACCGATCTATGTTGGCGATCCCATTAATGCAGTAAAAATTTTCAACGAGAAGGAAATTGATGAAATCGTTGTGTTGGATATAGATGCGTCCAGGGAAGAGCGCGGCCCCAATTTTGAGCAGCTAGCTGAAATAGCAAGTGAGGCATTCGTGCCACTCGCTTATGGGGGAGGTGTCCGAAGTGTAGACGACGCACAAAGATTGTTTTACCTGGGCACCGAGAAAGTTATCCTCAATTACACTGCTTTTAATAAACCTGCCTTAATTTCACAAATCGCCAATCGTTTTGGCACCCAAAGCGTGGTGGTTAGCATAGACTATAAGCGAAATTTTTTCGGAAAACCTATGGTCTACACTTTGAACGGAAAACATTCAACGCGGATGGATCCGGTCACTTATGCAAAGAAGATGGTTGGCTGCGGAGCGGGAGAGATTATTCTGAATTGCATTGAAAGAGACGGAACGTACGCGGGATATGACATTGAAACAATTTCTGTAGTAAGCGCTGCTATTCCCGTCCCCCTCATTGCGTTAGGAGGCGCGTCTTCACTGGAGGATTTGAGATCTGCAATTCATGCCGGAGCTTCGGCTGCAGCAGCCGGAAGCATGTTCGTCTTTCAAAGACCTCACCAAGCCGTATTGATAAATTACCCAAATCAAATTCTTCTTGAAAGATTCATATTTGGAAATTTATGATCATAAGTGATAGTGACCCAAATTACCGGCAGTGTGCAATTAGCGTCATGGACAATATCGCTGACCCTGATATCTACTTCGACGAAAAAGGCATTTCCAATTATTATTACGAATACAAAGAGGCCGAACATTTATTAGTGAAGAAGGGTCCCGATGCGGTTCGTGAATTGGAAAATATTATACTGCGGATTAAGGACGAAGGAAGGGGTAGAAAATACGACTGTATCCTTGGTGTGAGCGGTGGTGTGGATAGCACTTATCTTGCATACTATGCACACAAGGCAGGGTTAAGAGTCTTGTGCGTTCATCTCGACAATGGCTGGGACTCTGAACTGGCAGTGAAGAACATCGAGAAAATGGTGAGTGACTTTGGATTCGATCTATATACTTATGTGATCAATTGGGAAGAATTCAAAGACATCCAGCTTTCCTATTTCAAAGCGAATGTGGTAGATATTGAGGCTGTCTCCGATATCGCTATCTTGTCCACACTCGACAAAGTTTGTATGGAACAGAAGATCAGGCATTCGTTGGTCGGTCTAAATGTTGCTACCGAAATTACGCTGCCAGAATCCTGGATCTGCAAGAATGTTGCGAATCTTCGGGATATCCACAAAACCTGGGGAACAAAACCGCTCAAATCTTTTCCATTGCCGAGTCCCATTCGGAGAAGGATTATCGCAAGAACCAAACCCTTCATGCACTGGGCTCCCCTGAATTATCTCCCTTATGTTAAGGAAGAAAGCAAGGAAATCATACGAACGGAACTGGGTTGGCGTGACTACGGCGGGAAACATTACGAATCCATCTTCACCAGGTTTTACCAGGGATATATACTTCCAAACAAATTTCACATCGACAAGCGCAAGGCACACCTGTCAAACCTCATTTTCTCCGGACAAATGAAGAAAGAAGAAGCACTGAAGGAATTGGCGAAACCGATCTATCCGGCAGAAGCTTTCAGGTCCGACTATGAATTTGTGTTGAAAAAACTGGGCTTTTCGGAGGAGAATTTTGAAAAATATATGGAGGCGCCAGCCGTTCCTCACTCCAAATATGACTTAAGCCTTTCTCTTTTTGACGAACTTGAATACCTTAAGCCATTGAAATGGCTTTTTGGCAGAGAAAAAATCACCGCCTAGAAAAGCATTTGCTCATATATTAATGGTCCAAGCGTGAAAAATTGCAGCCTACTTTGTTTGCTCTTGTTGTTCTATGGGTGTAATCTATCGGATAAACCTGCAGTCACAACTGAATTTAAACGTGTGGTAGTGGATACCAACCCACCCATCACGCCACTTTCCCCCGAAGAAAGTATAAAAAGAATTCAATTGCCTCCAGGCTTTCATGTAGAGTTGGTGGCCAGCGAGCCCATGGTGCAGGAACCCGTGGCACTTGCCTGGGACGGAAACGGCAGGATGTATGTGGTGGAGATGAATACCTTCATGCAGGATGCCAACGCAACCGGCGAATATCAGCCTACCAGCCGCATCAAACTGCTTGAAGACATTGACGGCGACGGGAAGATGGATAAGTCCACGATCTACATCGACAGCCTGATTCTGCCCAGAACCATTCTCCCTGTCGGCGATCGGTTACTCGTTGGCGTTACCAATGTACAGCACATCTGGGAGTACCGGGATACAAACGGTGATGGAAAGGCGGACGAGAAAAAGATTGTGTTCAACAACGATGTCCTGGACGTGCGCAATGTAGAGCACCAGAATGGTGGTTGGGTATGGAACCTCGACAACTGGATCTATCCATCCCGGGATAATATGCGTTACAAGTATGTCAATGGGTCCATCATAGCAGACACGATGGTTGACAATATGATCGGCCAGTGGGGAATGACCACGGATGACTATGGCCGCTTGTATTACTCCGAAGCGGGGCCCGGTTTACCAGCTGTACAATTTGAGCAGATGCCAGCTTATGGTGCATTGAATTTTAACGACCAGTATTCAAAGGAATTTACGAAGCCCTGGCCCATCATTGGCACTGTAGATGCGCAGGGTGGAAGAGAGGCGTTGAGACCTGATAACACGCTGCACACTTTTACAGCAGGTTGTGGTCAGTCCATTTTCCGCGGCGATCGTCTTCCCGCAGACATGCGCGGCGATTATTTCATACCTGAGCCTGTAGGCAGAATCATCAAGCGTGGCAAGGTCATCAATGAGAATGGTAAATTATTGATCAGAGACGCGTACCAGGAGCAGGATTGGCTGGCATCGGCCGACATGAATTTCAGACCCATCAATACTTACACAGGTCCCGACGGATGCTTTTATATCGTTGACATGTACCATGGTATTATCCAGGAAAGCGAATGGACAACACCTGATTCTTATTTGGGCAAAATGATTGCAGCAAAGGGTTTGTACAAGAACAAAGGCATGGGCAGAATCTACCGGGTTGTCCACGACGATTTCAAACCTGATATGACCAGGCCCCAAATGTTGAAGCAATCTTCAGAATCGTTGCTGCACTATCTCAGTCACCCTAATGGCTGGTGGCGGGAAAATGCACAAAAGGAAATTATTGTTCGCAATGATCAGTCGGTAGTGCCGGAACTAAAGCAAATTGCAACGGGTGGCAGAAATGTTTCTGATGCGCGGTTAGCCTCACTGGAACGTATACATGCTTTATGGACGCTGGAAGGGCTCAACGCAATTGACAAGGCCACACTGTATATTGCTTTTAAAGACAAAGATGCACAGGTTAGAAAAACAGCGATTTGGATCAGTGAAAAATATATCAGGCAAAACGATGTAGAATTGATAAACAAACTTGATTCGCTCAGGGATGATACAAGCCCGGACGTACGCATTCAGTTATCCCTTTCGCTTCGGACCAATAATACCGACAAGGCAAAATCCATGGTTAAATACCTGTTGCGATCAAACAGTGAAAACCAGTTGATGCAATATTCTTATGTCACCTTTATCGAGGCGCAACACAGGTTAATTGCCGAAAAGGAACGCACAAAAAATCTTAGTCCTGCAGACAGAAGGCTTGTGACGGCTGGTTCAACCATATTCAAACAACTCTGTGCTACATGTCACGGTCCGGACGGAAAGGGCGTGGTTATCGGAGGCAAGCCAATGCCCGCGCCGCCATTGGCAGGTTCTCCGCGTGTAAAGGGAGATAAAACTTCATTGATTCAACTGATTCTTTACGGATTAAACGGTCCTGTTGACGGAAAGAATTATCCTGATAAAATGCCTGCGCTTGGAAATAATGAGGATGCATGGATTGCATCGGTATTGAGCTATGTGCGCAATAGCGGCGAATTGGGAAACCAATCATCAGTAGTGACGCCCGAAGAAGTAAAGGAAGTGAGGGCAAATACGCCGAATATGAAGGATGGCTTTACACTTCAGCTACTGGAGATATTTAAACTGGGTCGCGCAGAACGCAAAAATTGGGGAGAAACAGGAAAAAAATAAGTTGCTATTGACAATGAAGATGACATTCAAATCTCATTTTGCTATGGCCGCCTGCTTGTGGTTATTGTCGGTTGCCGGTTCATTTGCGCAGGATTCAACTTTTACCAACAGCGTTGGCATGCAGTTCATATTGATCCATCCAGGCAGTTTCGTGATGGGGAGATTTGAGCCACCTTTTCCAAAGCCGCCTTCAGATGCATCAAAAAACAATAATGGCTACCGCAAAACTGACTATGCGCTGGCAGAAGAATTCGCAAAGAGGGATGCACTGCCGGGCTTTACTGCCAATATTTCGAAATCATTTTACATTGGAAAATTTGAAGTTACCCAGGGCCAGTGGAAGAAAGTGATGGGTAATAATCCGTCGGCGTTCCAGGGAAATAAGGTTGCAGACAATGCAAACGAGCATCCCGTGGAAAATATCAGCTGGGAGGACGCGCAAAAATTTGTCGCAAAACTCAATCTGCTTGATAAAAGCAGGAAGTACAGGTTGCCAACTGAACAGGAATGGGAATACGCAGCACGTGCCGGAGCCACAGGAGATATTCCCTGGCCCCAGATCCAGCAATCAGCACAATTAGGATCGCGCACCACAAATAAGGTTGGACAAAAAAAGTCCAACGCCTGGGGATTGTATGACATGCTTGGTAACGTATGGGAGTGGGTACAGGACTATTACAATGAAAAAATATTTGCTGATTCTGTTTCACCAGTATCCGGGAAAGTTCATGTGTTAAAGGGTGCCTCGTTTACGGGCGATGTAAAAAATGCTACCTATATGACGCACGCTGCCGGACCGGGGAATGGCTGGGATGTCGGCATCCGCGTTGTCATGGAAGCTAATGAATAAACTGACCAAATAAAAAGAAATGAATCTTCGGCTGATCGCCACCGTTATATTGTGCATCTCTATTTTGAATACCAGAGCGCAAGGCCGGATACCTGCTGGTTTTACACCCTTGTTCAATGGCAAAGATCTGGATGGCTGGCATGTTAGTCGGACTTCGCACCAGGGCACCACGCCCGATTGCAAGGCAGAAGATGGTGCGATAGTAGTTCGGGAACACCCTTATGGACAAGGTGGAATTTTGCTTAGCAATAAGAAATACAAGAGTTTTGAATTATATCTCGAAGCAAAAATCGATTCGTTTTGCAATGGCGGCATTTTTCTTCGTTCCACCGAAAGTGGCCAGGCCTACCAGATTGAATTGTCAGAGCCGGGTGGCACGGGTTCACTATTTGGCGAGATGCTACGTGTAAGCAAGACTGCCAATGCAACTAAGCGGGCAGGCGTGTGGAAGGCGAACGACTGGAATAGCTTCCGCATCAGGATGACTGGCGATACGCCTACAATAACTTTATGGATAAACGAAGTACAGATGTGGCAGGTTAAGGAGCCAGTCAATGATTTTATTGCCGGCGCAACCAGTGGTATGATAGGGTTGCAGGCACATTGGTCCGCCACATTTGAACCCGGTGTTGCGTCTTTTGACATGTCGGGGTCCTGGCGACCTGATGGTGCACATCGCTTTCGCAATATTGCAATCAGGGAGCTGAAGTAGCAGAGTCCGCCTCCGGACAACCAGTGTTCGAAAACGAACAACTTCGTAGATAAAGAACATTACGACTCGTTGTAAATCAGCGCGTGCCATCTCCGGTACGCAATTAGTGGTGGAACGCTCAATTGCATAAAATCTTATTGAGCCATGCTTAGAAACTATCTGAAAACAGCACTCCGTAGTTTTAAGAGAAACAAGACATTTTCATTCATTAACATGGCGGGGCTGGCTATCGGCCTTACCTGCTTTCTGCTGATAGGCGTGTTTGTAGTGGATGAATTGAGCTACGATAAATATGCAAATGATGCAGGCAATATTTATCGTGTGCACCTTGACGTTACTGGCAATGGTGATATTGCAACCTATCCGAGCGTGGATTTTGCCGTTGGACCTGGTATGAAAAATGCCTTCCCGGAGATAAAGGCCTTTACGAGGATGTGGACCGCTTCCGATTTTGTGAGGTTTGGCGAAAAACAATTCAAGGAAGACAAGCTCGCGTTTGCAGATTCCAATTTTTTACAAATCTTCTCTATACCGCTGGTTTATGGCAGCAAGGAAAGCGCTTTAGTTCAGCCAAATAGTATCGTGATTTCAAAGAATTTCGCAAAGAAATATTTTGGAGACGCCAATCCAATGGGACAATCATTGGAAGTGGGTCTGCGCAAAGCCATGTACAAGGTTACGGGTGTATTTGACGAGGTGCCCTCCAATTCACACTTTCATGGCGAGGCTTTCATGAGTATAACAACCTTCAAAATTCCCAACCCAACCTGGAGCAATTTGGGTTCTTACACGTATATCCTTGTCAATAAAAACACCGATATAAAGAAGCTGGAAGCGAAATTTCCGCAGCTTGTTGCAAAATATGTTGTTCCGGAAGTACAACAAGACATGGGCATCAGCCTTGCAGAGGCGCAAAAATCGGTGAGTACTTTCATCTTCAGATTGCAGCCCCTCACCGGCATCCACCTTTTTTCTCACACCAAGTACGAGCTTGAGTCCAATGGTGACGTACAATATGTATATATCTTCTCCGCGCTGGCGATTTTTATTTTGTTACTGGCCTGTGTGAATTTCACTAACCTTTCTATAGCCCGTTCCGTTAAGCGGGCAAAAGAAGTGGGCATTAGAAAAGTGCTGGGTTCACGGAAACAACAGCTCATCCGCCAATTTCTTTCAGAATCGTTGTTAATGACTGCTTGCGCGATGATTTTGGCCATTGTATTGGTAATTGCACTACTTCCTTATT
>Ga0163163_10005878_pt1 | contig 10673 bp, 6 predicted proteins | sample S65metaG_FD_119766 | JGI IMG/M metagenome (GOLD analysis project Ga0163163, IMG submission 119766) | Switchgrass rhizosphere microbial communities from Kellogg Biological Station, Michigan, USA - S6-5 metaG | ecosystem: Host-associated > Plants > Roots > Rhizosphere > Soil | place: USA: Michigan... | reverse complement strand
CGACAACGTATCTCTATAAAAATCATAAAAAGGTACTTTCATTTCAAACGGTTTGTTCCGATCATAATACAATCTTGGCTGTCCCGAAACTTCACTTGTTTTATGCCCTGCTTCGAAACCTTTATAAGTTATTTGTGTTGACTGTGATCTGTCTAATTTCCAGGCTAGAGGAAATGTGTTTTGACTGAGTTCTTGTTTTTTTGTTTGTTCTCTGAGATCAACTATTTCCTTGCAATGCAACGAAGTATATTCAATAAAACTTTCTTCCAATGATCTTGTTGATTCAACTCTCTGTTTGTAAGGTTTCAACATATGTGTTTCCGGTGTAAACGAAAACGTGTTCCATAATGTACTATAACCGCTGCTGTACCGTGGGCTATCCCAATAAGCACTCCAACCATTTTGGGGTGTTTCTCCAAAATGAGTTACGTAAGGCACTAAATCATATCCCTTTTTTTTCATTAAAGAATAAAGCGCTGGTTCGAATTGATGATTTAGGAATTCTCCCATTTTTCCACCCAGCTTGTTATGCTGAGAAGTAAGTAACGTCATTACATGCTGATAATCGGCGCCATTACTTACATGGTTGTCAATGAAAACATCAGGATCTAAATAGTGAAAGATCTTTGCAAATGTTAATGCCTCCTTCGTGTCACATTTTATAAAGTCACGATTCAGGTCCAGGTTCTGCGAATTGCCCCTGAATCCTTTTTCTACCGGGCCGTTTTGATCAATACGGTAATTTTTACTCCTGTTTAAGCAGCCACCGATATTATAAACCGGAATAATGGCTAGTACTACGTTGGGAGGCAATTGGTAGCGGTTCTCCACAATATCCCTGACCAAAACCATGGTTGCGTCAATTCCGTCGGGTTCGCCGGGATGAATAGCATTATTAATAAAAATAATTGCCTTCTTTTTTGCCTTAATAGATTGTATACTGAAATCCTTATCACCAGATACTATGATTAGGTGAAGAGGGAATCCTGCGTCGGTTGGACCCATTTCTATCATTTTTACTATAGCAGATCTGGCATCCAGTTTCTTCCACCATTCTACAATCTCGGAATAAGTGGGAGATTCGGTTCCTCCCGATTGTTCAAACCTGGTAGCTATGTGTTGACTGAAAATAATTCTGGGCAGGATAATGAAAAGCAGCAGGCAAATTTTTCGCATGCGCTAAGATAAGGATGGCAGGAAATAAAAATCCCGCAAAGCGCGGGATCAATAATTTGGAGAAGATGGTGACCTTATGCCAATTTATTTACTCTTTTCGTCAACTTACTTTTCAAATTAGCAGCTTTATTTTTATGGATTACTCCATTTTTGGCCAATTTATCGATCATTGAAATTACTTCAGGCAGTTCTTTACCGGCACTTGCTTTATCACTAACCGTTTTAAGATCGCGAATGGCATTACGGGTGGTTTTACCATTGTAGCGATTTCTTTCGCGGCGCTTTGTACTCTGACGCACATCTTTTTTCGTTGCCTTATGATTAGCCATGTATTCTGAATTTGGACGGCAAAGGTAAGGCCCACGCGTTAAACTGGAACATCTAAAAAGAAAAATTTTGTCAAAATAATACGAAAATGTCGTTTTAAACTACTTAAAAGAGACTGGGTAATAAATCGCCGCTCCCATATAAATGTTGACGCTTATTGACAACCAAAAACTCTCCAAAGATTAGAACTTTTGACCTTATCAAGGTAACGAAAGCTTAGCAGTAGCAACACCGGCGTGACATAAAATTCAATCTCAGGCCGTTGATACGTATAGCCATTTTTTAAGCGATATTTGCCTTCCCAAAAAACACACATCCTTCATGAAGGACTTTTCCTATATCACCCAATCGCACCCGGCCTATATTGAAAGTCTTTACAAAGACTATGTGCAGGATCCTGCCAGTGTGGATCCTGAGTTCCGTAAATTTTTTGAGGGTTTTGATTTCGCCATTTCAAACGGAGTAAATGGTCATGCTGTTGCTGTTACGGAACCTTCGACAGGAATTGCAGTTGACTCAAATCAATTAGGGAAAGAATTTGGCGTTTATAATTTAATACTTGCCTATAGAAAAAAAGGTCACCTGGTTGCTAATACCAACCCAATCCGTAAACGAAAAGACCGAGGTGCCAATCTGGAACTTAATTTTTTTGGGCTGACCGATGCTGACCTTCAGCAAACATTTTCCGCAGGAAAATTTATTGGACTAGAAAATGCCACACTCCAAAAAATTATTGAACGCCTCCAAAGAATTTACTGTGGTCATATTGGAGTGGAGTATCAATATATAGTAAGCCAGGAAAAAATCGATTGGTTACAAAATGAAATTGAGAAATTTCACGCCCCTGTTCCACTCAATCAAAAGAGAAGGATATTGGATAAATTAAACGAAGGCGTAATCTTCGAAAAGTTTTTGCACACAAAATATATTGGTCAGAAAAGATTTTCACTGGAAGGGGGGGAAACCACTATACCTGCATTGGATGCAATGTTGACAGTGGCTGCAGATCTGGGAACAGAAGAAGCAGTAATAGGAATGGCACATAGGGGACGACTGAATATACTGGCTAACATTTTAGGAAAAACGTATGAACAAATTTTCAGCGAGTTTGAAGGAACGGCTATTCCCGATCAAACCATGGGGAGCGGTGACGTGAAATACCATTTGGGGTTTAGCAGTGAAATAGATACGGCGAATGGTAAAAAAATGCATTTGAAACTCACACCAAACCCTTCGCACTTAGAAGCTGTGAACCCTGTTGTATTAGGTTATGCCAGGGCAAAAGCCGATGTTTTATATAAGTCAGATTTCGACAAAGTACTTCCGATTTTAATTCATGGCGATGCATCGGTAGCAGGCCAGGGCATTGTATACGAAATCATGCAAATGAGCAACCTGAATGGGTATTATACCGGTGGGGCTATTCATTTTGTAATCAATAATCAAATTGGTTTTACTACTGATTTCGATGATGCAAGGAGTTCTGATTACTCCACTTCCATTGCATCTGCTATTCAAGCTCCGGTATTACATGTGAGCGGAGATGATCCTGAAGCGGTTGTGCAATGTGTTGAAATTGCAGCAAGGTACCGCCATGAATTTAACGCTGACATTTTTGTTGACATGGTTTGTTATCGCCGGCATGGTCACAATGAAGGTGATGATCCAAAATTTACACAGCCCCAATTGTACGCATTGATTGATAAACATGCAAATCCCCGTGAAGTGTATATTGAATATTTGCTGAAACATGGTGAAAATGATGCCAAGGAATTGGCAAAGGAAATGGAGAAACAATTCTGGGGCGATTTGCAGGAGCGTCTTGACGAAGTGAAACAAAATCCGCTACCTTATAAATATCAGCAACCTGAATTATGGTGGAAAAGTTTGCGTAAGGCAACCGATGAAGATTTTGAGCAATCACCTGCTACTGCAATTAGCGAACCGGAATTAAAAAGCTTATTCGATGGTTTAATGAAATGGCCGAACGATTTCAAACCATTACGCAAGGTTGAAAAAATAGTAGGCGATAAAATCAAATTATTTGAAGCCGAACAAAAGATTGATTGGGCAACCGGAGAATTATTGGCTTATGCAAGTTTGTTAGTGGAAGGCAAGGATGTACGAATGAGTGGCCAGGATGTGAAGAGGGGCACCTTCTCCCATCGACACGCCGTCATTTATGATGAAACATCCAATAAAGAATATAACCGTTTAAATAGCTTGCAGCAGCAGCAAGGCCAGTTCAGAATTTACAACTCATTATTGAGTGAATATGCTGTACTTGGCTTTGAATATGGATATGCGTTGGCAAGTCCCAATTCGCTGGTGCTGTGGGAAGCACAATTTGGTGATTTTGCCAATGGTGCACAGATTATTGTTGATCAATTTATTTCGTCTGCAGAAACCAAATGGCTACGCATGAACGGGGTGGTGATGTTGTTACCACACGGATATGAAGGCCAGGGACCAGAGCACAGTAGCGCAAGACTTGAAAGGTTTTTGCAATCCTGCGCCGAGTTAAATATGGTAGTGACAAACATTACAACATCTGCTAACTTTTTTCATGCATTGCGTCGTCAATTAACGTGGCCATTCAGAAAACCATTGATCAACTTTTCACCGAAAGCAAATCTTCGCCACGCTGGAAGTTATTCGCACATCAATGAATTTACATCAAATGGTTTTAAAGAAGTTATCGATGATGTCACAGCTATCCCGGCGCAAGTGAAGAAAGTATTGTTCTGTTCCGGTAAGGTGTATTTCGATTTGCAGGAACGTCAGCAAAAAGAAAATAAATCTGATCTTGCTATCATTCGATTGGAGCAAATTTATCCGTTACCCTATAAACAGTTAGAGGATTTGTACAAAAAATACAATAAGGCAACCTGGTTCTGGGTTCAGGAGGAGCCATTGAATATGGGGGCCGCATCGTTCCTGCAAATGAATTTGAAATCTATCAATTACGGAATTATTAGCAGGCAGCCAAGTGCAGCCACGGCAAGTGGGTATAGTAAGGTGCATGCACAAGAGCAGAGCGAAATCGTGGATACAGCTTTTTCGATTTGATGATGTGCAGATGTGACGATATGCCAATGAGAAATATTGAGTTGCTACGGTAAATGCGGGATATGCTGAATGTGATTACTGAACGTACAAGTGAGTGACACAACGGACGATCAATAGTAGTAATACATTTGGTAAAAAAATCATTTTTTGAATCATCCTTCGACAAGCTCAGGATGACATCGACGAGCCCAGGATGACAACTATTAAAAAAGAAGTGGTAAACTAAATTCGTAAACACAAACCGAATGATCGATATTAAAGTTCCGACAGTTGGCGAAAGTATCAATGAAGTAACGCTGGTTAAATGGTTAAAGGCCGACGGTGAGTATGTGGAAAGAGATGAAGTAATTGCTGAACTGGAAAGTGAAAAAGCAACATTTGAAGTGAATGCAGAAAAAGCAGGTGTTTTAAAAACTGTTGGTAAGGAAGGCGATACTCTTAATATTGGAGATGTGTTGGCAAAGATTGACGAAGCTGCATCAAAACCCCACGGAAGTCCGAAACAGGAGGTCGCAAGTCAGAAAGTAGAAGAAGCTCCTAAAAAAGAAGAACCAAAGCCGCAGCCACAAGCTGCACCTCCTACATCTGCAACAGCAAATGCCAATGATGTCAAAGCAACGCCGGTTGCTTCGGCAATAATTGCTGATAAAAAGGTTGATCCGAAGAGTATTCAGCCGAGTGGTTATAATGGGAAAATTTTAAAAGAAGATGTGCTTGGGGCCTTATCTTCTCCAGGTCGTAAACCGGGCCTGCAGGCATTCAACCGCGAAGAGAAAAGAGAAAAGATGAGCAACCTTCGCAAAACGGTTTCAAGAAGGCTGGTAGAAGCAAAGAATACAACTGCCATGCTTACTACGTTCAACGAAGTTGATATGAGTAAGATCATGGCTATTCGTACGGCCAGCAAGGATAAGTTCAAAGAAACGCACGGTGTGAATCTTGGATTTATGTCCTTTTTTACGAAAGCCGTTTGCTTTGCATTACAGGAGTGGCCCGCTGTAAATGCTTATATCGATGGCGATTCTCTTGTGTATCATCAATATTGCGATATATCAATTGCAGTTTCAGCACCAAAGGGACTGGTAGTGCCGGTTATTCGAAGTGCTGAAAGTTTAAGCATGGCCGAAATTGAAAGGAAAGTTGTTGAACTGGCAACCAAGGCTCGCGACAGTAAATTAAGTATGGAGGAAATGCAGGGAGGAACCTTTACCATTACGAATGGTGGCGTATTTGGATCGCTGATGTCAACGCCTATTATCAACATACCCCAGTCTGCAATATTGGGAATGCACAAAATACAGGAACGTCCTGTAGTGGTGGATGGAAAAATCGTTGCCCGGCCCATGATGTATGTTGCTTTGAGTTACGATCACCGGATTATTGACGGAAGGGAATCAGTTTCTTTCCTTGTACGCGTGAAAGAATTGTTGGAGCATCCCGAATTGTTGCTTTTTGGCAAGGACCCGGTGAAAACACTACTTGAGATTTAGATTTATTTTATCTTGTAAGAAAATTGCCCTCGATGAAAAATTTGCTAACTGCTGCAGTTGTTATCTCATGTTTTGCATTGTTTTCCTGTCAAAAAGAGGTTAATGATATTTTTTCAAATACCACCAACACTGGTGGAAACGGCAATAGTGCTGGTTTACTGGTTAAAACAGTATCAGTAACAGGTACTGATAGTATGATCACTTTATATACTTACGATAATCAGAAAAGACTTGAAACGATGACAATGGACGGAATTTCTAATGGCATGCAGATGCACACTTATAAAAAATATATTAGAGATGCAGGTTCAAGGGTTTCTAAAGTGCTACAAGTTATGGAGCAAAACGGTCTTGCTTCTGATACATCAGTTGAACGAGTACATTATCCTGGTTCTGGTATGGAATTCGATTATACGGTAAATCCAATAAGCATATCTGGATTGACGGTTTTTGACAGTACGGTTTATTCCTATTCGTCAGGGAAAATGATCAGCATGTTATCCAACCTAACTTCGCCACTTTTAGGCCCTGGAATTCTAGCCAGGACTAAAACTGATTTTGCGTATGATGCATCTGGCAATATTACTGTTTTAAAGATGTATGCCGATTTGGGAAGCGGAACACTATCACCGTTGATGAATCAAACCTACACTTACGGCGCCGCAATTAACGCAACATGGATCTCCACAAATAGTGCACAAAACTTTCTTTTAGCTGGTACACCTGCAACAGGAAATAAAGCATTTATCAAAGCGCAAATGGATGATCTGACGGACCCTTCTAATAGTTTTACAATGACCGCAACTTATACCTTAGATGCGGGTAATAAACCAAAATCTGCAATGGTAACTTCAACAACGGGGGAAGTAACAAAATATACATTCTATTACCAATAGTGTAGTTGCCTATGTTTGATTTTTGTTCATGCGGTCGCATTCCTATTTAAATACTGCAAAAAGAATTATTCAATCCTATGATGGGAGTATGCCTCTTACTTCCTGGTTAAAACAATTTTTCAAATCAGATAAAAAGTTTGGGTCGAAAGACAGGAAACAAATAAGCCACGCCTGCTATTGTTTTTATAGACTTGGGAATGCTTTTAAAAATCTGGAGATTGAAGAAAAATTCCTTACTGCTTTATTCCTGTGTTCTGATGTTACCAACAAAATATTGGAGGAAATAAAACCGGATTGGAATGGCATGATTGCACGACCAGTTTTTGAAAAAATACAATACTTATCAGTTGCAGGTGAAACCCAACAGATATTTTCGTTTGTCAATGAAATGAGCGACGAGATAGATGGTGAGTGGTTCAATATATCGTTTCTCATCCAGCCTGATCTTTTTGTACGTATAAGACCTGGTAAAACGGAAACAATCGTTGAACAACTTAAAAACTCCGCAATCTCGTTTGCGCAATTAGATGCTGATTGCATTCAACTTTCTAACCAGTCAAAGATTGATGAGATACTGAAGATTGATGAAGACGTTGTGATACAGGATTACAATTCTCAAAAAACCATCGAGGCATTCAAGAATTCAAAACCCGAAATTGAAAACTCGAAACTTTCGGCCTGGGATTGTTGCGCAGCCAGCGGCGGTAAGTCTATTTTATTTCATGATAATTTTCCAAATGCGCTTTTAACTGTATCAGATATCCGCGAAAGCATTTTAATCAATCTTCAAAAAAGATTTAAAAGGGCAGGAATAAAAAACTATAAATCGTTTTTGCGTGATGTGTCTTCTCCCGGTTTTTCTATTCAAATGAAATTTGACCTGGTTATTTGTGATGCACCCTGCAGCGGTTCAGGAACATGGAGCCGAACACCGGAGCAATTGGTTTTTTTTAAAAACGAGATGATCGATTATTATTCAAACCTTCAGAAGAAAATTGTTTCAAACGCATCTAAAACAGTGAAAGCAAGTGGTTCGTTTCTCTATATAACCTGTTCAGTATTTAGAAAGGAAAATGAAGAAGTGGTTGAATTCATTAAAAATAATTTGCGTCTTCAATTACACACTGCTCAATATTTAAAAGGCTACGATAAAAAGGCAGATACGTTATTCGTGGCCTTGTTTACAGCGTTATAATTTAATGAGTTGTTTAGTAGCAATAAGTTTGTTGTTATCGTAAACGTTCACATAATATTTCCCCTTTGCAAATCGGGCAAGGGAAACATCGTCAAAGAATGCAGTTCCAGGGGCCTTGCTTTTATTTAAACTGCTCATTAATTGTCCATTGGAATTAAATATCTGGATAACTATACTGGAAGAAGCGTTTGGCGTAGTCACTCTTACAGTCAATAAATCCCTGGCAGGATTGGGAGCCAGTGTAACATCTATAAGACTCGCATCAATACAGGCCGCTTGTAAATCGATCGTAACCGTATCAATATATATTGCTGTTAGTCCCGCCGCACTTGTATCAATTATCTGGCGGAGGCGATATGTAATTGTGCCTGAATTAATTCCACTTAATACATCCTGGTATTGATATGCCGGATGAGTACCAAAGGCATTCCCCGTACCGAACCTTTCAGCGGTTTTCATAAAGTTGCTTTGTCCCGGAAGCTTGCGTTCAATTTCATACTTCATTGAACTTACATCTTTGCTTATCCACTGAATGGTTGCTGTACAATTAGAAACAGAAGCGCTGGCTGTTGCAAAATCTTTAAGTAAACTGGCTAATGCTTTTTTTACATTAGGTATTCCATAACCAATTCTAACGTCCGGAGAGGCAGCCTTGCTGGCAGACTGGCGAAGAGCATTAATGATTTTCATGTTATTGAATTCGGGGAAGCCTTGCCATAAGCACGTGATAAGTCCTGCTAAGTTGGGACATGCAAATGAAGTTCCATTCCCCCCTCCAACTGAATTATTTGGCTGCTGTATAATGGTGCCTACGCCCAACGATGCGACATCCGGTTTTATTTGGCCATCTGAAGAAGGACCATAACTTGAAAAGTTTGCAGCAACCCCAGTGGCGGTAACAGCGCCTACAGCCAATACACTATCCCCATCAGCCGGAGTAACAATATATTTCCAGCCAGCAACAGTATCGGCACCCTCGTTCCCTGCTGCATTTACAACCAGTATGCCTTTTTTTGCTGCAAGGTCGGCACCAATTGCAGCCATGGTTGTATTCCCATTCATGTCTGCGTATGTATGATTGTAAGCTGATAATGGCGCATTAAAAGTTGTATAGCCAACAGAAGAAGAAATTATGTCTCCTCCAACGCTATCTACACGTTCAGCACCACAAACCCAGTTGAATTCTTCTATTGGATATTCGCTTGATGCATCCTCGGTTCTGAATAAATAAAAATTTGCTTTTGGAGCAGTGCCTACAAATTGCCCGGGAATATTAGCTGCAATTGTTGAAAAACATTGCATACCATGGGCATTGTCTTCATTAACACTATTGTCTTTTGCAACAAAATCGTAGATGCCTGAAATTTGTCCATTCGTTCGAACACTATCAAATGCTTTTAGCGTTTGATAATTATTGAAACCGGCATCCAGGATACCAATGATCATATTTTGTCCCCGCAAGCCAATGTTGTGAAGAAATTCTCCGTTGTGAATGTGGACCTGGTCAAAAGACAATCCGTAATTAAAAAAATCAGCTGTTACTCCGGTCTCTTTAAATTGAGGTGACAGCTGCTCCTTCTCTTTTTCAAACTTATCAGTACCCGAAGTCGCAATAGCTGTCCGTAAGGCAATTCCAGACATGGATTGCACAAAGGGGAAACCATTAATTTTTGCTAAAGCCGCGGCATCATTGGTTTGAATAGAGATTCCATTCAGCCATTTGGAAATGTTAAGGATGGTTACAGCTCCTGACAACTTTATGCTATCGATATAGCAGGCTGTTACCGGAAGATCTGAACTGTCAATAATGATTGAATATTTTGTTCTTCTATCAATTGCTCGTTGCGATAAATAAGAAGCTGGATTGCTGAGAGAGAAGGAATTTGAACCTTTGTCTTTGAATTTAACGATGTATCTGGAAACCTGTGCATTAGTGATTTGGGCGAAAGACAACACGGTTATCAGACAACCGAAAATTTTTTTCATACGCTCAATTGTGATCGATCATTACTCTCTTTACCTCAAAGCCATTGGTATTGCCTGCATTTGCGGAAATGCGATATTGATATTCCCACATTTTAAACTCCTGCGAAACAAGGCCAATGCCCTTAGCATACTTTTCTATTAATACGTCTTTTGATCCATAAGGTAAATCCACATAAAGAGTGTCTCTCCTGACACCACGGTCGTCTACGAAACCAAAAGTCCATTTATTATTTATGTATTCAAACGTTTTACCACCACTTGGGGGAATTGAAATTGTCTCAAGTTTGCCGGTTTGACTGGTTCTATTGTATATACTTAACTTGCCGGGAACCTTAGGCTGCTGGGCCGAAATAACAAACTGTCCGGTAGGGTTGCCTCTTAAATAAACGCCGGTGCTGGTGTTAGGGATCACTACTGTAGAAGTTGATACGTCAATTGTATCGATTACATTCACTTCATTAATGCCCACTACTTTCACAATATTGTTAAGAGTAGTACCATTCAGAACGATGTTACTATTTACACTATCAATTG
>Ga0163163_10005877_pt1 | contig 10674 bp, 7 predicted proteins | sample S65metaG_FD_119766 | JGI IMG/M metagenome (GOLD analysis project Ga0163163, IMG submission 119766) | Switchgrass rhizosphere microbial communities from Kellogg Biological Station, Michigan, USA - S6-5 metaG | ecosystem: Host-associated > Plants > Roots > Rhizosphere > Soil | place: USA: Michigan... | reverse complement strand
CCGGCGCGCTGCATGCGCCCTACACGGATTTGCAGGAAAATATCGGTCCGGGCGGCATGCTCCAGGAACTCGCGGCGACCACCGGGAAACGTGTCTTGTTCTATTGCGCTTTCGGCGAGCGCTCCGCCATGGCGGTACAGGCCGCCCAAGATGCCGGCCTCAGGACTGCCTGCCACATTGAGGGGGGCATTGACGCCTGGAAAAAGGCAGGCGGACCGCTTGTGCGTTGATCACGCCATCAGAATCTGTAGTTCAGCCCCGCCCGCACCACGTTGAACTTTAGGTCGCCCAACATGCTGTCAGTGGTGTGCGGCGTGCCAACGAAGGTCGTGCCGGAAAAGTGATAGTCCGCCGTGCCGAGATCGACATAAAGATATTCGGCCTTGACCGACCAATTTCGCGAATACATCCATTCAATGCCGGCGCCGGCCGTCCAGCCGACATGGTTTTCATTCGCCGACGCAACTGCCGTCACCAGACAACACGGAATGACATTCGTCACGCGAAGGTCTCCCTTGCTCTGCCCAAAAGCGGCGCCACCCGTTGCATAGAAAAGAAAATTGTTCACCGCGACACCCGCGCGGCCACGGACGGTCCCAAACCAATCCAGTCGGTTTTCAACGACCCAGTTGAAGTCACCGGGAGCCGTATTGAAGCTTCCGCTCCCTTTGAGATTTGTCCAGGACGCATCGGCTTCAATTCCAAAAACAAAGGCGTTGAGCTGATAGTTGAATCCGATCTGCCCTCCCGCGAGCCAGCCATGACCGTCGATTGTTCGATTGGCAGGATCGAAGACCTCGATTGGCCCACCCCCTGGATCGTAGGTGAGGCCACCGTTCCAGCGGCCCCAGGAGTAGCCGCCATGAACGCCAACGTACAAACCGGTCCAGTTGGCGGCTTGCACGGGCTGAATGGGCGATGGCGGGGGTGCTTTGCGCGGGAGATCGGCCGCCATTGCCGACGTCGCAAGCGCGCTAAATCCGAGCGCGATCCACGAGGAGCGCATGACGACCTCCAATGTGTGGTCGCAACCCTTAAGGCTGCGCACGTGTGGGCGGAGGTACCTTGGTAAACCGGAGCGGTGCTGAACAGAATTATTCGGTTCGTTGCACGTCATCAACGCCGGGTCCGATTCGAATATCCCGGGAATGAAGGCTCACCGGGCGATGAGCTTCAGCCACTCGTCCTCGGTGAGCACTTTCACGCCGTGTTTCTTGGCCTCGACGAGCTTCGAACCCGCACCAGGTCCGGCGACAACATAATCGGTCTTCTTCGAGACCGAGCCGGCCGCCTTGGCACCGAGACGCTCGGCCTGGGCCTTGGCCTCCTCGCGTGTCATCTTTTCCAGCGAGCCGGTGAAGACCACGGTCTTGCCGGCAATCGCGCTGTCGGTCTTCGGCTTCTCGGCATCGAGCACCTCGACCTGCTTTTTCAGCCGCTCGACGATGCCGCGGTTGTGGCTTTCCCCGAAATAGGCCTTCACCGCTTCAATAACGGTGCCGCCGATCTGATCGAGCGCATCCATCTCGGCAGCGGTTTCCGTGTCGCCTTTGGCGATCTTCAGGCCGGCATCGTGGAACGCCTGCCACGACCCATAGCCGCGGGCGAGCGCCAGCGCCGTCGTTTCCCCGACATGGCGGATGCCGAGTGCGTAAATGAACCGGTCGAGCGATATCGTGCGCCGCGCGTCGATCGCGCTGAAGAGGTTGCGCACTGAGGTTTCGCCAAAGCCCTCCTCGTCTTCAAGCCTGATCTTCTTGTTGCGCTGAGGAAGCGTGAAGATGTCGGCGGGCTCCTTGATCCATTCCTTCTCGAAGAACAGCTCGATCTGCTTTTCGCCGAGTCCCTCGATGTCGAAGGCCCGCCGCGAGCAGAACAGCTTCAGATGCTCGATCTTCTGGAACGGGCAGGCGAACTCGCCGGTGCAGCGGGCGCGGGCGCCCTCCTCGCCCGTCGCCGTCTCTTCGCGCACCACGTCGGTGTGTAGATGGCACGGGCACTTCTTCGGAAAGTGGTACGGCTTTGCGCTTTTCGGACGCTTGTCGATCACGACATCGACGATCTGCGGGATCACGTCGCCGGCGCGCTGGACGATCACTGTGTCGCCGATACGGATATCGCGGCCCTCACGGAGCGTTTCCCCGCTGCCATCGACACCTTTGATGTAATCCTCGTTGTGCAGCGTCGCCATCGAGACCATCACGCCGCCGACACCGACCGGCTCAAGCTGCGCGGTCGGCGTGAGCACCCCGGTGCGGCCGACCGTGATCAGCACGTCACGCATCACCGTCATCGCGCGCTCGGCCGGAAATTTGTGCGCGACGGCCCACCGCGGTGTCCGCGAAACAAAGCCGAGCCGCTCCTGCCAGTCGATGCGGTCGATCTTGTAGACGACGCCGTCAATGTCGTAGTCGAGCTTGGCGCGGCCTTCCTCGATCTTGCTATGAAATTGGATCAGCTCGTCGGTCGAGCGGCAGAGCCTGGTCAACGGATTGGTCTTGAAGCCGCAGGTCTCGAACCATTTGATCATCCCGGTCTGCGTATCTGCCGGCATTTGGCTCATTTCGCCCCAGGCATAGGCGAAGAAACCAAGCGGCCGCGACGCCGTGATCTTGGGATCCTTCTGGCGCAGCGAGCCCGCTGCGGAATTGCGCGGGTTGGCGAAAATCTGGCCCCCGGCCGCCTTCTGCCGCTCGTTCAATTCAAGAAATGCGCCTTTGGTCATGTAGACTTCACCGCGCACTTCGCAGACTTCCGGCACGTTGCGGCCCTTGAGTTTCTGCGGCACGTCCTTGAGGGTGCGGATGTTGGCGGTGACGTCTTCGCCCTCGGCGCCATCGCCGCGCGTCGCGGCCGTCACCAGCTCGCCGCCCTCATAGCGCAGCGACATCGACAGGCCATCGATCTTCGGCTCGGCGCTGAACGCAATTTTCTCGCTCTCATCGAGCTTCAGGAAACGCCGGATGCGGGCGACGAAGTCGACGACATCCTCGTCCGAGAAGGCATTGTCGAGCGACAGCATTGGCAGCGCGTGACGGACTTTTTTGAACTTGCCGCTGGGCGCGGCGCCAACCTTCACCGACAGCGATTCGAGCGTGCGAAGGTCGGGGAAACGTTCCTCGATGGCGTTGTAGCGCGACCGCAGCGCATCGTATTCGGCATCGGTGATGCTTGGTCGGTCATCCTGATAGTACCGCTTGTCGTGCAGGGCGATTTCAGCGGTCAGCCGCGCGTGCTCAGCCTTCGCCTGCTTTGCGGTGAGAAAATCGACCGGCGTTTTTTCGGTTTTGACCTTGGGCATCGATACTCATCACAGCCAGCTTCAGCTCGCGGCCTTGATCAGCCGCTCCGCCGCCGCGCGTGCTTCCTTGGTGATCTCCGCCCCGGCCAGCATGCGGGCCACCTCTTCACGCCGGCGGTCGGTTGCAAGCTCGGTGACGCGCGTTGCAACGCGTTTGCCCTTCTCCAGCGTATCCTTGGTGATGAGATAATGATGGTCGGCGCGTGCCGCCACCTGCGGCGCATGGGTGACGGCCAGCACCTGCACGCCGCGCGCAAGCTTGGCCAGCCGCACACCGATGGCGTCAGCCACCGCACCGCCCACGCCGGTATCGATTTCGTCGAACACCAAAGTCGGCGCCGAGCCGCGGTCGGCCAAGACGACCTTCAGCGCGAGCAGGAAGCGCGCAAGCTCGCCGCCCGAGGCGACTTTCATCAGCGGTCCGGGCCGCGTCCCCGGGTTAGTCTGCACCCAGAATTCCACGCGGTCGATGCCGTTTGGACCCGAGGCGGCCGGATCGGATTCGAGCTGGGTCGAGAACTTCGCGCGATCGAGCTTGAGCGGCTTGAGCTCGGCATTGGCCGCCTTGTCGAGCGCGGAGGCGGCCTTGCCACGCGCTTTGGACAGGGCATCGGCGGCCCTGCGAAAGGCGGCGTCGGCCTCACCGGCAGCGAGCTCCAGCGCCTTGAGCTTGTCCTCGCCCGCATCGATCAAGGCGATGTCGGCATTGTATTTGCGAGCCAGCTCCGCGAGATCGTCGACTGGGACATTGTATTTGCGCGCGGCTGCACGCAGCGCGAACAAACGCTCCTCGATGCGCTCGAGCTCGGCCGGGTCGAAATCGGCGGTGCGCAGGGCGGCCTCAAGCTGCGCCCGTGTTTCGTCCAGCGCGGTGAGCGCCGTATCGAGCGCCTTCACGGTGGGCTCGATCAGGCCGGGAGCCTGCGCCGCGCGCCGTTCCAGGCGCCGGACGACGCCCGACAGCGCGGGTACGCTGGAATTCGCGCCGGCAATCACATCATGGGCGTCGCGCAGGTCCTCGGCGACCTTCTCGGCCTGCATCATGGAAGTCCGCCGCTCGGCCAGCGCGGTCTCTTCGCCGCCTTCCGGCGCAAGCTTGTGGAGTTCGTCGACCGCGTGACGCAGCCAATCGCCTTCGCGCTTGGCGCGCTCGACCTCGGCGCGGTGGGCATCGGCCGCTTCGCGCGCATCGCGCCGCGTCTGCCACAGCGTCTCGACCTCCAAAGCCTGACTTTCCAGCCCGCCGAACGCATCGAGCAGTCGCCGGTGCGTGGCCGCGTCGGTCAGCGCGCGCTCGTCGTGCTGACCATGGATCTCGACCAGCGCGCCGCCGAGCTGCTTGAGCACCTGCACGCTGACCGGCTGGTCGTTGACGAATGCGCGCGTTCGCCCATCGGACAGCTGCACGCGGCGGAGGATCAATTCATCGTCCGACGCAATGTCATTGGCCGCCAGCAGCGCCCGCGCCGGATGACCGCGCGCGATATCGAAAACGGCCGTCACCTGCCCCTGCTCGAGTCCCTGGCGCACCAGCGTCTGATCGCCGCGGCCGCCCAAGGCCAGCGCGAAAGCGTCGAGCAGGATCGATTTGCCGGCGCCGGTCTCGCCCGTAAGCGCGGCAAGACCGGTGGCAAAATCGATGTCGAGCCGCTCGATCAGAACAATGTCGCGAATGGACAGTCGGGACAGCATAGGAACTCGGCCCTGCGGATTCGCCATCATTAAAGACGCGGAAGGCCGGCACAAGGCTTGTCCTTGGGCCGGCCCCTACGCTGTGAATCCCGTCCGCCGGGGCGCTAACCCACGATGCCCTTGAAGGCCCTGCTGATCCAGGAGCTCTGGTTTTCCTTTGGCTCCATTCCGCCGGTCTTCACCACGGCATAAGCGTGCTTGTACCATTGGCTGTCCGGGAAATTGTGCCCGAGCACTGCGGCTGCGGTCTGCGCCTCGTCGGTGATCCCCAACGCCATGTAGCTTTCGGTCAAGCGCATGAGCGCTTCTTCGACGTGGCGCGTGGTCTGGTACTTTGTGACAACCACTTTGAAACGATTGATGGCGCCCGTGTAGTCCTTCTTCTTCAGATAGTAGCGACCGATCTCCATCTCCTTGCCGGCGAGCTGGTCACGCGCAACTTCAATCTTCTGTTTGGAGCTGTTCGCATATTCGGTCGTCGGATATTTCCGGATGACCTCTTCAAGCGAGGCGAGCGCCCTTTCGGTGCGCGCCTGGTCACGCGTGACGTCCGGAATTTCCTCGAAGTAGGACGAGGCAATCAAATATTGAGCATAGGCGGCATCGGGACTGCCGGGATGCAGCGTGACGTATCTCTTTGCCGCGTTCACGCAGTCATCATATTCACCGGCCTGATAGTAGGCATAGGCTGACATGAGCAGCGATTTGCGCGCCCACTCGGAATAAGGGTGCTGGCGGTCTACTTCCTCAAACTTCTTGACCGCGTCTCTGGCATCCTTCTTCGCGTTGAGAAGATAGAGGCCCTCGTTGTAGAGGCGATCGGCGGGTTCGTCGGGCGGCGTGTCGTCTTTTTTGGCGAAAATGTCGAAACTGCTGCACGCGCCAAGGCTCGTCGCCACCACCGCGACTGCCAGCACGCGCGCGAGGCGTGACCAGCCCGCCGGTTTGGCCGCTGCTGTCATGGCTGGCGTGCCCTCGGGCACGGCATCATTGGCTGCAAAAGTGTCGAACACGGACCCATCTACGCGAACGTGTCGCTTCCCCCCGCTAGCCCGATTTCCCAACGGCGGTTATCCGCGCCGGTCTATCCGAAAATGCAGGCTCTCGCCATGCGACTAAGCCGACATTCGGCCCGGATTAAGGCGAAGGTTAAGGCCAAATCGCTAGATTTTCAGGACACTTCTGGCCCATAGGCCGGTGCCACAAGGCCCGTTGCCAGGCTGGCGCTGCCGCGCGTGCGGCGGGCCGGTTCCGCAGCTTCCACCACCCGCCAAGCGCTCCGATCGGACATCAGCGCGGACAGCACAGCGTGATTCAGCTTGTGACCGCCACGGACAGTCTTGTAGGCCGCGAGCAGCGGCTGGCCTGCCAGCGCCAGATCACCGATCGCATCCAGCACCTTGTGCCGCACGAACTCGTCGGCAAACCGCAGACCTTCCGGATTGAGTACGCGGTCTTCGCTGACCACCAGTGTATTCTCGAATGATGCGCCAAGCGCGTAGCCTGCGCTCCACAGTTTTGAAACATCGCGCATGAAGCCGAACGTTCTTGCGCGCGCGATCTCGCGGCGGAAGGTGTCGGGCTCGATGTCGAGCGAAAGCGCCTGCTGGCCGATCAGCGGGTGATCGAAATCGATCTCGGCTTCGACGCGGAAGCCATGCTGATACGGGCGCAATTCGCCGGTGGCGCCGTCCTTGGACACCGAGACCGGCTTGATGACTTCGATATAGCGGCGCGGCAGCGCCCGTGCTGTCAGGCCTGCCTGATCGATCGCGTCAACGAAGGCGGCCGCACTGCCGTCCATGATCGGGACTTCCGGGCCGTCAATTTCGACAACGACGTTGTCGACGTAAAGGCCGCGCAGCGCCGCCAGCAGATGCTCCGCTGTCGAGCAAAGCGGACCCTTGGCATCGCCAAGCACGGTCGCGAATTCAGTAGCGGTCACGGCGCGCACGTCGGCGCGAATCTCGCGCTCGATCGAGCCGTCAGATGCAATGCGCTGGAAAACGATGCCGGCGTCGTCGTCAGCCGGATGAAGCGTAAGGGTGACCGGGAGGCCGGAATGGACGCCGATGCCTGAAACGGCAACCGGGTGGCGTAGCGTCGTCTGCTTGGCGCCCTTCATCTACCCAACTTCCGCCGGCTCATTGCAGCCTGCGGCCCCATCCCCAAGGCCCTCACAGGGCCATATTTCTGCCTTCGTCGCAGCCGCCGTTAAGCTTAGGCGGCATCCCCCAGAGACTCGAAAAGTCCCTTTCGCCGCTGAAACTTAGGCTATCGGTGGGGGGCCTCCAACTCACGCTTTCTTACCGTCTGTTACTCTTTTTTGCCGCAATTCCGGCCCGGCGGAGGGTGGCAAGCCCTGAATTTTTCCCCCATAGCGCTCGCAAGTCTGCGGCCTTTTTCTTTCGAGCCAATACACCCCACTCTGGGCCGTTAAAAACATATGTCTGCTCAGGCTGTTAGCTTGCCCCTAAAAAGGCAGCGGCCCCACCCTGGAAAACCAGAGCGGGGCCGCTGGGGTAGGTCTTGGCGTCAGTTGGCCTGGCGGCGGAGGAAGGCCGGAATATCGAGCTGATCGTCCTCGCCGGAATTATGCACAGGCGCGTTGCGGCCATGCGGGTCGAGGCCATGCGGCGCGGCCCGGCGCGCGTATTCCGAGACGGGCTCAGGCGGACGGCCTTCGGGATGCCTGGCGCTGGGACGCTGCGGAGGACGCTCATATTGCGGCGCGGGCGCCGGCCGCGCCTGCCGTGGCATGGGCGCCGAAGGCGGCGCTTCGTTGTCAGCCCGCCGGCCGAGGCCGACCGAGGCCAGGCGCTGCATCAAAGACATGCGGCGCTTCTCGGGATGATCGTCGGTGAATTCGCCACGCTGCGCCCGGATTTCATTTTGCGCAGGCAACGGCAGCTCATCGATGCGCGGCATGCGCGGCGTGCGCGCCATGCGCTCCGGGGCCGGCGGAATGAATGCCGCCGGCATATGCGGCTCGGCCGCCGGCGCTTCCGCCTGGGCAGGCTCGAACAGAGACGGCTTCATCGGCATGGGCCGGATCGACACGTCTTCGATCGCGGTCGGCGGCAGGATGGCGGCCGCAACCGCGGCATGCGCGGCGGACTCAACGGACGGCGCCGCATGTGCGGGGGTCCGCTCGATGCGGTCGGCAATGCGCCGGCTGTCGTTGCGGATCTTGCCGGCGAGCTCCTTGAGCGCACTTTCCGCCGGCTGCGGTTGGCGCGCATGGCCGGTGTTGTCGATACCGGTCGCCACCACGGAGACGCGGATGATGCCTTCGAGCGTCTCGTCGAAGGTCGCGCCGACGATGATGTTGGCGTCCTGATCCACTTCCTCGCGGATCCGGGTCGCCGCTTCGTCGACTTCGTAAAGGGTCAGATCCTTGCCGCCCGTGATCGAAATCAGCAAACCCCTGGCTCCTTTCATCGATGCATCGTCAATGAGCGGATTGGAGATCGCAGCTTCGGCAGCGGTCAGCGCCCGCTTCTCGCCGGAAGCTTCGCCGGTGCCCATCATGGCCTTGCCCATCTCGCGCATCACGGCGCGCACGTCGGCAAAGTCGAGATTGATGAGGCCCTCCTTGACCATCAGGTCGGTGATGCAGGCCACGCCTGAATAGAGGACCTGATCCGCCATCGCGAAGGCATCGGCGAATGTGGTTTTTTCGTTGGCCACTCGGAACAGGTTCTGGTTCGGGATGATCAGCAGTGTGTCGACCACCTTCTGCAGCTCTACGATGCCGGCTTCGGCAAAGCGCATGCGGCGCTGGCCTTCGAAGTGGAAGGGCTTGGTGATGACGCCGACAGTGAGAATACCGAGCTCGCGCGCGGTCTTAGCAATGATCGGTGCAGCACCCGTTCCGGTGCCGCCTCCCATGCCGGCCGTGACGAACACCATATGGGCGCCCGTGAGGTGATCGCGGATTTCGTCGATCACCTCTTCCGCCGCGGCGCGCCCCACTTCGGGCTGAGACCCAGCGCCGAGACCTTCGGTCACCTGGGTGCCCATCTGAATGATGCGCTCGGCCTTGGACATCGTAAGCGCCTGCGCATCGGTGTTGGCGACGACGAAGTCGACGCCCTGCAGGCCAGCCGCAATCATGTTGTTGACCGCATTGCCGCCGGCGCCACCGACGCCAAAGACGGTGATGCGAGGTTTCATCTCGCGAATATCAGGAATCGTCAGGTTGATGGTCATGTTTGCCTCATGATTGCACGGGCAGCAGGCCTTGCGCCGCGCCGAAGGCGCCAATGCAATTGCAAGCCGCCGAACTGAGCCGGTCCGCCACCGGCCATTCGTGGTTCTGTTGATGAAGGGTCAGAAGCTTTCGCGCAGCCATTGTCCGACCCGTGCCATGTAACCGCCCGTTCCTGTCATCAATTGCCGCGTTCGCCGCGGTTCGAAGTGTTCGAGATGGGCTGCCTGAGGATAGACAAGCAGTCCGGCCGCAACCGCAAAGGCAGGGCCTTTTGCCGCTTCCGGCAAACCGGCCAGGCCAAGTGGACGGCCAATTCGTACGGGGCGCCGCAGGATGCGTGCGGCGAGATCGGCGAGGCCCGTAAGCTGACTCGCGCCCCCGGTCAGCACCACACGTCCTCGCGGCTCAGCCGCGAACGGCGAAGCTGCGAGACGGTCGCGCACCATTTCAAGGATCTCCTCGACCCTTGGACGAATGATTCTGACGAGCGATGCGCGCGAAACGAATTGCGGCGCCTCACGCTCGTCATCTTCGACCGGAGGTACGGTGATCATGTCCCTTTCATCCGATCCACCCGCTAAAACACTGCCATAAATCGCTTTGATTCGCTCAGCATCGGCAACCCGGGTGTTGAGGCCTCGGGCAAGATCCATGGTCACGTGATTGCCGCCGAGGGCAAAACCGTCGGCATGAACGAACTTGCCACCCGAAAACACCGCCAAAGTCGTGGTTCCGGCGCCCATATCGACGGTCGCCACGCCCAAATCGGCCTCGTCATCGGCAAGCGCGGCAAGGCCCGCGACATAGGGGGACGACACCATGGCTTCCACAGACAGGTGACAGCGCTCCACCGTCAACATGAGGTTTTGCACAGTTGGCACATCGGCGGTGACCATGTGCATATCGACGCCCAACTGATGGCCAAGCATGCCGCGCGGCTCGCGAATGCCCGCGGCGGCATCGACGGCGAAGCCGATCGGCAGGGAATGCAGGACGACGCGCCCGTCGCGCACCGAATGACGGCTGGCGGCTGCCAGCACGCGGCCGATATCCCTTTCGGTGACCGAGCCACCCGCAAGATCGATGTTTGCGACAAAACGCTCGCTTCCAAGACGCCCGCCGGACATGGAGACCACGACCGACTGCAGCTGAACACCGGCCATGCTTTCGGCAATGTCGAGGGCCTGGCGAACCGTCTCCTCGGCAGCGACCAGATCGATGACCGAGCCGCTTTTCATGCCGCTGGCCGCGGTGTGGGCGAAGGCCAGCAGGCTGACCCCGTGACTGCGGCGGCGCAGGACATCCTGCGGCGCCTGCGGCTCGAGCCGCGCGATCAGGCATACGACCTTGCTGGTACCGATATCGAGACCCGCAACGACTGCCGCGCGCTTGGGCGAAACCGGCTTCATCTTGGGGGTAAGCCCGAAGCGGAGCACGGTCATGCTTCGCCTCCCTTGGCCGGCTTCTT
>Ga0163163_10005876_pt1 | contig 10674 bp, 7 predicted proteins | sample S65metaG_FD_119766 | JGI IMG/M metagenome (GOLD analysis project Ga0163163, IMG submission 119766) | Switchgrass rhizosphere microbial communities from Kellogg Biological Station, Michigan, USA - S6-5 metaG | ecosystem: Host-associated > Plants > Roots > Rhizosphere > Soil | place: USA: Michigan... | reverse complement strand
GGGCCGTAGACCGTCGGCCCGCAGCTGTAGATCCGGACGTGGCCGGCCTCGAGGGGCACGAGCGGCCGCTGCTCGCCCGAAAGAGTGTCGCGAAGCTCGAGGGCCATCTCAGCCAGCCGCCGCGGCCACGAGCACGACCGCCGTCGCCGAGATCGTCCGGCCCGCGCCATCGTCGCCCGACAGGTTGCCGCTCGACGCCTTGACCGACACTGATTCGTGTCCGAGACCGACGATCCCGGCGATCGCGTCGCGCATCGCCTCGAGGTGCGGCCCGAGCCGCGGCCGAGCGCCGACGATCGTCAGGTCGATCGAGGTCGGCCGCCAGCCGGCGGCCGCCACCCGGTTCACGACCTCGCCGAGCAGGTCGGTGCTGGCCACGCCCCGCGGCGTGCGATCGTCCGCGGGAAACAGCCGACCGAGGTCGCCGAGCCCGGCAGAACCGAGCAAGGCGTCGGCGATGGCATGGAGGGCAACGTCGCCGTCGGAGTGACCGTGGAGCGCCGGCGCTCCGGGAATCCCGATCCCGCCGAGCCGGAGCGGCTCGCCGGGCCCGAACGGATGGCGGTCGAGCCCGATGCCGACGTTCACCTCAACCCTGGCGCGGCTGGGCGAAGATCATCCGCCCGGCGACCGTCTGCAGCACGCGGGTCACGGTCACGTCCACCTCGGCGTCGATCGAGCGAGCCCCGCCCTCGACGACGACCATCGTCCCGTCATCGAGGTAGCCGACACCCTGGCCGGCGTCCTTGCCGGGCTGGATGACCTTGACCTTCAGCTCCTCGCCGGGGAGGAGGGCGGGCTTCATCGCGTTCGCCAGCGAGTTGATGTTGAGGACACGGACGCCCTGGAGCTCCGCGATCCGGTTCAGGTTCAGGTCGTTCGTCATGACGGCCCGACCGCCGCGCTTCGCGAGCTCGACGAGCTTCGAGTCGACCTCGGGGGTGCCGGGGACGTCCTCGTCGATGACGACCACCGGCGTCGCGCCTTCCTTGCGCATCCGGCCGAGGATCTCGAGGCCACGCCGGCCGCGGGCCCGCCGCAGCGTGTCCGAGCTGTCGGCGAGACGCTGGACCTCATCGAGGACGAAGCGCGGCACGAGGAGCGTGCCGTACAGGAAGCCGGATTCGGCGATGTCCGCGATGCGGCCGTCGATGATCGCGCTCGTGTCGACGAGGATCTTCGGACCGCCACCGGCGTTCTCCGACTCAGGCGCGCGGCGCTTGAGGATCCCGATCGATTCGGCCGCGGCGATCAGGTCGTGCCGCTTCGCGACCGTGAGCCCGACCATACCGAGGCCAAGGAAGATCGAGAGGCCCAGCGGCGCGTACGTGCCGATCGGCGGCGGGAACGCGGCAACCGGCAGGCCCACGAGCAGGCCGAGGACGAGGCCGAGGAAGAGGCCGATGATCGCGGTCACGAACTCGGCCGTCGAGAGCTCCTGCACGGCGCGCAACGCGCCCATGGCCGGGATGACCGTGAGGTACGGGAGCAGCGCGAACCCCAGGACGACCCACGCGACGACCCACGCGACGACGAGCACCGCCGACCCCGGCGCCGCGTCGAAGACGGCGTACTGGGTGATGATCAGGCTGATTCCGATGAGCCCGCCGAGCGCGGCCCCGAGGAATCGGATGTAACGGATCAAGCGAAGCCTCGTGATCGACACCACGCAACCGGCCCGCGATCGGGCGGGAACCGCGATTGGGTGCGCGTCAGCCTAGCACCGGTGCCCTTCGGGCCGCCCTTCGATCCTCGTCGGATTCGTCGTCGCGATCGCCTCCCGGAGCGCCCGCGAGCCCGATCCGGATCGCCTCGCGGAGCGTCGCGACCGCGAGGACCTCGATCCCCGGGACGCTCGGCGGCCCGCCATGACCGGCCATGGGCACGATCGCGCGGACGAATCCGAGACGAGCCGCCTCGCGCAGCCGGCGCTCGAGGCCGCCGACGATCCGGAGCTCGCCGAGCAGCCCGACCTCGCCGACCGCCACGGTCCCCGACGGGACGGGGCGATCCCGGAACGACGAGGCCAACGCCAGCGCGAGCGGCAGGTCGAGGCCCGGTTCGGCAACGGCGAGCCCGCCGGCGAGGTTGGCGTAGACGTCGTGTCCCCCGAGGCCGACCCCGGCCCGGCGCCCGAGCACGGCGAGCAGGAGCGCGAGGCGATTCGGATCGATCCCCGACACGCGGCGAGCCGGGGTCCCGAAGCCGGCGGTGGCGACAAGCGCCTGGACCTCGACGAGGAGTGGCCGGCTGCCCTCCATCGTGGCCGCGACCACGCTGCCCGCCGCGGCGTGGTCGTGCTCCACGAGGAACGCCCGGCCGGGATCGGCGACCTCGATGAGGCCCCGCTCGCCGAGCTCGAAGACGCCGATCTCCTCGGTCGAGCCGAACCGGTTCTTCGTCGCCCGCACGACCCGCAGGACGCCGGATCGCTCGCCACCGAGCTCGAGGACCGCGTCCACGAGGTGCTCGAGAGTCTTCGGGCCGGCGATCGAGCCGTCCTTCGTGACGTGTCCGACGAGGATCACAGCAATCCCGTCGCCCTTCGCCAGATCCATGAGCCGGAGCGCCGACTCCTTGACCTGGCCGACGCTGCCCGCCGGGCCGTCAAGCTCGTCGACGGTCATCGTCTGGATCGAGTCGACGACGACCAGGGCCGGTTCGGTCGTGCGCGCATGCTCGATGACCCGGCCGACCTCGCTTGCCGGCAGGACGTCGATCGCGGTGCCGGCCGGGCCGTCAAGCAGCCCGAGACGCGAAGCGCGGAGTCGAACCTGAGCGGCGGACTCCTCGCCCGTCGCGTAGAGGACGCGGCCGCCGGGGGCCACCACGCCGGCCGCGACCTGGAGGAGGAGTGTCGACTTCCCGACCCCGGGCTCGCCGCCGACGAGGATGAGCGACCCCGGCACGAGCCCGCCGCCGAGCACCCGGTCGAGCTCGGCGAGGCCAGTCGCGATCCGCGGGATGGTTGGCGCCTGGACGTCCGCGAGCGCGACGACCTCGGTCATCGGGCGTCCGCCGCGGGTCGCGCCACGGCCGGCGGACCGGGCTTCCTCGGCACGGGTCGGCACGCGCACGACCGTCTCGACGAGGGTGTTCCAGGCCTCGCAGGCGCGACATTGGCCCTCCCACCGGAGGTAGGACGCGCCGCATGTCTGGCAGACGAAGCGGCTCTCGGCCCGCGCCACGGGCGGCCTAGGAGACTTCGACGGGGGTCTTCGACTCCAGGGCCTTGATCACCAGGCCGGCCGAATCCTCGTCCCGATCGACGACGATGGTCGTGCCCGACTCGTAGCGCCCGAGCAGCAGGTGCTCGGCGAGGACATCCTCGACCAGGTTCTGGATGACGCGGCGCATCGGTCGCGCGCCGAACGCCGGATCCCAGCCGAGCTTGATGAGGATGTCCTTCGCCTCCTGGGTGACCTCGAGGCTCATCGACTGGGCCTTGAGCTGGTCGCGCACCCGCTGGAGCATGAGATCGACGATCTGGCGGATCTCCTCGACCGTCAGGCTCCGGAAGACGACCGTCGCGTCGATCCGGTTGAGGAACTCCGGCCGGAAGCTCGACTTCAGCTCGGCCTGGACCTTCTCCTTCATGAGCTCGTACGACGACTGGGCCCGGCCGACCTCATCGTCGGCAACCGGCCGGAAGCCCAGGGACGAGTTCGTCTGGAGCTGCTTCGCGCCGAGGTTCGAGGTCATGATGATGATCGTGTTCCGGAAGTCGACCCGGCGGCCCTTGGCGTCGGTGAGCTGCCCGTCCTCCAGGATCTGCAAGAGGATGTTGAACACCTCGGGGTGGGCCTTCTCGACCTCGTCGAGGAGCACGACGGCGTAGCTCTTGCGGCGAACGGCCTCGGTCAGCTGGCCGCCCTCGTCGAAGCCGACGTAGCCGGGCGGGGCACCGACCAGGCGGCTCACGTTGTGACGCTCCATGAACTCGCTCATGTCGATCTTGATGAGCGTGTCCTCGCTGCCGAACATGAACTCGGCGAGGGCCTTCGCGAGCTCGGTCTTCCCGACGCCCGTCGGGCCGAGGAAGATGAACGAGCCGATCGGGCGCTTCGGATCCTTGAGGCCGGCCCGGGCGCGCCTGACGGCGCGCGACACGGACGCGATCGCCTCGTCCTGGCCGATGACGCGGTGATGGATCGCGTCCTCCATGTGGAGCAGGCGCTCGGACTCCTCCTGGGCGATGCGGGTGACCGGGATGCCGGTCCACATCGCGACGACCTGGGCGATCTCTTCCTCGGTGACCGTCGGCTGGTCGCCGGAGATCGTCGACTGCCAGTCGGCGCGGAGGGTGTCGACGCGCTCACGGGTCTCGGACTCCTGCTCGCGCAGGCGCGCGGCGCCCTCGTAGTCCTGGGAGTTGATCGCGCCGTCCTTCTCCTTCGTGACCTTGTCGAGCTCGCGCTGGGCCTCGCGCAACGCCGGCGGCGCGGAGGTGTGGCGGAGCCGGACACGGCTGGCGGCCTCGTCGATGAGGTCGATCGCCTTGTCGGGGAGGTGGCGGTCGGTGATGTAGCGGGTCGACAGGTCGGCGGCCGCTCGTACGGCGTCGTCGCTGATCGTGACCTTGTGGTGTTGCTCGTAGCGCTCGCGGATGCCCATGAGGATCTCGACCGTCTGCTCCTGCGTCGGCTCCTCGACCATGACCGGCTGGAAGCGCCGCTCGAGGGCCGCGTCGCGCTCGATGTACTTGCGGTACTCGTCGAGTGTCGTCGCGCCGATGCACTGGAGCTCGCCGCGGGCGAGCGGCGGCTTCAGGATGTTCGCCGCGTCGATCGCGCCCTCGGCCGCACCGGCCCCCACGAGCGTGTGGAGCTCGTCGATGAAGAGGACCGCGTCGTTCGTGTTCCGGAGCTCCTCGATGATCTTCTTCAGGCGCTCTTCGAACTCGCCGCGGTACTTGGTGCCGGCGACGAGCGAGCCGATGTCCAGGGTGAGGACGCGCTTGTTCAGGAGGATGTCCGGCACGTCGCCGGCGACGATGCGGTGGGCCAGGCCCTCGGCGATCGCGGTCTTGCCGACGCCCGGCTCGCCGATGAGGGCCGGGTTGTTCTTCGTCTTCCGGCCGAGGATCTGGATGACCCGCTCGATCTCCTTCTCGCGACCGATGACGGGATCGAGCTTGCCCGCGCGCGCGGCCTCGGTGAGGTTGATGCCGAGGGCGTCGACGGTCGGCGTCTTCGAGGTCCGCTTGGTCTCCTGCGCCGGCCCGACCGACGACGACTGGGACAGGACCCGAATGACCTCGTGGCGAACCTTGTCGAGGTTGACGCCAAGGGACTCGAGGACGCCAGCGGCGATGCCTTCGCCTTCGCGGACGAGGCCGAGGAGCAGGTGCTCGGTGCCGATGTAGTTGTGGCCGAGGCGGCGGGCCTCGTCGATCGCGAGCTCGATGACGCGCTTGGCGCGAGGGGTGAGCCCGACCTCACCGACCACCGGCCGATCGCCGCGTCCGATGATGAACTCGACGGCCGTACGCACCTTGGCGAGCTCGACGTTCATGTTCTCGAGGACGCGGGCCGCGACGCCTTCGCCCTCCCGGACCAGCCCGAGCAGCATGTGCTCCGTGCCGATGTAGTTGTGGTTGAACCGCTGAGCCTCGTCCTGAGCGAGCGTCAGGACCTTACGAGCCCGATCGGTGAACTTGTCGAACCGCTCCATGGCGTCGAACGCCTGTTCCCCTTCTGCACCGGTGCCGGCGCGGTCGCCATGCTAGCACGCACCCCTTGCCCGGAGACCCTCCCCGGAAGTCAGGCGCGCATGGCATCCATCGGTAGATACGCGCGCGGGGACGCGAAGGATCCCAGTTCGCCAGTCTCGATGAGCCAGTCGGAGCGCGCCGCGCGAGCGGCGCCGGTCACTCGGGCTTGGCGGCGGGCTCCGCTTCGGCGTCGGTCGCATCGGCCGCGGGGGCGTCGGCTTCCTCGGCCGCGGCCGGGTCGGCCGTGGGGGCCTCCGCCTCGGCGACGGTCGCCTCGGGCTCCGCTGCCGGCGCCTCGGGCTCGGCGACGGGGGCCTCCGCAACCGGGGCCGCGTCGGCCTCCGTTGCCTCGGGCGTCGCGGTCTCGGCGGCCGGCTCGGCCTCGGGCTCCGTGGCGGGCACCTCAGCGGCGACCGGCTCGGGCGCTGGCTCCTTGGCGGGCGCGTCGGCTACGTCGGCCGCGGCCGCTTCGTCCGCTGCGGGTGCCTCAGCGTCAGCTGCGGCGGGTGTCTCGGTGTCCTCGGCGGCAGGCGCCTCGGCCAGCTCGGCCTTGGCGAGCTGCTCGCGAACGCCGGCAAAGGCCGCGGCCAGCGTGGTGTCGATGCCCCCTTCGGGCTCCTGCACCGCATCCGCGGCCGAGAACGATCGTTCGCGCTCGCCCGAACGGGGGCGACGCTCGCGGTCTCGGTCTCGATCGCGCTCACGCGGCTGGCTCGGGGCGGCCACGGCCGCCGGCACCGGCGTCTCGGGCGCCGGGCGAGCCGAGACTTCCTCGGCCTGCTTCAGGCTCAACCCAAGGCGATGACGCTCGGACTCGAGGCTGATGATCCGAAGCTTCAGCTGCTGGCCCTCGTGGACGACGTCACCCGGATGGGCGACACGCTGATTGCTCAGCTCGCTGATGTGGATCAGGCCCTCGAGGCCGTCGCGAACGCGGACGAATGCGCCGAAGTTCACGAGCTTCGTCACGGTGCCGTCGATGATGTCGCCGACGTTGAAGTCCGCGACCGTGGAGTGCCAGGGGTCCGGCTGCAGGCGTCGGATCGACAGGCTGATGCGGCCGCGCTCGTGGTTGATGTCGATGACTTCCGCCTCGACCTCTTCGCCGACGTGATAGCCGCCCTCGGGGTTGTTGACCTTGTTCCACGAGAGCTCGCTCTTGTGGACGAGGCCGTCGATGCCGCCGAGGTCGATGAACACGCCGAACGGCGCAATCGAGCGGACATTGCCCTTCACCCGCTGCCCGACCTGGAGGCTCGAGAACAGCTCGTCGCGCTTCTCGCGGCGCTCCTCGTAGAGAGCGACCTTCTCCGACAGGATCAGGCGGTTGGCCTTGCGGTTGACCTCGAGGATCTTCAGCCGCAGCTTCCGGCCGACGAACGGCTGGAGCTTCTCGGCGATCTCCTGGGCTGCGTCACGCGGCTGGTCGTTCTGCGGACGGCGCGGGAAGTCGACGATCTGGCTGATCGGGACGAAGCCACGGATGCCGCAGTCGACGATGAGGCCGCCCTTGTTGTGGTCGATGACCGGCGCCTCGATGATGACGCCCGCCTCGAACTGCTCCTGCATCGAGCGCCACTTGCGCTCGAGCCCGGCTCGTCGCAGTGACAGGACGACGTGGCCCTCGGGCGATTCGGGCTGGAGGACGTAGACGAGCACCACGTCGCCGACGGCGAGGGGGGCCTGTGTCTCGGCATTGCGACCGAAGAGCTCGCGGTTGCTGACGACGCCTTCGGACTTCGCTCCGATGTCGACGAGGATCTCGTCCTTGTCGATCCGGACGACGGTGCCGTCGACAACGTCGCCGTGCTTGAAGCTCTTGATATCGGAGTCCTGCTCGGCAAGCAGCTCTTCCATCGTCGTCGGCTCGGGGCCGGTCGGTCGCGGCTTCACGGGCGCCGGCGGCGGGGTCTCGGCCACAGGCGCTGCGGCAGATTCCTCGGACGCGGACTCGGCGGGGCCAGACTCGGCGACGGGCTCGGATGCCTCTTCGACCGGCGCGGCCTCGGGCTCGGCGGCAGCGCCCTCGGGCTCGGCTGCCGATTCGGCAGCAGCGGCTTCGGGCTCGACGACCGGCTCAGCGATCGCCTCGGCCGGAACCGTTTCTGGCTCAGGCGTGACGTCGGGCTCGGTGTCCGGTGGCGTCGCCTCGGCGACGGCCTCCGCCGGCGTGGACTCGGTCTCGATCGGTGCGGCGTCAGCCGCAGGCTCGGAGGCTGGCTCCGATGTGTCGGCGGGCTCGTCGGCGACGGCCATCGTCGCGACGCGCTCCTCGGATGTCGGGGCCTCGGCGGCTGCCTCGGCCGGCGGCATCGTCCCGCCCGTCTGGTCTTCGATCAATGCAATGGTCTCCTGGTTGATAGGCCCCGGGAAAACGAAAAGGCCCGAGCGCTACGCCCAGGCCGTCTGTCTGCGATCAAGTGGTCCGTGGGTGGTAGGCCGCGGTCCGCTCCTTCGAAGGCGAATCGGGATGAACGACGCTCTTCAGCTTTCCTGCCCCGAAAGGCCCGGGGAGTCTAGCACGCAGTTCCGCACGGCTACAATCGGCGCCCGTGCCCGAGCTACCCGACCTCGTCGTCGTGTCCGAGGCATTCCACGCGGCTCTCGCGGGCCGATCAGTGATCCGGGCGACGGCCCCGGCGCCCCTCGCCGTCCGCGGCACGCCAGCCGAGCTCGCCGCGTGCGTGGGCCAGCGCCTCGTCGCGGTTCGCCGTCGCGGGAAATTCATCGTCTTCGAGCTCGACCGCGAGCGGATCGCCGTCAACGCGATGCTCACCGGCCGCTTCCAGCTCGCGCCCCCGGGCACGAAGTCACCGCCGAGGACCGGCCTGGTGCTCGCATTCGGCGAACGGCGCGGCGCCCCTCATGATGCGGCCGCGTGGACCCGGGGTGCTTCGTGGCTGCCCGCGGACGCGGCTGAGACCGAGGTTCGCTACCGCGATCCGACCCAGATGGGCAAGGTCTATCTGCTGCCCGCCGGCGTGACGCGGGCCGTGCCCGGCTTCGAGAGCGCCGAGCAAGGCCCCGATGCGGACGCATCTGAGCTGACGCTCGAGGTCTGGCGCGATCGGATCCGGCGACACCCGGGCGAGCTGAAGCCGCTGCTCCGGAACCAGGCGTTCGTGGCGGGCATCGGCAATGCCTACAGCGACGAGATCCTCCACGCGGCCCGGCTGAGCCCGTTCCGGAAGCGGTCCACGCTCGCTCCCGAGGAGATCGACAGCCTCTACGCGGCCATGCGGTCGGTGCTCGGGACTGCCGTGACGATCCTTCGCGAGCGCGTGCCACCGACCTTCGAGACGCAGGTCCGGGACTTCCTCGCGGTCCACCGCCGCGGCGGCGAGCCATGCCCCAGATGCGGGACCCGGATCAGCGAGGTGAGCTCGCGCAGCGAGGCCACATCGTGGTGCCGAGGCTGCCAGGCCTGATGGCCGCGGGCCCCTGCGCGGCTCAGGGGATCTTCAGCACCTGGCCGACGTGAAGCTTCCGGGGATCAGAGATGTTGTTCAGCTGCTCGATCGCCGAGATCGTCGTATGGAACTTCGTGGCGATCAGGCTGAGCGAGTCGCCGGACTGCACCGTGTAGAGCTGGAATGATGGGACCGCGGTGGGCACGACCGAGGGCGGCGGCGCGACCGACACCTCCGGCGTCCCCTCGACGGTAGCGTCGGGGGTCGCGTCCAGCGTCGGCTCCGGGGCGAGGCTTCCAGCTGCCGCGGGCGATGGCGAAGGCGACGCGAGCGCGACGGCGGGCCCCTCGCCTCGGATGCCGGAGATGCCGACCGCGATGAGCGTCGCGACGAGCAGGACCGCGGGGATGGCCGGCCAGGTGCGACGATCGCCGATCATCGTGATCAGGGTCCCGCGCAGGCCACCGGTGTCCTCGATCAGTGGCGTGGTTCGCGCGAAACCCCATCGACCGACCCGTTCGACCGGCTCGCCGGTTCCCGCGAGGGTGGCCCGCGCGGTCACCGAGGCCTTGAAGGTTGCGCAGCTTGTGTGCTGGGACGTGAGGCAGAGGCGGGCCTGCTTGTCGATCGCGAGCGAGGTGAGCGGCACGAACGCCGCGCACCGGTGCTCGCGGGTTGGGGCGGCCAGACGCCAGTCGCCGGTCGCCGCGATGAGGAACGGGCAGATGCCGTCGAGGGCCACGCCCGGCGGGGTCGACGCGCGCGCGCGGACAGTCCGAGAGGCCCTGGGCGGAGCGGCGGCATCGGCCTCGCGCGTCGCCTCCCCCTCCGCGACGGCGGTCTGTCCCTCGGTCATCCGCCGGGAGCATAGCGCCCGGCGGAACCCGGCGACCTGCTCGTAGACGCACAAAATCCTGGCGACGACCTATTTTCCCGAAAGGCTGCCCTCTCAGTATCTTCGGCGCTGGAGAGCTTGACTTCCGTGTTCGGGATGGGAACGGGTATGGCCTCTCCGCCAGGGTCACCAGGATCTTGCTGCTGGATGTGATCCGGCCGCACCGTCGCGCTCACTGGAGCGCGGGGCGCCGAGAAGTCGAGATCGTCGATTTCGTCGCGTTGCCAGGGTCCGATTCCCGGATCCTGCCCTGACCCTTGGTCAGGTGCTGAAGTGGTCAAGCCCTCGACCATTAGTACCGCTCGGCTACGTCCGTCACCGGACTTCCACGCGCGGCCTATCAAGCAGGTGGTCTACCTGCGGTCTTACCCGGTTAACCCGGTGGGGAACCTCATCTCCAGGCGAGCTTCGCACTTAGATGCTTTCAGCGCTTATCCCTGCCGAACATAGCTACCCAGCGATGCCCCTGGCGGGACAACTGGCACACCAGCGGTTCGTCCACTCCGGTCCTCTCGTACTAGGAGCAGCTCCTGTCAAGTTCCCTACGCCCACGGCGGATAGAGACCGAACTGTCTCACGACGTTCTGAACCCAGCTCGCGTGCCGCTTTAATTGGCGAACAGCCAAACCCTTGGGACGTACTTCCGCCCCAGGATG
>Ga0163163_10005874_pt1 | contig 10677 bp, 9 predicted proteins | sample S65metaG_FD_119766 | JGI IMG/M metagenome (GOLD analysis project Ga0163163, IMG submission 119766) | Switchgrass rhizosphere microbial communities from Kellogg Biological Station, Michigan, USA - S6-5 metaG | ecosystem: Host-associated > Plants > Roots > Rhizosphere > Soil | place: USA: Michigan... | reverse complement strand
GTTGCTTTGATAACGATCGTGTAGTCCATTGCACCAAAGTCCTGCAGTGTCTTCACGACGTGGGCAACGGTCGATGCCTTCTGACCAATTGCCACGTAAATGCAGATAACGTCTTTTCCTTTTTGATTGATGATCGTGTCGACGGCGACCGCTGTCTTACCTGTCTGCCGATCGCCAATGATAAGTTCGCGCTGCCCGCGACCGATCGGCACCATCGCATCGATGGCCTTGAGACCGGTCTGCAAAGGTTCTTTCACGGGTTGACGATCCACCACGCCGGGAGCGATTCGCTCAACCGGAAAGTAGTGATCAGTGACGATTGGACCACCGTCGTCGATCGGATTACCAAGCACGTCGACTACGCGACCAATCAAAGCCTCGCCCACTGGAACCTGCATAATCCTTCCAGTGCGCTTTACGATGTCCCCTTCACTGATGGTTTGGAAGTCGCCGAACAAAACAGCACCAACCTTGTCCTCTTCTAGGTTGAGTGCCAGCCCGCGGACGTTATTGGGAAATTCGAGCAACTCACCCGCCATGACCTTTTCGAGACCGTGAAGCTCAGCAATTCCGTCACCAATCTTAATTACTGTTCCAACTTCGGTAACAGTGACACCTGTATCGAAGTTTTCAATTTGTTTGCGAATGATCTCGTTGATCTCGCTCGCTCTTAAAGGTTCCATGATTTCCTCTGATTACAACTCAACGATTCGCAAAATCAGATCTCAGTCGCTCGAGCTGACCTTCAATTGATCCGTCAAATATTGTTGAGCCAATTTGGGTGATGACGCCGCCAACGATTGTTTCATCCGTTGTAAACGATAACTTGACTGTTCGACCCGAAACGGCCGACATCGTTTGTCCGAGTGCCGCTTGTAAATCCTCGGCAATCGGACGTGCCGTCGTCACTTTTGCTGTAACGACACCACGCCGCTCGTCGAGTACCTGTGCAAATCGTTCGGCAACAGCTTTCAATTGCGCGATTCTTTGATTCCTCAGCAGAACCCGTAGAAAGGAGGCGGTTGTTTCCCGAACTTTTGTGCGAGCGATCAACTCTTCGAGGAGTCTTCGTTTTTGATCGTAAGGAACTGTTGGATTCGAGAAGACCTCACGCAATTGCGTCTCATCGATCAACTTGGCCCAAGCGTCGATCTCTTGCTCAACCTCATCTGCTTCATATCGCTCAGATGCGACTTCAGCGAGAGCGGCTGCGTAGCGCCTGGCTATGGTTTGCAAACTCAACCTCTGGCCCTCCTGAGTTCGTCTAGTCGTTCCCTAATAAAGCGATCATCATCCTCAGGTCGAAGTTGACTGACTACTGATTGCTTAGCGAGTTGGAGACTTCGAGTCGCGAGAAACTGTTCAAGACTACGGCGGGCAGCTTTCCGGGCGAGTTCGATCTCACGCTCTGCCTGAGTCTTGAGCCTGGCTATTTCGCTTTCGGCCGCCTCCGTCTGTCGCTGACGCTCTTGAGCGACTTCTTCCAGGGCCTGCTTGCGAGCCACTTCCACGTCAGCATTAACATGAGCTAATAACGCTTGAGCTTCCGCAAGTTGCTCAGCCGCTTGGGCGCGCTCTTTCTCCGCCTTGGTGATTTCGGTCCTAATGGCCTCGCGTCGCGCGGTCAATGCATTCGCCAACGGCTTGCGCAGCACCATGATTCCTGCCGTTACGAAGATAGCGAGATCGGCGAACTTCCAAAGCTCAAGCCCTGGATAGTTGACCCATTCTGGCAGTGAGATAATTAGCATTCCGATCACGGTTAACGTGGTTGATTATTAACGGCGTAAGATTTGTGCGGTGATCATGGCGCTTAGTTGCTCTGCCTGACCTTCTAATTCGCCCCGAAGCTTTTGTTCCTGTTCAAGCGTTGTATTCAATTCCTCGCTGATCCTTCGTGCACTCTCTTCCTTGAAAGCGCGTACCTTCTCATCTTTTTCTTTAACAGCTTGAGTTCGTTCTCTTTCCAACAATTGATAGCCTTCCGACCGCGCCTGCTTGAGGGCCGAAGTATACTCAGCCAAGTGCTCCTCCCGGGTTTTAAGCATCTCCTTTGCTTCGTCAACTCGTCCGAGAATGTGCTTGTCGCGCTCTTCGAGGATCTTATTAATCGGCCGAAGCAGAGTGCGATTAACCACTGCCACCATCACAACGACCAACAACAGGTGTAGCAGCAGCGTGCCATCCGGCACTAACTGAATTGAGGTCTCCGCCAGAAACATTCAAAATCCCTCACGGACAACTATTTAATCCCGCCGAAAAGCGCGCGAGTCTAACATGGCCCATTTAGCCGGTCAACCGAGCCTAAATCGCGTTAATGGTTGTTCATAGGAGTGCCGCCATCTGAAGCGTTACCCACCTTTCTACATGCCCAAACTTGGCGAGAGTCGGTATCAGTTGTCGAGTTCGGGCAGATATGCTTCTACAATCTACAATTGGGCGTGACGGATCTTCGCCCGAGTTCTGCAATTTACATCTCGTCGCCGAATCTAACTAACGTACGATAAACCCTGTCCAGATCCTGATTATTAAAGAACGCGATTTCGATTCTTCCAGGGCCATCTGTCGTTCCTTGGATTATCCGAACCTGGGTACCAAGCGTTCTGCGAAGCTTGGTTTCAGCTGCACGAACATTAGGATCTACGGAGGTTGGCGCTTTCCGAGCCGGACTTTCCGATTCTGTTCCCAACGACTTTCTGACCAATGCTTCGGTCGCCCTTACCGACAAGCCCTTCTCAATTACATGTCTAGCCGCTCTCCGCTGCTGATCGTGATGGGGCAAGCCCAAAACAGTCCGCGCGTGTCCAGTCGACAGTCGCCCCTCCTCAACCAGGTGTTGAACATCTTCTGGGAGACGAAGGAGTCGGAGGTAGTTCGTAATGTATGAGCGATCTCTTCCAAACCTTGCGGCAAGGGCTTCTTGAGTCAGACCAACTCGCTCGATCAGTTTCTGGTAAGCTTGGGCCTCTTCGATCGGATTCAGATCTTCACGCTGCACGTTCTCAGTGAGCGCGATTTCGAGGAGATCAGCGTCAGCCACATCTCTGACAACTACGGGGATCTTAGAGATTCCGGCCTTTTGTGCGGCGCGCCATCTTCGTTCACCGGCAATCAGTTCAAACCGATTTCCCCGGCGACGAACGAGTACGGGCTGAACAACTCCGTGCTCCTTAATCGAAACTGTTAGACGCTCCAGCGCCTCTTCGTCGAAACGGGTTCGCGGCTGTTCCGACCCGGGATCGATTAGATCGACGTCCACCTCAAGCGGTTCTTGTCCACCGCTAACCGTTTGATCCGATCCCAGAAGCGCTCCCAGGCCCCGACCCAAGGCTTTTCGACTCATAAATTATCTCCCTGGAAATGATTTCCCGTGCAAGTTGAGAGTAAGCATCCGCGCCTCTCGAGTGCGGGTCATAAGTAATGATGGGCTTTCCATAACTGGGCGCCTCGGCAAGTCGTACGTTACGAGGAATGACCGACTGGAAGACCTGTTGACCGTAGAAATCCCTTAAATCTGCTGCTACCGCTGCGGATAAATTGGTTCGCTCGTCGTACATCGTGAGCAGTAAGCCCTCAATTATCAGACCAGGGTTGTGTAGACGCCGAATACGCGCCAGCGTATCAAACAACTCGGTTACGCCTTCAAGCGCGTAATACTCGCACTGGATGGGAACGAGAAGTGATTTTGCGGCAGTCAGTGCATTGAGAGTCAGAAGGCCAAGAGAGGGGGGACAATCAATAATGAAATAATCAAACTCGGACTCAAGTTTGGAAAGCGCCTTCTTGAGTCGTGTCTCCCGATACTCGACATCAACTAATTCAATTTCGGCGCCAGCAAGATCCCTATTCGCCGGAACCACAAAGAGGGACGGTATTTCGGTTTTCAGAATGATATCCGCGAGCGATTCCTCAAGCACAACCGCGTGGTACAGACTTCGACGAAAACTCCCGCGCTGAACGCCAATGCCCGACGTAGCATTTCCCTGCGGATCGGCATCAACCAGGAGGACCCGGAAACCAGAGCTCGCTATAACAGCTGCTAGATTGACGGCAGTGGTGGTCTTACCAACGCCGCCCTTTTGATTCGCTACAGCTATTGTCTTCGCCATGTTTAGGTGAGTAAGTATCGCCGGACCGAACCAGACCAAACTAACACATGGTAGTCGGTCGAGCCACCCATTGCCGCACCCTTGAAGTTTTATCCCAATAATGTTTCACGTGTCCCATTCACCCAACCGTTGGGACACGTGAAACCGTGTCAGGCGGGTTTCTGTTGGGCCGCTGACAGGTGCACTAACAACGAAGACAGTGCTGCTGGCGTCAGACCGGAAATTCTGCGTGCTTCACCAAAAGTTCTCGGCTTGGCTCTCTCGAGACGTTCAACGACCTCGTTAGACAAGCCGCTTAGCTCCCGGTAAGTCAGGAGGTCGGGAATCTTAAGCCCGTCATGTTGGTAGAGACGATCGATCGTAGCTTTTTGTGACTGGAGATAGCCGTCATAAAGAGAATCCGCGAGCACCGAATCCAGGTCAGAGTCGCTTATGCTCTTCAGGGAACTGGGCAAAAACATACGCACCAAGTCTGGTGACACACCGGGCCGCTTTGCTAGCTGGGTCAATGAAATCGCGTCACCCAGATCCGCATTTAACTGGGACCGTAGAGCCGCATACGTGGGATCCGAACGTCTGAAACGAGTTGATTCAAGCGCTGAACGGACCTCTGCTAGTCTGTTCAGTTTTGCTTCGAATCGCTGCCAATCAGAGTCGCCCACCAGTCCCAATTCACGACCATAGCCTTCAAGTCGAGCGTCCGCATTGTCGTAACGCAGAGCCAGACGATACTCAGCACGGGAGGTAAAGATTCGGTAGGGTTCATCTACTCCTTGAGTGACAAGGTCTTCAATCAAAACTCCGGTGTATGCTTCGTTCCGTCGCAAACGCAAAGGCGCTCTCTGCTGAACAAACAATGCTGAGTTGATCCCCGCCATTAGTCCTTGACATGCCGCTTCTTCGTAGCCCGTTGTTCCGTTGATCTGTCCCGCATGGAATAGTCCGGAGACCCGACGAGTCTGAAGATCCGGTCCAAGTTCTCGCGGGTCGATGAAATCGTACTCGATGGCGTAACCCGGTCTTATTATCTTGGCCTCGTCCAGGCCCGGAATCATTCGTATTAGATCCTGCTGCAACTCTGCAGGTAGTGACGTTGAGAAGCCATTGAGGTAAACCTCATTGGTGTCATGACCTTCAGGTTCCAAGAAAAGTTGGTGTCGTGACTTGTCGGAAAACTTAACAACCTTGTCCTCAATCGACGGACAGTAACGAGGTCCGACGCCTTGTATTTGTCCGGAGTAAAGAGGCGACTCCTCCAGGTTCTCTCGGATGGCTTCATGAACTTGATTTGTTGTGTAACCGATGTAGCAGTTAATTTGCTTCTGCTCGATTCGATCGGTGGCAAATGAAAAGGGAACGGGAACTTTGTCGCCTGGTTGCGGTTCAAAAGCCATCCAATCAATGGTCCTACCGTCGAGTCGTGGAGGAGTCCCTGTTTTGAGTCTCCCAACCGGGAAACCAATCCGCTTCAATGACTCGGCCAACTCAATCGAGGCGGCCTCTCCAGTGCGGCCACCAGAATAGGTGCGCCGCCCGGTATGGATAAGGCCATTCAAAAAAGTTCCTGTAGCAATGACGACCGCTTTCGCTCGGATTTGCCTGCCGTCCTCCAACTCCACTCCAACCACTTCACGTTGGTGCCGAATCAGATCGACAACTTTTCCCTGACGCAACGAAAGATTCGGGGTCCCTTCCAGTACCCTGCGCATTTCTGTTCTGTACAATGACCGATCTGCCTGTGCTCTGGGTGATTGAACAGCAGGCCCGCGAGATCGATTGAGCAGTCGAAACTGTATGCCGGTTCTGTCAATAACTCTTCCCATGATGCCGCCAAGCGCGTCAATCTCGCGAACCAAATGACCTTTCGCAATACCACCGACAGCTGGATTGCACGACATTTGACCAATAAGATCCAGGTTCAGCGTGATTAAGCCTGTGTCTGCGCCCAAGCGCGCCGCCGCGGATGCCGCTTCACATCCCGCGTGCCCTGCGCCGATAACAATGACATCAAACGATTCGTCAAATGACATGACTACTTCCCAATGCAGAATGTTGCAAACACTTCGGCCAAAATATCCTCCGTTGTCGTTTCGCCTGTGATCTGGTCCAAGTATCTCAACGCGTTTTGTAGGGGCACCAAAATTAGTTCTTCTGTAATTCGATCTTTCATCAACTTCAACGCAGAATCGATCTCTTGAGTCGCCCCACTCAAAAGGTTATGCTGCCGAGCATTCGTTATCAACAATCCTTCCAGATCATTATGGTCTTGGTTGATGCGCTGGAGTATAGCAGCACGGAGATCCTCAAGACCTTTTCCGGTCAGCGCGGACACCTTAATTGCGTCGGCGTTCTCCAGGTAATCGGAACCTTGTGGTAGATCACATTTATTCAAAACTAGAATCGAACGACTGACATCTTCCGTATGCGAGTGCGCCTCTCGCGGAAGCGACCCATCGACGACATTCAGCACCAAATCAGAGTCGCTGATTGCTCTCATCGTTCGGGCGATTCCGAGGGTTTCAATACTATCCTCTGTCTCACGCAAACCTGCCGTATCGATCAATAGAACCGGTACTCCACCCACATCAATCGAATGAGTTAGCGTGTCTCGTGTGGTTCCCGGGATGTCGGTAACGATGGCGCGGTCCTGCTCACTAAGGCTGTTAAAGAGACTGGACTTCCCTACGTTAGGACTACCGACGATCGCAACTTTGATTCCATCTTGTAGAAATCGACCAGCACCATAGGTCTCAGCTAATTCCGAAACTCCTTGTCGAACAGATCCCAGGGCGTTCTGCAACTCCTTCAACTCGGTTGCCGGTAGATCATCCTCGACGAACTCAAGCGCCGACTCGAGAACAACGATGACTCTGATGAGCCCTTTCTTAAACTTCGCCAGTGCTATCGAGAGTTCGCCTCCAACTTGCCGAGAAGCCTGCTTAGCGGCTGCAGTTGTTTGCGCGGCAATCAGATCACGAATCGCCTCAGCTTGGGAAAGATTTATCTTCCCGTTAGTCAAAGCGCGCAGCGTAAACTCTCCCGGACCTGCCATCCGAGCTCCCAGATGAAGTGCCTGATCCAGAAGCTGTCGCACAACTGCCGAGGATCCGTGACAGCTAATCTCAACAACATCCTCTCCCGTTACTGAATGAGGCCCCGGGAAATACGTCACCAAGACTTGGTCGAGAATCTCGTCGGTCTGAGGGTAATGGATTGTAGCTAGGATTGCGCGCCTTGCTTTTACATTGTCTAAGTGAGGCGAGAGGTTTTTGGCGATCGGCAATGACAGGTTGCCGCTTAACCTAACGACGGCAATGGCGCTGCGGCCGATCGGGGTAGAGAGTGCAACGATCGTGCTCATTGTTGGCAGAGTCCATGCAGAAAAAACTCGGAGGCTTATTTACTGCTTCTTTTGAGTGCGATTCGCAGCTTTCGTTCAGAACCTTCACCAATCGACTCCGTAAACAGATCCTCGCTCTCAGACAACGTGAGGTGGATGATTCGCCTTTCGTTGGCGGTCATTGGTTCAAATGTAAAAGCGACGCTTGTCTCACGCACGCGCTTGGCTGCGAGGCTCGCCATTGCCTGAAGTTCTGCCTCTCGAGTGGCTCGGAACCCCTGCACATCGCAGACAAAGCGCTCACTGCTTTCAAGGTTGCGACCGTACACCTGGTTCACGAGATGCTGTAGAGCCTCAAGTAATTCTCCGGTTTGTATCTGAAGCAACTCTGCGTCGTTGCCATCTATATCCAAAACTGGCCCAGTTAATCCTAGTCGAACTGAAACAGTCAGATCCAGACCGGTGCTTTCAAATATTGATCTGAGGAACTCAGCTGCCTGTTGAGCAACATCACTCATATTTTAAACCTCAAGCTCGCGCCGCCAATGGAGTCGACGGTTTCTTATTTCCGACGGCAGTCGTTTTCCCGCTGTCTGGAGGAGGCTCGTCTACATCAGTATTGGTCCAGCGATTTATTAAAAATTGCTGTGTAAACCCAACGATATTGCCAACAAGCCAGTACAACACCAAGCCAGACGGCGCACTCCACAAAACATAAAGCATGAAGAGCGGCATTCCTATGGCCATCATTTTTCTCTGAAGCGGATCAGCCGATGGTGCTGGGGTAACCAGTTGAAGAACCACCATTGTGCCCGTCATTAAGATCGGTAAGAGATGAATCAAGTAAGGTTCAGCCGAAGAGAGATCAGGTATCCAGAGAAATGTCGCCTGACGAAAGTCGAGAGAGATCGTGATCGCGCGATACAAAGCAAACAGAAAGGGCATTTGGATAAGTAGCGGCAAGCATCCACCAAGGGGATTGCCCTCTTTCATCAACCGCAGTTGCTCCATCTGAAGTTCTTTCAGACGCGGATCATTCTGCTTGACTCCCTTGATTTTCTCCTGCAGCTCCTTCATCCGCGGAGCAAGCTTCTGCGCCTTCTTCATCGATTTCGAAGAACGCCACTTGAGCGGAAAGAAGAGAGAATAGATCACTATCGTGAAGAGAATGATCGCCACCCCATAACTGCCGGTTAGTTTGTAGAGATAGGTAATCGCTTTTAAGATCGGAACAGCAAGTGGACGAGAAATCCAACCCAAAAAGCCGTAGTCAATCAGGCCTTCGAGATCGATTGGCCGCTGCGCGATCTTCGAAATCTCCTCGCTAGCTGACGTTAACAGGTAGTGGTCTTTGGGCCCCGCGTAAATGAGGGTAGGAGTTCCATCTGAAGGAATCGGAATCAGACCGTTAAGCAGAAAACGTTTCTCTGGCTTGCCAGTATTCGGTTGATACTCATACGCAATGGTTTGATATTCAAGTCCCTCCGATTGTTTCAACGGAACCGCCACCATCGCGAAATAGGTATCACCCACACCGGCCCAGTCAACTGGTCCATTTAGCACAAGGTGATCGGGCGAACTCTTATTCGTATTGATACCCGCTGCTGGATGTCGCTCAAGCTTACCGTTTACATGCGCGACGGCCTCAGGTGCAACGGAATAGAAAGTGTGGTGCGCGATTCCTTGATCGCCAATGCTTGGTCCAATTGTGACCTTTACCTGGGGGATAGCCTGATCGTTTCTTTTGACGGTCACGCTGAGATCTGTTGAGTAACGATCCGCGTCAAAAACCAAAGACTTCCTTACCTGTAAACCACTAGGATCCTCGAGAATAAACGTCAGTTCTTTTTTCTCACCCGGCAATAAGCTTACTTTTGAATCGCCTGTACTATGGTCAGCGCCTTCTACGCGGTAGGTGGCTGAGGCTAACACTGCATCCAGTGCGGCATCGCCGGTGCGAATCTGTAGAGGCACCTGCCGAGGTTGTCTGCTCAGACCTTCGGGCGAGATAAGTTCTAGTTCCTTGCGATCAGACTTTTTACCCGCCACCGAAAAGATCTCAGCACCACTAACCTTATTCTTGGAGATGACCCAACTAACTGGTTCAGCACCGTGTGAATCAAACCGCACTCTGTAAAGCGGCGTCTCTACGGTTATCGTTCGCTGAGGTGCACTGCTTTGAGCACTTACTAGCGCAGACGTTGATTGATTGACAGTAGGAGTAGCAATTGATCCCGCAGCGGCTGGGGCAGGTTGACTCGTTGCTGTTTGAGGGGGTGAAGACTGCTGACTCTGAGGCGGCTTAGCCGGATAAAAGTAACTCCAAAAAAACAGAATGGCGGATGAAATAACTAGCGCCCATATGAATCGTTTTTGTTGCATGACGTGTCGAGTTCTTCCGAAGGCAAGACTCTTACTTAACGGGGTCGTAGCCGCCAGGGTGAAAAGGATGACACCTAAGTAATCGGGCCAACGCCAATCGCGAACCTCGCAAGGCGCCGTATCGCGAGATAGCGTCAATAGCATATTCCGAGCACGTTGGAATAAATCTGCAAGAGGGAGGTAGAAGCGGTGAAATCGCCAGTTTATAGATCCTAAGAAATGAAATAAGGACTGTCTTCACACAACTTTCACTGACTTCGCTCTATTACGTCGGTCCGCGATTCCCTTTGACTTATGCGATAAATGATTCGTGCAAATTCTTCAGCCGGCGACTCCAACTTAACCTCTAAGAGTGCAGACTTCGCGTTCAAAACCCAATCATATTTGCTCGACAACGCGTTTAAAGGAAGCTCGTTGGATCGAAATGCCTCTCTTAATAAGCGCTTGGCGCGATTTCGCTGAACTGCTTTACCAATCGCTTTCTTCGAAGCAGTTACGCCGAGTCGATGATGCAAACCTTCGTTATTAATAACAAATACGGTTAAAAACGTGCCGTCGTATCGATTGCCTCGTCTATATACGTATTGGAACTCTCTTGGGTCTCGCAAATAATTCCGCATACGCTGAACTAACCAATTCCGGAGCGGAGCTGTTTAGTAATGCGAAGGAGTCAGTCGCTTGCGACCCTTGGCGCGACGCCTCTTTAGCACCAGACGGCCATTTTTAGTTGCCATTCGGGCCCTAAAACCATGGGTCTTTGCGCGCCGACGATTGTTCGGTTGAAATGTTCGTTTCGACATAGTCTCGAGTATCTCCTGTAGACGAAAACCCTAAGACTAATCGGCG
>Ga0163163_10005873_pt1 | contig 10677 bp, 8 predicted proteins | sample S65metaG_FD_119766 | JGI IMG/M metagenome (GOLD analysis project Ga0163163, IMG submission 119766) | Switchgrass rhizosphere microbial communities from Kellogg Biological Station, Michigan, USA - S6-5 metaG | ecosystem: Host-associated > Plants > Roots > Rhizosphere > Soil | place: USA: Michigan... | reverse complement strand
TTCGACTACATCAAGACCGTCATCACCGCCACGCCCGGCGGGCCCGAGACGCGCACGCTGAAGCTGATCGTGGAGGAAGGCAAGAAGCGCAACCTGCCGACCATCACGCATGCGGTGAGCGTCATCGACACGCTGGCGGCCGTCGAGGCCATGCCCGCCGTGCTGGTGCATACCCCGCACATCGGCCGCCTCGACGAGGACGCGGCGGCGGTGAAGCGCATTGCCGGCGCCGGTATCCCGATGACGTCGACGCTGCAGGTCTTCGTGCCCCACTTCGGCGCCGACAACACGCCGCTCTTCCGCGACGCGCAGCCCTTCCCCTGGGACACGATTTCGAGCGCGGGGCAGGGGCCGGTGAATGCCCGGCTGCTGTGGCAGGCCGGCATCTCCTACGGCTACGGCACCGATACCAGCTGGCCGCCGAAGCAGTCGCTCGCCGACGAGCTCCGGGCGCTGAGCCTGGTGTTCTCACCGCTCGACATCACCAAGATCATGGGTCAGGGCGCGGCACGCTCGACGCTGAAGCCGGATCTGATCGGCACGATCGAGGTGGGCAAGCAGGCCGACCTCGTGCTCATCGATGGCAACCCGCTCGCGGCTGTCACCGATCTCCTGAAGGTGGTGACGACGATCAAGGGCGGACGCATCGTGTCGGACCGGCGCGCGTCCGCCGGACGGCGCTAGCCCGGTCCACGACATCATGGCTTTGCTCGGCGCCATCGACCAGGGCACCAGCAGCACCCGCTTCATCGTCTTCGACGACTCGAGCCGCATCGTCGCGGTGTCGCAGATGGAGCACGCCCAGATCTACCCCCAGCCGGGATGGGTGGAGCACGACCCGCTCGAGATCTGGCGCAACACTGAAACCGTGGTCGCCACCGCGATGCGCTCGGCGCAGCTGCAGCCGAAAGACCTCGCGGCAATCGGGATCACCAACCAGCGCGAAACGACCGTCGTGTGGGACCGGCGTTCGGGCGCGCCGCTCTACAACGCGCTGGTCTGGCAGGACACGCGGGTGGCGGAGATGCTGCCGGACTACACCAGCAGCCCCGGCGTCGAGTTCTTCCGATCGCGCACCGGCCTGCCGCTCTCGAGCTATTTCAGCAGCCTCAAGATCCGCTGGATCCTGGACCACGTGCCGGACGCCAGGCGGCTGGCCGAGGCCGGCGACGCGCTCTTCGGCAACATCGACACGTTCCTGGTGTGGCGTCTCACCGGCGGACCTCACGGCGGTCTCCACCTGACCGACGTCACCAACGCCAGCCGCACGCAGTTGATGAACCTGCGGACGCTGGACTGGGATCCGGAACTGCTGGCGGCGTTCGACGTCCCGCGCGCGATGCTGCCGGCGATCCGTTCGAGCAGCGAGCACTATGGGACGGCGGTGCCCGAGGCGGTTCGCGGCGTGCCGATTGCCGGCATTCTGGGCGATCAGCAGGCGGCGCTCGTGGGGCAGACGTGCTTCCGGCCGGGCGAAGCCAAGAACACCTACGGCACCGGCTGCTTCATGCTGATGAACACCGGGGAGACGGCCGTCACCTCCCGGTTCGGCCTGCTGACGACGGTGGCGTATCAGATCGGCAACGCGCCGCCGTGCTACGCGCTCGAAGGCAGCGTGGCGGTGACCGGCGCGCTCGTGCAGTGGCTGCGCGACAACCTGCAGATGATCGCCGCCAGCGCGGACGTCGAGGCGCTGGCGCGCTCGGTAGCCGACAACGGCGGTGTCTATGTCGTCCCCGCGTTCTCGGGTCTCTATGCACCGCACTGGAACGATCGCGCGCGGGGCGTGATCGCCGGGCTCACCCGATTTGCCACGCGCGGCCATCTGGCACGGGCGGTTCTCGAGGCAACAGCGTTCCAGACCTGGGACGTGTTGCGGGCCATGGAGAACGACTCGGGCGTGAGCCTCGAAGCGCTGCGCGTCGACGGCGGCATGACCGACAACGGCCTGCTGATGCAGTTTCAGGCCGACGTCGTCAACCGCACCGTGGTGCGGCCGGCCGTGAAGGAGACCACGGCGCTTGGTGCCGCCTTTGCGGCGGGCGTGGCCACTGGCGTCTTCAGAGATGTCGACGACCTGCGCGCGCGCTGGGTGGAAAGCCACCGCTGGACGCCGGCCATGGCCGCCGCCGATCGGGATCGCATGGTGCACGAGTGGTCGAAGGCCGTCACACGCTCGCTCGATTGGGTCGACGTGTGAACGTAGGTAGAGGCGGGTCTTCAGACCCGCCTGGAGGATGCGATGTCTTCTCCGATTCTCGGTGAATTCGCCGGCACCTTCGTTCTGGTGCTGCTCGGCGACGGCGTCGTGGCCGGCGTGCTCTTGAAGTACTCGAAGAGCGAAAACGCGGGATGGATCGTGATCGCGACCGGCTGGGCGCTGGCGGTGATGGCCGGCGTCTTCACCGCGACAGCGGTCGGCAGCCCCGACGCCCACCTGAACCCGGCGGTGACGTTTGGCGCCGCGGTGGCGACCGGCGACTTCAGCAAGGTGATCTGGTACAGCGCGGCGCAGCTCGCCGGCGCCTTTGCTGGAGCCATTGTCGTGTGGCTGCACTATCTGCCGCACTGGGGCGTGACCACCGACCCCAATGCCAAGCTCGGTGTCTTCTGCACCGCCCCGGCCATCCGCAACGTGGGCGCGAACATGACGAGCGAGGCGATTGGCACCTTCGTGCTGGTGCTGGTGGCGACGGCGATCTTCTCGAGCCGCGTCACAGTCGCGGGCGTGGCACCCGGCCTCGGTCCGTTCCTGGTGGGCAGCCTGGTGTGGGGGATTGGTCTGTCGCTCGGCGGGCCGACCGGCTACGCGATCAACCCCGCGCGCGATCTCGGGCCACGCCTGGCGCACGCGGTGCTGCCAATTCCAGGCAAGCGCGACGCGGATTGGGGCTATGCCGCGATTCCGGTGATCGGCCCGCTCGGCGGCGCGGCGCTCGCCGGTCTCATCGCGAGAGCCGTCGGGTTCTAGGCTGGAGTCGCTTCGGTGCCGAACTGCACTTGCCGACGCCCGCATCGAAGGGTGCCGCGACCACGTCCTGCCGTGTCCGATCTGCGAGCAGCCGATGCTGAGCCACCTGTAGGGCGGTCCCGGCAATCTCGTCCTGGACATCTGCGAGGCGTGCCAGGTGAACTGGCTCGATCCCGGCGAGCTGCGCCGGATCGCGCCAGCGCCTTAGCGCGACGAGCTGTTTGTCTGCGGCGCGGCCTTGGCCCGTTCCTGGGCTTCCACGGCGCGCTGCGCCTTCAGGATGTTGGGCATCCCGTAGTTCCCCTCATGGCACGCGTACTCGTAGATCCGCTCGTTGATCCGCGTGATGGGATACTCGCCCGTCCACGGGCGATCCCACGTGTGCGGGTCTTCGACCGTGAACTGATAGCGGATGGTGTTGGCGTCGACGAGGGTGAAGCGCTCGGTGACCTTCATGTGCTCGGACGAGCCGCGGAACGCGGTGCGATCGGTGAAGTTCGTCGTCTCCACGACCATCGTGTCGCCGTCCCACCAGCCACGCGAGTCGCCGTGGAGGCTGCGGAGGGCGGCGCTGGCGTGCGCCCGTCCGTCGAGCGGTACTACGCGCGCCGCCGGCATCATCTCGGGAATGACCACGAACTCACCGGGCGACTGCCAGATCTGCAGGTTCGAGTTGTAGCCGGTCGGCATCAGCGGCGGTCCCTCGTGGGCCCAGTAGATGCAGCGCTCGGAGATGCCGCGGTTCTGCGCCGAGGCGAACACATCGACGCGGCGGCGCGCCGCGGCGCGCTCGTCGGCGCGCTTCTTCCCCTCGGCGTTCACCGGCGGGATCCGGCCGTCGGCGGGATCGACCACGATCGACGTGCGCAGCGTCGAGACACCCTTGAGCCCCTTCTCGACCATCCAGATCGAATTGTCGTAATGCGGATCGTCGTCGGGCTGCGACAGGAAGCGATCCTGGGCTTTCTTCGCGTACTCCTGCGCCTGCGCGAGGGTGAAGAACTCCTGATCCTTGAACTCGGCCGGCCGCTCGACCGGCGTGTAGGTGGCGTTGGTCCAGTAGCCCTGCATGTCCGGCTTGCCGTCGGCCGTGCGCGGCGGGTTGAACTTCGCAGTCGCGGGTTTGGCCGGCGCGGGTGCCTGGGCCTGGGCCTGGATGGCGAGCGCGGACGCGGCCACGAGAGCCGGAATCGCAAACAGCAGAAGGCGTCTGGTGCGCATAGGCGAGAGTGTATCGCGGTCAGGGGGAGCCCGCTAAAAACGCGGACCGCGTGCAGTTCTGGCGAACCGGCTTGATGCCGGTTCGCTGTTCAGATCAGAGCGGTAAGTGCCAGCCCGTGTCGGCTCGACGATGTTTTGCGTGATGCGGATGGTGCCGCATCCATTCGATCGTCTCGAAGACCGCGAGACCCAGGAGAAGAACTGCGACCACGCCAATCAGGACTTCGAGCGGGTAGAACAGCGCAGCCATCACGAGGGGAACGACGAAGAAGCCTTCCATCAGCATGATCGAGAAGGGGTCGATCATGTTGGTGAGGTCTTTCCACTGGCCACGAAGGAACTCGACCATGGCACCTCCCAATTCTTTGAAGCGGATCCCACTATACGCCTCCGGGCCAGCTCAGGCGGGTGTGAAGACCCGCCTCTACTTGAGGGCGAAGGCGGTCAAGGTCTGGCCGGCGGGCATGAGCACGAGCTGGCGGCCATCCACCATCACGGTGCTGGCCGCGCCCCAGAACATGCCGGGCAGCTGGTGCCGCCACAGCACTTTGCCGGTATCGGCGTGGACGGCCATCAGCGTGCCCTCGTCGTCGCCGGCGAAGACCAGCCCGCTGGCCGTGGACAACACGCCGCTGTAAGAGGGCTCGCCGTAGGGCACTTCCCACTTCTTCTGCATCGTCACCGGATCGAGCGCGCGCAGCACGCCGGTGCCGCCGCGGTTGCGGCTGCCGCCGCCCATCACCATCGAGCCGAGCTCGTACTTCTCGGGCGGGGGATACGACACGAACACCTGACAGGTCTCGCGCGCCGACACGAAGAAGAGGTGCCTGACGGGATCGAATGATGGTGAGGTGTAGCTGCTGCCGCCGGCGAGGTCGGGACAGGTGCGAGTGCCCGCGGTCGTCGGCCGCTGGTTGGGCAGCTCGATGGGCCGGCCTTTGGCATCGACGTCGGTGGCCCATGTCGTGGTGACGTACGGCTTGGCTTGAATGAGCGTGCCGTTGGTGCGATCGAGCACGTAGAAGAAGCCGTTGCGGTTCGCGGTGATGAGCGTCTTGCGCGGCCGCCCGCCGATCGTCAGGTCCGCGAGCACCTGGATCTGGTTCGAGTCCCAGTCGTGCTCGTCGTGCGGCGTGTACTGGAAGTGCCAGCGGAGCTTCCCGGTGTCGGGATCGAGCGCGACCACCGACGCGGTATAGAGGTTGTCGCCCTTGCGGTTGCCGCCGTAGAAATCCGGGTTCGGGTTGCCGACGCCCCAGTAGATGGTGTTCAGCTCGGGATCGTACGAACCGGTGATCCAGGTGGCGCCGCCCCCGCGTTCGAAGTGTCCGGCCGGCCACGTGTCGCCGCCCGCCTCGCCCGGCGCCGGAATGGTGTTGAAGCGCCACAGTCGCTTGCCGTCGGTGAGGCTGTAGGCGTCGAGGAAGCCGCGCGTCGCGAATTCGCCGCCCGCCATGCCGACGATCAGCTTGTCCTTCACCACGAGCGGCGCGGCGGTGGAGGAGTAGCCGAGCCGGAAGTCGATCATCGGCACGTCCCATACCGGCTTCCCCGTCTTCAGGTCGAGCGCGATCACGTGGGCATCGAGCGTGGCCATGAAGAGCCGTCCGCCGTGTACCGCAAAGCCGCGGTTGGCCATGCCGCAGCACACGCGCAGCGCCGGCGTCAGCTGGCGCTCGTAGTGCCAGATCGCCGTACCCGTTTTGGCGTCGATTGCCCACGCGTGGTTGTAGAGCCCGGTGACGTAGAGAATGCCGTCGATGGCGATCGGCGTCGCTTCGAACTTGGCCTGGCGTCCGTAGCCGAGCCCGGTGTCGAACGACCACGCGGGCACGAGCTTCGCGACGTTCTCGGGCGTGATCTGGGTGAGCGGGCTGTGCCGCGTGCTGGCGTAGTTGCCCGAGTGGGTAAGCCAGCGCGATGGATTCGCGAGCCCGTTCAGCAGATCTTTGCTGTCGATCTGCGGCTGCTGGGCGAACCCGACGGCGGTGCCCGCAAGCGCGAGCGCGGCGACCATGGTACCGAAGCCCCTCATGCCTCATGACTATACTCTTGGCCGCGAGCAGCCCCGACGGCGCTGCGACGGAGGACCGATGGTTCTGACGAAATCAGAGCTGATTACGCTCCTGCAGAAAGAGGTTCGACTCCTCCTGCACCTCACGACGAAGATCGACGCCGCGGCGCTCGACTACCGGCCCGCGCCGAAGCAACGCAGCACGCTCGAGCTCCTGCGCTACCTGACCACCATGGGGCCGGCGTTGATCCGGTATGCCAAAGGGGAACCGACGGACGCGGCCACGATAGCCGAGGAGACGCAGGCGGCCAACCTGCGGAACTTCGACGAGACCGTGGCCGCGCTTGCCGCGCAGTCGGATCTTTACGCCGACTTGCTCGGGGCCATGTCCGACGACGACCTGCGTGGCGAGATCATGTGGGTGGACGGCAGCCCCATCTCGCGTGGCCTGTTTCTGGTGAACTACTTGTTCGGTCAGTGCACCGCCTACCGCCTGCAGCTGTTCCTCTATCTGAAGGCCAGCGGGCGCGAAGAGCTGAACACGATGAACCTGTGGCTCGGCGCCGACGTGCCGGCGCCTGCGTAGAGCCGCCGGCCTGCCCATGCAGAACCGGCTCGTAGCAATCGTCGCGTTCGCTTCGTGTTGTTGGCCCGTGGCAGGCGTAGCGCAGCACATACAGCGGACTGGCGGCGATCCGACGTTGGTGCTGCCACCCGCGATGAAGGCCGCCCTGGTCTCGTTCGACCCGACGTTCCGTCCATGGACGCTGAGGGATTACCTTCCCGAGGTCTGGCGGCGTCCGTGCCGGCCCACGCCCGGGTGTGAGTTGTATCTGTATCGGTTGACGCCGCGGCAGGCGCCGTTTGCGGTGATCGGCGATTTCAACGGCGACCATGTGCTCGACGTGGTCGTGGACGGCGAGAGTGGTGGTGCGGCCAGACGGATCGTGGTGCTGTCGCACGGCCGACGGTTCGTCGCGTCCGAGCCGCAGCGGGCCGGAACCACGCCCGAGCCGCTGCCCCCAGGAGTCGTGGGGCCCGAAGCGCCCGAAGCGCCTCTGGCAGCTGTCGCCGCGCCGCCGCAGCGCCCGTTCGAATCATGGATACAGTTGGTACGCCGTGGAAAGCACGAATCCGGTTACGAAGAGCGGCCGCTGATTCTCAAGACCGACGCCATCCTCACAATCATCTGGGACAAGTCGGCGTACATCGACTACCTCCAAGGCGGCGTCTGGCACCAGTACTTCATATCCGATTGAGGGCGCCGATCGCTTGGGTTACGGAAGCTCGAACACCCACACCGACGAACCGCGATCCGGCGGCGCGGCGAGCTCGGGCACGAGCGGCGCATAGCTCGCGTAGTGGAAGCCGCCGCGGCCGGCGACGATCGCGATGTATTGCTTCCCGTTCACCGCATACGAGATCGGCACCGCGCTCGAGGTGTCGTTGAGCCGGGTTTCCCACAGCACTTTGCCGTTGGCGGCATCGTAGGCGCGCAGGTAGCGGTCGAGCGCGCCGGCGAACACCACGCCGCCCGCGGTGGTCAGCGTGCCGGTGGTTATCGGCGCCCGGTGGCGCGTGGTCCACACCGTCTTGCGCGTCTCGAGATTGATCGCCTGCAGGCGGCCGTAATTGCCGTCGCTGTCGGGGCGGGGCCGCACGCCGAGATTCACGCCGGTCGACAGACCACCGCGGCCGCCGCCCGGCACCGGGAAGAGATCCATGCACGCCTCGACGAGCGGGACGAACAGCGTCTTGCTCGCCGGTGAGTACGACGCCGGCAGCCAGTTCTTCGCGCCGGCGGCGTGCGGGCACACCATCTTCACCTCGCCGTCGCCGGGGACGAGGCTCGGCTTGGTGGTCTTGGCGCCTGTCCTTGGATCAATCGAGGTCACCAGGTTGTTGAGACCGAGGTCGATCGAGAAGAGGTACTGGCCCGACTTCGCGTCGAGCGCGTCGTAGATGCCGATCTTGCCGGCGGTGAACATCACGGTGCGGTTCTCGCCGTTGACCGGCAGGCGCGCGAGCTGCCGTTCGAACGCCCAGTCGAGATCCCACTGATCGTTGGGATGGTGCTGGAAGTACCACTTCACGGTACCGGTGTCGGGATCGATCGCCAGCGTCGAATCGGTATAGAGCGCGTCGTTCGTGACACCCGGCTTGCCGATCGGCTTCACGAGCGGCCCGGTGTCGTAGGTGTTGCCGGTGCCGAAATAGGCGAGGCCGCTGCCCGGGTCGTAGCTGCCCGGCGTCCACACCGACGCGCCGCTGCGGTTCTCAACCGGCACGCCATTCCAGCTGTCGCCGCCCGGTGTCCCCGGCTGCGCGATGGTGTGGACCCGCCACGCGACGCGGCCGGTCTCTTCGTCGAGCCCGATGATTTCGGGGCCGCCCGGCTTGGCGCCGACGCCGGTGCCGACGGTGCCCATCATCACCTTGCCCTTGGCCACGAGCGGTCCGCCGCCGATCTGCTCGCGCACTTTCGGGTCGCCCACTTCCTGGTCCCACACCACTGTGCCGGTCTTCACGTCGAGCGCGATCACGTGCACGTCCGACGTGCCAATGTAGATTCGGTTGCCGTGCAGTGCGAGACCGCGCTTGAAGCTGCCGGCGACGCCCTCCGGCAGCCGCCGCTCGTACTGCCACAACAGATCGCCGGTGCGCGCGTCGAGCGCCTGCACCTTGTCGTTGGCGCCCTGCACGAACATCACGCCGTCGTGGACGAGCGGCGTGGACTCCGATGACCCCGGCGGCAGCGGCCAGCTCCAGGCGACGCGCAGCCCCGAGACGTTGCGCGCCGTGATCTGCGCCAGCGGGCTGAAGCCCTGCGCATCGTAGGCGCGCCGCCACGTGAGCCAGTCCTGCGCGGCGGGTTCCACGAGCTGCGCATCGGACACCGGCGTGAACGCGTCGAGCGGGTTGGCGCGCTTCACCGCGGGCAGCGCTGGCGCATAGGGTGAGAACGACGTCACGCTGAACCCGCCGACTGGAATGATCATGCGCGCGAGCGCCGCTTGCTCGGTGGGCAGCTCGTTCGCCCCGGCGACGATTGCGTTGGCCCGCAGCAGATAGGCGACGACGCGTGCCGTGCCCGCCGCGCCGAGCGCGTTCGGGCTCGCCGGCGGCATCGTGGTCACCTTGGCAAAAAGAGTCTCGACGCTCTTGCCACCGTACTTCTGCACGAACGCCACCCCCTTGAGCGGCGGGGCGAGCGCGCCATCGTCGAGGTTGCCGCCGTGGCAGCTGGCGCAACTGGCGTCGTAGGCCGCCTTCCCCGCGGCGGCCTGTGCCGTCGTGTAGGTGGGTGCCGATTGCGTCGGCGGCTGCTGTGCGGCGAGGAGGAGCAGTTGCGGGAAAACGCAGGCAACCAGACCGGCTGAAAGAGTGACGCGTCGGCTCATCGCCTTGAGTGTAGAAGATGTCGAGCCGAACATCAGATCAAGGTGGTGTGATGGTTGTCCTGGTGCTCGCGCTGGTGCTGGTGGGGTTTCGCGCTGACGCGTGGGCCGACCACCTCGTCCTCAAGAACGGTGACACGCTGACCGGGGCGGTGACGTCGATGACTGCCACCGACCTGACCATCGAAACGGAGCTGGCCGGCCGGCTCACGGTCAAACGCGCATCCATCGCGGCGCTGACCTCGTCGCAGTTCTCCCTCGACGCTGCGCCTCCAGCTCCGGCGCCGTCGTGGCAGAGTGCGATCAATGCGGGCTGGGACATGAGCCGCGGCAATGCCGAAACCGCCACCATCTCGACCTTCGGTACGGCGACGCGCCTTGGTCCGTCCGATCGCTTCGGACTGTTCGGCAGCTACCTGTTTTCGAACGTCGGCAGCGGCGGCGACGCCGTGACCACGGCGAAATCGGTGCGTGGGGGCACGCGGTACGACCACGACCTGACGCGCGCCATGTTTGCCTTCGGCTTTGCCGACGCCGAGCACGATCCGCCGCAGCTCCTCGAGATCCGCACCGTCGTGGGCGGCGGTGCCGGCGTCCATCTGAGGAAGACGCCTACGACCCAGTTCAACCTCTTCGCCGGCGTGTCGTATGCCCGCGACAGCTATACCGAGGTGACGACGAGCCCGACCACGTCGCCGTCCACGCCCCCGACGACCGGCGCTCCCGCGACGCCCCCCGGCCAGGGGGGCACGCCGCCGGGACTGGCGCGCCGGGGCGGCACGCCGCCCGCTGAGGTGCGCACCGAGCTGTCGCGACACCTCGGCGAGTATCTGGTTGGCCAAGACTGGAACCAGCAGCTGTCCGACGGCGTGAACGCGTCGCAGTCGTTCCGTTTCTTCCCGGCGTTCAGTAATGCGGAGGACTACCGGGTCTCGTTCGACCTGTCGCTCTCGGCGCAGCTGAACGGCCGTTATAGCCGGACCGCGTTCGACGCCGATGCGATCTTCGACAATACCTTTCTCGCCGAGGAACTCAATCGCGCCTTCGTGTCGGCGCGGGCGGCCATCAACTAT
>Ga0163163_10005872_pt1 | contig 10683 bp, 9 predicted proteins | sample S65metaG_FD_119766 | JGI IMG/M metagenome (GOLD analysis project Ga0163163, IMG submission 119766) | Switchgrass rhizosphere microbial communities from Kellogg Biological Station, Michigan, USA - S6-5 metaG | ecosystem: Host-associated > Plants > Roots > Rhizosphere > Soil | place: USA: Michigan... | reverse complement strand
CAACATCCTGATCGACTCCGGCACCGGGATCGATGGCCGCCACGCCTGTTACCTGGCATACGTCCCTCGTTTTAACGATCTCTATCTGGTAAATGATGCGGGGACTGCGTTGCTACCCGTTGGCCACCTGAACTCGGCATCCGGCTCTCCTTCCCTTGGCAATAGCCAGTGTGTCGTGACTTGGACCGCAAACCCCGTCTCGGCAAGCGGCAACCGCCTGGACCTGACACTCACGATTCATTTCTCGAACTTTCAACCGCAGGTTTTCTATTTGGCGGCCAGAGATCTGAACGAGTCAAATAATACGGGATGGCTGCCGATGGGCATCGCCACGTTTACGTTTCTTTGATGGGGAGGTATAGCTCCGAGCGTGGCCGATCCGATGCGAGAGTTGTCGCTACACGCAAGGTCGTCCGTTGGTTCATGCCTACGCAGCTGTAGTTTCGTGCAGGCCGTTCTTCGCAGAAAGGCGGTGACAGCCGAGGCAGGCGTTTCCGATAAGCGGTCGCAAAGTAGTAAATAAACCGGCCAAAGTCTGCCTACATGAAAAGTGAGCGTAAGCGGCTTTGGAATCAGGCAGTTTGGCCGGTTTATTTTCACATATCCGGTCCAATCTCTGCACGCGGCTCTAAGTAACCGATTCGTCTTCGAGTTAGGCGGAAGCGGGCACGACGATTGGCCGGATATGTGGCGTTATCGGACAAGTGCCTGGCTAACCCGGGATAAGTGCGATCCAGTTTCCACCAACGCCGTGTTTCGACCCGATCTGAAAAACAGGTGCACTCGGGTCCGGTCGATAGAAGCTGAGCGACTATCCGCCGAGCTGTGTGGCGGGATCACTTGCGCTGCATCGACCTCACGGCCATATGGGTTCGAAGAACCGGAACAACGGAGAACCACGTCTCAGCCTGGCCTGCCCTGAGACTCCGGTTATTGGGGCGGTCTGTCACAGCGGCGGTAGATTGTGCGCCCGGCTTCACTGCGGCTGCTTCTGCAGGACGAACCCCTTCGAGCGATTGAAGCTCGCCGGAATCACCGAACCGTGATTCTCGTCGGGGAGAATCGTTCGAATGACGCTCAACGCCGATCCGATGGCGCGTAGGCGGTCGGCCAGTTTGGTCGCGTCATCAACCAGGCGCCCTGGTTGGCCGGGAGGCTGTTCGTTGCCGGCCGACAGCACAAGAATGCGAAGGTGGAACTCCTCGGCGCGGGCGCGTCTAGCAAAGGCGTCCTCATCCTTAAGAATCTCGCGATCGTTCCACCAGATCGACGGGCTGGAAATGCAATAAATGGAGAACGCCTTCGGATTCCGATACAGGATTCGCATTACTTCGAGCCCGGCGAGCGAATGCCCCCAGATGGCTTGACGCGCGGGGTCAGTCTTGAAGCGACTCCTCACGAAAGGCTTGATCTCCTCCTCGATCACCCGAGCAAACGTGTCTCCGCCTCCACTCTTTGCGCCCGGGGGCGGCGGGCCTGGAATAGGTTTGTCAGGATTGAACTCCGAAAAAGTCAGGTCGAGGAATCTGCGCCTCCGGGGTTCGCCGAAATCTTCGGTAGGGTATCCGATGAAAACCTGCACCACGGGTTCCACTCGGGCCTCATCCTGTCTCCAGAAGGCCATACCTGCTATCGAATTTCCGTCGAGACCGTAAATAATCGGATAGGCGCGGGTGGGGTCAACCTTGGCTGGCGAACTGATCCAGACTCGATAGCCAAGGCCATTGATTTTCGACGTGAAATCGTACTGCTTTGTGAAAGGGATGGTGGCTGGAGAGCCGTTTGGTGAAATCGGCCGCCTTGCCTACCGAAAAAAGAATGCAAGAAGCGAGGCAAAAAAAGCTACATTTGGCGCGCATTGTTTGCAACGGCTTGACAATGGCACATATGAGGATTGTTGTCAAGGGTCACTCGCGAGGGCAACCGTCGTTAGCTTTTGCAAGCGCCCGGCACAGGCTGATAAGTGGGGTTTGGGGAAAGAACCCCGTCGGAGACGGACCCCGCCGGAATGAAGTCCACAAACGCCGTTTAATGGCCAGCAAGTGACAGCCGCAATCGATTTGGGTAAATTTTCCGGGCTACTTACGGTGAGAGTAAGAAGATCCTTACATACGTTTTGGCTATGGCAGGCGTATACTTCGTGGGATTGGGTGTATACTAGCCGAGTTTCCAAAATGGAAATGCTGGTCTAGGAAATAGAGAGGTCCATGTATGACAAATCGCGTTGCTCAAATCACCATCTGTCTGCTCGTTGCAGTCGCTGTTCTAGCACTAGTTCCGACTGTATCATTCGCGGCGAACTCAAGTCCCGTGTTGCCGCCTAGCTCAAGGCCACACGGCAGAACGTATACTGAATGGAGCGTGCTCTGGTGGCAGTGGTTTCTGCACTTGACTCCCGCACAATTCAACGCTTGCACGATCGGCCAAGGGAATCCCAACGTTGCGTTCCTGTACGGCGGAATGGTGAACGGATCTCAGTTAGTATGCGGAGGGACGGTGTCGTCGAACACATTTTTGTTTTTCCCGGTCGGCAATGTGGAGTGCTCGAACCTGGAAGCCCCCCCGTTCTTTGGGGCCACACCTGCCGCCCGCGACAGCTGCGCCTTCAACTTCTTCACTCAGCTCTCGACTGGGAAGGTAACGCTTGATGGCGCATTGCTGCCTAATTATTCCACCAAGTCCCCGGATTTCGCGTTTACCGTCGGGTCGGATAATGTATTCGGAATAAGTTGCCCTTCCGGATCTTGCGCGGGACAGTCAACAGGCTACGGATATTACGTAATGCTTGCTCCACTACAATCCGGAACTCACACCATCCACATCACGGCCAGCGACTACGGCATTGACACGATATGGATGCTCACTGTCCACTGACGATGGCCATTGCGACCTTTGCAAGCCGGTCCGCCGCCGCAGTGCGGACACCCGAACAGCTCGGCTTGCTTCGAATGGTCTGACCGCCGGTTCACCGAATTATTAGATACCAGGATTCGGGCGCGAACCGTCGGTCGCACGCTGGAGGAGTTGGTGGTGCACATCTTCGCGGCACGTGAGCAAGGTCGCCAGCACGAACTCTCATCGCCGGCATGCATGAGGAGCTTGGGTTGCCCGCCGAGGATGCTGAATTGGCAATCGATCGCGTGTGCGAGGAATAGTGCATGCGATGACCGATATCGCGCCAACTGCCAGATCGTATGAAGGGGCAAATTTGGTGGATGAGTTTCCAGCATGCAATCGCGAAGCGTTAGCCGTACAACTGAACCTGCCTTCGAGACCGAGCTTCGGGACACAGTTTCCGATAAGCTCCCGGTAAGTAGGGTTATCGGAAAAGTGCCGGTCGGAACCGGCTGGTCACGGACTCTGCACAACTGGCGTTACTTTAACCCGGTTTCCCGGTCCATTGAATCCCCAACACCCTATACCTGTAGTAACAGTAGCTGGTCCTGTGGATTTTGCGGAAAACGCAGCTCAAGCCTGTTTTGCACGTTGAATGGCCGGCAGAAAGTACGTTGAATCGCACGCCGCTAAAGACCGGTATTAGGGTCACTCCTCCAATGGTCAAAAATTGCACGATAAGGACTGACGGCCAGCCCAGAAAAGCGCCCTGTCCGAAAACCCCATTGCGGGGGACCGTACGAAATGGCGGTTTTATTGGCGTCTGCGAAAACTTTAGTTTCTGAACATGCCTTTCACTTTCCGAAAAGCTGGAACGGCCGCCCAAATCGGGTGCAGATCTGGCGTGCACGCGCACCCTCGGCCTTCACGCTCTCCCGGTACCAGTTTGCTCTACACAGGAGCCTGGGCACAAGCATATTTCGGGACCACCCTTTCGCCCGGCCACCCGCGCGAAATCAATGGCATGCGGGCCGTACTCCTCGATGGGAGAAAGGGATTCCTTTTGACCAACCCTCCACGCTTTTACTAAGACTGTTGCTCGGGGGTTGGTCCAGTGGGCCGTCAACTTCCCGATGGCCCGTAATCCATTCCCTTTCTGTTCTTTGATCGGCTAGACTGATCTGAACCGCTCAAATGGTCTTTGCCGCTGGTGCTAAACTCGGTCCCTACGAAGTCTTGTCCCCGATCGGAAGGGGTGGCATGGGCGAAGTGTACAAAGCCCGCGACACCCGGCTCGACCGCACCGTCGCCATCAAGGTTTTGCCCGAACACATCGCCCAACGCGCGGATCTTCGCGCCCGATTCGAGCGCGAAGCCCGCGCGGTTGCATCGTTGAATCATCCCCACATCTGCGTGCTCCACGACATCGGCAACCAGGACGGCTCCGGTTACATAGTGATGGAGTATATGGAGGGCGAGACACTGGCCGCCCGCATCGCGAAGGGGGCGCTCCCGCTCGATCAGGCACTCGAGTTGGCAATCCAGATCGCCGACGCGCTCGACCACGCGCATCGCGCCGGAGTAACTCATCGCGACGTGAAACCGGAAAACATCATGGTGACGCGCGACGGCGTGAAGGTGCTTGATTTTGGACTGGCGAAGTCCATGCCAGGATCCAGGCCTGCCGAAGCGACGCTGACGGCTGCACTCACCACGGAAGGCACAGTGCTGGGGACGCCGCAGTATATGGCGCCAGAGCAGTTCGAAGGCAAGGAGGCTGACGCGCGCTGCGATATCTGGGCCTTCGGCGCGGTGCTCTACGAGATGGTAACGGGGCGGAGGGCGTTCCAGGGCAAGAGTTATGCGAGTCTGGTTGGCGCGATTCTCACTGCAGACCCGGCGCCAATGCCGGTGAGACCATTCAGCCCGGCGTGGTTGGAGCCCCTGGTGCGCCGCTGTTTAGCAAAGGACCCGGAGCAACGCTACTACTCGATGCATGACATCGTGCTCGATCTGCGCGCGCCGCTCGAAGAGAGGGCGGCCGCGGCATCGGCAAGAATGGACCGGTGGCCGTTGGTGTTGGCGGCTGTGATGACAGCGGTGGCGCTTGCGGTTTCTGTCGTTCATTGGCGCGAAAACAAAGAGCAGCCGCGCCTGGTCAAGATGACCGTGCTGCCTCCGGAGACAGGGGAGTTCCACGACCAGTACAGTCTTCCGGCTGTTTCACCCGACGGACTCCGGCTCGCGTTCGTGGCAACCATGGACGGGAAAGAGCAGCTTTGGGTGCGGGACCTGGACTCACTGGCGGCCCGAGCGCTCCCCGGCACCGGGGGCGTTCAGTATCCATTCTGGTCGCCCGATAGCCGCGCCATCGCATTTTTTGCCGACGGAAACTTGAAGAGGATCGACTTGGCCGGCGGGTCTGTAATGACGGTCTGTGAGGCGGGCGTGGCCCGTGGCGGAACATGGGGCAAAAAAGACGTTCTCGTTTGGGGAGGCTTTGGGACGGGCACATTCCGCGTTCCGGCCGCAGGCGGCAGCGCGACCGTGGTGACTGTACCCGCTAAGGCATCAGCGGGGGACCATCGCTTTCCCTGGTTCCTTCCGGACGGCCATCACTTTCTGTATATGGACACGACGTCCAATCGTGAAGAAAGTGGTATTTACGTGGCCGATCTCGAATCCAAGGACCGGAAGCGTGTCCTTGCCGAGGACTCCAACGCGGTCTACAGTCCACCGGGCTACCTGCTGTTTGTGCGCCATGGAACATTGATGGCCCAGCCCTTCGACACAGGCAAGCTGCAAGTCACGGGCGGCGCAATTCCGGTTGCCGATCAAGTCGATTCTCAGTCCACAAGGTCACAGAACCAATTTTCAATTTCGCAGAATGGCATCTTAGCATTTACATCGGGCAGGAACGGAAGCGGGTCTGTCCTTACCTGGTTCGATCGGTCCGGCAAGGTGACTGGCACGCTCGGCGCTCCGAACGCCTTGAGTTGGGGCGCAATTTCTCCGGATGGCAAGGCCGTGGTGGTGCAACGCGTAGACCAGGGTCTCAGAGACCTTTGGCTTCACGATCTGGCTCGTGGCTCCGCTTCCCGATTCACCTTCGGCCCGGGGAGCAACAGTTATCCGGCATGGTCGCCGGACGGCCGGCATGTCTCGTTTTTTTCTCAGCGTGACGGCGTCGGCCGCCCGTTTCAAAGAGCAACCAACGGGACGGGGCAGGATGAGGGCATCAGCAAACTTTTGGGCGAGCCGCCTAGCCCCACGGTGGTAGAAGACTGGTCCCCCGACGGCCGATACCTTGTCGTGAGATCGGTGAACCCGAAGACGCTGCATGATATCTGGGTATTGCCGTTCAATCCTGATAAACCAGGTGACGGGAAGGCGTTTCCTTATTTGATAACGGAGTTTGCCGAGGGGTACGGAAGAATTTCGCCGGACGGGCGTTGGCTGGCGTACACGTCGGACGAAACCAAGCGCAATGAGATTTACGTGCAATCGTTTCCCACGCCCGGCGGCAAGCTGCCCGTTTCGACAAATGGTGGTGAGCGCTCGATCTGGAGTCGGGATGGCAAGGAACTTTACTTCGTAAGTCTGGACGGAAAAATGATGGCAGCGAAGGTCAAGGCCGGCTCGCAATTCGAGGCCGGTGTGCCGAAGCCACTTTTCAACGTGCGCCTTCCCAGAGGCATCGACTCCTGGTTTGACGTCACCAAGGATGGCCGCTTCCTGATTCCGGTCCAGGTGGAGCAAGCAGCGAAAGCACCCATAACCGTGGTGATTAATTGGCAGGCGGGGCTTAAAAAATAGCCCAGCTACGTTGCATCTGTGTGGATCGAGGTTTCATCAAGGGGAACAAACACTCGCAACCTTCTTTGTGAGATTGTCTCCAACCGCGGAAAGACCCAGAAAGGGAGAATGCTGAACAGGGCGAAAACAACAAGGATATTATTGGACGAGCATAATCGTTCTATTTCTGGTTTGAATATATTCAAACCTTATTATCTTATTTAAACGTTTCGAAGGCACCTGAGGGATGGTGCGCTACAATCGGGGCTTTCGATGGCCTCTACAATCCCGGCTTCCACAATGACCAGCCTCCTGGCCGGTTTGGTATGCCTGTTGGCCGCCATCGGAATTGGCTCCGCTCTTCTCCGCCGTCTTTCTATCGGGGCTCCCGCAACTTGGGGTTTTCCCTTGTCGCTACTCTCGGGGGTTGCGGCGATCAACACCTGCGTCATGCTCGCGTTGTTTTTCGGCGGTGGCGTCCGCACGCTGCGGATCCTGTCCGCTTTTCTCCTGTTGGCCGCCGGGTACGAGGTGTTGCGTTACCGGAATCTGTTCGGCATGGAGGCGTTGCCCAGACTGGTGGGCCGCGAGCGTTGGATGGCGGCGGTGGTTTTGGCGGCGCTGGCGCTGAATCTCTGCCTGGCCCTGGCACCCTCCACCAAGATCGACGAACTTTACTATCACATGCTGGTACCGAAACGAGTGATCAGCGACGACGGCCTGCGCGCCTATCGCGAGCCTTTTGCGGCGGCAATCTATCCGCAGATGGCTTTTCAATACGGGCTGAGCGCGGCGCATGCCTGGGGGATTCCGGAAGCCGGCAATGTAGTGAGCTGGGGGCTCAGCGCGGCGTTGATCGTCCTCGTCATCGGGACGGTCACGGAGTTGACCGGAGAACTTCAGGCGGGTTGGCTGTTCGGCGGAGTGGCGGTGGTTGGGCTCTATACCGCGGTCTGGCACGTTACCAGCGGCGCCCACGCACTGGGAGACCTGGCCACGGCGATGGCGGGCTGCCTATGCCTGCTGCCGCCGAAATCGCTGGCGTGGGTGCGCGAAGACAGGCGGCTAGGTCTGGTCAGCCTGGCTGCGTGCACGGCGGCATCCACGAAAATTTCCCTGCTTCCGGTTTGCGCAGCGATCACCCTCCTGACGATTCTGCAGGCAAGACGAAGCATCGGGTGGCGGAAAGCGGCAGGCATACCGCTGGGGGTATGGGCGGTACTCTATATGCCTCCGTTACTCTGGTCCGGCATTCAGACGGGCTCACCATTCGGGGTGGCCACGGCCTCTCTGTTTCACTCCGCCTTTTTCGGCGCGGACACACTCGGCAAATTGGCGGAATCCAGAGAGGCGGGCCGAACGGGCCTCCTGCAGGCACTCCGACTGCTGGCAATTTCGGTATCCGTGGGACAGATTCTCGCACTGGGCGCGGCGGCCGCCGGGGCGCGCCAGTGGGCAAGCCTACGCATCCTCCTCGGGCTGGTAGCCGGACAGGTTTTGCTCATCGTATTTTTCCTGCCCCAGGAATTCCGGTTTCTGGGGGGTCTCCAATTCGTGGTTCTGATCCTGGGTGCGGGGGAGCTGTCCTCGTGGGCAATGGGCAAGCGCTGGCTGCTGCGATCGCGGCTGCTGGCAATCCCACTATGCCTGCCGTGGCTGGCGGCCCAGGCGTATTACGCACGGCCCTTCATAGCGGTGGATCTGGGTGTCGAGAGCCGGGATTCCTTTATCGATCGGAATGTGGCTTTTGCATCAGACTTCCGGGCGTTGGACCGGCTTTTGCCCAACGATGCGGTGTTGTACGCGACGCGCTGGCATCTGCCGGCCTATTACGCTCCACGGCCGGTCATTTTCACAATGGAAGATTTGCCGCCGGGACATCATCCCGTATACCGCTTCCGGGTGGGAAAACCTATCACCGAAGCGCCCCTTCTCTGTCCGGACCTGGTGTATGAAAACCAGCAGGCGTTTGCGGCGGTATACCGGACACCGGGGCGCCCGGCCATACGGGAAACTCTCCGGGTGGAGCGGTGTACGGTGGAATGTTGTTACGTTCCCAAGCCAGGACCTGGAAAAAATTAGGCCGCAAGGGCGTCATCCAACCCTGGGAAGAACCAGGCGCGGAGAGGGTGGCCCTGGCGGATTCCCATGAAGAGGCTTTCACGAGGAAAACGAAACGGACTGATTAAGGTTGGGCCGGAAGCTCGCGAACTGGGGCCGTTCGCTCCGATTGCGGAAACGGCGCGCGATTTCATTCGCCATTCCAAAAGCCAAGAACACAATACGAGGATATGGCTGCGATTGGAAGCGCCTGGTGTGAGGCTCACCGCCTGGAGTTTCTCCCCGCAACGCCGGCAACGGTAACTCTGTATCTGTCGGACATGGCGGCAAAGCGCAAAGCCTCAACGCTCACCCGCCACCTGTCCGCCATCGCCCAAGCCCACCAAATAGCCGGGCTGGAATTCGCCCACGATGTCCGCCCCGGTACGTTCCTGTAGTTGATAAACCTATTTATCGAGCGCTACGGCTTGTTGGGCATGGTGACCGGCGAAACGCGCTGACCAGCATCGAAAAGCACTTGGTGAGCTGCGCAGAATCCGTCCGCCGGGCGGAGAAAACGCCCGATTGTTTCTGAGTCGCGATAACGGAAGATTGACGACGGTCAGAACCCGGGGCCAGTCCCTTGTGTTACCCCTCATTGACACTGCCGGGTCGCAGCATGATAATGTTCCGCAGATTTCGTGCGATCGTCGCATGAATCGAAAGGACGTGTCTGTGCATCTATTGCGACTACCTTTGACTTTAACCGTTCTCGTTGCATTGGCGACGAGTGTCGTCCCTGGACCGCTTTCCGCTCAGAATCCGAACGGAACCCCTCCGGCGCAAATAACCTTCTCAAATATAGTTGACGTTGGATCTCCGTTAGGGTCGTGTGCTTTCCCTATTAGTATTTCAGGGCAGGGCGGGGCGAAGACGATACTGCTCCGTTCGGGCAATGTTATTGCTACTTCGCCAAACCTTAACGCGACGGTAACAAATCTTGCCAATCCCACAAAACAGGTGAGCCTGAACATCACTGGCGTATTCCATATAACGACGGAGTCGGACGGGACAACGGCGTATGTGGTCACAGGTCGAAATCTATTGACTGACCCAATCGCAGGTGTTGTGCTGGCGATTGGGAATTTTAGCTTCGCATTCGACGCCTCTGGGAACCTGAAACAACCCCTTACCAAGCAGGGCGGCAACTTAATCGATATCTGCGCGTTGCTTCAATAATCAGATCGGCTTTGGCCGTGGGACGTGTCCAAACACACGTCTCACTGATCGAGACTTTCGATGTTAGCGGAAGCGCGATCAAGGAATCAGAGGTCTTCAGGAGTATAGAAATCGCTCATTCTATCGACCAGCCACTACATGCAGCGTGTAGGTCACTTCCACTGGGGTTGGGTTTCCGCCCTCTACGCCTCTGGAAATCCCGCTCAGGGCTGGAAAGGCAGCAGAGCCAGAGAAGATTACTTACTTCCCAGAGGCAGCGACTTCTATATGGAAGATCCGCAGTTTTCGCGAGATGGGAAGCAACTCCTCTTCTCGCGAGGCAAGGTCGGCGGGGACATTTGGATCATGGAACGAAGTAAATGATCTCAGCGAGAATGAACGACTTCAACCTGGGCACGGGTGCTGCCGCAGAATGTTGCTTTTTAACAACAACCGCCGTTTTGCTTGCACCTGAACTCAATTGCCTATTGGCTTGAGACTGATTGCTTCCACGGAAGCAGAATCGAACAGTGGCCCCTTGCCGCCATTCTGAATTGCGGCGTGAAAGGGGACGATCTGCACCACGTCGAGTCGGCCTGTTGCCCCTTCCGGCCAAGACACAGGATTGGGCAGCGCCGGCGCATGCAAAATGCCGGTTATGCTGGCCTGAATCGAGAAACTGACGACATTCGCAATGGGAAACGGAACAACAGTAGGACAGGCAACGGGATCGTAACTTATGCCGACCATATCTGGCAAAGGCGCGCCCGGCGCACTGTTGATAAACTCAAATAT
>Ga0163163_10005871_pt1 | contig 10683 bp, 8 predicted proteins | sample S65metaG_FD_119766 | JGI IMG/M metagenome (GOLD analysis project Ga0163163, IMG submission 119766) | Switchgrass rhizosphere microbial communities from Kellogg Biological Station, Michigan, USA - S6-5 metaG | ecosystem: Host-associated > Plants > Roots > Rhizosphere > Soil | place: USA: Michigan... | reverse complement strand
GGACTTCAAGACGTTCCGCATCGGCCTGTTCGGCCTCGACAAGCTGAGGAACGTGGACCGTACCGTAAAGACGCTGGAAGCAGCGCTCGACCGCATGGGCTAGCTGGGTCCACTCACCCCTCTACAAGAACTGCCCCCGCATTAAAAAAGCACTGTTGTGTTGATCACCCCATCGTCATGATGCGCGAAGCCAATTTCCACCCCTGAGCCGTACGCTGGAACTGGTCGTTGTAAAACGTCATCACCGCAATCTCCGGCTTCGTGTCGGTATTCTTGTAGAAAATCAGGTTGCTGGTAGCCTTGGCCTTATCCCCGTCAAGCGTGACCACCGTCGAGCCCAGCACATGCCGCGTATGGCTGCCGGGACCCTGTCCGCCGCTCGCGCGGCGCGCCTGCGCTCCGGCCAGGATGTTCGCCTTGCCTCGGATGGGGGCGAACAGCGGTGCGTCGCCGGGCCTGGGCTTCAGTTCCCAGTGCGCATCGTCGGTGAACAGCGACACGTATTCGTTCAGGTCGCCGTTGTCGGCAAGCTGCGCCAGCCGCCCGATGACGTTGCGGATTTCCAGTTCGTCCATGACTTTGCGCAGATCGTCGCTCATGTGTCCTCCGGGAAAAGGGTGCGGTGAGTAGGCAGGCGGGTCGGGCGTGGCCCGGCGCCGGTTTGACCTCTGGCGGACACTATAATACCCGCGACCGCCCAGCGAATGCGAGTACCGGAGCGAAGGCCCATGAGCAACATCAATGTCGTGGTCACGCATCACGAAGTGCAGCCCGCCGATCTGCGCGCCATCGAGGCCGTGGGCCCGGGAATCCTGGCGCGGGCCTCGCTGTTCATGAACTCGGCCACCGAGGCGCTGATCAAGTCCAGCGACCACATCAAGTCCACGCTGTCCGATGGCCGCGACTTCAACGCGGCGGTGCGCGACGCCGACGTGCTGTTCTGCGTGCACCTGCCTTCCAACATCCTGTCGCTCGCGCCGCGCCTGAAATGGGTGCACGTGTATGGCGCCGGCGTGGACGCGGTGCCCGTGGCCGCGCTGCTGGAAAAAGGCGTGCGCGTGACCAACAGCGCCGGCCTGAACGCGCCCTACATCGCCGAATTCGTCATGGGCTACCTGCTCATGCACGTCAAGCACATGGTGAAGCGCGTCGAGTGGCAAAAGGCGCGCCGGTGGCAGCGCGCCATGAACGACACGCTGGAAGGCAAGACCCTGGGCATCGTGGGTCCCGGGCACATCGGTATGGAGGTGGCGCGGCGCGCCGCTGGTTTCGGCATGACGGTGCTGGCGGCGCGCCGCTCCTACCGCGAGGGCGAACGGCCCGAGCATGTGACGGAAATGTTTCCGCTGGCGCGCCTCGCCGACATGCTGGGACGCTGCGACTTCGTGGTGGTGTCGGTGGGTTACACGCCCGAGACGCGCCATCTCATCAACGCCCAGCGCTTCGCGCAGATGAAGCCGGGCGCCTACTTCGTCAACGTGTCGCGCGGCGCGGTGGTGGAGCAGCCGGCGTTGATCGAGGCGCTCGCCGGCGGCCATCTGGCCGGCGCCGGGCTGGACGTGTTCGACCCCGAGCCGCTGCCCGCCGACAGTCCGTTGTGGACCATGCCCAACGTGCTGGTCACGGCGCACAGCAGCGGCAACTTCATGCACCACGCCGCCAAGGCCAATGTGCTGTTCTGCGACAACCTGCGCCGTTTCCTCGGCGGCGCGCCCATGCTCAACCTGGCCAGCATTTGAACCCCGTGCGGGCCTCCCGGTGTTATCCTGCGGCAGCACAAGGCGAGGGGACATGAGCGAAGGCCCGTCCACTGATTCCGCGTTCCTTTCCACGCTGCCGCCGTCCCGGGCCGCGAACCGCCTGGCGCTCGCCGTGGTGGTGGTGATCGGCCTGTTGTCCATCGCGGCCGCGCCGTTTGCCAAGCTGCCCCTGTCCCCGCTGTCCGGCTTCCTGCCCATTTACCAGTCGGCACTGGTCACCAACGAACTCATTACGGCGGTGCTGCTGTTCGGGCAGTTCCACATCCTGCGCGAGCGCAGCCTGCTGATCCTGGCCTGTGCCTACCTGCTTTCGGCGATCATGGCGGCGGCCCACCTGCTCAGCTTCCCCGGGCTGCTCGCCGCCGGCGGTGTAATCGGCGGGGGACCTCAGACCACGGCCTGGCTCTACTTTCTCTGGCATGCGGCTTTTCCGTTGCTGGTCATGGGCTATGCGCTGGCGCGCAGCCGCAGGCATCCGCCATCGACGCAGCCGCGGCGCGACATGGCCGCGGCCACGGCCGCCACGCTGGCCCTGGCGGCCGTGCTCATCCTGGCCACCACCGTGGGACACGATGCGCTGCCCCCCATCATGGCGGGCAACCGCGACGCGCCGGCCAAGTTCCTGGTGGCCTTTCCCACCTGGTGCCTGTGCATCGCCGCGCTCGCCATCCTGTGGCGCCGCCGCGGCCGCTCGGTCATGGACCTGTGGATCATGGTGGTCATGTGGGTGTGGATTTTCGACATCGCGCTGGCCTCGGTGCTCAACGGCGGACGCTTCGACCTGGGCTGGTACCTGGGGCGGGTATACGGCCTGGCCGCTGGCAGCGTAGTGCTGGCGGTGATGCTGCTGGAGAACAGCCTGCTGTACGCGCGGCTTGCCACGGCGCACCGCGACCTGGGCGCGCTGAACAAGGAGATGGAGTCGTTCTCCTATTCCGTGTCGCACGACCTGGTGCGCCCGGTGCGCGCCGTGGACGGCTTTGCGCGCATGCTGGAGGAGGACTACGCCGGACGCATCGACGCGGAAGGCCAGCGCCTGCTGGGCGTGATCCGTTCCGAGGCCGGGCGCATGGGCGAGATGATCAAGGACCTGCTGGCCTTTTCACGCCTGGGGCGGCAGCCCCTGGCCGCGGGCGATTTCGACACCCAGGCGCTGGTGGACGAGGTGGTGGCGGCGCTGCGTCCCGAGGCCAAGGCCGGGGCGCGCATCGAGCGCGCGGCCCTGCCGCCGACGCACGGCGATGCCTCCCTGCTGCGCCAGGTGTGGATCAACCTCATCGCCAACGCCATCAAGTACAGCGGCAAGCGCGAGCAGCCGGTGGTCGAAATCGGCAGCTACCAGGACGGCGGTTTCGACGTGTTTTTCGTCAAGGACAACGGCGCCGGCTTCGACATGAAGCTTTACGACAAGTTATTCGGCGTGTTCCAGCGCATGCACTCGGACGAGGAGTTCCCCGGCACCGGCGTGGGGCTCGCCACGGTGCAGAAGATCGTCTCCCGCCACGGCGGCGTGGTATGGGCCACCGCGCGGCCGGACGCCGGCGCCACCTTCTATTTTTCGCTGCCGCGCGCCGGGCAGCGGGCCCTGTCGCCGCTTTCCAGCCGCGCGCCCGCCGCGCTGGGCGGCGTGGGCAATGCCACCTGAGGGCTTTGGCATGGCTACCTGCACCCATCTCGGCACCATTCGTACCGACCAGCCCAACACCGAAGGCTGCGAGGAATGCCTGGCCATGGGCGACACCTGGGTGCACCTGCGCCTGTGCCGGCAATGCGGCCACGTGGGCTGCTGCGACGACTCCAGGAACAAGCATGCCACCAAGCACTTCCGCAAGAGCGGCCATCCGGTGATGTCGTCGCTCGAGCCGAGCGAGGACTGGAGCTGGTGCTATGTGGACGAAGTCGGATTTGTTTTGGAATGAGGTCGTGGAATGAGGTGCTGGAATGAGGCGCCGGAATGAGCACGGGTCCTGAAGCCGAGGAAGGCTCGGCGCTGGGCGCGGCCTCGCCCCTGCAATACCGCCGCGAGCAGGCCTTCCCGGTGCTCACGCCCGCGCAGGTCGAGCGCCTGCTGCCGCACGGCCGGCGCCGTGCCGTGCGCGCGGGCGAGGTGTTGATCGAGCCCGGCGACCGGCACGGCGACCTGTTCGTGGTGCTTTCGGGCCGGGTGGACATTCTGTATCCGCGCCTGGAAGGCGAGGAACTCATCGTGGCGCACATGCCGGGGCAGTTTTCCGGCGAAATGAGCGCGCTGCGTGGCTCGGCCAGCATGGTGCGCGCGCGGGTGCGCAACGCCGGCGAGGTGCTGGCCATCGACGAGGCCGCCTTGCGCCACGTGGTGCAGACCGACGCCGAGCTCTCCGAGTTGTTCATGCGCGCCTTCATCCTGCGCCGCGTGGGCCTGCTGGCGAGCGGCCAGGGCGGCGTGGTCCTGCTCGGCTCGCGGCACTCGGCGGCCACGCTGCGCCTGCGGCAGTTCCTCACCCGCAACGCCTATCCCTACACCAGCATCGACGTGGACGAGGATGCGTCGGTGCAGGCGCTGCTTGACCGCTTCCACGTGCGCGCCGACGAGGTGCCGGTGGTGCTGTGCCGCGGCGAGCGCGTGCTCAAAAACCCCAGCAACGAGCAACTGGCCGAGTGCCTGGGCCTGAACCCGCAGTTTGACGACGGACGCCTGCGCGACATGGTGGTCATCGGCGCCGGGCCGGGCGGCCTCGCCGCCGCGGTGTACGGCGCCTCCGAGGGCCTGGACGTGCTGGTGATCGAGACCAGCGCGCCGGGCGGGCAGGCCGGCACCAGTTCCAAAATAGAGAATTACCTCGGCTTCCCCACCGGCATTTCGGGGCAGGCCCTGGCCGGACGCGCGCTGGTGCAGGCGCAGAAATTCGGCGCCGAGGTGGCCGTGGCCGCCAGCGCGGTGCGCCTGCGCTGTGAGCGGCGCCCCTACGAGATCGAGCTGTCCAATGGCCACGTGGTGCGCGCTCGCGCCGTGGTCATTGCCAGCGGCGCCGAGTACCGCAAGCTGGACATCGACTGCGAGCGCTTCATGGGCAGCGGCGTGTACTACGCCGCCACGCCGCTGGAGGCGCGTCTGTGCCAGTCCGAGGAGGCCATCGTGGTGGGCGGCGGCAATTCGGCCGGCCAGGCGGCGGTGTACCTGTCTTCCGTGGCCAGGCACGTGCACGTGCTGGTGCGCGGCCCGGGCCTGGCCGAGAGCATGTCGCGCTACCTTATCCGGCGCATCGAGGAGAGCCCCAACATCACCCTGCGCACGCGCACCCGGGTGACGGCGGTGGAGGGCGACGCGTGGCTGCAACGCGTCACCTGGCACAACGGAGAGAGCAGCGAGACGCGCGACATCGCCCACCTGTTCCTCATGACGGGCGCCAGCCCCAACACCGCGTGGCTGGCGGGCTGCGTGGCGCTGGATGACAAGGGCTTCGTGCGCACCGGCGCCGAACTGCGCCCCGAGGACCTCGCCGCCGGGCCGTGGCCGGGCGGACGCGCGCCCAGCACCTTCGAGACCAGCCGCCCCGGTGTGTTCGCCGTGGGCGACATCCGCGCCGGCAGCGTCAAGCGCGTGGCGGCGGCGGTGGGCGAGGGCTCGGGCTGCGTGCAGGCCGTGCACCGCGCGCTTGCCGAGTAGGCAAGCCGCTGGATTCAAAACCGAGTGCCCGGAAGCGCGCAGCGACCTCCGCCAGGCCTTCACGGCGGCGCTGCTAGGGACCTTCCAGCCCGGTCACGCCCGGTTCGAGCTGCACGCCGAAGCTGTTCAGCGCCATGCACACCGCGGTGTACTGGCCCACGGTGAACACCACGTCCATGAGCTGCTTCTTCTCGTAATGCCGCGACAGCGCCCCCCAGGTGGCGTCGCTGACCATATGGCCGTTGTGCAGTTCGTCGGCGGCGCGCAGCAACGCCGCGTCGGACGCGCTCCAGCCGGCGTCGTCGGGCCCCGACTTGACGCGGCGGATGTCCTCATCCGTGAGTCCGGCCTGGCGCGCGAACAGCACGTGCCGGCCCCATTCGTAGTTGGAGCGGCACAGCCAGCCGGTGCGCAGGATGAGCAGCTCGCGCTCCCGGGGCTTCAGCGTCAGGGTGGGACCCATGACGTGGTCGCCCCATACGCGCTGGGCGGCGTCCCAGTGCTGCGCCAGCGTGGCCATGACGTTGATCGAGCGCTCGCCGGAGACAAAGGCCTCGAGATGCCTGCGCGTCTCGCCGGTCCATTCGGACTGGGGCAGGGGTGGGATTCGCGGCGCGGTCAATCGCATATAACTAAATACCTCCGATGTCGCGTTTCAAGCCCTCTTTTAGCTCTTAATTGAGTTGCAATAAGGATGCGCCACTTGAGCATTTGTCACATCGGTTGCGCCACCTTCCCGTCGTCGTTGAATATGATCGATCTGGATTGAATTCTTGTGAATCATCCCATTGCAAAGGGCACATCTTACTGGCGACTGCAGAGCGGCCTGCAAGAATGATGCCGATTTGGTTGCTCTGCTGAGACGTCGGGTTGGATTTTCGCCATCTTTAACGGCGGGTGCTCTTGCGCCTAGAAGAAAAGAGAATTCTTCCTTGTCAGCCTCTAAAGCAGCAACGACGTCCGAATCGCTCTTACCATCAATCAACTCTTTAATGACAAATTCGTAGTAACGGACAATTCTATTCAGGCTGCGTCTACCAGCCCCCGTTCTTTTAATTATTAGTGTAATGAATTCTTTGTGTGCGAGCAGGAAGTCTTCGAATTTTCGTCTGATGGCAGTGAATTCTCTTAGCTTCCCTTTCTCCGATAGGTTTTTTAGCAATTCAGTAATTGCGAGTAGTGCTGCGGGTTGAAATTCACCCCCGCGGGTATAGCAGTAAATCAGCGGATGGATGCCCAGCGATGAGGAGGTGTTTCCGGTCAGCAACTCCACAGATTCCTTTACCTTCTTGAGGTACTGAACGGTATGTGTCCCGTCGCCGTCTGGTGCAAGCGGTTTATCTATATCGATTGTTTTTGTTGGATCAGGGATGGAATTGGCCCAATTAACCAGGTCGAAGACAAAAGGTAACGCGTTATATCCCCGGCCAGCTAAAGGTAAATCTATCGTCTTAATAGGTAAATCACCTATCGGCGGCTCGTAAAGCGCCGAATGAATTTGTTTCGCAACACTTTCAATTGCATTACGAGTCTCTTCGGCATACTTAGCCCAGTACTTGTGGCCTGTTCCTCCGCGAACAATTGCCCGGGCAGCTACCGCATTCGGCGCATGTCTGGCTTTCAAAATGCGGCGCTCAGTCGGATCAATTGGTGTCGCAGCTTGATTGATCTTAAAGAAGGAATCCTCAGCCGCTCTTTCGTCGACGCTTGGGACCCACTGGGCAATTATCGAGTTGACGGCTAAATTACTTAAGCGCGCTTGTATCTCTGGGCGCGCGTTTTGGGGATTCTTGCGGGCCGCGGCATATGCAGCGTAAGGCCCTACATCACCATTCACCAATCTGCGTGTACGCTCGGCAACCTTTTGCTGTTCGTCCGGAATTCTGCCGCCGAAATATTCAATCGAACGACGTTGATCGCCGTAGTCGTCGTGTACCCAAGCTATAAGCGCACCTAGTCTATGGGCTCCATCGATAACGAAGACATTAGTGCCACGTTGCCACAGGATGACGGCAGGAATTAGATCGCCCGCAATAAATGCTCTGATGAGATCAGCAACTTTTTCTGGTGACCAGTGGACTGTTTCCCGCTGAAAATCCGGTTTTCTGAGCGCTCCGACAAAAAAATGGTCGTCAAGATGATGAATGTCGATCTTATCTAGTTTAGATCCAGCTGGCTCGCTTGCTTCTGCCATGTCCTGACGAGGTATTAGTGCGTCGAGATTTACAACGTTTGTTGCCATGCTTCAGCGCCTCCCGAAGAAGTATTGCCTTCCAATTCGCAGCTGAGTTTTTTAAAATTTCTGTATTAATATACAGAATTATGTAGATCGTAGTTCTTCCCAAACTCTAAGGAGTCTAGAGGGTAGGATGGCCGCTCCGCAAACCCAATTTTTTGCAGAAAATAGAATCCCCCCTCGGAGGAACGCCCTTATGATCTCTTTGGGTGGCTGGACATGATCAGGTTCTCGGCATCAGAACTGGTTTCAGCCGGGACCATCTTACGTCTTATCCGAGACGATTGCCGGATTGGGGCTGCTCGTTGCTTGTACGATCAGCCGGTATATCAGTACACCGCCAACCTAGATGGCAAAACGCAGGAACGAGCTATTGAGGGGTTTCAATCCGTTGCGGAAACGTTCGAAGGGTTGGAGATGAGCGTAACTGCTGCTCTTGTAAGGCATGCGGTCCAGGACCTAGTGGAAACGTCGCTCCGAAAAAATTATCAATGGCTCAAAGATCAAATTAAGACCATTGAGCGAGTTTCTCACCAGGAGCTTTCCGGTAAAGCCTTTTTCCATGTTCGGCCGGAGGACGCCAAATATTTCCCAACCAATAACGAGCCGTACCTTTTTGGCGAGGCCGTGGCAGATGTCTTTCCGAGCGCCAACTTCGATATACACGAGGCTGGAACATGTTTGGCCTTGGGGCGCATGAGCGCAAGCGTTTTCCATCTCATGCGAGCCCTCGAAGTCGGGCTCGCAGCGCTGGGTGCGAAATTCAATATTTCTCTAGCAAATACGAACTGGGCACCGGCCATTTCTCAGATAGAGCGCGCAATACGGGAAATGCATACCGATCCGGTTTGGAAGGAGCTTCCTGATTGCAAGGAACAGCAAGCTTATTTCGCACAGGCTGCAAGCCACTTCGGAATATTGAAGGATGCTTGGCGGAACCACACCATGCACGCCAAAGGAAGCTACTCGGACGAACAGGTAATCAGGATATTTGAGAATGTGAAGGGCTTTATGCAAACGCTTGCTGAGCGTTTGCATGAATGAGTTCATCTATTGATTAGTTGGCCACTAGCCCTATCCTGGGCTCTAATTTGCTGAAAGTTAGCGCTGACCGCTTTGACCAAGTAGGGCGGTGCGTTCCTTCGAGCCCGGCACGCCTGTTTCGCGCAGCAGCGCCTTGCGCAACGCCCACTGCACGGCCGGTTCGAACTCGACAAGGAAACTCACTTCGCCCGCCACCAGCGTGGCCGCGGGCACGCCGTCGCGGTACAGGATGCGGTTGCCGGTGAGCGCCGGCACCTTGGCGCCGGGCGTCACGCTGCCGACGAGGTTGAGCGGATCGGCGCCGCTGACGCACACCAGCGCGCCGTCCTGCGGCTGCTTCCTGACTTTTCGCAGCGGGCCGATGGCGTCGGGCAGGGCGAACTGCTCGCCCGAGAGGCCGGCCACGAAGCGCCCGCCGCGGATTTCGCCGCGCGCTTCCAGCCGGTGGTACACGCGCAGCAGGTCGCGCCAGGGCGGCAGCCAGGCCGCTTCGCGCTCCAGCATGCGCCAGAACACCACGCCATAGCGCCGGAGCAGCGTCCAGGCGATGTGCTCCACGGTCTCGGGTGGGAAAGATTTTGTTTTGGTGTTTTCCTCGGGCACGGTGCGGCGCACCAGGCTCCAGCGTCCCGCGTCGTCGAGACCGGTGAGGGCCTGGCGGCGCCGGCCGCGCGCCTGCACGCGTTTCGAAGAAGGCACCAGCAGGGCGCGCAGGCCTGTGAAGCTGTCGGCGTTCACCAGGCCCAGCGACACCAACTCGCCCAGCGCTTCCTCCAACTGCGAGCGGAAGAGGCGCGTGCCGCCGAGCATTTCGTCGAAGAACGAGGCGCCGTGGGTCTTGAGGAAGTCGAGCAGCAGCTTGGCGCGCGAGGACAGCGGCAGTTCGTCGGCGGGGCCGGCCGCGACCAGCGCCGTCCACAGCGCCATGTTGCGGCGCTGGAGCAGGGCGATGGGCGTGCTCTTCACCGGGCCGCCGGCGTGCTCGCGGTCGGCGCCCAGGGCGGGTGCGCTCAAGCGCGTCCACACCACGCGCCCGGCCAGGCACAGGTCGTCCAGCCAGGTGAACTCGTAACCCGCCACGCGCGCGGGCAGCAGCTCGCTCTCCCAGGCCGCGGCCGGCGCCTCGAAGCCCTCCAGTTGCGCCAGGATGGCGGCCAGCGCGTCCTCGCCTTCGCCGGGACTGCCCGGCGCCGCGCGCTGCCATTCGAACAGAAAGCGCAGGAAATCGCGCGGTTCCACGGGCTCGATCTCGGCGCGCAGGCGCTTCACGGTATAGCGGTGGATGCGCGCCAGCAGCCGGCGCTCGCACCATTCGGTTTCGCGCGCTCCGGGATTGAAGCGCCCGCGCATGATGGCGCCCTCGGATTCAAGTCGCGCCAGCGCGATGTCCACGTCGGTCACGGGGACGGCGAGTGAAGCAGCCAGCTCGCGCGCCGTCACCGGGCCCAGCGCCGACAGCCGGCCGCGCAGCGCCTGGGTGAGCGCGTCTTCGGGCGTCCAGGCCTTGTGTTCGAACTCGGGCGGCGCGGCCACCACCGGATCGGGCTTAGCCGCGGGCAGCAGGGCGCGAAACTGCGGCAGGCGCTCGGCGGCGATCCAGATGGCGGTAGGGGCGTTGATTCCTGCGGCATGGTCAATGACGAGGCGGGTGGCGCGGCGCTGGCGCACCAGCGTCTCCATGTCGGCGGTCCACTCGCCTCGCGTGCGAACTTCAGCGGCAGTGAGGAACTCGAGCTGCATCAGCGCCTCGTGCAGCTCGTCGGCGTTGCGCGCCAGCGGCCAGGCTTCCTCCTGCACGCGCGCGATGGCGTCGGTGTCCAGGCGCATCAGGTCCTTGGCGCTGTCGGCGTCCAGCCAGCGCCGGCTCATCACGGCCTGCGTGCGGCGTTCTTCCAGCGGCGCATCGTCGAGGAAGGCGTACACCTGCGCCGACAATCCCTCCAGCGCCATGGGCGAGGGCTCGGTGGTCTCGCGCGCCACCACCCGCACGTCGGCGT
>Ga0163163_10005870_pt1 | contig 10685 bp, 10 predicted proteins | sample S65metaG_FD_119766 | JGI IMG/M metagenome (GOLD analysis project Ga0163163, IMG submission 119766) | Switchgrass rhizosphere microbial communities from Kellogg Biological Station, Michigan, USA - S6-5 metaG | ecosystem: Host-associated > Plants > Roots > Rhizosphere > Soil | place: USA... | reverse complement strand
TATCGAGACGGCATACCCGTGGCGACTTGGATTTCCGGCGCTTTCACGGCACTGGAGCCGATGGACGATACTGCCGAATGGGCCGCGAAATCGAAGTTGATACGCGGCGTGGAGCGCGTGCCAGCGGTTGTCGATACGGAAGACGAAAGTTGATCTCTTTCTGTTCGCATTGAGTCCTTCGACAAGCTCAGGACAGGCTATGCGCGCGCGGCGGGCGGAGTCGAAATGCCTGGCGCTTCGCCACCTACGCTCAGGGCGAACGGTGACCTACAATCGCCGCATGCCACCGAACCACCTCTTCGAGCGCGTTCTCCATCTCAGCGCATTCAACGCCGATTCGCGCGCTGCGCTGACGACGTTGCACGCGCATTTCGCCGGCGATTTTCCCGACTGCTCACTCGCGTTGCTGTTCGTGCGCGGCCAGGTGCCCGGCCGCTGCCGACTTGCCGGACTGATCGGCCCCGACGGCACCGAACACGTGCCGAACACCGATCCGCTCGGTGAACATCGCACGCTGCCGCTGTTCGACGACGACCTGGCCTCGCGCATCGTGCGCGGCACGACCGCGCACGTCGTCGAAGTGCCACCCGCGCAGCGCGCCTCGCCGCTGGCCGAAGTGCTGTTCGCGCCGGCCACGGTCATGGCGATTCCGATAGCGAACGACGGCACACTCAGCCACTGGCTCGCATTCGGCAGCACGCTGGCGCATCGCTTCGATCGCGCCGATCTGGAGCGCGTGTTGCTGCACGTCAACCTGGCCGCAAGCCTGATCGTGCGGCCGATCGCGTTGCGCGCGCTGACCGAGGAGACCGAACGCCAGCGCCGCGAAATCGAGGGCCTGGCCGATATCCAGCGGCTGCTGTTGCCGGACAATCCGCAGATTGAAGGCCTGCAATACGCCGTGCATTGGCAACCCGCGGCAACCGCTGCTGGCGATTACTACGAGCTCACCAACATCACGCGCTTCGCGCCTCCGGAGTTCTTGCGCGATGGCGCCGACATGTGGGGCGTGATCATCGGCGATGTCTCCGGCCACGGTGCCGCTGCGGCGATGGAGACCGTGCAGTTCGACGCGATCCTGCGCACTTACCAGGGCGATGGGTCGCCGGGCCCGGCGCCGGTGGTCAGCTACATCAACAAATACTTTTTCTCGCGCCGCAGCCGCGGGCATTTCATGACCGCGTTTGCGGCATCGTATCGTCCTGACACGCGCACACTGCTGTACCTGAGCGCCGGTCATCCACCGATGCTGCGTCGTCGCGGCACCCGCATGGATCTGATAGGCGAAGGCGACCAGATTCCACTCGGTGTGCTGCGCGACCACGAATACCGCAACAACGAAGTGTGCGTCGAACGCGGCGACATGCTGGTGCTCTACACCGACGGCATCGTCGAAGCTCGCAATCCGCGCGGCGAGATGCTGGGCATCGAGCGCCTGCAGCGGCTGATTGCCCACGGTGCCGAAGATCCGCAAAACCTGTTGCACAACGTCGTCGCCGAAGTGCAGGAACATCAGGACGGACCGATCGGCACTGACGATCAGACGCTGGTGGTGCTGAAAATCACCGAATAGCTTGCGAGCCCGACGAATTCCGGGCATCGTGCGCGCTTTCAAACGAGCGTTCGACGATGAACCAGTCGCCCTACCCGCACCTGCTCGCGCCGCTCGATCTGGGCTTCGTCACGCTGCCGAATCGCGTGCTGATGGGCTCGATGCATACCGGCCTGGAAGACCACGCACGTGATTTCGACAAGCTCGCCGCCTATTTCGCCGAACGCGCGCGCGGCGGCGTCGGACTGATCGTTACCGGCGGCTTCTCGCCGAATATCGCGGGTTGGCTCAAGCCGTTCGCCAGCCGGCTGTCGATGCCTTGGCATGTCGCGCGCCATCGCAAGATCACCTCGGCCGTGCATGCCGAAGGCGGCCGCATCTGCCTGCAGATCCTGCACGCCGGCCGTTACGGCTACCAGCCGCTGTCGGTCGCGCCGTCGAAAATCAAATCACCGATCACGCCGTTCACACCACGTGCGCTCTCACCACGCGGGGTCGAACGCACGGTCGATGATTTCGTGAACTGCGCGAAGCTCGCTCAGGACGCGGGTTACGACGGCATCGAGATCATGGGCAGCGAGGGTTATCTGATCAACCAGTTCCTCGTCGAACGCACGAACCAGCGCAGCGATGCCTGGGGCGGCAGCGTCGAAAAGCGCCAGCGCTTGCCAATCGAGATCGTGCGCCGCACGCGCGCGGCAGTCGGCGGGAACTTCATCATCGTCTACCGCCTGTCGATGCTCGATCTCGTCGACAACGCGCAGAGTTGGGACGAGATCGTGCGGCTCGCGCAGGCGATCGAAGCCGCCGGCGCGAGCATCATCAATACCGGCATCGGCTGGCACGAGGCGCGCGTGCCGACGATCGTCACGAGTGTTCCGCGCGGGGCATTCACGTGGGTGACGAGGAAACTCAAGTCGGAAGTGAAGTTGCCGCTGATCACGACGAATCGCATCAACATGCCCGAGGTCGCAGAGAAGATTCTTGCCGATGGCGACGCTGACATGGTGTCGATGGCGCGCCCTTTGCTGGCCGACCCGGACTGGGTGCGCAAGGCGCAGAGCGGACGCAGCGATCGCATCAACACCTGCATCGCCTGCAATCAGGCATGTCTGGATCACGTGTTCGAGAATACGCATGCGTCGTGCCTGCTGAACCCGCGCGCCTGCCGCGAAAGCGAATTCTTGATCAAGCCGGCGACGGCGAAGAAAAACATCGCGGTGGTGGGCGCCGGCCCGGCAGGCCTCGCCTGCGCAACGACGCTCGCCGAGCGCGGCCATACCGTGACGTTGTTCGAAAGTGCCGCGGAAATTGGCGGCCAGTTCAATATGGCCAAATTGATCCCCGGGAAAGAGGAGTTTCGGGAAACCCTGCGGTACTTCAACAACCTTATAAGAGACACCGGCGTTACGCTGAAACTCGACACGCGCGCGACAGTCGAGTCCCTGCAGGGATTCGAGCACGTGATACTGGCGACCGGCGTCACGCCGCGCGCACTGCGGATTCCGGGCGCAGATCACCCGAAGGTGCTGAGCTATCTCGACGTGATTCTCCACGGCAAACCGATCGGCAAGCGTGTGGCGATCATCGGCGCCGGCGGCATCGGCTTCGACGCGGCGGAATTTCTCACGCAGGCCGAGCCGTCGCCAACGACCGACATTGCTCGCTGGTCGCATGAATGGGGCGTCGATCAGCACTATGCCAATCGCGGCGGGCTCGCCAAGCCCGCTCCGGAGCCTGCCGAGCGTGAAGTCTGGCTGCTGCAGCGCACCCCCGGCACGCCGGGCAAGCGCCTGAACAAGACGACCGGTTGGGTACACCGCGCCGCACTGAAAATGAAGAAAGTGAACATGTTCGGCGGCGTCAACTATGAACGCATCGACGACGCCGGCCTGCACATCACGATCGACGGAAATCTACAAGTCCTCAATGTGGACAATGTGGTCATCTGCGCCGGGCAGGAGCCTCGGCGCGATCTGTACGATGGGCTCAAGGCTGCGAGAATCGACGTGCATCTGATCGGTGGCGCGGACGTGGCCGCGGAGCTGGATGCAAAACGGGCGATCGAGCAGGGAACCCGGCTGGCCATATCCCTCTAATGTGTTTCCAAGTACTGCTGCCAGCGGCCGAACGCGAATAGGCCGTTTTGATACGTCTCGGCTACCGCGCTGAACGGCACTTGCGCCGACGTGTACAGGACCGCATCGTGATGCAACACTGCGCGCGGAATTTGCATGGATTCCTGCGTGGCCTTGCCTGCCTGCAACTCCCACCCCTTGGGCAACGGCGACCAAAGCAACTCCACGGACGAGGTGCGGCGCTGAAATCCCAGCGGCCGGACGACTTTCCCGAACGGCTCGTCGGTCGTATCGAGTTGCTGGTTCATTTCAACCGTGAGCCGGCTGGGCACATACCAGTTATAGGCCTCTGACAGCACTTGTTCGCCGCAGACCAGTTGCACATGCCGATAAGCGATCGGCTCCCCAGCGGCGACGGAAAGTCGCGCGCGCAGATCGTCCGGGATCGGCTTGATCGCATCACGCACACGGCGCGCGATCAAGCGCGGAGGATCGGCGAGACGATGCTCCGCACACCAGTTCTCCAGCGTCGAAGTCGCGCTGTCGTGGCTCAACAGATCGGCGTTCAGGGTCTGCAGCAGCGCAAGCGCTTCGACGCGCCATACGTATGCGCGCTGCGCTGGCGCCGCGCAGCCCGCTACGCACAACACTACAAGCGACACATACCTGGGTACACGCATCGGCTTGGCTACGTCAGCGGTTTTTCTGACATCAGCCCCAGCAGATTGCCGTCCGGATCGGCGCACCAAGCCAGCCAGACCTCGGCCGTGGGCGACCGGCCGATCACATGCGGTGGCTGCTCGAAATGCACATTCTTCGCCGACAGTTCGGCATGCGCCGCAGTTGCATCGGCAACTCTCAAGTAGATCAACGTGCCGCGATTGCCCGGCTCCCCACCCTGCGCGCTCAACATCAGGCGTACGCCGCCGCTGTCGAAGAAACTCATGTTGGGCGCGTCGAACAGATGCCTCAATCCGAGCACGTCACGATAGAACGCAATCGCGCGCGGCAGGTCACGCACGCTCAGTGCTATTTGTGCAACGCCTGTTACGTGAGTCATCTGCATGTCGGGTCCGGATTCGACGAGCGAAACGCCGCGATAGATGTAGTCCGTGCCGAGCTGGCGTAACCGCTCCACTCGTTGGCCGCCGCTGTCGCGGTCCATATCAGGCCGAGTGCCGCAGCTAAACTCCTGTTCGTCACCCTGCGGCCGCTCCGTGCGACGTCGTAACGGAAACAATAAGCGTGCGCGTTACATGATAGCGCAGACCGTGCGCACGCACGCCAAAGGGCGAGGTGCATGCGTGGGACGTTTACACTCGTCCGGAGGGGGTCGATTCGGCTTTCCGAAAAAAAAACGCCCCCGCGAGGGCGTTGGTGGGACGCCCTCGCGGCGGGCAGGCCTAACTATTTGCCGCTAGTTAGTGGGCCGGACGCGTGCAGGCCACGTCGTATTGGGACACACTCTTTGGATTCTTGGAGTTTTGCGGCTGTTCGCCTGCGTACACCGTTCCCGACTTTCCGTCGGGATTGAACGCCGAACCCGGCGCCGAGATCGAGTTGCCGGGCTGATTTGGCGTATCTTCGCAGCTGGCATTCGGCTGCCCGGTGGAGCGAGCCGTCGTCCTCGTCTTCGCGGAAGCCGCGACCGACTTGGTCGGCATCGAGCGCGTCGTGCTCAGAGGGGCCGATGTCGTGGTTCGCATCGAAGCATGGGCGTTGACTGATCCGTTTGCACGCGCGCCGCCGGCGGCGAAGGCCGTGGCCGAAGCGAGCGACAGTGCACAGATCGCCATGCTGAGGGTCAATGATTTCGGTTTGAGAGAGTTCATAAGAGGATCTCCTTGCACGCAATACGTGCGTTCGGTACTGCCCGCCAACACGATGCCGCGAGGTATTCCCGACATCGCTGACGCAGCGATTGCCCGAAGCGCATCCATCCCGGATTCGTTCGAGCGCCGGGTCGAAACGGGACGACCCTGACCAAGCGAATCGATTACTCGTGCAATCCATCCGCCAGCGCTTCCATGCTTCGCAAGCAAGCCCTTCGGGTCGCTTGGCGGCTTCACCGGCACCGCCTGTTTGCGTTCACGGCGTTGCCGGATACACTGACACGTGGCGTAATTCGAACCCGTGTCCTGGAAGAATCTGCAGTTCGCGCAATGCTGTTCTGCGCGATGCTGCGTAAAAATTGCGGCTGTCCACGCTGTTCGAGTCTTCGAGTTGAGCTCCTTGTGACGTGACGGCCATTGAATTGCTTCGTGCAGGATAATCGTTGCCTCCTGACGCATTTCTAAATGGAGTCCCTTTTTTGACTGTTGCTGCCGCATGGCATAACTTCCACCTGCCTTTGGTCATATGTCCTTCGTACCGAACTCGCTCCGCGTGCGTAGAGAGCCAAAGGCACTCGGGCGAGCAAACCAACCGCTCTTTAAGTCATGTCCGTATTGACTGCCATGCAGTTCAGCCCACGAGCGTCCTGGTCAGGCGTTGTTCTGTTCTCGCACAGACTGGCGATGATGATCGTTGTTTGCGCGCTGACCGCGTGCGCCACGCCTGCGCCGCGCGGCACCGAGGCGGCACCGGCGTTCTTCCGTATCAGGCCCGCGCGCCCGGTGGCGGAGTTGCTGCCGCTCGCACTCGCGGCGACGCCACCGGCCGAGCACGGCGAGTTCCGACCAAGTGATCTCGTCGAACTGACCTCGCTCGATCAGACGATCAAGCTCGATATCCGCTACGCGACGACACGCAACTTTCTCGGAACGCCGCTGTACAGCGAGGCGCGCGCGTTCCTGCAACGACCGGCCGCGGAAGCACTGGTGCGAGTGCAGCGCACGCTCGCGCGCGACGGCTTCGGCTTGCTCGTGCACGATGCGTACCGTCCGTGGTACGTGACGAAGATATTCTGGGACGCGACGCCGTCCGACAAGCGCAACTTCGTCGCCGATCCGGCGCAAGGCTCGCGCCATAACCGCGGCTGCGCGGTCGATCTGACTTTATATACTTTGCGCGACGGCCGCGCTGTGGAGATGCCGAGCCTGTACGACGAGATGTCCGAGCGCGCCTATCCGACCTATACCGGCGGTACGCCCGAACAGCGCCGCCTGCGCGACTTCCTACGCGCGCAAATGCAAGCCGAAGGCTTCAGCGTCTACGAGTTCGAATGGTGGCACTTCGACTTCAAGGACTGGAAATCCTACTCGATCCAGAACGCGACCTTTGAGCAACTTGATACAAGGACCATGCATTGATGCGCCAGAATCTCGCACATGTCGCGCTCGTCGTGAATGACTACGACGAAGCGATCAAGTACTACACCGGCGTACTCGGCTTCGAACTGCTCGAAGACACCCACCTTGCGCCCGGCAAGCGCTGGGTGCTGGTGGCGCCGCGCGGCAATCGCGGCTCATCGCTGCTGCTCGCCAAAGCCGCCAATGCCGAACAGAAATCGCGCATCGGCAACCAGACCGGCGGCCGCGTGTTCCTGTTTTTGCACACAGACGATTTCCGTCGTGACCATGCCAGCTACGTCGCGCTCGGCGTGAAATTCATCGAGCCACCGCGCCACGAAACATACGGCACGGTTGCCGTCTTCGAAGACTTCTACGGCAATCGGTGGGATCTCATCGAGCGCCGCCCTTAGCGCTTTCCGATCGGCACGAACTTCAGGTTTTCCGGTCCGGTGTAGTTCGCGCTCGGTCGGATGATTTTGCCGTCGATGCGTTGCTCGATCACGTGCGCGCTCCAGCCGGAAGTGCGCGAGATCACGAACAGCGGCGTGAACATCGCCGTCGGCACACCGAGCATGTGGTAGCTGACCGCACTGAACCAGTCCAGGTTCGGGAACATTTTCTTGATATCCCACATCGTCGACTCGAGGCGCTCGGCAATGTCGAACATGCGCATGTTCTTCTGCGCCGCCGACAATTCACGCGCGACTTCCTTGATTACCTTGTTGCGCGGATCGCCAGTCGTGTACACGGGGTGACCGAATCCGATCACGACTTCCTTGCGCTCCACTCGCGCGCGGATATCGGCTTCGGCTTCATCCGGCGTGTCATAGCGTTTCTGGATTTCGAACGCTGCTTCGTTGGCGCCACCGTGTTTGGGGCCACGCAGCGCGCCGATCGCACCGGCGACGCACGAATACATGTCGCTGCCGGTGCCGGCGATCACACGCGCGGCAAACGTCGACGCGTTGAATTCGTGTTCGGCATAGAGGATCAGCGAGGTGTGCATCGCGCGCACCCACTGCGCACTCGGCTTTTCGCCGTGCAGCAGGTGCAGGAAGTGCCCGCCGATCGAATCGTCGTCGGTTTCGACCTCGATGCGCTTGCCGTTGACGGCGTAGTGATACCAGTACAACAGCATCGAACCAAGCGAGGCCATCAGCCGGTCGGCGATGTCGCGGGCGCCGGGCTGGTTGTGGTCGTCTTTTTCCGGCAACGCGCAGCCGAGCGCGGACACTGCGGTGCGCAGCACGTCCATCGGATGCGACGACGCCGGCAGCTGCTCCAGCACGGCTTTCACCGATGTGGGAATGCCGCGCAACGACTTGAGCTTGCCCTTGTACGACGCGAGCTCGGCGGCATTCGGCAACTTGCCGTGCACGAGCAGGTACGCGATTTCCTCGAACTCGCAGGTTGTGGCGAAATCGAGGATATCGTAGCCGCGATAGTGCAGGTCGTTGCCGGTGCGGCCGACCGTGCATAGCGCGGTGTTGCCGGCGGCGACGCCGGACAACGCGACGGACTTTTTGGGCTTGGGAAGAATCTGTGCGGGGTCGCTCATGGTTTCTTTTCCTGATCGCTTGCCGGCGGCGCCGGTTCGGCGTTTTCGTTGTCGAAGAATTGATCGTCGCCGCGCACCGGACACTGCGCGATCGGCTTGTGCGACGCGCCGGGCAGTGTGGCGACGTCGCTGTACGTCCAGCACTCGTCGAGCGAGGAGCAGTAGCACAAGCGCAGCTCGACTCGCTTGGCCTCGTGCACGAACAAATTGAAGTCCTCCGTGCTCGGGAACAGCAGCTGGTCGATGTGATCGTTCGCCGGGATCACCACCCCGTTGATGGTGGAATACGGAATGTGATGTTCGAAGGTCAGACCGAGGGCGCGGAAAACGCTCGGCCAGTTGCGCTGCGGCTTGCCGTCGACCAGCACTTGCACGCCTTCGATGATGGCCGGTCCCACGCCCTTGTTGAACAGCAACATCTCGCGTTTGGAACCCGACATCCCTGGTTCGAGATACGGCCACACTTGCGCCCGCACCTGCTGCCGCTGGATATACGCCGTGTAGCCGGACACGCACAGCGCCAGCAGGCCGATCAGCGCCGCGATGACGGCGGAGACGGCGCTCCAATCGCGACCGCGGGCGCCTGGTTCAGCGATCGGGTTTGCCGGATGCGAAGAGTTCATCGAGTCTGCGTTCGTAATCGTGATAACCAATGCGATCGTACAGCTCATCACGCGTCTGCATCGTATCGAGCACGTTCTTCTGATGGCCGTCGCGCCGGATCGCCGTATAAACGTTTTCCGCAGCCTTGTTCATCGCGCGGAACGCCGACAGCGGATACAGCACAATGCCGACGCCCGTCGAACGCAGCTCATCGACCGTAAACAGCGGTGTCTTGCCGAACTCTGTGATGTTGGCGAGCACGGGCACCTTCACGGCGTCCACGAACTTCCTGTACGTCGGCAGATCGTAAGCGGCTTCAGCGAAGATGCCGTCGGCACCGGCTTCCACGCAGGCGAGCGAGCGCTCGATCGCGGCATCGACTCCCTCCATCGCGATCGCATCGGTGCGCGCGATCAGGAAGAAATCCCTGTCGGTCTTCGCATCCGCGGCGGCTTTGACACGATCGGCCATCTCGCCGCGGCTCACGATTTCCTTGCCGGGACGATGGCCGCAGCGCTTGGCGCCGACCTGATCTTCGATATGGCAGGCCGCGGCACCAAATTTGATCAGCGATTTCACCGTGCGCGCGATATTGAATGCGCTCGGCCCGAAGCCGGTATCGATGTCCACAAGCAGCGGCAGGTCGCAAACGTCAGTGATGCGGCGCACGTCGGTCAGCACGTCGTCGAGCGTGTTGATGCCTAAATCCGGCAGGCCCAGCGATCCCGCGGCGACACCGCCGCCGGATAAGTAGATCGCGCGGTAACCTGCGCGCTTGGCCAGCAAGGCGTGATTGGCATTGATCGCGCCGATCACCTGCAGGGGCTTTTCGGCAGCTAGCGCGGCGCGGAAATGCGCACCGGGAGAAGAATTCGGGTTCATGCGGCCTCCGGGAAGCGGCGTATTTTAGCCGATTCGGCAGTCCGGGGCCGCCCGTCAGCCTCCTAAATCAGAACCGCGCTCGAGTGCACACAGGTTGGATAACTCTCCTGGGCTATGGCTTACCGGCGTCGGCGCCCGGCAGGCGTGCCCATATCGCGGCGACTTCCGCGCGATCGGTGTCGCTCATGTTTGCACGCGGCGGATCGAGTTGTGCGTGTTTTTCCAGCAGCGCGCGTGCTTCGCCGTTGTGACCAGCATCAAGTAAACAACGCGCGAAATACGCGGCGTACACCGCTTCGTACGGGTGCAGTGGGCCGACTTGCGCGACGTAGTCCGCGATCGCTGGTTCGAATTCGTCGAGTGCCGCTGGAACCGCACCCGTACGGCAGCGGGTTTCGGCGATCTTCAGCCGCGCGTGGATCACGTTGAGATAGGTCGGCGCAAAACGTTGTGAGCGGATCGACAGTTCGTGTTCGAACAATGGCAACGCTGCGGCGGCGCGATCCAGTTTGAGCAACAGCGCGGCTTCGTTGTCGTAGGCGTCGGCGAGTTGCGTGGAGCCCGCATCCTCGACACGCTCGCGGATCGCCAATACCTGCGCGCACAACGGTTCGGCACGTGCGTAGTCCTTCGCGGTTTCGGCAATTTCGCAGCGCAACTGCAGCACGTCGGCGTAGTCGGCCGACTGCTCGCCGAACGCCGTGCGAATCTGCTGCTCCTGTGCGGCAAGCAGGCGTTCCGCATCGAGTTTCTTCGCGCCGTAGACGGCGTCGCGGATG
>Ga0163163_10005867_pt1 | contig 10688 bp, 8 predicted proteins | sample S65metaG_FD_119766 | JGI IMG/M metagenome (GOLD analysis project Ga0163163, IMG submission 119766) | Switchgrass rhizosphere microbial communities from Kellogg Biological Station, Michigan, USA - S6-5 metaG | ecosystem: Host-associated > Plants > Roots > Rhizosphere > Soil | place: USA: Michigan... | reverse complement strand
CGATCCGGTTGATCTCTTCCGGCATGGAGCGATCGCGGCTGCGGAGCCCCGCCTCCACATGGGCGATGCGAATTCTCTTCTTGGCCGCCACCAGCGCGCAGGCCAGCGTGGAGTTCACGTCGCCATAGACCACCACCCAATCGGGCCGGTAGCGGTCCAGCACCAGCTCGAAGGCCAGCATGATCCGCGCGGTCTGCTCCCCGTGGCTTCCGGATCCCACCTCGAGATTCTCGTCCGGCACGGGCAGACCCAGATCGGCGAAGAAGGCGTCGCTCATCGCCGCATCGTAGTGCTGACCGGTGTGCACCAGCGTCTGCCGGAGACCCGCCCGGGTTCCGGCCGCCAGCACCGGACTGACCTTCATGAAATTGGGCCGGGCGCCGACCACGTGCAGCAAGCCGATCATGGCGACGCACCCTCCGCCGGATCCGATTCCACCAGCGGCAGCTGCAGGACGAAGGAAAACCGGGTGCCCTGCCCCACCGAGGTATCCACCTTCAGCTCCGAGCGCATGGCTTCCACCAGCTTGCGGCAAATCGAGAGACCGAGCCCCGACCCGGAGAACGCATACTCGCGGTCCCGCTGCCGGCGGCGGAACGGCTCGAACAGCATCGACATGGAGGACGGCGGGATACCACGCCCGGTGTCACGCACCGAGAATTCGAACATCGTGGGAGAGAGCGGCTCGGCCTTGACCTCGACGTAGCCTTCGTCGGTGAACTTGAGGGCGTTGGTGGTGAGGTTGAGCAGCACCCGGGAGAGGGCGACGGGAAATCCGATCCGGAGCCGCTCCTGGGGCACCACCAGGCGCACCTCGAGGCCCTTCTCTTCCGCGATCGGCTGGACGATGTCCTGGACCGATACCAGGATGTCGGCCACGGAGAATGGGAGGGCATCCATCTCCAGCTGGCGCTCGCCACCCCGGGCCAGCTCGATCACGTCGCTCGCCACCGAGGTCAATCCGAACGCGGCGGCGTAGATCAGACCAAGCTGGCGATCCTGCAGCGGAGTCAGCGGGCCGCTTCGTCCGCGCCGCAGGGTTTCCGCCATGAAGAGGATGGAGGTCAACGGGGAACGAAGGTCGTGGGCCACCTCGACCACCAGCTCGAGGCCGTCGGGCCCGGACAGCCGGCTTCCGAACCGCTGGGGCCAGTCGATTTCGTGAGTCTTGGCGACCGTCTCGATGGCCGTCAGCCAGGCCAGGAGTCCGGCTCCCGGCGGCGGCGGATCCAGCGCGGAGGCCAGCTCCAGGAACCGGCTGCGGAGTTGCTGCAGGATCCGGCGGGTCAGGTGGCTCGGGATGGGGGTGGGGGCTGCCTCGCCCCGCAGGCTGGCGAGCACCGCCTGCTCGATGACCGACCCCTGGGCCACGATTTCTTCGGTGGTGCCGGCGTCTACGCGAAGGGTACCGCCGGCATCAGCCGAGACGTTTTCGCACGCAGCCTGAAACACCGCCGTGAGCTGGTCGGCAACGGGCACTGGCGCCGTCACGCACCGACGTCCTCGCCGTCCACCCGCATCAGCTGATGCTTGTCGATCAGCCGATAGAGCGTGGTGCGATCGACCCCGGCGAGACGCGCCGCTTTCGACATGTTGCCCGCGGCGCGGGCGACCAGCGCCGCGAGATATTCCTTCTCGAATTGCACGACGACGCGGTCCTTGGCGACGTGATACGGCTCGCTCGCCGTCGAGGAGTAGACCGTGGTCGCCGCCTCGGTGACCGGCGCGCCGGAGGCCTCCTCGTAGAGCGGGATTTCGCTGGGTTGAATGAGCTGTTCGGGGTCCACCAGCACCGCGGTGTGCTCGATGACATTCTGCAGCTCGCGCACGTTGCCCCGCCAGGCGCGTGACTTGAGAAACGCGATGCTCTCTTCGCTGAGGCGGGGGCACCGGTCCGGCATCTGGCGATGGCGATGCCAGTAATGGGTCAGGAAATGATTCGCCAGCATCGAGATGTCTTCCTGCCGCTTGCGGAGCGGCGGCAGGGTAATCGGCACGACCCGGAGCCGGTAGAACAGGTCGCTCCGGAGCAAGCCGCCCTCGACCGCCTGCTGGGGGTCCCGGTTGGTGGCCGAGATGAAGCGCACATCCACCTGGGCATCGGTGGACTCGGAGCCCACCCGGCGCACCACGCCGTCCTGGATGACCCGGAGCAGCTTGGCCTGGATGGCCATGGGCATCTCGGTGAGCTCATCCAGGAACAGGGTCCCCCCGTTGGCCATCTCCAGCAGCCCGGGCTTGTCCCGGTCGGCGCCGGTAAAGGCCCCCTTCCGGTGCCCGAACATTTCCGATTCCAGCAAGGGTTCCGGGAGCGCGGCGCAGTTGATGGCCACCATCGGCTTGGCGGCTCGCCGGCTGTGCTGATGAATGAACTGGGCAATCACCTCTTTGCCGGTGCCGCTTTCGCCGCTGATGAAGACCGAGGCATCGGTCGGCGCGACCTTGCGGGCCAGCTCGACCGCCTTGCGGAATACCGGCGAGATCCCGATGAGCGACAGGTTTTCGCTGTGACTGTGCTGCTGGATGATCTGCTGGCGCAGCTCCGCGGCTTCCCGGTTGACCATCACCGCGTGCGAGGCCCGGCCGATCAGCACCTGGAGATGGGTAGCCGAGAACGGCTTGGGGAGGTAATCCCACGCGCCGGCGCGAAGTGCTTCGATGCTGGTCGTGACGCTGGGGTTCCCGGTCATCACCACGACGATGAGGTCCCGATTGGCTTCCAGGCCGGCCCGGAGCAGCTCCAGTCCGGACACCTGGGACATATAGAGGTCCACCAGCACGATATCGAACTTGCGATTCCGGAGCAGATCGCGCGCTTCCTCGCCGCGGCCGGCGAGCGCCACGGAGAAGCCATCCATCTGCAGGACGCTGGCGCAGCTCTCCCTGAGGGTACGCTCGTCGTCCACCAGGAGAATCCTGATGCTGGCCTTGACGTCCGCGGGAATCGAAAGCGGATCCCGCGCGGAAGACGCATCGCGTCCCGCGGCGTTCTGACGATCCGATTCGGTGACCGACGAACCGACCATATCTGGATACCGGTGATGGGGAGCAACGAATCGGGACATGAGAAGGCGAAAAGTGTGCCGCAGGGATGAGACACGTGCGGCGCGATCTGGTGACCCGAATCCTCACCCTGAAGCGCTGTTGCTGTGGCTAGCTAACACAAGGAGACGCAATATGATGCACAAATGCTATAAAGGTGTTGAGACATTACCACAAGGTTTGGGCGGCCGCAAGGGGAAGCGTGCCCTGGGCACCGCACTTGGCCCGCCTGATTGCCCTAAGTTGCGGTATTGCCCTTGCATCTGCAGGCCTTCAATTATTGATATGCAGACTCCGGACGCACGTTCGTCTTAAGTAGGGTGGCGCCGGCTGGCTCCCTGTAGCTCCATCGGACTCGAGGCTTTCATGACTGGTTCTCTCATTCCCGGCTCCGCCATGCAACCTTCGGCGGGCGAGGTACACCCGCTGACGCCGTTCGCCCCCGCGGGCAGTCTCCGCGGCGCGGGCGGCGGCGCACCCGAGCCTGGCATGAACCACATCGCCCGGGTCGTGTCCGCCATTCGCCGGTTTGCCTGGCTCATCACCCTGGTGCTGGTGCTGGGAACGGCGGGGAGTATCGTTGCCACGCGCCTGCTCAAGCCCGAGTATGTGGTGCCGGCCACGATCTGGATCGAGACTCGGGGTGACGGACGCGGCGCCGGACCGATCCAGGCACCCGGGCTCCTTTCCGCGCTCAACTGGGTCGACTTGCTCCGTACCTACGCGGTCCTCGATCCCGTCGTCAGCGAAATGAAGCTCTTCCTGCAGCCCGGTCGCGGGGCCACCCCGGATCTCTTCGAGAGCTTTGCCCTCGCGGATCGGTTCAACCCGGGCGACTACGTCCTGCTGGTGGATCCGCAGGGGAAGAAGTATTCCCTGAAGAACAACGCGGGTCTGGTCTTGTCCCAGGGACCGGTGGCCGACTCGGTTGGACGCGAGGTGGGCTTTCAGTGGCTCCCCGGAGCCGCCAAGCTCACCCCCGGCCTCAAGGCGTCCTTCACCGTGCTCAACCCGCGAGACGCCTCGGCGCTCCTGAGCGCCCGCCTCACCACCAAGCTGAACGAGGACAACGGCAACTTCCTCAGGCTGCAGCTGACCGGGACCGACGCGGTGGAGACGGCCGCCACCATGAATGCGCTGGAACGCCAGTTCGTGAACATGGCCGCCGACCTCAAGAAGCAGAAACTGCGGGAGCTCTCGAGTCTCCTGGCGGAGCAGGTCCGCCAGCAGGAAACCAAGCTGCGCGAATCGGAGCAGGCGCTGGAGTCCTTCCGGATCGCGACGATCACCCAGCCGCGCGAGGAACTGCCGAATACTCCCGGCATTCAGATGACCACCACGTCGGCGTATGGCCAGTATTTCCAGCAGCGGATCAACCTGGAGACCATCCGGCACGACCGCGAAGCCATCGAGGCCGTGCTGCTCCGTCTGGCCTCGGGCCAGGCGACGGTCGACGCATTCAATACGATTCCCGCGGTCCGCAACGCCCCCGATTTCTCGCGCGTTCTGACCGAGCTGTCCACCGCCGAGGCCGATCTCCGGGCGCTGCGCACCAAGTACACCGACGAATACAAGGGCGTCAAGGATCTGCAGGACCGGATCAACACCATCCGGACCGCGACGATTCCGACCTACGCCGACGCGCTGGTCCGGGAGCTCAAGGTCCAGGAGAACGATCTCAGCGGCCGGATCGGAGCCACCGGAACCGAGCTCAAGGGCATCCCCTCGCGCACCATCAACGAGGGACGGCTGCAGCGGGACATGGAGAGCGCCCGGGTGCTCTTCGTCAACCTCCAGAACAGTTACGAGCAGAACAAGCTCGCCGAAATCAGCGCGATTCCCGACGTCAAAATCATCGACCAGGCCAAGGTGCCGACCCGCCCTGAAAAGAATCAGGCGTCGCGCATCATCTTCATCGGTGTCGTGGCCAGCCTTGCATTCGGATTTGCACTGGCGCTGCTGATCGACCGTCTCGACAAGCGATTCCGGTATCCCGAGCAGGCCTCCCATGATCTCGGGCTCACGATCCTGGGCGCCATTCCGGTGCTTCCCCGGTCCCGCAACGGCCGCCAGGACCCCGGCGAAGCGGCCCAGATCGTCGAGGCCTTCCGATCCATTCGGCTCAATCTGGCCCACTCGTTCGACTCGGGCGGACCGATCTGCATGACCGTCTCCAGCCCGAGCCCGGGAGACGGCAAGTCCCTGATTTGCGCCAACCTCGCGCTGTCCTTTGCCGAGGCCGGCTACCGGACGCTGCTCATCGACGGCGACATTCGCCGCGGGGAGCTGCACCGCGCCTTCGACGTCGAGCGCCGGCCCGGTCTGCTGGACTACTTGGGTGGCACCAACGGTCTGGTCGTGGAGAAGATCACCCGGCCCACGTCCCACGCGAATCTGACGCTGATTCCCTGCGGCACCCGGGTCCAGCACGGTCCCGAGCTGCTGGGCTCCGCCCGCATGGCCGAGCTGGTCCAGCGCCTCAAGGGGATGTACGACGTCGTGCTCATCGACAGTCCCCCGCTCGGGGCCGGCATCGATCCATTCGTCCTCGGCACCCACTCGGCCCACATGCTGCTGGTGCTCCGCAGCGGTGAAACCGACCGTCAAATGGCCGAGGTGAAGCTGCAGATCCTCGATCGCCTGCCGGTGCGTCTGGTGGGCGCGGTCCTGAATCACATCTCGGCTGGCGTCGGCGCGTACAAGTATTACTCGTACACCTACGGGTATGCCTCCGAAAACGAGATCGAGGGAGAAACGAAGAAGAATTTGCCCGAGGGAGTTACCGCGACCAGCTGAACCAGAGATACGATCGCGCAGCAAATCGGCGAGGCCGACCTAGGTGGTCGGCCTCGCTTCTATCGGGGTCTTGATCACCGCGCCGGCCCGTTCGATCATGTCCACCGGATCCAGGGGTGAATCGGAATAGTCGGCCACCGAGCAATAGCCCACCCGCAGACTGATTCTGCCTTCCCCATTGAAGGCCGGATCCGAGAAGGCCGCGGTGGCGTTCTCCAGGCGCTCGACCATTCGAGCCACCCCGTTTTCGGTGGTGGCGGGAGCGATGACCCCAAACTCGAGCGGGCTGATCCGGCCCACCGCATCGGAGGACCGGCCGGCGGCCCGGAAGAAGCCGGCGATTTCCTGGGCGAACGCCTCCACGCTCAGCAGGGCGGACTCGAGGGCGGGCAGGTCCGGCGTGAACACCACGCAGCTGACGGCCTGACGCTCCCGCCGGGCCTCCGACGCGATTTCCCGGGCACGACGCACGAGCCCCTGCTTGGTGTACAGCCCGGTGGCGGGATCGATGAGCCCGTCGACGTGGGACCCGTCAATGGCCTGCTTGGCTTGCAGAAAAGTGCGGATCTTGAGCAGGATGATTTCGCCGTCGATGGGCTGACCCACGAAGTCCCAGGCTCCCGCGCCGAACGCCTCGAGTCGCTGAGGCCGTCCGGCCTGGCCCGCCGTGGTAATCAGGATGGGCGTGGTCGCGCCGAAGCGAGGATCGGCCCGGAGACGCCGACAGACCTCGACGCCGTCCAGATCGGGCATCTGGCGGTCCAGGATGATGACATCGGGCCGGGAGGCCTCGGCGCGCTGAAGCGCCTGGTTACCCGTGAAGGCCCGCAACACGGAGTACCCTTCACCGGCGAAGATGCTTTCGAGCGACCGAGCCGACCATTCCTGATCATTTGCGATCAGGATGACGGGTGGACGCCTCGGATCTTCCATGGACTGACCCCTACTGGAGGTTCAGGCTCAACCGGTGACGAATGACACGGCCCTGTTGCAACAGCGACACAGTTTTTGACACCACGACCGCTTAAGCGACGGGCGCGTCCCAAGTGGCATTTTCCGAGTAAGCGAGTTAAGTCATTGTAAAAAAATAGCTTACAAATTCGAACGACGGACGCCAGGAAAGCGGCCGGTTCATTCGGTTACCCTTCTCTGAGTTAATGCCGCAAATGTCTGGCCGTACATTATTTAGCGCAGTCGGCTTAATGAGAATTGAGACTCTCAGCGCCCGAGTCGCTCCTGGCGAAAATGGGCGACATCCGGACGACCGTTCAGGCGGTTTTGCTATCGCCGACGCGGAGGAGCAACGATCCGGTGGTGCCTCCGCCACGGACCGTCGCAAAACTCCATCACTCTCGACATGCTGGAGCGATGGCGCGGGACGGCGGAATGGCCCAACATCATATCATACAATGATTTAGATGTTGTGGTCTCAATAGCTCAACGGCCAGCACAGTCCCTGCAGATAGATCATGTGTTCCTCATCATTATTCGCTATGTTCGTTAGCTCGTTATCAACCACCGCGGATCGGGTCCAAATTGCGAAGCCTTCCCTTTCTGATCTGCCTTTGTTCCGCGACGCTCGCGCCGGTATTGACGGCGCAGGTCGCTGAAAACCGGAGTGCCCAGGCCACCCGGGCGCAGATCGAACAGGCGTTGGCAAGCGCCCAGCAGATTCTCTCGTCCCCCGGATACAGCGGGCGGATCAAGGATGCCAAGCGGCGGGAAATCGCCCTGCTGAAGAGTCGGCTGGAAGATGGGGACCTGCAGCCCGGCGACCAGGTTGCCATCCAGGTGACGGGAGAGCAGACCCTCACCGGATCCTTCATCGTGAGTCCGACCCGCACCATCTCGATGCCCGGCCTCGAGGATCTGTCCCTTCGCGGGGTGCTGCGTTCCGAAATGCAGGACGCGATCTCGGCACATCTTCGGAAGTACATCAAGGATCCGACCGTTCACGTGACCACCACGATCCGGATCAGCTTCCTCGGCGGTGTCGGGAAGCCCGGCTTTTACCAGGTGGCATCGGAGCTGATGGTGGGAGACGCGATCATGGCGGCCGGAGGGCCCGGCGGAGGTGTGGACCCCGCCAATACCACGATCGAGCGCTCCGGTGTCGTGATCATGCCCAAGGAGGCGTTCCGCCAGGCCTTGATCGACGGCAAGACGCTGGATCAGCTCAACCTGCGGGCGGGGGATGAATTCCTCATCGGCGGGTACCGGGTCCAGACCGCCGGGCGGAGGGGCGCCTTCAGCTTCGTCTTGCCGGTGATCAGCGCGATCGTCTCGATCAGCTATCTCGCCACGAGAATCTTCTAGGGGCGTATGGCTGCCAACCCCAGTCCGAAAGCGGAAATGAGTTCGACCCCCGGAGGCAGGAGTGACGAACGCACGGCGCGCCGCACGGGGTCGCGGCCGGCCTACCTGCGTGTCGTCTCACAGGACGACGATCAGCTCGGCACGCTGCCGATGCGCCACGCCAGGGCCCGGCGCATCCTCGATTGTATCGTGGCCTCGATCGGAATCGTGCTGACCCTGCCGCTCTGGATCGTGCTGGCCGTGCTGATCAAGCTCACCTCGCGCGGGCCGATCTTTCACACCCAGACGCGGGTCGGGCTCGACACCCGAAAGACCGGCAGCGGGGAAAAGGATCCTCGCCGGCGCGCCGATCTGGGCGGCCGGCCGTTCACGATCTACAAATTCCGGACGATGCACGTCGCCGCCGAGCATGGGACCGGGGCGGTGTGGGCCACCCCCAACGATCCCCGGGTCACCGGAGTCGGCCGCTTCCTGCGCCGCTATCGCCTCGACGAGCTGCCCCAGCTGGTCAACGTGCTCAAAGGGGAGATGAGCGTCGTCGGTCCCCGCCCGGAAAGACCCACTATCTTTGCCGAGCTGCGGGACAGCATTCCGCAGTACCCGCTCCGGCAACGGGCACGCCCCGGCATCACCGGGCTGGCCCAGGTGAGACAACAGTATGATTCCTGTCTCGAGGACGTGCAGCGAAAGGTGGAATTTGACCTCACGTATATCCGCGAGCAGAGCCTGTGGCAGGACCTCCGGATCATGCTGGAGACGATCCCGGTGATCCTCCTGCGGAAGGGCGGCTGGTAAACTCTCGTGGCTGCTTCCATCGCGCCTGAGGCCAGCCGGCGCGATCTCCTCGCGCCGATTCGCGCTCAGCTTCCCCTCGTCCTCCTCACGGCCGCCGCGTTTTTGGCCCTCTTCGGCGAGCCCATCCGGTTGCTCATCCGTGACTGGTGGAGCGATCCCGAGTCGGCCCATGGCCTGCTCCTGGCCCCGGTGTCGGTCTGGCTCGCCTGGAAGACCGGTCGCCGCGCCGACGCCCGGCCCAACGTGGGGCTGGGGCTGGCCATGCTCATCGCCGCCGTCCTCCTCCGCTACGTGTCGGGGCTTGCCGCCGAGCTCTTTACCATGCGGATGTCCATGCTGCTCGGGCTGGCCGGCCTCACGACCTACTATCTCGGCTTCCGCCAGGTGCTGACCTGGTGGCTGCCCTTCGTGCTGCTGGGACTCTCGGTGCCCCTTCCCGAAGTTGTCAAGAGCGCCATGACGCTTCCGCTCCAGTTTCGGGCGTCCCGGGTGGGCGCGGCGCTGCTGGATTGGCGGGGTATCCCGGTCAAGCTCACCGGCAACATCATTCTGGTCCCGGGGCACCAGCTGTTCGTCACCGAGGCCTGCAGCGGTCTCCGATCCCTGACCGCGCTGGTGGCGCTGTCGATCCTCATGGGCGCCCTCTGGCTCTCGACGGTGACGGGACGGGTGCTGATGCTCGGTGCCGCCATCGTGACGGCCATCATGGTCAATGCGCTCCGGGTCTTCCTGACCGGCTTCCTGGTGGTGTTCGTGGATCCCAAGATGGGGGAGGGCTTCATGCACCTCACCGAGGGATGGCTGCTCTTCGTGGTGTCGCTGGCCCTGATCGCGGGAGTGGCCTGGGTGTTCAGCTGGGTCGAAAGAGCGCTGCGGCGCGCTCCGGCCGGAGCGCCATCATGACGCGCGGAACGGTTCGATTCCTTCCCGCGGTGCTCATGGGAATCGGGGCTCTGCTTCTGCTCGGCGTGAACCGCCAGAAGGTCATGCCCCTGGCGGCACCGCTGTCGACCCTCCCCACGGAAATCCTCGGTTTGGCGGGCCGCGACCACCCCATCACCGCCGACGAGCAACAAGTGGCGGGCATGACCAACTATGTCCTCCGGGACTTCGTGAATCCGGCCGACTCCACCTTCGGCTTCTCGGTCTACGTCGGGTATTACGACCGGCAGACCCAGGGGAAGACGATCCATTCCCCCAAGAACTGCCTGCCGGGTGCCGGCTGGGAGCCGACCGCGGTATCGGATCAGGAGATCATCGTGGGAGGACAGCGGGTGGTGGTGCGCCGATACCTGCTGGCCAAGGAGCAGACCCGCGCAATGGTCTACTATTGGTACGAGGGTCGAGGCCGGGTGTCTTCCAACGAGTACCGGGTCAAGTGGGAGCTGCTGCGGGATGCCGCCCTGACCGGCCGGAGCGAGGAGGCCCTGGTGCGGATCGTACTGCCTTTGAACCGGGGAGAAGCGTTTGCCGACTCGACCGCCCAGAACGTGGCCCGCTCGATTATCCCGGCCATCGAGCGGGCGTTGCCGGCCTACCCCTCACGCAGCCTGCAGCTGGTCGCCAACCGCTAGTTCGCGCTCCCGCTCTCCCTAATCGTTGGCCGCCGCAGCCCGCTCCGCCGCTCCCACGACCAGGGGGGCATTCTGGGTGCGCTTGGATCTGCCCGGCACATCCTGCAGCTTCCTGAACGCCACCAGCGCGACCCAGGCGGAACAGATCGCGCCGGTGAAGATCTT
>Ga0163163_10005866_pt1 | contig 10688 bp, 7 predicted proteins | sample S65metaG_FD_119766 | JGI IMG/M metagenome (GOLD analysis project Ga0163163, IMG submission 119766) | Switchgrass rhizosphere microbial communities from Kellogg Biological Station, Michigan, USA - S6-5 metaG | ecosystem: Host-associated > Plants > Roots > Rhizosphere > Soil | place: USA: Michigan... | reverse complement strand
TGCCTCTGATTTCGGATCGTCCACGCCAAGAACCGTCATGGGCGGATTCAGAAAGTCCTTGATCGCCGATCCCTCCCGAAGAAATTCGGGATTCGTTCCTACGCCGAAGTCCTTCCCTGCCTTCTTTCCGCTGGAAGCCTCCAATTGCGGGGTAATGACATTCGCGGTCGTACCCGGAAGGATAGTGCTGCGTGTCACAACGATGTGAAAGCCGTTCTTTGTTTTCAGACTTTCCCCAATCTGCGCGCAGACTTGCCTGATGCCTCGAAGGTCGAGTTTTCCGTTGGGCTGGCTTGGCGTGCCGACGCAAATGAAGGAAATCTCGGATTCTCGTATGGCCTCGTCGACATCGAGGGTGGCGCTCAGTAAGCCCTTCGTGTGCGAATCCCCAATGATTTCCTGAATTCCGGGCTCGAGAATGGGCGTCTTTCCTGACCCCATCGCTTCGACTTTCTCGTTCGAAACGTCGATTCCCAGAACCTTATGGCCTTTTCCCGAAAGGCACGCGGCGGTGACGGAGCCGACATACCCGAGCCCGAAAACACTAACCCTACTCACAGAACACTCTCCCAATGAATTTCCCAAGTATTCATGGATACGCTAAGTCTGTAGTCTGCCGCCATAGCCCATTAGGATTCCTACCGCACGGGCGATTGACGGACAGCGTTCATCTTGTAACATAGCCCTGATGTGCGGTATAGCCGGATTCATTGATCTGTGGGCTTCCCGACAGACACGAGCCCCAGAAGAGCGCGCTTCCATTCTGGATGCGATATGCCGCACGATGACGCACCGGGGACCTGACGACCAGGGCGTCTGGCTCACCACCGGGGTGGCGCTCGGAATGCGCCGGCTCGCAATTATCGACCTCGTATCCGGCCAACAGCCGATCTCCGGCGAAGACGGCTCCGTCACCATCGTATTCAACGGCGAAATTTACAATTTCCAGGAGTTGAAACCCGAACTCGAGGCATCGGGACACACCTTCAGGACTCATTCCGATACTGAAGCGATTGTTCACGCGTACGAGGAGTCGGGGGCAGAAGGTCTAAAGCGTCTGCGGGGCATGTTTGCCTTCGCGATTTGGGACGCCCAAGCGCGTTCTCTTTTCATTGCGCGAGATCGCGCAGGAAAGAAGCCGCTCTATTACACGACGACGCCAGGTGGCACTTTCGTTTTCGGCTCGGAGTTGAAAGCCGTTCTCGCACATCCCGATGTCGATCGCCAGATCAACGCGGAAGCTCTGGATGCTTACTTCACGCTGGGTTATGTGCCGGATCCCCTGAGCATCTTCCACGACATCCACAAATTGCAGCCCGGTCACGCTCTCACGTTTACGGAAGGCCGGACTACGGTGAAGAGCTACTGGGATCTTGACTTTCGTCAGGGTTCCGCGCGCAGCGAAGCAGACTATCTCGATGAGTTGCGCGCAATATTGGATGACTCCGTTCGCCTCCGCATGATTGCCGACGTCCCGCTGGGGGCGTTTCTTTCGGGCGGCATCGATTCAAGCACCGTCGTTGGTCTGATGGCCCGTCACTCCACCCAGCCTGTGAAGACGTTCTCGATCGGTTTCCACGAAGACAGTTACAACGAGCTGAAGTACGCACGCCTCACCGCCAAAAAATTTGCGACCGATCACCATGAATTCTTCGTCACTCCGGATATCTGCTCTGTCGTGGACGAACTCGCCTGGCATCTTGACGAACCCTTTGCGGACTCCTCCGCCATTCCCACCTACATGGTTTCGAAACTTGCCCGCGATTACGTCACGGTGGCCCTTTCCGGCGATGGTGGCGACGAGTTGTTTGCCGGCTATACGCGCTATGTCGTGGAACAAAGCCGCAAGGGTTTCGATTCCGTACCCAAGTTCGTACGGAAGGGACTGCTGCTGCCATTGAGCGAGCGGCTGCCTCATTCAGCCTGGGGTCGCAATTACATTCACAACATGTCGCTCGATCCCGTCTCGCGCTTCCTGGACAGCGTTTCCCTCTTTACTGCGTTGAACCGAAAGTCGCTCTATAGTGCAGGTTTTTCACACAAGGTCGCTGCGAGTGATTATGCGGGAACCCTTTTTCACAGTCTCGCTGGAAAAGTGAAAACCAACGATCCCCTGGACCGGCTTCTCTACATCGACAGCAAAACGTATCTGCCGGGCGACATCCTGACGAAAGTGGATCGCATGAGCATGGCGGCCTCGCTTGAAACCCGCGCTCCACTGCTGGACCAAAAGCTGATGGAGTTCGTAACGAGTGTTCCCTCAACTCTAAAGCTGGCAGGCTCCGAAACAAAATATCTCCTCAAGAAGGCGGTAAGCGGCCTGATACCTGCCGACATTCTCAACAGGCCAAAACAGGGTTTTGGCGTTCCTATTCAGGAATGGATCAACCAACAGTTGCGATCCCGCATTCGAGAAACTCTGATGGAACCGCGAACGCGGCAGCGCGGTTACATCGACTATCGTTACGTTGATGTGCTCCTGAATGAACACGAACAGCGCCGTCGCGACCACTCTCAGGGGTTATGGGCGCTGCTGATGCTTGAGCTGTGGCATCGCCATTTCATGGATTCGACTGGGCAATCGGCATGACCGCTGTCCTTCAGCTCATCGACAGCTTTCATCAAGGCGGGTCAGAGCGCCAGGCGTTGCAACTGACGCGCTTGCTGGCGAAGAGCGGACGATTTCAAGTGCACCTGGCCTCTCTCAATCCTGAGGGAAGCCTGCGCGCAACCATTGAAGATCTGAATCTCGGAACGATTCCTTCATTTCCGTTGACGAGCTTTTACGACCGCAATGCGATCCATCAATCGCGCCGTTTCATGGATTATTTGAAATCCTCGCGTATCTCCATTTTGCATACCCATGATTTCTACACGAATGTTTTCGGGATGACGGCGGCGGCCCTGACGCGCCTGCCCGTACGAATCGCGTCCATGCGGGAGACCGAGGGAATGCGGACCCCCAGCCAAAAGAAGGTTCAACGTGTCGCATATTCGATGTCCCATCAGGTTGTTGCCAATTGCAATGCCGTGAGGGAGAAGCTGATCGCCGACAGCATCAGAACGGACAAAGTCACCGTCATTTACAATGGCTTGGATTTTGGGCGCCTGGCTACGCCAAACTCGCGACACGAGACGCTCTCGTTGCTGGGTGTGCCCGCGGAAAAGAGGACTCGCCGATTCGTGACCATCGTTGCAAACATGCGACATGAGGTAAAGGACTACCCCATGTTTCTAAGGTCTGCAAAGCGCGTAAAAGAGGCTGTCCCGGAATCCGCGTTCCTGCTCGCGGGTGAGGGGGAGTTGAAAAGTGCGTTGCACGACCTTGCGCAGGAACTCGGCATTCTGGACTCCGTCATCTTCCTTGGCCGTTGCGACAAGATCGCGGAGTTGCTGAGCATCTCCGAAATCTGCGTCCTGAGCTCTAAAGCGGAGGGTTTTTCCAACTCGATTCTCGAGTACATGGCTGCAGCGCGGCCGGTTGTTGCCACAGAAGTCGGTGGCGCCGCAGAAGCTATCCGGGAAGGCGAAACGGGATACCTTGTGCCTTCAGGAAACGATGAACTGATGGCGGCGCGTCTTGTCACGCTGCTGCATGATCCGGAAAAAGCCAGGAGAATGGGGGATGCGGGCCGTCGCGTGGTGGAAGAGAAGTTTTCATGTCAGGCACAGCTCGCGCGTACCGAAGATCTGTATTTGCGGCTCTTGAATAGAAAGTGAATCAAACCGATGCCTTGTTACGCCAGAAAGGCAACTCGACTTGAGAACATCTGACGCGACAACCCAAACAAAGCTGAAAGTACTGATTGTGGCGCCTTCCTTCGACATCCTCGGCGGTCAGTCCGTCCAGGCAGCACGATTGCTCGAGCGGCTCCGCCAGGAGCCACTGCTCCAAGTCGGATTTCTCCCCATCAATCCGCGACTTCCCGGCGTCCTTCGTCGTCTTCAAGCCATCAAGTACGTGCGCACCGTCGTGACATCGATCGCCTATATCTGGAGCCTGATCTGGCGAGTCCGCAAATATGATGTGATTCACGTTTTCTCCGCGTCGTACTTTTCTTTCGTTTTGGCGCCAACGCCCGCAATTCTGATCGGCAAACTCTTCCGGCGAAAAGTTCTGCTGAACTATCACAGCGGGGAGGCCGAGGACCATCTTCGACGCTGGCGCTCTGCAATTGCGATTATTCGTCTTGCAGACTCCATTGTTGTTCCCTCGGAATATCTCGTCAGCGTGTTTGCGTCTTTTGGCCTCAAGACCCAGGCGATCTTCAACCTTGTCGATCTGAATAAGTTCCGATTTCGCTCGCGTGTTCCTCTCAGGCCGGTATTTCTATCCAATCGGAATTTTGAAAGCCATTACGGCGTCGATAATGTGCTGCGGGCGTTCGCGATAATCCAGAGTCATGTCCCGTCCGCGGAGCTAACCATCGCGGGGGACGGCAGCCTGCGCCACCCGCTCGAAAGCCTGGCGGTGGAACTCGGCCTGAAAAACACGGACTTTATCGGCCGTGTCGATCCCGAAGCGATCGCGGCTGTCTACGATGCCGCGGATATCTATGTGAACGGCTCCACTATCGATAACCAGCCGCTTTCGATTATCGAAGCCTTCTGTTGCGGCTTACCCATCGTCACCACGGGCGCCGGGGGCATCCCGTATATGGTCCGTGATGGAAAGACCGGACTGCTCGTGCCTTGCGGCGACCATGCCCAAATGGCCGAGCGGGCTCTACGCCTACTGACGGATCCGGACCTCGCCGGACAACTGACCTCCGAAGGCCGTAACGAGTGCGTGAAATATCAATGGCAAACGGTAAGAGACGCATGGATCAAAGCCTACTTTGATCTGAGAAACAAGCCCGGGGTTCGACCCGCCGGCGAAGCCGAGAACATTCCGCAACCACCTTCTGAACACCGGGCGCTAACCAAATGAAGCGCACACTACGCAAGTTACGGACGACGAGTTTCGACGAGCTTTTTGTTCGAGGCGCGCAATTTTTTTCCGCGTTTGCCGAACGACAGGACTGGTCTCGTCCGGCGAAATTGCTTTCAGACGCTGAACTGCTGGAGCGAATGGATATCCCATCGCTCAGAAAAGCAGCGCCGGCTTCCATTTCGGATTTACGCGATCGTTTTCGAGAGCAAGCGTCATCGCACTTTTTCTCAGGATTTGATGACCCTGCAGCCACAATCGCTGAACTCCGGCGAAGATGGCCGGCATTGCCGCAAAAGATTATCGAGCGCGCTGAGAAAATCGTGGCGGGCCGGTTTGACCTGCTGGGCCTTCGGGATTTGAGCTTCGGCGATCCTGTGAATTGGCACCTTGAACCGATCTCTGGAAAGTCATCTCCTCTCGTCCACTGGAGCCGTCTGGATTACCTTAACGGGGACCGCGTTGGTGACAAGAAGATCGTTTGGGAGCTGAACCGCCATCAGTATTTTGCGGTTCTTGGCCAGGCCTATTGGCTGACGGGTGATGAGCGCTATGCGCAAACATTTGCCACTCACGTCAATTCGTGGATGGATCAGAATCCGCCGAAGCTTGGCATCAACTGGGCCAGCAGCCTGGAGGTCGCGTTTCGAACCATCTCGTGGCTTTGGGCCCTTCACTTCTTTAAAAAATCCGCCGTACTTACTCCCGAGTTGTTCGCGCGAATATGCAAGTTTCTCTACGTGAATGCGCGGCACCTGGAAACCTATCCCTCAACGTACTTCAGTCCCAATACACATTTGACGGGAGAGGCCCTGGGACTGTTCTATCTGGGTACTGTATTGCCGGAGTTCAAGGAGTCAGGCCGGTGGCGTGACAACGCCCTTGGCATCCTGCTCGCTCAACTGAGTCGGCAGGTACTGTCCGATGGCGTCTACTTTGAGCAGGCGAGTTACTACCACCGCTACACGACGGACTTTTACCTGCATTTGTGGATTCTACAACGGGTAAACCAGCACAGCCCTTCGTCTGATCTCAGCGGCAAGCTTCGATTGCTCCTGGACCACCTGCAGCATATTACTCGGCCCGACGGCACGACCTCTCTGTTTGGCGACGACGATGGGGGAAAGTTGCTGGATGTGGATGATCGTCCCGCGGGTGATTTTCGAGCGACGCTTGCAACCGGTGCGGCGCTTTTAGAGCGTCCCGATTACAAATTTGTGTCGGGTGGGGCATCCCTCGAGACTTTGTGGTTGCTTGGGCCTGCGGGACTGAACACCCTGGACCGGATTCCGGATCATGAACCCGAACAACAGTCGATCGCGTTTCCCGCTGGCGGTTACTATGTAATGCGCGATGGTTGGACGCCGGACTCGAATTACCTGCTCTTCGACTGTGGACCCCATGGAATCGATAACTGCGGGCATGCGCACGCAGACGCCCTGTCATTTGAGCTGTCGGTTAAGGGAAGGAACCTGCTAGTGGATACCGGGACGTATACGTATACCGGCTCACAGGAAATGCGCGATTGGTTTCGAAGCTCCGCCGCGCACAATACTTTGACTGTCGATGGCGAATCGTCATCGGTTCCTGCCGGCCCATTTTCGTGGGCAACAATTGCGCGCGCCACGTGTTCCACGTGGATCAGCGAATCGAGGTTTGACTATATCGCGGCATCGCACGATGGATTCAGCCGGCTGCTGGCTCCGCTGATCCACACACGGAGCATTCTGTTCCTGAAGAAGGATTACTGGATCGTCCATGACCACGTTGAATCCGAAGGCGCGCATACGCTTCAGTTTTGGCTTCACCTGGATTCAGTCGCACCCGAAGCGCACCTCGATGGCAACGCGATCAGCTGCCCGGAGGTTTGTCGAATCGCAGCGTTCGCGAGAAATGGTGCGTGGACAAGTGAAAAGAGTTGGATTTCACCGCGTTATGCTATGAAGCAACCGGCACCGGCGTTCTCGTTTTCCATGCGATCCGAGGGCTCGGAGGACTTGTTCACTTTTCTGCTTCCCGATGTTGCGGGAACCGCCGCGCCAGTGGTCACGGAGACGCCGGTAACCGGGGGAAAAGCATTCGAGATTGATTTCAACGGCAAGCGCGATGTTCTGCTGGTGCGGAATGTGCTGGGCAAGACGGCGACGCCTCGCGTAGAAATTTCTCGTATCGCATCCGATGCCGCAGTGGTCTGGGTACGTTTCAATCGCGAAGATCAAGCGCTGGAAGAATTTATTCTTATAGGCGGCCAGACTCTGGAAGTCGATGGCCGTCGGCGGGAGACCGGGCGAAGCAGCTCGACTGGATTTTGTCATGTGCGGAATTAGCGGAATAGCCTTATCGACGCGTTCTGCGCGCCAGGTCGAGAGAGACGTTGTGGAGCGCATGCGGGACGTCCTTGCGCATCGAGGTACCGACGATACGGGCATTTTCCTCGATGGCCGCGTTGGTCTCGGCCACCGTCGATTGAGCATCGTCGATGTTGCTGCGGGTCATCAGCCGATGACCAACGAAGACGGCTCCCTACAGATCATCTTCAACGGCGAAATTTACAATCATGCCGATTTCCGAAAGGAACTCGAGGGGCGGGGGCACGTTTATCAAACCCACTGCGACACCGAGACCATCCTCCATCTCTATGAGGAACACGGGGCTGCGTGCGTCAACTTCCTGAGAGGAATGTTTGCGTTCGCGATCTGGAACCTGAAGACCCGCGAACTCTTTATTGCGCGGGACCGGTTGGGCGTAAAGCCTCTTTATTATTTCCTGGCAGAAGACGGGTCTCTCTATTTCGCATCGGAAATCAAGGCTCTGTTTGAGGCCGGCGCATTCAAACCGGAAGTGAATTTTACGGCACTCCCGGACTACCTTGCCAACCATGCCACTTCCAATGAAGAAACTTTGTATCGCGGCGTGACGCGCCTGCTGCCGGGCCATACGCTTACCTGGCGCGATGGCAGGGTAGAGATCAGAAAGTACTGGGATGTCCACTTCACTAAGGCGGACCAGAATGGGAGATCGGACAAGGACACCATTGCGGAATGGAGTGATCTCTTCCGTACATCCGTGCGGCTTCGGTTGATGGCGGATGTTCCGCTGGGCATGTTTCTGTCTGGTGGGATCGATTCCTCTGCGATCGCGGCGGTGATGAGTGGCATGGTCGATGAACCGATCCAGACATTCTCTGTAGCATTTGCAGAACGCGAGGCGAACGAACTCGCCTACGCTCGAATCGTTTCGGAAGCGTTCAAAACTCGTCATCATGAAGTTACGGTCAGCCCCGAACAGTTCTTTCAGGCATTGCCAAAGCTGGTGTGGCATGAAGATGAGCCTCTGGCCCATCCGTCGAGCGTGGCACTGTACTTCGTGTCGGAACTCGCATCGAAGCATGTGAAGGTCGTTCTGACGGGTGAAGGCAGCGACGAACTGCTTGCAGGCTACGGTCGATATCGCAAGACCATCCTGAACCTTTCAATGGGAAACCGTTATCAGAGCTTTACTCCTGGAATACTTCGTGACGCCGTCCGCGCTGGAATCGCCGGGCTCCCTGCATCGAGAGTCCGGCAAAAATTATTGAGAAGTTTCCTGAGCGTGCCTTCCGATATCGAGCGGATCTACTTTGACAACTTCGCTGTGTTCCCATTGTCCATGCAGGCGGATTTGCTTTCTTCGGCAACATTGGAACGCGTCGGAAACGTCGACCCCTATGCGGGTGTGCGAAGGGTCCTTCAGGAAACGGACGCGAAATCGCTTCTGGATCGTCTGCTTTACGCCGACATCAAGACGTACCTGCACGAACTGCTTATGAAGCAGGACCAGATGAGCATGGCCACATCAATCGAAAGCCGGGTTCCTTTTCTCGATCACAAGCTGGTGGAGTTCACCTGCAGCCTGCCGGAGCACTTGAAGCTGCATGGGCGAACGACAAAGCACATCTTGCGGGAGAGCATGAAGGGAGTCTTACCTGAGGCGATTCTTTCTCGGTCGAAAATGGGATTTCCGGTGCCGATCGGCGCCTGGTTTCGTGGCGCTTATCGGTCCATCGTGGACGAATATGTCCTCAGCGAGCGGGCGCTCGCGCGCGGAATTTTCAATCCGGTTGCGGTTCGTCAACTTGTCGAAAAACATCAGAGCGGTCTGGAAAATCACGACGAGCGCCTGTGGGCCCTTGTGAACTTTGAAATCTGGCAGCGACAGTTCTTTGAAGGCGAGGCTCTGAAGAGTTCAGACACGCGAGTCGGCAGGGCGGCCTCTTGATGGCATCGATGGAGACGGTCTCGGTTGTGATCCCTTGCTATAACGAAGAGCGCTTCATTCTGAAAGCTCTCCAGCAACTCTTGCACCAATATGACAACGATCGATACGAGATTCTGGTGGTGGATGGATTGTCGTCTGACGGGACGCGAAGCCTGATCGCAGGGTTTCAACGGGATAATCCTGGCGTTCCGATCCGCCTTGTAGACAATCCCGTACGAAACATTCCCACTGCGTTAAACCTCGGTGTTGCGGCATCCCGGGGCAATATCATCGCGCGGATGGATGCGCACGCCGCTCCCAGTCCCGGCTACATCCGGCGCTGCGTGGATGTATTGAGTGAAACCGATGCCGCGATTGTGGGTGCACCCTGCCGCGTGCAGCCCGGGGCGCCGACTTTGATGGCTCGCGCGATTGCGTTCGCCGTTTCTCATCCGCTGGGGATCGGCGATGCAAAATACCGGCTCGGCAATGCCGGACCTTTGCAGGAGCCGGTGGATACCGTGGCCTTTGCCTGTTTCAGGCGATCCGTCTGGGATGACCTGGGGGGATTCAATGAGCATCTGCTGGCGAACGAGGATTACGACTTTAACTATCGCGTCCGGCAATCCGGCAGGAACGTCCTTCTTGATCGACGCGAACATTGCGACTACTTCGCCCGCACCACCCTGAGTTCGCTTGCAAAGCAATACCTGCGGTATGGGAGATGGAAAGCCGAGATGGTTCGCCTGAATCCGCGCTCCATCCGGATACGCCACCTGGCCGCGCCGGTATTCATTCTCTCCCTGGTATTCCTCGCCGCGTTAGGTGCTGTCTGGCGCCCGGCCTGGTGGCTCCTGCTCGTGGAGATCGGTGTCTATCTCCTCGCGGGTTTGGCAGCTGGAGCACAGGCCATGATCAAAACAAAGTCCAGCCCCTTGATCGTGCTGCTTATGCCTTTGGTCTTCGCGACGATCCAACTGACGTGGGGGGCGAGCTTTCTGGCGAGAATCTTGGGAAACGGAAAGAAATTCTGAAATTGGGAATTAAGGGGGGAATTTCGAAATTGGACGAATCCGGGCATCTCAAAACCGAAATTACAAGATGTTAGAATGGACGGGTTTGATCCGGCGGTTTTCAGTCCAATTTGAGATCTTGTAATTTCGGTTTTGAGATGCACGGATTCGTCCAATTTCGAAATTCCCCTCAATTCTCCAATCTCTCTCATTGCGGTATGGTCCCCTGTGTCGCGTCGCTAACGGCCTTGATGTCGGCGCCAAGGGGCTTTCCATCCGTTCCCGCTTTCACGTACGCGCTCCCTGGAGACAACGCACAGATCCCGAGATTTCCCGCCTGCATGTTCCCCGCAGGACAATTCACGCTATCGACAAACTGAACCTCCCGCCATCCACCAAGCAAGAAATTCCCCGCGTAATCGGCCGCTGTCCCCCCACCCACGATGGCATTCTTACTGAACGCGTAACCCGGAACCCACATATTCAAGGCGATTTTGCCGCCGTTCACG
>Ga0163163_10005863_pt1 | contig 10689 bp, 8 predicted proteins | sample S65metaG_FD_119766 | JGI IMG/M metagenome (GOLD analysis project Ga0163163, IMG submission 119766) | Switchgrass rhizosphere microbial communities from Kellogg Biological Station, Michigan, USA - S6-5 metaG | ecosystem: Host-associated > Plants > Roots > Rhizosphere > Soil | place: USA: Michigan... | reverse complement strand
TCAAATAAAAAAAGTTATGATTTGGACCGCAAAATCCCATTTTTAATTTTTCATCAAAAAACTTAATTATCGCCAGTGCCCTGCCATCATTTTGAATCGCATTTCTGTAAATATTCAACAGAACACAATGCATAATTTCATGAATAAGTGTAGCCGCAAGTGCCTTATCGCTGGCCTGCCTGTTACTGCTGTTTAATTTGACATGATAGGTGGCATCTTCTACATTCGTCATTACAGAAGCCGACACTTCGGCGCCTTTGTAGTGTACATCGTTTAAATAGATAGTCAATCCATTTCCGCTCAATAGGCCTTCTGGCTCAAATTTCGCTCTCTCCAGCACAGCTGAGAGGTTCACAATCACATGGGGAAGGCGCCTTAAAGAGGAGTTGTTTATAATTTGTATCGAACCTGGCAACTCTGTCTGAACTTGCTTCATCACGTCTTGTTTTGGAATAAGCCCAACTTCGGTAAAACTACCAGTGCGCCGACTTGTGAAGGCAAGAAAAATAAAGGACGCAATTGGTATAAGTATCCATTTCATCGAAAAAAAATATTAGGTGGAAACATCTTTACATGAAACCGTAGTGCGGCTAGGGCTTGAATAAAGACATTCAATAATTAAGTCAACGGATGACTGGTTGAAGGATCTATAATTGTTTTTATCTCTGAAATTGTGTTGATTGGAAATTTACCAAGCCTGGCGTGCTCCCTCAGTACTTCTGCAGTTTCGGCTATATGAATACAATAAATTTTATCATCACAGACATAAGAATGTAGCCAGTGATATGGTTTGTCCAGGTGTTGTATAGCCTCGCATGAAACCTGTGAAATCTCTTGTAATTCTTCTTTGGTAAGATTGCCGGCGCCGGGAAAATTCCTCTCAATAACAAATTTTTTCATGATCATTTTTTTAGCTTAATAATGATTACAAAATTCACAAAGGAAACAACCCGTGATATAAGGAGCATCCCCTATTTATATAATAACGTTACCTATTTATAGCAGTCAACTCAGTGCATAGAATGGAACATGATATGGCAACGAGTAGCAGATGTTGTTAACGTGTAATCGCACTTATCAAAAAATTTGACTCACAGAAATGTAAAGGCTGAGTGTAAAAGACACAGACCAAAAATCCTAAAACTATTTTTGGGTCGCAGCCACTGTTAACCATTTTTATTAAGTAAATACTACCATCTATTAGGCAGTAGTGCCTTTTGAAATGATAAAGAGCTTCACCGTAAAGCTTACTAACCAGACCGCCAAATAACGGTCTGGTTAACTACACATGAGAAGAACAAACGCATGTTTTTGAGACATAACCTGCGTTTGTCCACTTTGCAAACGATTATGGAAAAAATCAGAAAGAAGGATCTATGATTGTTTTTACTTCTGAAATGGTATGGATCGGAAACTTACTTAGCCTGGCATGTTCTCTGAGCAATTCTTCATTTTCGGCAATGTGAATACAGTAGATTTTATCCCGACAGATATAAGACTGTACCCAATGATATGGCTTTTTTAACTGAGTAATTGCATCGCAGGAATTTTTAACCATTGCCTGTAATTCTTCCTGAGAAAGATTTTCAGCACCAGGCAGATTTCTTTCGATGACAAACTTTTTCATAGCAGTTATTTTTTTTGATAAGAGCTAAAATTCCGGAGGTTGTGCTTTACTAATGTCAGATAGATGCCCCCATTTATAAAACGGATGCCCTATTTTAAGAGATCAGGTTGTGCCTGCCTGCGGATAAAAAAATACAGGAGATGAAAACAATTATTCATAAGAATACCATAAGCAATTTGATGATTTGAAACCATTCAATGCTATGAAAAGTAAATGGTACAATAGCTAGTTGTAAAAATGCCTGATCATAATTGCATTTGAAAAAAAATATTCACGTCAACGATTAAAAATCATAAAGGCAATTCTTTTGAATTGCCTTTACATTGGTGAAATACCGGTTTTTCTTTTTTTAATTTTAAAGTGAAACCCCACGCTTCCACGGGATAAAATCATCCTGTCCTAACAATACTGCCTTAGGAATAATTTCGCCGCTGGCTGCCTTAATACAATAATCTAATATCTCCTCGCCCATCTGTTGAATTGTTTTTTCACCACTGATAATCCCGCCACTATCAATGTCGATGATATCATTCATGCGCATAGCCAGCTTTGTGTTGGTAGCAATCTTAATGGTTGGTGCCACAGGATTACCTGTAGGAGTTCCAAGACCCGTTGTAAACAAGATCAGTGTTGCACCCGCCGCTGCTTTTCCTGTTGTTGCTTCTACGTCATTGCCAGGTGTGCAAACCAAACTCAATCCAGGCTTTATTGCAGGTTCCGTATAATCCAGAACATCAACTACAGGTGAGGTACCTCCCTTTCTTGCCGCTCCTGTAGATTTTATGGCATCTGTAATCAATCCGTCTTTTATGTTTCCTGGTGAAGGGTTCATGTGAAACCCTGATCCCAGTTTCTTTGCCAGGTCATTGTATGATTCCATTAACTGAATAAACTTATCAGCCACTGATCTTTTAATACAACGGTCAATTAAATCCTGTTCAGCACCACATAGCTCCGGGAATTCTGCTAACAAAATTTTTCCGCCTAATGCTACCAGCAGGTCAGATGCGTAACCTACTGCAGGATTCGCAGAAATACCACTAAAGCCGTCGCTGCCTCCACACTTAACGCCAATAGTTAACTCGCTTAAGCTGGCAGGCTTTCTTTTTTGTTTGTCGATCTCAATTAAACCGATAAATGTTTGCCGTATTGCCTGGCAGATTAGTTGCTCTTCGCTTTGCGTTTTTTGTTGTTCGAAAACATAAACGGGTTTAGTAAAAGAGGGATTTCTCTTTTTTAAATCATTCAGAAAATTTTCAGTTTGTAAATGCTGGCATCCCAGGCTCAAAACCGTTATACCACCCACATTTGGATGATCAGCATAGGCAGCAAGAAGTGAACTAAGTGTGGATGCATCCTGTCTTGTACCGCCGCATCCGCCGGTATGATTAAGAAATTTTATTCCGTCAACATTTTTAAAGTATTGTTCACGCCCAACTGATGAAGGCATCAGGTCAATTGTTTCTATATCGCCCCCGGCTTTATGTGCATCTAACAGCAGCCGTGTGAAATGATTGTATTTGTCGGTTACTGCATAGCCCAATTCTTTATGTAAAGCCTCTTTGATAGTATCCAGGTTCCTGTTTTCACAAAAAACCATGGGTATAAACAACCAATAATTAGCTGTACCAACCCTGCCGTCGCTTCTGTGATATCCACTGAATGTTCTTCCCAGGAATTTCGAAATATCCGGCTCCTGCCATTCATAATTAAATCCTTTATACGAATAAGAACCCGTGGCGTGTTTCGTATTTTCTGTAGTCATCAATTCGCCCCGTGCCACATCGCATTGAACCTTTCCGACCAATGTTCCGTACATGATCACTTCTTCTCCCAAATTTAAATCGCAGATAAAAAATTTGTGTTTGGATGGAACATCCTGTTGAATTACGATCGGCTCGTTTCTATATGTAATTACAGTGCCTGCTCTTAAATCTTTCAGGGCCACAAGCACATTATCATTGGGATGGATTTTTAAAAAAGACGGAACCGTCTCCTGCTCTTTAATCATCGTTTATAAATCGTTTAAATCAAAAATTTTGTTGAGTAGCATCCACTTTTCACCCGGTCGTGCTTCTTCAAGCGGTTGCTGGTATTGCCACATTAGTTTTTCCCATTCCTGCACTTTGTTATTGTTGCTATCCATTTCAGCTTTTCGTTCAAAACTAAAATCATCATCCACTTCCATAATCATAAACAACCGTGTACCAAGTCGATAGATCTCCATGTGTTCAATTCCAGAATCCTTTATAGAAGCAATGATCTCGGGCCATACTTTTTTATGGTGGTCTTCATATTGGCGGATTAAATCCGGGTCGTTCTTCAGGTTTACGGTGAGGCAATATTTTTTGCTCATAAATAAAGTTTGATTTATATCCACTCGAAAGAACTACCAGCAATCAAAATATTGGAACAGTATACCACGAAGCGGACTTGTTCTGCGCAACCTTGCCCATAACTATGGCACGAACGCACCGCCATAAAGCCTTTTTTGCGACCCATTTTATGCATACCCAATGTTTCCCGGGAATGCTTATTTAAAACACCCGTCATGGTGTAGGTAAGCCTCCAAAAAAAAACTGAAGTAAGCAGGATGATGGGCAATGTGTAATTATGATTATTCATAAACAAAAAGCAATCATGTTTTAGGGCTCAACTCATAAGCTAGTAATTGCTTATTACGTACGTTAGCGATAGCAAATAAATATCGAATTGATTAATCATGGGTTGAGAGGATTGCCCATCCATTCAACTATATTGACATACACCCCGACATTTAGGTTGAACAGTTCCAATTTTACGAAAGAATTCCAGCCGTATAAATTTAGTTTTTGAAATATGTCTTTTAAAAATATCCAGTGTTTTCAAGGGTTTCAGGCCGAAAACGTTTCCGGCAATTTTTTTCTAAACGTTTGCCAAATAAGCTAATTTGGCATCATTCACCCCATTTCTTAACGATTGTAAGCTAATTAAGCTGAATGAGACCTCAATTACTTAAAGTATTAAAAGGGCCAGACAGGTCTTTTAGCGTGAGGAGAGACCTGTTTCCGATCAATAATCGCTGGCATTATCATTCCGAAGTGGAACTGATACATATCAAAAAAGGAGAAGGTACCCAGTTTATAGGCGACTGCATTAAACGTTTCAAAGCAGGCGATGTAGTGCTGGTGGGTTCTGATCTGCCACATTACTGGAGGTTTGACGACGTGTATTATGAAGAAAACACAAAGGCCATTGCTGATATAAGAGTTGCACACTTCAACGAAAACTTTTGGGGAAATCAGTTTTTGGAATTACCGGAAAACATCAACATCAAAACAGTACTAGAAAAAGCCAGGCGAGGATTACAAGTAACGGGCAAAACAAAACACAAGGTTGCCGAGCTCCTGGAGCAATTACAGGAAGCCGATGGTCCCCAAAGAATTATTTTATTAATTGAGGCATTAACGGCTGTTGCCAATACAAAACAACTGGTCCCGCTTTCTTCTATGGGTTTCAAACCCGACCTTGTTGATACAGAAAAGGACCGCATTAATTCCATTTACGAATACTCGATAAAAAACTTTAAGCGCAAAATTCAACTGGAAGAAATTGCCGATGTAGCCAATATCAGCCCTAATTCTTTCTGCCGTTACTTCAAATCACGAACAAGGAAAACCTATTCTCAATTTTTGATTGAGCTTAGGGTCGGTCATGCCTGCAAACTTTTAATAGAAAATAATCATTGTATCAAGCGACTTTGTTACGAAAGCGGTTTTAATAATTTCACCAGTTTTCACAAGTATTTTAAAATGATTACCGGTAAAAGTCCCCTGGTTTATCAAAAGGAATTCGTTACGAATTGATCATCGCATCTATTGTCTTTTTAAAATTTTTATCACTTATTATCAAAAGAGACATCGCATTATTTTGTTTCCATTGTAAGTGATAATCCTAAAGGCGGCATCCGAAAGTGTATATTTACGCCATCGATTCTTATAATGAGTGCCGTTAATATTAAACAATTAGCTAAACAGCTGAATCTTTCCATTTCCACCGTTTCCCGAGCATTAAACGACAGTTATGATATTAGCCCCGGGACAAGGAAAAAAGTCCTTGATCTTGCTAAAAAGTTGAATTACCAACCTAATCCGCATGCAAGCAGCCTGCGAAAGCATTCAAGTAAAACAATTGCTGTTGTAGTTCCGGAAATAGCCAACAATTTTTTTGCACTCGCCATTAATGGCATTCAATCGGCCGCAAGAGAGAAAGGGTATCATGTACTGATTTATGTCACAAATGAAAACGATAAAATAGAATCCGAATCATTGAAACATCTTCAAAACGGAAGAATTGATGGACTATTGATTTCGGTATCTAATAAAACCGTGAATGACGAGGATTTACTTCGAATTCAAGAGCAGGGAATTCCACTTGTTTTTTTTGATCGTGTCCGTGACGAATTTGAAACGGCGAAAGTAACTACTGATGATTTCGAGAGTGGTTTTAAGGCTGCCGAACATTTGATTCGGCAGGGTTGCAAAAGAATCGCCTACCTGCAAATCTCAAACAACCTGTCAATTGGCATGAACCGGATGAGAGGATACCTGGAGGCCTTGAAACAGTACAACCTGAAACAAGAAAAAAAATTAATTGTCGATTGTGTTGATGACAGGGAAAAAAATTATGCATCCATTGAAGCCCTGTTGAAAAGCAAGGAAAGGCCCGATGGTATTTTTGCTTCGGTGGAACACCTTGCCATTACCTCTTACCTTGTATGCAAAAACGCAAAGATTAAGATACCAAAAGATGTAAAGATTATAAGCTTTTCAAACCTGGAGACGGCTTCGCTTTTAAATCCTTCACTTACCACTATTACACAACCGGCGTTTGAAATTGGCAGGGAAGCAGCCGCAATTTTAATTAAGGCTTTAACCAAAAAAGGATTTGCATTAACCAACAGCAAACTTGTACTGCCTTCAAAACTCATCCAAAGAGAATCCACAGCGAAAACCTGACTGCCAAAATGATTGAATGATTAGTCAAAGTTTAATTCAGCCATTGGGCAATAAACTTTTTCTTTGTAAAGAACTGCTTGTTTATGAAAGATTATAGCGGTATGATTAAATTTTTATGGGGTATTTTTTTTCTTTTTCTTTTCTATTCCGGGCTTGCACAAAAGCAACGGATTATCATCGAAACAAAAAATACAGGGCTGGTTTTGAATGTTGAATCTAATAAAAGAGTAACACAAGCTTATTTAGGTAAAAAATTATCATCTTCTGAATACCAATTATTACAAGGAGGTCGTGAAGTGTACCTCACAGCGGGAATGGAAAACCAGTTTGAGCCAGCCATTCGAATAATCCATGCGGATGGAAATCCTTCGCTTGAATTACAATACGTTTCATCTTCAAATAAAAAGAAGGATGACAATGTGACTACAACCAATGTTGTTTTGAAAGATCCTGTTTACCCCGTTGAAGTTATACTGCATTACACAAGCTATTATAATGAGGACGTCATAAAAGCATGGACAGAGATCAGGCATAGTGAAAAAAAACCTGTAGAATTGACAGAATATGCTTCTTCACTGCTTCATTTTAATGCGAATGAATACTGGCTCACACAATTTCATGGCGACTGGGCAAGAGAAATGGAAATGATTGAAGAGAAATTAACCAATGGAATTAAATCCATCGAAAGCAAGTTGGGAACAAGAACCAATTTTTATCAAACACAGGCATTCTTTCTTTCACTCAATAAACCATCAACGGAAACCGAGGGTGAAGTAATTGCCGGCACATTAGCATGGACGGGAAACTATAAATACACATTTGAAATTGACCAAAGAAATGGCCTTCGTGTTCGTTCAGGAATTAACTCATTTGCATCGGACTATTTTTTACAACCCAACGAAGTTTTTACAACACCCGAATTTATTTTCAGCTATTCCGAACATGGTAAAGGGCAAGCCAGCAGGAATCTGCATAAATGGGCAAGAAATTATGCGGTGCTCAGCGGCAATGGTCCAAGAATGACCTTGTTGAATAATTGGGAAGCAACGGGAATGAAGTTCAATGAAAACCGGCTGGTGGAATTATTTGACGAAGCAAAAAAATTAGGCGTTGATCTTTTTTTACTCGATGATGGCTGGTTTGGAAATAAATATCCACGCAACGATGATAAAACCGGTTTGGGTGATTGGAGGGAAGACAGCACCAAACTTCCCAGTGGTATTGGTTACCTGGTGAAACAGGCAGAATCAAAAGGAATCAAATTTGGCATTTGGCTGGAACCTGAAATGGTGAATCCAAAAAGTGAATTGTATGAACAACATCCTGACTGGATATTAAAGCTTTCCAATCGTGAAGAAAATTATGGACGTAATCAATTGGTATTAGACCTATGCAACCCTAAAGTGCAGGATTTTGTCTTTACAGTTGTTGATAACCTTTTGACAAATAATCCCAACCTTGCTTTTATCAAATGGGATTGCAACAGGAGTATGACCAACCAGTATTCACCATATCTGAAAGAAAAACAATCCCATCTTTTTATTGAATACACAAAAGGTTTTTACAAAGTTTTGGAGCGGGTTCGTTCAAAATATCCACAATTGCCAATCATGTTATGTTCCGGTGGCGGCGGACGAACCGATTATGCCGCCATGAAATATTTCACGGAGTTCTGGCCCAGCGATAATACCGATGCACTGGAAAGAATTTATATTCAGTGGGGTTACTCCTACTTCTTCCCTGCTAACACCATTTCGGCACATATTACCAATATGGGAAAACAATCATTGAAGTTTCGAACGGATGTTGCCATGATGGATAAATTAGGATATGATATCCGGGTACAGAATTTTACAGCGGATGAACTACAATTCAGCAATGAAGCGGTAAAGACCTACAAAAGAATAAGCGATGTTATCTGGTTTGGCGATCTTTACCGCATTGAATCACCTTATGAATCTAACCGAACGGTAGTCATGTATGTGAGTGAAAATAAGGACAAGGCCATTCTCTTCAATTATCATTTGAATACACGACGCCAGGACATTTTTAATCGTGTAAAATTGCAAGGCCTTAATGCAGGTAAAAAATATCGACTCAAAGAAATAAATTTATTTCCCGGTACCAGATCATCTCAACCCGATAACGATAAAATTTTTAGCGGCGAATATTTAATGAATATTGGTTTAAATCTAAGTCCCGGACGTGCCAATCCTTTAACCAGTAATATTTACGAATTAGTTGAACAAAAATAAATTCAAATGAAAACGATCCTCATTGTACTGTTTGTTGCTGCTTCCTTTGTTTCCAATGCACAAAAGCATCAATTGGAAAAAATCTGGCAAACGGACAGTATCGTAGCCGTACCTGAATCGGTACTGGCGGACACGAAAAAAAATATTCTTTTCATTTCTTTAATCAACGGAGGAAGCTGGGACGCTGACGGTAAAGGAGGTGTAGGTAAATTGAGTGCTGATGGGACTATATATGATTCGACTTGGATTACGGGGCTGAGTGCACCCAAAGGAATGGGTATAGTAGCAAACCGGTTGTACGTTGCTGATATAAACGAGGTAGTTGTTATTGACATTGACAAAGGAAAAATTGAGAAAAAGATTAGAATCGACAGTGCTAAAGGCTTAAACGATATCACGGTTTCTGAAAAAGGTATTGTGTATGTTTCGGACTCGAGAACCGGAAAAATATGGCGCATCGAAAACGATAAGCCCGCAGTTTACCTGGAAAACATAAATGGCGTTAATGGATTAAAATCCATTGGCGATGACTTGTTTATTGGAGGTGGAAAAAACTTTATCAGGGCCGATAAAAATAAAACTCTTATCACTATAGCTACTTTGCCACAGGGTATTGATGGAATTGAACCAGTTGGCAATGGCGACTTTATACTTACAGCCTGGGCAGGCTATATTTTTTATGTATCAGCCAATGGAGAGGTTGAAACTTTATTGGAAACTTACCAGGATAAAAAGAATACAGCTGATATTGGTTATGATGCCAAAACAAAAACCGTGTTTGTACCAACATTCAATGCAAAAACAGTTGTGGCTTACAAACTAAAATAGCTCTAATGATTACCAGTATCAAATTATTTGTGTTTCTGTTTATCCTCTTTTTTGGATTAGAAATTTCTGTGCCGGTTCCCGAGGTTTTTATAATGGATGGCAACAAACTGGTTCAGCTCAAAAACAAAGTGCAGAAAAAAGACAAGGCCACTCTTCAATTGGTTGAAAGCTTAAAGAAAAAGGCAGACGACCTTCTAACCATGAAGTTAGTATCGGTGATGGACAAGGCAATTACACCTGTTAGTGGAGACAAACATGATTACATGAGCCAGGCTCCTTACTTCTGGTATGATAGCAGTAAGACTAATGGTTTGCCTTACACCAGGAGGGATGGACAACATAACCCGGAAATTAAAAAAATTACTGACCGCACGTACATTGGCAGACTTGAAGATGCTACAAAAACCTTATCACTTGCCTGGTATTTGACCGGTGATGAAAAATATGCTGAGAAAGCTGGTGCACTTATTCGCCATTGGTTTTTCAATGAGTCCACTAAAATGAATCCGCACCTGGAATATGCACAGGCAATTCCCGGTGTCAACAATGGAAGAGGCATTGGCATTATTGAATCAAGAACCTTGACTGGCATTGCAGATGCTGCAGGGCTTCTTACAGGTTCTAAGTCATGGACAGTAATAGATGCAAAAGAATTAAAAGACTGGTATACTCAATATTTAAACTGGATGTTGACAAGCAAGAATGGTAATGACGAACACAACGCAAAAAACAACCATGGCACATGGTACTATGTTCAGGTAGTGGACTTTGCACTATTCACGGGTAACAAGGAAAAAGCCCTGGAGTTGGTAAATGAAAGCAAAAAACTGCTCGACAGTCAATTGACAAAAGAAGGTAACTGGCCACTGGAACTGGCAAGGACCAATGCACTTGGCTATAGCACATTTAATACAACGGCCTGGTTCCAGTTGGCGACGTTGGCTGAGAAAGTTGGTGTTGATCTGTGGCATTACAAAACAAG
>Ga0163163_10005860_pt1 | contig 10691 bp, 10 predicted proteins | sample S65metaG_FD_119766 | JGI IMG/M metagenome (GOLD analysis project Ga0163163, IMG submission 119766) | Switchgrass rhizosphere microbial communities from Kellogg Biological Station, Michigan, USA - S6-5 metaG | ecosystem: Host-associated > Plants > Roots > Rhizosphere > Soil | place: USA... | reverse complement strand
GAGGTTCGGTCGGCGGATGGTATTGAGCTAAGTGCTCACTGAATTGAGCGCCGAACCATGCAATATTGTCGATTGGATTCGTGATGCGCGGGCTACTGTGCGGCATCTGCACGCTACACTTCGAACAATTCGCTGAGATGGGAATGCCGTTTCTATCGCATCTCAAGTGCATTTCTGGTAGGGGCTGCATATATCGATGGAGTATTTGCTGTACTTTGCGGCCCAGCGTGTGCCGGTTGCGGCCCAGCGTGTGCCGGTTGCGGCCCAACGTGTGCCGGTCGCGGCTCAACGTGTGCCGGTTCGCCTTGATGACAGGAACTCCTGTCTGCTCATAGGCTTTGCGCTTGGTTTCTACCGGACCTGGGAAGCTGGATTTGTGATGAATCAGGCCAGATTCGCGAATTCGTCTGCCCACCTACAAAGGTCCTGGCATCAAAGTTCAGCATGGAGATTAAATATGAGGGCCCCATTATCGAAGCAATTCAAAAATACAGTGAAGAACGTGCTTGCAAATGTTGAGAGGAAATCAGGAGTTTCGCCGGACAATCCCGACTTTGTCGCGCTGAAGAGACTGTTGAAGAGCCGGGTCCGGGAAGTGGAATCGTCAAAGAATGGCGAACGTCCACTTGTCCGGGATTGGACAACGGGACGCATGCACCGGAAGCGAACTGCCTGAAGGGCACGAAATATACAAAGTCGGTGACGCTCGGGTCTGATGATGAACCTGAGGTGTGCGTGCGGTCAGGGCAGAGCAATCAGATCCGGGTGGCGCTGACGAGGTAGTAGGCGACGGGGCCGAGGGGATAACTGACGAACGGAATCAGAAGAGGGGCAAGCACGTTGTTCCAGCGTGCGCGGGTCATTGTGCGCGATCCCAAGAGGACGTCGGTGAGAAGGAATTTGAGAGTAACGAAAGGGACATGCAGAACTGAGGGCGTGAGACGCGCCTGAATCCTCTCAAGAACGATGTCGCGGAAGCCGGCGCGGTGGAGTTCACGGGTGAACGCCCCAGTCTCGCCGAAAGTATCGATGACCCAGCAATCGCATAATTTCCGATAGATGGACTGCTGCGGTCCGCGGAATCTGCCTTCGCCAAGGAAACCATCTGCAACGACCAAGCGGCCGCCCGGCCGAAGCAGGCGGTGTGCTTCGCGGACAAGTCGTGATTTGCTGATGCCCGAGCCGTAGCAACTGCTCTCGATTGCATAGACAGCGTCGTAGGATTCGGCGGGGAATCCGGTGTGTTCGTAGTCGGCCAGCGCGAGGTGGATCTGGGATGTTTGGCGGCTGGCCTGATTGAGGCGGCGGCCCAGTTCAAGCTGCCAGGGAATGAGCGTGATGCCGTGAAGTTCAGCAGTGGGCATTGTGCGTGCGAGGCTGCGAAGCGTGGCGCCCAGGCCACAGCCCATATCGAGGACACGCGGAGATGTTGAGCCATCGAGATGAAGACGATGGAGAATCTCGCGGTTCATCTGCTCGAGCATGGTCTCGCGATTGAAGGGGTTCATGCCGGCGCGATAGTAGCCGAAGTGCATGTTGAAATGCGGACTCCATGCAGCGTAGTCGGGACCGGCTTCTTCGTAGTAGCGCTGGAACCTTTCCTCGGAGAATGATGACGCGAGCGATGCAGCGGTCATGGAGTGTGCCATCAGTCAAGCCTCCGGCGGTGCGACCGGGGAAGCATGCGGGTGATGCCGCTTCCGATGGTGATGATGGAGTGGAGCGTGGCAGGGGGAAGCTTTTTGACTTGCGCGTACCACGCGTGAAGCTCCTGCAGGAATGTGTGCATTGCGCTGATGCGTGCAGCGACGATGGGCTGAGCAGGACGTTCGGCGCGGGCTTCGCCGACGAGGCGTTGAAGCATTGTCATGGTGGGCAGGATTTCGCGTTCGACCCGCTGCTCGACGACGGTGAGAAACAGCGTCCAGACGTCCGATGAGGTGCGGAAGTAGTCACGGCGGTCGCCCATGCGGCTTTCGGTCTGGATGAGGTTCCAGTTCTGGAGTTCTTTAAGGCTGGTGCTGACGTTGGAGCGCGCGACGGAGAGGGCGTCGGAGATCTCTTCAGCCGTGAGGGGCTCGGGCGAGAGGTAGAGGAGTGCGTGGACCTGGGCTACGGTGCGGTTAACTCCCCAGCGGGTGCCCATTTCTCCCCAGTGAAGGATGAATTCCTGCATGGAGTTGCTGAGCGTCATGATTCAAGTATATCAGATATTTCTGTATGGACAGAAATATCAGAAATGAATGCAATCCGGATCTGGAATTGCAAGACCGGAAACTATTCAGATCGCAAGGCTTCGGCCGGATTGACGGAGGCAGCGCGGACAGCCGGCAGTGCTACGGCGATCAGGGTGACGGCCAGAAGCGCGCCGATCGAGACGGCGAGGGAGAGAGTGTCAGTGGGGCTGGTTTGGAAAAGCAGGCTGTTGAACAATCGGGCGCTCAGGAGAGCGACGAGCAGGCCAGCGGCAATGCCCGTGGTGGCGAATGCAGCGGCGTGACGGAGGACGAGCGCGAGGATCTGGGTGCGATCTGCTCCGATGGCCATGCGGACGCCGATTTCGCGGGTGCGCTGGGCTACAGAGTAGGAGAGTACGCCAAAGGTTCCGATGGCCGCGAGTACGAGCGTGAGAAGAGCGAAGGAGCCAAGGAGGGTGGCTGTCATGCGCTGGCGGGCGACGGAGTCAGAGAGAACTTCGTCGACGGCCTGAACGTGATAGATGGGCTGCGTGGGATCGGCAGAGAGGACGGCGTTGCGGAGGACCGGCGCGAGAGACTGCGGATCGAGGGTGGAGCGAACAAGAAAAACTGCGTGGAGACCGAAGCCGGGGAGATAGATTTCAGGCTCGGGATTGCTGTCGATGCCGAGGTCACGTGCATTTGCCACGACTCCTACGACAGGGATCTTGCTGGGAGCAGGTCCCATGACACCGATGAGGATGTTGGCGCCAAGCGGGTCGCGTGAAGAGAGATAGCGCTGGGCAAAGGCCTGGTTGACGATGAAGAAGCCGGTGGTGCTATCGATGTCGCTTTGAGTGAACGCGCGGCCTTTGAGGAGAGCGATGCCCATGGTGCGGAAGTAGTGGGGGCTGACGTAGCGGATCTGGGCGTAGGGGTAGTTCCCGGGCGTGAGCGGCGGAGCGCCTTCGATGAGGAAGCGCGTCATGACTTGCGAAGGACGAAGTGGCACCTGAGTTGTTGTGCCGGCGGAGATGACGCCGGGCGATTGGGAGATGTGTTCGAGCACCTGTTCATAGAAGCGATTCGTAAGGGGGCTGGTATCGGCGTAGCGGGGAGTGGGGAGGGTGACCTCGGCGCTGAGAAGGTGATCGGTGCGGAATCCGGGATCGATGGCCATCAGTTTTTGAAAGCTGCGGACGACAAGGGTGCTGAGGAAGACGACGATGACTGCCATCGCGATTTCAGCGATGACAAGGAAGGCGTGTCCGCGATGATTGGCGCTGCTGCCGCGATCGCCGGCGCGAAGGGCATCGACGAGTGGTTGTGATGTGCGTGTCGCGGGGAGGAGTCCGAAGAGAAATGCGGTAATGGTGCAGATGGCAAGGGTGAAGAGAAGCACCGGGATGTTGAGAGCGATGGATTGAAGCAGGGCTGCGTCGACACCTTCGGTGTGCGCCAGCGCTACGCGAAGCAGCGGCAAAGCAACACCGGCCAGGGAGACACCGAGCACGCCACCGACGATGGTGAGCAGGAGTGTCTGGACGAGGAATTGGCGGAAGAGACGAGAGCGGTCTGCGCCCAGCGCCTGGCGGACGGCAGTTTCGCGGCTGGTTTGCGTTGCGCGCACGAGCATGAGGTTTGCGACGTTAACGCATGCTACGAGCAGGACCAGTAGGACAGCGCCGAGCAGAGAGAGCATGGCGGGGCGGAGAGAGCCAACGAGCTCAGTGTGAAGCGGAGTGAGTTCGACGGTCTCATTGCGATTTGTGGCGGGCCAGGTTGCGGCGATGCGTTGAGCGATGGTCTGCATGTCTGCGCGGGCTGCGTTGAGAGTGACCCGCAGGCGGCCGAGGACGCGGACGGAGTGCCAAACGCGGGATTGCTGCGTGGGCTGATCGAGCAGGGAGAGAGGCAGCCACACATCGCCGTCGGCGGGAAAAGCGGCGTTCTGCGGGAGTACGCCAATGACGGTGTATGTCGTGCCGTTGAGAGAGACCGACCGGCCAATGACACCGGGGTCGCGACCGAAGTAAGAGGCCCATGCGGATGCGCTGAGCACTGCAACGTGATCTTTGCCGGGATGGTCGTCCTGCAGATCGAAGAGCCGCCCGGCGAGAGGGGAGACGCCAAGGAGGGAGAAGAAGTTGCCGGAGGCGAGAACGCGGCGAAGCTGCTCGGGACGGCCATTGACGAGGAGCGAAACTGTGGTGGGATTGATGGTGGTGTAGGCGGCGACCTGGTCGAAGCTCTTCTGCTGGGCGCGCCAGTCGAGGAAATCCGGGTAGGTGGCTTCGAGACCGCCTTTGACGCCTGAATTAATTTCGGCGAGCGTGACGATGCTGTTTTCGTCGCGGAAGGGAAGCGACTTGATCAGCAGACCGTACACGCAGCTGAAGATTGCGGTGGTGGCTCCGATGCCGAGAGCGAGGGTGAGGACCACGGTGGTCGCGAATCCGGGAGCTCGACGGAGTTGGCGAAGGGCGTAGCGAAGATCGCGGAGCAGGGTTTGCATGGTTCTCCCTCAATAGAAGACGGCAACGCACCGGGGATGGGCGAAGAATTGTGGAGAATTGTGACGGATCGTAAGGAAGAAGTGGGAAATATGGGATGAGTCCCACTCATCGCGCAAACTACGCGCGATGAATGGGGCACAGAAGGTGATGTAATCAGGCTCAGGACATGATCACTTTGGGGACACGGGCTTCAATCGGGGGAAGCTGCGGGAACTCGGCGTGGGGTTCGGTCTGGTACCAGTAGCCGACGGAGTAGAAGTTGTCGGCGCGGTCATTGGCGTGGCCGTGCTCGATGGTGACCTTGATGGATTTCTCGAAGGTGATGAAGCTCTCAGTGTGCCAGCGATAGAGACAGTAGCGGCCTCCGGTGCGTTCGGCGTCGACGATGAAGGGCGCGCCCTGGCGCTGATTGGCGAAGGCGTTTCCGTGGAAGTCCCATGCGCCGTTGTAATAGTCCTCGGTGCCGGTGCCGTTGATGACGGGCTGCGCTTCTCCGTCGATGAAGATCATGTCGTCGCCTTCGCCGAACCAGCCGTCGGCGTTCTGGAGCACGCCCTGGGTGACGCCGACGAAGTGTCCGCGGCCGGTGGCTTCGAAGAAGACGTAGTTGTCGGCGCCGCTGAGGTTTTTGCCGCTGGTGTCGGCTGATTTCTTGCAGGGCGCGCTCTGGCGGTACTGGGCGTGGAAGCGGCCCAGGTTGGCAGGAAGCGCGGCGACGGTGGTGTAGTCGATGGCGAAGTAGAGATTGTTGGTGCGGACCTTTCCTTCGTTGGTGAGGGTGATGCGCGCGGCAGAGTCGAAGGGCATTTGGAAATAGGAGTTCAGGGCCTTCACGGGTGCGACGGCAAGCAGCGCGGATTGGTAGGTGAAGTACTCGCCGAGCATGAGGCCGAAGAAGTCGCCGATGGGCGCTTCGATGGAAGGAGAGGATTCGCCATCCCACCAGGCGCGGAGGACGAGGTTCTTGAGGTGCATCTGGTCATCGGAGTTGATGGTGAACCAGATGTGGGTGACGACACCGGGACCCTTCACGTCGAGAAGCGTGAGGGACGCGCCGGGATCGACAGGACGGAAGTCGGCATTGCCGCCGGTGGTGTCCCAGCTTGCGGAGCGGTGGCATTTGTAGTCACGGAGGCGGGCCATCGCAAAGAGGGCATCAGGTGCGGGAGGTGTCGTTGGAGCGGGCGGTTCGGCGGATTTCTTTTTGGTTTGTGCGGTGGCATCGAGGCCGAGGAGTGCGCCGGCGGCGGCGAGAGTGCCGATCATTTTGCGTCGGGTGGGCGCGGGGTTGGATTCGATTGCAGAAGGGAGCGGATCAGAGGGGTTGATGACAGACATTGCGGCAGCTCCTTTTCGAGTGAATCAGCGTGGTGTTTCGCGAAGACGATTCAATATAGCAGGAGGAATGTCGGGAGGGGAGAGGGTTGGCTAACAACAAAGCCAGCGAGTTAGCGTCGCTTCGCGACGTAGCAAGTTAGCAAGTCAGCGGTCTGTCCAGGAATCAGTGGTGGTTACGTGCCGCGATGCAGGCGTCGATGGCTTGTTGCCAGTCATGCGCGGCGGATTTGTCGATCGCGGTGAAAGTAGTGACGTGATCGTTGCCTTCGGGAGTGAGAGCGGTGCGGGTGTAGACGACGTGGACTTGCGTGGCGGTCTCGTTTTCGGGGGTGAAGCGGACGTCGATGGTGGTGACCATGATGCCGGGCATGAAGTAGGCGTAGATGAAGTGACGGGCGTCGAGGTCGAAAAGGGTGTTCACCCATGTCGCGGTGACAGGTCCATGCTGAATGGTGAAGACAGCGCCCTGTTCGTCATGCGGAGTCTGCGGATAAAGAAACTGCGGGTTCCAGTGCTTGCCGGCCCAAACACGTTCACCCTCGGGGCCGAAGAGTGGTGCGGTTTCTGCATAGGGGAGAGGCACGGTGAGTTCGAATGCTGTCTGCGTACGGAGAATTTGCGGGGTGGTTTGGGCGAGTGCTGAGGCGCCGAGGGCGGTGGCGGCTGCGATCCGGATCGCGAGTGGAGGCTTCATCGTTTGCGCTCCTTGAGGTGGTGGCTATCGGAGGCTTTCAGGGTCATCCCGTAGAGGGTTTTGAACTGCTCGATTTCTTTCAGGGTCTGAGGGGAAAAGGGCGCCTTGCCTTCGAAGGCGTGAAGGACGATTCCTTCGAGAAGGTCGCCGAGGGTGATGTCCTTCTGTTCGGCGATGGCTTTGAGGACCTTGAGCATGCGTTTTTCGAGGCGAACGCCGGTTTGGACGCGTTCGACTTCGACGAGAGGGCGGTCTTGCTTTTCCGCTGTCATGTGTACCAATGTACCAACGTACATAGGTATGCGCAAGAGCAAACTGATAGATCGAACTGATTCGATCGCATCCAAGTGATACCTCAATCAACGACAAGAAGCATTATTCGATTGGGCATACTTCGCTAGAGCGCAGGCTCCATTCCGCGAAGCAGGACCTCTTTGCGAGTGCTACCGGGTCATCACTCGTCCAATTGCGGTGTGGCCTGTTATGGTCGATTTGGCAGACGAAATGAATCCACCATAGGAACGCATCGAGCGCATGTGGCGACGCTGGCGAAACCGGGTACTGTTGTTTGCGGCCATTCTTGGCCCTGGATTTATTACAGCCAACGTTGATAACGATTCGGGCGGCATCCTCACCTATTCCCAGGCAGGCGCGCAGTTCGGCTACAACCTGCTATGGATGATGATCCCCATCACGATTGCGCTTACCGTCGTTCAGGAGATGAACGCCCGGATGGGCATGGTGACGGGCAAGGGCCTGAGCGATCTTATTCGGGAGGAATTCGGACTTCGGATCACGTTCGTGCTGATGCTGGTGCTGGTGGTAGTGAATTTCACCAACGTGGTGACGGAGTTCATCGGGATTGCCGGTTCGCTGCACCTTTTTCACGTGACCAAGTTCATCTCAGTGCCGCTGTGTGCCGCGCTGGTGTGGGCGATGGTGGTGAAGGGGAGCTACAAGAGCACCGAGAAGATCTTCATTGTCGCGTCTCTGGTGTACATCACGTACATCTTCGCCGGAGTGCTCTCGCAGCCGAACTGGAGCCAGGCTCTGGTCGCAACGATTCGGCCTCCGGAGGAGTCGGCCTGGCGGGACAAGGCATATGTATACATGGCGATCGGCATGGTGGGGACGACGATTGCGCCATGGATGCAGTTCTATTTGCAGTCGTCGATCGTGGAGAAGGGATCGCACTCGCGAAACTTCTTCGCGATGCGGCTGGATGTGACGGTGGGCAGCCTTTTTCAGGATGTGGTTGCGTGGTTCATCGTGGTGGCGTGCGCGGCGACGTTGTTTGTGCACGGCATGGGCGCGATCGCGATGGCGTCGGATGCGGCAGAGGCGATGCGGCCGCTGGCGGGCGATTATGCGTTCATCCTGTTTGCGTTCGGGCTGTTCAATGCGTCGCTGTTTGCGGCGTCGATTCTGCCGATTTCGACCGCGTACACCGTTTGCGAAGGCCTGGGGTTCGAGTCGGGGGTAGACAAGAACTTTCGCGAGGCGCCGTTTTTTTATTGGCTGTATACGGTACTGATCGCAGGAGGCGGCATCACGGTGTTGATCCTGCCGGATTCGCAACTGATCAACTTCGCAATCTTGTCGCAGGTACTGAACGGTGTTCTGCTGCCGGTGATCATCATTCTGATGCTGCTGCTCATCAATCGCGAGGACCTGATGGGGAAGCACAAGAACTCAAGGGTCTGGAACGTCGTGGCGTGGAGCACGAGTCTGATCGTGATTGCGATGACGGCAATCATGCTGTGGGGGATGATTCCGGGGCATTGAAATGCGGCTACGAGGCTTCAGCCTTTTGCCTGGATCGCACGGAAAAGCTAAAAGCTAAAAACAATCTTTGAGGTGGGCCGATGAGCACTGTTCTGGTCACGGGTGGGTCGGGTTTTATCGCGAGCCATACGATTCTGCAGCTGCTGACGGCAGGGTACAAGGTGCGCACGACGGTGCGCGATCTCAGCCGCGAGGGAGAGGTTCGCGCGATGCTCCGGAACGGAGGCGCGGAGCCGGGCGAGCAGCTGTCGTTTGTAGCGGCCGAGCTGATGAGCGATGGTGGGTGGCCGGCGGCGGTTTCGGGATGTGAGTATGTGCTGCATATCGCGTCGCCGTTTCCATCGCAGGTACCGAAAGATGAGAACGAACTGATTGTTCCGGCGCGGGAAGGTGCGTTGCGGGTGCTGAGGGCATCGCGCGACGCGGGCGTGAAGAGGGTGGTGCTGACGTCGTCTTTCGCAGCGATTGGGTATGGACATCCCGAACGGAAGGAAGTGTTCACGGAGAAGGATTGGACGAATCCCAGCGGCGCAGATGTGATGCCGTATACGAAGTCGAAGACACTGGCTGAACGGGCGGCCTGGGACTTCATTGCGCGAGACGGGGCGGGCCTCGAATTGGCGGTGGTGAATCCAGTGGGCGTGTTCGGGCCGGTGCTGGGACCGGATTATGCGACATCGATTCTGCTGGTGCAGAAGATGCTGGATGGTGAACTGCCGGGCGTGCCGCGGATGTGCATTGGGGTGGTTGACGTGCGCGATGTGGCTGATCTGCATATGCGGGCGATGACCAATCCGGCTGCGAAGAGGGAGCGGTTCCTGGCGGTTGCGGGAGACTTTATGTGGCTGATGGAAATTGCCCGGACACTGAAGGAGCGGATGGGGGAGAAGGCGCGTCGTGTGCCGACGCGGCAGCTGCCGGACTGGCTGGTGCGGCTGGCACGATTCAAGGACCCGGCGGTGAAGCAGATCATTCCGGAGTTGGGGAAGTGGAAGAATGCGACGAGCGAGAAGGCTCAGCGGGTGCTGGGGTGGACACCGCGGTCGAGGGAGGAGAGCGTGGTGGCGACGGCGGAGAGCCTGGTGGAACTGGGGCTGGTGAAGAGATAGGACGGGGAACAGGGGACAGGGCACAGGGAACTGGGGACAGGGAACAGGGAACAGGGAAGAGAAGACAGGGGAACAAGGGATTAAGGGACAGGACGGGATCGGGTCAAGGCCTTAGAGGAGTTTGCCGGCGGCGAGGTCTTTGATGAGACCGCGGTCGGCGGCGAGGAATTCGTAGGTAGGGAGTTCTTCGAGTTTGACCCATTTGAGCTGGTGGAAAATCTTGTTTTCGAGTTCGCCTTCGAAGGACGTGACTGCGTAGAACTGGAGATCGACTGCACCACCGTGCCGGTAGTTGTGGCGGATGTGGGTGACGTGGGGTCCGATGGCCGCGCGGATACCGAGTTCTTCGTGGAGTTCGCGGGAGAGGGCTTGCTCGGGGCTTTCGCCGTGCTCGATTTTTCCGCCAGGAAATTCCCACTGCAGAGCCATGGGCTGGTCAGGGCGGCGCTGACAGATCAGGACGAGGCCGTCGCGCACGATCAATCCAGCCACGACGAAGCGAAGGGCGGGCCCCGCAGGACGCGAGTTGGAGATAGGCTGCGGGTCTTCCACGCCTCTAGTGTAAATGCTCAGTAACGTGCGCGCTGTGACCGGGGCGACAGGTCGCACCAGGCGAATTCAACTGAGTCAATTTGTTTCATCCTGCGCGAAGGAGCGGTTATTCACCGGCGACAGGAGCAGGTGCTTCGATGACTTCGCGCGGGCGGAAGTAGCCCCAGCCGCGCTTTGCGCATTCTTCGAGCAGGCCGAGAGATGGGTTCACCGGGTAAGGATGCGCCGCGATTTCGAGCATCGCGAGGTCATGCAGGGAATTGCCGAAGACGGCATCTGGGCGGGACAGGCCGACGCGGCGGAGGGCCGCGGCCTTGGCGGGGCCCGTAGGAACGTCGACGAGTTCGCTGGTAATGATTTCGTTGGCGACTTTGACTTCGGCTGCAAGAATGCGATCTTCGGGGATACCGAATTCGCGAACACCTTCGGAGATGACCCACTTGTTGGTGGAACTGACTGCCCAGAGTTCGACGTTGGCCTTGCACAGGGTTGAGACGAGTGCTGCGACTTCGGTAAAAAT
>Ga0163163_10005855_pt1 | contig 10695 bp, 8 predicted proteins | sample S65metaG_FD_119766 | JGI IMG/M metagenome (GOLD analysis project Ga0163163, IMG submission 119766) | Switchgrass rhizosphere microbial communities from Kellogg Biological Station, Michigan, USA - S6-5 metaG | ecosystem: Host-associated > Plants > Roots > Rhizosphere > Soil | place: USA: Michigan... | reverse complement strand
GCCAAGTTCAATCCGTTCGCTGCGGCCGGTTCGCTTGGCGCAGCGCTTGACGACTACAACAGCGACAATTTCGACCACGGCCCGCATGGTTTTGTCGGCGGGGCTTCGATCACCTGCGCCTACACCAATGGGCGGCCGATCCTGTATCACCCGACGCCGCGCGGCACGCCGACATGGGGCAGCAAGTGGAAGAAGGCCGTCAGCGAGACCTATCAGCGCGTCACCAGCGTTGGCGCGCAAGGCAGTGTGATGAGCTACCGCAACAACTATCTCGACCTCGATCCGACCTATAAGGATCCGCTCGGGCGTCCCTTGATGCGGATGACCTTCGACTATCAGGAAAACGAACGGAAGATGGCCAACTGGATGGCCGATCGCTGCGACGAAATCGCCAAAGCAATGGGTGCGAAGACGACGCAGGTTAACCGCCTCAACGTGCCCTGGTCGGTGGTGCCTTATCAGACCACACATAATACCGGCGGCGCCGTGATGGGGAGCGATCCCAAGACCAGTGTGCTCAATCGCTATCTGCAATCCTGGGACGTCTCGAACGTGTTCGTGATGGGGGCCTCGGCTTTCCCGCAGAATGCCGGTTACAACCCGACGGGCACCGTGGGCGCGCTGACCTATTGGTCGCTGGATGCGATCAAGAAATACCTGAAATCGCCCGGACCGCTGGTGCAGCTATGAGGGCGATCGGAAGCGTACTCCTGTTTGCGACGGCGGTCGTGGCCGGTGCGGCTCGCGCCGAGCAGGACAATTACGTCGATGTGCAACGTGGTAAGGCGCTGGCGACAATCGGCGATTGCATCGCCTGCCACACCGCGCCCGGCGGCAAGCCCTTTGCCGGTGGCTTTGCGCTGCAGACACCCTTTGGCCCGATCCTGACGCCGAACCTGACGCCGGACGACACCACCGGCATCGGCCGCTGGTCGAAAGACAATTTTGCCCGCGCGATGCATGAGGGACGGCGGCCGGACGGGACCTATCTCTATCCGGCGTTTCCATACCCGTATTACACCAAGGTGACACGCCAGGACGTCGAAGCCATCTATGATTATCTGCGGACGCTGGCGCCGGTGTCGAATGTCGTCAATCGCCGGACGTTGCCGTTCCCGTTCAGCATCAGGATGTCGATGTGGGGCTGGAACGCGCTGTATTTTACGCCAGGCTATTTCGTCGCCGACCCAAAACGTTCAGAGGAATTCAACCGCGGCGCCTATCTGGTCGAAGGTCTCGGTCATTGCGGCGCCTGCCACACCCCGCTGAATGCCTTTGGCGCCAACATGGCAGATCAGTATCTGCAGGGCAACCAGATCGACAACTGGATCGCCCCCAATATCACCAACGATCCGCAGGCGGGCCTCGGCAATTGGTCCACCGATGACATCGTGCAATATCTCAAGAACGGCCAGACCCGTACCAGCCTCGCTAGCGGACCGATGAAGGACGTCATCGAGAATTCGACGTCGAAGATGCCGGATGCCGATCTCAAGGCGATCGCGGTCTATTTGAAGGAACGGGGTGCTGCCGGCGCACCGGCGCCTCCGCCGTTACCAGCGGCCGATCCGCAAATGCAGGTCGGAAAGGCGATCTTCACCGATACCTGTTCGGCCTGTCATACCGTTAGCGGCGAGGGTGTCGAACGGCTGTTTCCGCGGCTGGCAGGCAATGCGATCGTGAGACAGGACGATCCGTCGTCGCTGGTTCATATCATCCTGACCGGCGCGCGAGCGACCGGCACGGATTCGAGGCCGACATCGCCCGCGATGCCGTCGCTCGGTTACCGCCTCAACGATAGCCAGGTGGCTGCCGTCGTCACCTATATCCGCAACAGTTGGGGCAATGCGGCGTCGCGCGTTGAAGCGGATACGGTCAGGACGCTACGCGGCAAGGTTTCCTCGAACGCAGGAAACTGATTGAGGGTCAGTTCCGATACGACGGATCGGTGCGGTCGAGCTTGCGCAGATATGCGGGCCACGCAAGCTCGCCGTTTCGCGCCGGTCTGTCGGTTCGCGAGCGCATCTTGTCGAAGGTCTCTTCCATCACGTCTTGCGGCGGATAAATCAGCTTGGTGTTGCAGGACAGCGCCATGACCTGCACCTCGCAGGCCCGTTCCAGCCGGAACAGCACGTTGAATGCCGCGGGCACGGTGCGGCCGACGACGAGCAGTCCGTGGTTGCGCAGGATCATGGCCTCGTGATCGCCGAGGTCCCGGACCAGCCGCTCACGCTCCTCGACATCGTCGGCGATGCCTTCGAAGTCGTGGTAGCCGATATGGAGAAACCGCATCGAGGTCTGCGCCAGCGGAAGCAGCCCGCATTCCATCGCCGAGACGGCCATGCCGGCGGGCGTGTGTGTATGCGCCACGCAATCGACGTCATGCTTGGCCATGTGAATAGCGCTGTGAATGACAAAGCCTGCCACGTTGACGTTGTAGTCGGATGCGTTGAACAGCGTGTTGCCCTCGACGTCGACCTTGATCAGGCACGACGCGTCGATTTCTTCGTAGAGCATTCCGTAGGGGTTGATGAGGAACTGGTCGTTGTGTCCCGGCACCCGGCACGAGATGTGGTTGGCGATCATCTCGGTCATGCCGTACATCGCCGTGAGACGGTAGCAGGCTGCAAGGTCGACCCGCGCCTGCCACTCCTCGGGGCTTACCTGTTCGCGGACCGATTTCACGACCTTGATGGCAGGCGAGCTGACGGGAGGATTCATGGCGCTTCTCCACTTGGACGGTTTTTTGGGCAGGGCAGGGCCCAATCATTGACAGGCAGAATAGCTGCGGAACTCGCTGCGCCGCAAGGCGAGCCTTGGCGTTTTCTTGCCGATTTCTTGCCGGCTTAATGCAGGTCTGGTGGGCGAAATCCGAATGCGTCATTGGCGCCGATCGGCCGTCAATGCCAGTATCAGGCAAGCCTGCCACCGGGGACGAGCCGTGATGAACCATCCCGCGATCCGCATCGCCGTTCTGCATTTTTCCCACGAAACGGTCACGTTCCTGAAGAACGACACGACGCTCGACGACTTCGTCTTTCCGGGCTCGCCGGCCAGCGGCGAAGCTCTGCTGGGGGCGTATCCAAAATCCTATATGGGCGGCTTTGTGAAGATGGCGCGGGAGTTCGATGGGGTCGAACTGGTCGGGATTGAATCGCCGTTATGGCCGAAGACGGGCATCGGATCGGGTTGGGTCACCGGGGAGGCCTTTGAGACCTTTGTCGGCAAGATGATTGCGGGCCTCAAGGCCGAAGCAGCATTCGACGGTGTCTATCTCTGCGTTCACGGCGCCATGGCGGTGCGCGGCGTGCCGCGGCCAGAGGCCGAATTGGCGCGGAGGGTCCGGGAGGCGGTCGGGCCGAAGGCGTTTATTGCTGCGACTTTCGATCTCCACGGCAATGAGGACGAGGCGTTCCTCAGATCTGCCGACATCGCGTTCGCGGTGAAATATTTTCCGCATTACGACGAATATCTGCAAGGCGAGCGTGCGGCGCGGACGTTGGTGCGCGCGATCCGCGGCGACTATAAGCCAACACATGTAACGATCCGTGTTCCCGTCATCTCGCCGACGGTCCTGCAATGGACCGGCGCATCGCCGTGGATGGATTTAGGCCAGCGCGCTCTGGTTTGGGAGGCGCGTGAGCCCGACGTCTACGTGAACATTTTCTTCGGCTTCCCGTTTGCCGACGTGCCTGACGTCGGCATGACGGTGCAGGTGCTGACCAACGGAAATCCCAAACTGGCCGAGCAGGTCGGGCGCGATCTTGCCGGAACGATCTGGCGTCAGCGCGAAGCGCTGTTGAAATCGTCCAGGATACACAGCATCGCCGACGGCGTCGCGCTGGCGAAACAGGCGGTAGCAAAGGCTGCTGTGCCGGTGGTGCTGGCCGATCACAGCGATCGCTCCGGCTACGCGACCTGGTTGCTGCGGGAAATCGTGGCGCAAGGCCTTTCAAACACCTTGATCGCTACCATCGCCGACGCCAAGGCGACTGCCAGGCTCAAGGCGATGGGCGCGAAGGCTGGCGACAGCTTTGATATGGAGATCGGCGGCCTGGCCGATGAATCCGCGGGCGAACCGGTGCGTATCCAGGGCACCATCCTGAATGCGGTCGAAGGGTACGGCCAATTCTGGGTTTGCATCCAGTTTGGCCGCAACAATGTGCTGATCCTCTCCACCTATCTGGTGCAGATCATGGAGCCGTTCTCGCTCAAGGCACTGGGGTTGGACATCGGTTCCTTCGAAGTCATCGCGATCAAATCGCGCGTTCACTTCAGACGCGGCTTTGACGACAATGGTTTTGCCAAGACGATCCTGCTGGTCGAACCGTCAGAGCCGTTTCTGGGAACGACCCGTCTTGACAAGCTGCCATATCAGAACGTCGATCTCACGCAGTTCTATCCCTACGGCAGTCCGGCGTTTTCGATTTGAGATGAGCCGGTTCGTAAACTCACTTCCGATGTCGGCTGCCCAGTGCGGTGGCAATCGATTCAGGATTCTTGATGCGTTCGATCAGGAGATCGATACGATCGCCGCCCCAGAACAATTCGCCGTTGAACACCATGGTGGGTACGCCGAAGACGCCCAGCGTTTCCGCCTCATCGATGATGCGGTCATGTTCGGCCCGCGCCGTGCCGTGCACATAAGCTTCGAAATCCCTAGCAGAGCCGCCGACCGAGGCGATCACGCCTGAAATATCCGGCAGCGCGTCGATTTCGAGGTCGTGGCTCCAGAAGCGCCGAAACACCGTGTCATGATAGGGCCGGAACAACCCATGGCGCTGCGCAAACAACATGCCGGCGCTGGAATAGAAGGCGTCGTAGATTCGTCGCGGGCCTTTCATGGTGAGGCCTTGCGAATTGGCATAACGCCGCGCATCCATGTAGGCGTAACGGACCTTGCGCCAGAAATGCGGGGTACGCTCCTCGACCGTTCCCATGAATTCAGCGATGCGAAGCGTATAGGGCAGCCATTCCAGTTCGACGCCGTGTTCTTCTTCCAGCTCGAAGAGCCGCTTGTTGGCGACGAAGGCGTAGGGGCTCTTGTAATCGGTGTAGACGCGCACGCGTGGCTTTTCCATCGCAGTCCCTCTTTCGGCCGGGCAGTTTCAACCGATCGAATAAAGCATGGAACGATGCGGTGGGCTATTTGCGCCAAAGCGCGCAGAGATATCGCTTGTCAAAATGAGTGGGCCCCGGTGCATGAAAGCATCGCGGGGCCCGGCATCTTCGTTTTAGCGAAGGATTTCTGGTACACACCAGTTCTGTATTGGGATCCAGCAAGCGCGTGGCCTTTGCGCTTCTATCCCGTGGATATGCTCGAATTGTCGGTGGCGCGGAAAGGCTAGCAGCTGCTGTTCGCCTTATCTACGCCCGGACCTTGCCGTCGAGCAAGGTCACTGCTTTGAGCCGGTGGCGTCATGCTCCTCTCCAAGAGTGTGCCGACGGACATACGTCCGCTTCACTGCGTGCCGTCTTGATCACATGATCGGACGCCAATACCCGCGAAGCAAGGAACCGCCGCTCCATGACTTCGAAGGGTGCAGCACCTCAAATGCTGCGGCAGATACGGGCGAGTGTCAAGTTACACCATGCGTGCATTCGCACTTGGGTTCCCGCGTTGAAACACTATCAGGTTCCGGTGCCTTTGCACGGCCACGAACTCGCCGGGCATATTCTGGAGGGCAGCGCGCCGCGTGCCCTCAATGTGTCGGCGATCCCATCAGTCCAGCGACGGTTGAGTGATGGTCACGCTTGTGAGCGAGCCGTAAAACAAGCGCCAGGTTTTCCAGACATTCAGTCTCGCGACGAGCGTATTGCTACGCGATCTCGTTCCGATCGGTTTACGACGACAGCGAAGCGGATGGACCTCGATCCCATGCGGCCATCGCCAGATCGTGAAAAGCACGAAGCGGTTCTGAAATCGCGAATGCGGTAGCGCGACGCGACCGTCATGGACGTAAGCTCAACGCTCCGCTGGGCGCGCGCGGTGAATTGACTTTGGGGCTTGATCGGCTGCAAATGCGACCAATCGATATTCTCCGAGGGAACACCATGGTTGACGCGCTGATCATCGATGCATGCAGGACGCCGCGAGGCATTGGCAAGGCCGGCAAGGGTGCGCTCGCGGGGATTCATCCGCAGCAACTGGGCGCAACGGTATTGCGCGCGTTGGCGGATCGCACCGGTATCAATACTGCTGATGTCGACGACATTATTTGGGGCACCAGTTCGCAACGCGGTCCGCAAAGCGGCGACCTCGGCCGGATGTCGGCGCTCGACGCCGGCTATGACGTGCGTGCCAGCGGCGTCACACTGGACCGGTTCTGCGGTTCCGGCATCACCAGCGTCAACATGGCGGCGAATTCGATCATGTCGGGTTCGGAGGATCTGGTTATCGCCGGCGGTACCGAGATGATGTCGATGGAAGGCCGGCGCGGCGAGGGGCCGTTCATGATGGACAACGGCAATCTTCGTCTGCGCGCCAAGCACCCTCAGTCGCACCAGGGCGTTTGCGCGGATGCGGTGGCGACGCTCGAGGGCATCACGCGGCAGGATGTCGATCAACTCGGCCTTGAGAGCCAGAAGCGGGCGGCGGCCGCGATCAAGGGCGGACATTTCGACAAGAGCCTCGTTGCGGTTCATCGCGAGGACGGCACCCTTGCGCTTGACCGCGAGGAATATCCGCGGCCACAGACCACGCTCGAAGGGCTTGCCGGATTGAAACCCGCGTTCACCGCGGTGGCCGATTATCCGCTCGACGACAAGGGCACGACCTATCGCAATCTCATTCTCGAAAAATACCCCGATCTCGACATCGACTTCATGCATCACGCCGGAAATTCGTCCGGTGTTGTTGACGGTTCGGCTGCGATTTTGCTGGCGTCACCGAACTACGCCAAGGCGCACGGCCTGAAGCCGCGCGCGCGTGTCGTCGCGATGGCGAACATGGGGGACTCGCCGACCCTGATGCTGAATGCGCCGGTGCCCGCGGCGCGCAAGGTGCTGGCCAAGGCCGGTCTCACGCTCGACGATATCGATCTGTTCGAGATCAACGAGGCTTTTGCGGTCGTCGCCGAAAAATTCATCCGCGACCTCAAGCTCGACCGCGACAAGGTCAACGTCAATGGTGGTTCGATCGCGCTCGGCCATCCCATCGGCGCGACCGGCTCGATCCTGATCGGTACCGTTCTCGACGAACTGGAGCGGCGCAATCTCAAGCGCGGTCTGGTGACAATGTGTGCCGCCGGCGGCATGGCGCCTGCGATTATCATCGAACGGGTCTAAAGAACGGTTTCCGCCGGTAGAAAATTGAAGCTTAAGCACGACGCGTTTGTTCGCGGCCGGGCGGCAACCGGCCGTCAAGCACTTCCGGGGCCTGGCCGCATGCGCGCTGGATTGAGCGGCCACAGTACGACTTTTTCCGTCACCCGAAATACCCGCTGTGGCATATGCGATCGACACGCATTTGGCCGTATCTGACGGCCTTGACCGCTGGCCTCCGGCCATGTTGGTTGACGCATCAAAATCCGGCGCACTTGCCGAACATAACAAGACATGGACAGCCGGGTGGCAAGTTCAGGGGAAACGCAACGTCGTGACGGCGCCGAGGTGCTGCGGGTTGAAAACCTGACGGTGCGCTATGGCGCGCTGGTTGCGCTCCGTGACGTCAGCTGGTCGGTACGATCAGGCGAAATCCTCGGGATTATCGGACCGAACGGCGCCGGCAAGAGCAGTTGTTTTGCCGCGGTCACCAACGCTGTCAGCCATTCCGGCCAGACCTTCCTTGGTCACGACGACGTCTCGACGACGAAGACCTACGATCTCGCGAGCCGCGGGTTGCGACGGACGTTTCAGCAGAATTCATTCTTCGGCGAATTGACGGTTCTCCAGAATGCGGTCGCCGCAATCGTCCGCGAGTACTCCGCGAGTCTCGCCGCATCGCTGTTTCTTCCCTGGCGTGAGGCCGCAACGCGCCGCCAGGCCGAACTGATCGCTTGCCAGCTTCTGGAATTCTTCGGCATCGCTGCGCAGTACCATGACAAGCTGCCCGGCGATATTCCTTATGGCGTGCAGCGCCTGTTGTCAGTCGCATTGGCGTACGGCACTGGCTCCAAGGTGCTGCTGCTGGATGAGCCGGCCGCGGGTCTCGGCGGCAGCGACATGCAAAAGCTCGCCGACGTGTTGGTGAGCTTGCGCAAGCGTAATCTCGCGCTCGTCGTCATCGAGCATCACATGGACCTGATCATGTCGATCGCCGACCGCATCGTCATGATCGATCAGGGCGTGATGTTGGCGACCGGAACGCCGGCGGAAATCCAGCGCGACCCCAAGGTGCGCGAAGCCTATTTGGGGCGCGACGAATGACCGGCTTGCTCCGATGCGAAGACCTCACCGTGCGCTACGCCGGAAATGTGGCACTATCCGGCGTCGGCATCAGCGTCCCCTCAGGCAAGATGGTCGGGTTAGTCGGTGCCAACGGCGCCGGCAAGTCCACGCTGGTCAATGCGCTTGCCGGCTGGTCGCGCGGCCGCAACACCGTAACAGGCAAGGTCAGTCTCGAAGGACAGGCCATTGAAAGCCTGGCGGCGCATGAGCGGGTGGCCCGCGGCCTGACGCTGGTTCCCGAAGGCAAGAACATCTTTGTCGATTTGACGGTGGATGAGAATCTGGGCCTCGTGCGTCCCCCCGCGGACACCATGGGACGGCATATCTTCCGCATTCCTGACGTGTTCGATTTCTTCCCGCGCCTTTCCGAACGGCGCCATCACAAGGGTGCGGCCCTCTCGGGCGGGGAGCGGCAGATGCTTGCCGTGGGCCGGGCGCTGCTCGCAGGCCCTCGCGTGCTGATGCTGGACGAGCCTTCCGCCGGCCTCGCGCCGCGGCTGATCTCCGATCTTTTGTCGCGGATCCGGCTACTGGTCGATCGCGGCCTACCGGTGTTGCTGGTCGAGCAGAATGTCAAAGCCGCGCTGAAGGTGGTCGATCACCTGTATCTCCTGGAGCGCGGACGGATCGTCGGTGAAGGTCCGGCCGATGTCATGGCCGCAGATCATCGTATCGTCGAGGCGTATCTCGGGACGATCGCTACCGGAGAGCGCGCATGAATATCGCCCAACAGATCGTCAACGGCCTAGTGCTCGGTTCGGGCTATGCCTGTATCGCGCTGGGCTGGACCATCCTGCTCGGCGTCGCGCGGCTGGTGAATTTCGCGCATGGTCAATTGTACATGCTGGGCGCGTTTGCAACCTGGTATGCGATGACCAAATTGGGCATGCCATATCCGCTCGCGATTATCGCGGCCATTGTCGCACTTGCGGTTCTGGGCGCATTGATGCAAAGCGCGATGATGGGGCTGGTCATGACGCAAAACCTGACCAGCCTGATGATCGTCACGCTCGGCCTCGGCTACGTCCTGCAAGGCGGCAGCGCGTTGATCTTCGGCGGAAATCCGCAGACCTTGCCGGGTACGCTCGCGCGCGCCAAAGTCGATCTGGGATCGCTGTGGTTTACCTGGCAGGATGTGCTGGTCCTGGTTGCAACGCTCTTGCTTTACGGTGCAGTGTGGCTTTTCACGCAGCGAACGCGGTTCGGATCGGTCATTCGGGCCGTCGCGGAAGATCCAAAACTGGCTGAACTATTCGGTATCAACGCGAAGGTCGTCTACCTCCTGGTCTTCGTGTTCGAATGTGGAGCGGTCGCGCTCGGCGCTGCGTTGGTGGCCCCGCGGTCGCCGATCCTCACCAGCATGGGCTTCAACGAAGTCATCATGACCTTTGTGGTCGTTGTGCTCGGCGGCATCGGTTCGATTGGCGGCGCGCTGGTGGCGGGTCTTGGCCTCGGCCTGTTCATCGCGTTCTTCGGCGCATTCATCGCGCAGGCCTACACCACGGCGGCAGCGTTTGCGGTGCTGCTGGCGTTGCTCGTGGTGCGGCCGGCAGGATTGGCAACCAAATGACCGCGCTCGAATCTCATTCGCCGCGTTCGCTGCCGCTGTTGCGAACAGCCGCCGTCGTTGTGCTGGTTGCCGTGGGGTTCTTCTTGCCGCGGCTGTTGGGTGGAACGTCGGTCGCCTATTCGACGCTGACCACGATCGCGATTTTTGCCGTCATGTGTTACGGCGTCGACGTCGTGCTGTCCTATCTCGGCGAAGTCAGTCTTGGACATACCCTGTTCTGGGCTGTCGGCGGCTACGCCGCAGCCAATCTCTCGGTAAAGTATGGACTGAATGGCTGGAGCACAGCGGCGGCGACGATCGCGCTCTGCATCATCGCAGCGGCATTTCTGGGTGCCGTGACCCTGCGAACGCGGGAGTTCGTCTTCTCGCTAGTTACCTATGCCGCCGCGGTCGTCGCCTATGAAATTGCCTTTAACTGGGACGCCATCGGCGGCTCCGACGGCATCGTCGGTATTTCTGCACTGAAACTGCCGTTCGGCTTTGCTACCTATATCGGCGCCACGCAGGAAGACCTTTGGCCGATCGCGTTCGCGCTGCTGTTGCTTACGTTGGGCTTCATCGCGCGTTTCCGCCGGTCCCGGCTCGGTACCACGGCGCTGATGGTTCAGATGAATCCGCCGCTCGCCGCAAGCCTTGGCATCGATCCGCGCCAGGTGAGGCTGGCGGTATTCGTGATATCGGCTCCGATCACCGGGCTTGCCGGATGGCTCTATGCCTATCAGCGCGCCTATGTCGGT
>Ga0163163_10005854_pt1 | contig 10695 bp, 8 predicted proteins | sample S65metaG_FD_119766 | JGI IMG/M metagenome (GOLD analysis project Ga0163163, IMG submission 119766) | Switchgrass rhizosphere microbial communities from Kellogg Biological Station, Michigan, USA - S6-5 metaG | ecosystem: Host-associated > Plants > Roots > Rhizosphere > Soil | place: USA: Michigan... | reverse complement strand
GGCTTCTCCATCTTCTGGCTCGTCATCCTCGGCACCGCGATCATCGCGCTCCGCGTGATCGGCCTCGATCTGGCGCCGTCGCTCGTGGCGCGGCTGCAGGACGTGCTCCCGCGCATCGTGACCTCGGGCCTCGTGCTTCTACTCGGCATCCCGCTCTCGCTCGCGGCGGGACGCCTGTTGAACGCCCTCCTGATCCAATCCGGCGTCCGGCCGAACCGGATCCGAGAGCAGAGCACCGGCGCGCTCCTCGTCGCCTTCACGGTGCTGATCGCGCTGGACCAGCTCGGTCTCGCCGCGCATCTCGTGCTGGCGGTGGTCATCGCGCTGGTCTCCGCCGCGGGCCTCGCGGTCGCACTCGCGTTCGGGCTCGGTTGCCGCGACCTCGCACGCGATCTCATCGTGGAATATCTGCGCGCTTCGGACGAATGGACCAGGCCCCACCAACGGCCGTGAGCGAAGCCTTCACGTTCTATACGCCGTCGCCTCTCGAGTCGCCGGCGGGCCAGGTCGCGACCGACATGCAGTCGCTCCGCGACGGGATCGCCGCCTGCTCGGAAGCTTCGTTGTTCCAGCACGTGACCCGGATGCCGGTGCGCTTCCCGCACGCGAAGGACGTGCCGGAGAACGACTTCGCGCGCTGGGCGGGGGACCAGATGCAGATGCCCGAGGTCAGCGAGCGGCTCGCGTTCGTGGGCTCGGGATCGTCCGCCAGCTTCGACGAGCTCCGCGAGGCCTTGCTGGGCGTGCTGGACCGGGTGCAGCCGCGAGAGCGAAAGCGAGAGGCGCCGGAGGGCGGGTCGTTCTATTTCATCGAGGCCCACTCCGTGCTCGCTCCCCTGGGCGTGGATGCCCGGACCCCGGCCGAGGTCATCGAGGTCTGGCCCTGGATCGATCTCGGATCGGCCTTCTATCACCTGGTGGAAGCGCCGCTCTACGGTACATCGGAGCATGCCTTGATTCCGTGGCTCCGGGAGCACGGTGGGAAGACCATGGCCGATTCCGCGGAGCAGGTGGTCCGCTCGTCGCGGCCGCTCAACATTTTGCTGAAGGAAGTCGGCTCGCGGTGGCGCCGCTCCATGATTGGACGCCGCCTGATCGAGCGCGCCGAAGCGCCCGAGCTGGAACGTCAACGTGAAGCTCGCGCGGCAATGGCCCGGCTGGCGGGCCGCCTGCGCGGCCGGGGGAACAAGGGATGACCGCCGCACGAGATCCGAGCACCGCGTACGTCGCGGCACTGGGCGGGGCGCCCGTGGCGCCGGCCTCCCCTCAGGGCGGCTGGCTCGAACGCTACGAGCATCTCGTTGGCGCCCGCACGCTGCGCGCGCTCGAGGCGCTGGCCCGGAAGCTCAAAGGGCACAGGATCGTCATGGTCAACACGACCAAGACCGGAGGAGGCGTCGCCGAGATCCTTCACCGCGTGGTCGTGATCCTGAACGAGCTCGGCATCCAGACCTCCTGGGAAGTGATGGAGGGGGACGAGCAGTTCTTCGGCGTCACGAAGAAGATGCACAACGCCCTCCACGGCCACACGCAGCCCCTAACGGAGGAGGACCGCGAGGTCTATCACGAGCGCACGCGGATCGAGGCCAACCGCCTCGCGCTCGACGGCGATCTCATCCTGATCCACGATCCCCAGCCCGCCTTTCTCATCGAGCATCGCAGGGAGCCCGGCCAGCACTGGGTCTGGCGCTGCCACATCGACCTCTCGCGGCGAGATGAGTCGTACTGGGACTTCCTGAAGCCCGCGGTCGCCCGCTACGACACCGCGATCTTCTCGCACATCGAGTTCGTCCCACCGCTGACCGTGCCGGCCGCGCTCGTCCCGCCCTCCATCGATCCGTTCGCGGAGAAGAACCGGGACATGAGCGAGGAGGAGGTCGAGACCATTTGCGAGCGGCTCGGTCTGGACGCGGCGTCCCCCTGGATCACCCAGATCTCGCGATTCGACCGGATCAAGGATCCCGTTGGGGTGCTCGAGGCGTTCAAGCTGGTGCGGACACGGCGCCCGTCGCACTTGATCCTCGCGGGCGGCAGTGCGAGCGATGATCCCGAAGGGGCGGAGGTGCTGGCTGAGGTGCGGGAGAATGCCAAAGGCGTGAAGGACGTCACCATCCTGGAGCTGCCGCCCCAGTCGGATATCGAGATCAACGCGATTCAGAGGGCGTCGACGGTGGTGCTGCAGAAGTCGCTTCGCGAGGGGTTCGCGCTGACGGTGTCGGAGGCGTTGTGGAAACGCCGCGCGGTGGTTGCGAGCGCCGTCGGCGGGATCCCGCTGCAAGTGCTGCACGAGCGCACCGGCTTGCTGGTGCGCTCCATCGAGGGAACCGCGTTCCAGACGATCCGCCTGCTCGACAATCCCGAGCTTCGCCGGGACCTCGGCACGGAGGGCCACGTCCACGTGCGCGACAACTTCCTGCACACGCGCGAGGTGCGGGATTACCTCGCGGTGTTTGCACGGTTGTTGGGGTGATTATGTTGCCAAGGTAACCGGATCGCGGCGGGGGCTCCATCCCGACCTGATTTGCTAAGTAGTACCGCCTATTGAGAAAGAAACAAGGGGGCCAGCAATATGGCCCCCTTGTGCTGCCTGTTGCGTCCTCTCGTCAACAAACGACGTTCGTCTCCGACCCGCTCCAGCCTTCGTCCCGCACAATTTTGAGGAACTTCTGGCCGACCCCAGCCTTACGGCTAGCGGCCTGGAGATGTCTTTCGATCGCATCTGCCAGGTACGGGTTGCGGATGAAAATCGCTCCGTCGTGGCGGAAGTCAATGTCCCCCGCGTTCCATCCGGATGCACCTTCCGGGATCAAAAGGCCGCCATTTCGTGGGCCGCTTGTAGAGACGAGGACTTCCTGCTTCGCAGGGCTCTCAAGCTTCTCAACGACCTTGGGCTGCCCCCTGTGCTTCATGGAGGGGTCATCGACCCACTTCTCAAGATCGGAGAACCGACGCGGCAGCATGTAGTGTTCATCATTTTCGCGAGCGAGTGCCATGTACCCCCCTCATCTCCAGTCGCCTGCTGCGACAAAGCCAGCCCAGTAGAACGGACTGCAGCTGCGGGCGTGGGCCCTCCGCTCTCGCAGCACCTGTAAGCTTGCTTCCGCAACGGCCGCTGCGGTGTCAAGCTTGCGAACGATACGTCCCTGATACAGTGCGTCCATCCATGATCGGGTCGCCTCGTCATCGACAGCCCACAGGCTCATGATGACGGTGCGGACACCAGCGATCTGAAATGCCCGTTCCAGCCCGAGAATTCCCTCCCCGGCAACCACTCGTCCATTCCCGGTATCGCAAGCGGATAACACCGCCCACTGGACCCCAGAGAGGTTGAGACCCGCAATTTCGTCGGCAGTGAGGATGCCGTCTTCCTCGTTCAGCCCCGCTGAGGCCCTGCGATTGGCCCCGGCAAGGGCGAGGCCAGCCAGAAGCAAGGGATGTCGAGGATCGGGTTTGCGGTTTCGGCCCGCGTCCGAATCCGCCATGCCGCCAATTCCACGCGTCCCCGTACCTCCCGACGGGCACTTGCCGAGGAAGAACCCATGCGTTGCGATGTGGAGCACGCTGTGTCCTGGCGCCATCAGCTTGAATGCTTGCTCGGTCGCCTTCCGCCCGTTGAGGGTCACAGCAGCTCCACTGGTTGACCAAAGATGAGCGATGTCCTGAATCTCTCTACCGCTACCTGGCAAGGGACCAAAGTGTAAAGAGTCGAAATCGATGCAATCCGTCGCGAGACCACGAGACCGGGCCACTCGGCGACCCGCCTCCAGCGCGGGCTCCGTCTTTCCGTACGCTGGATTTCCCAAGGCGAGCAGGCCGGTTCCCAGCTTTGTCTGGTCATCTCCGGGGACGAGATCACGCTCTGCGGAGAGGTAATGAAAGATCCAGTGGCTCTCGACCAAGTACTCGTCGCTGCCGTCCGGAAGAGCTGCCAAGTTCACGAGGTGAATCGCTCCTTCCGGTACGATGAAGACGCGCTGCGCGTCCTCGACATAGCGGACAACCGGATCCCACAATGCTCGACGGACAGCGGCTCCCGAGGTGCGCGAAGGTAGAGCCGAACTGCCGTGCCGTCCGTCTCGGCTCAGGTCAGAGAGCCAACGTGATATCTCTTCATCGATGCGTGCAGCGCGCCCGAGAGGCACAGCCACTGGTCGGGCTGCGGGAGACAGTACGAATGCGACGTACCTACGGTCCGCGTTATCGTCGGTTATTGCGAAGGCGATCAAAGCGCTCCCCGCGGGGAGTGATGATGAGACGTCGGAAAGTCCGATGTGCTCACGCTTCTGCTCGCCCCGGAATGATGAGCTACGGGACGCCCACTCTCGCTCGAGCTTCTCCATGTCCTCGCGAGCTTGTGTAACCTGGGCCCGATATCGATCCGCGGGGCCACCCCTGGGCCCACCAACCAGTAGATTGGCTACACGGCGCCTGGCCGTGCCCAATCGAGTTACGAGGTCCTTCGACAAGCTATCTCCGACCGCGGCGCCGGTTCGACCTCTTAGCGCCATCTCGTCCAAGACTAGCGTCCTTCCTCTCACAATCGCATCCCAGACTCGGGAGACTGTCGCTTCCGGCGGATCCTTCATGTTGGTCAGCGCCAACAGGGCAACGCGGGCGCCAGAGGGTCGCGTGCTTGCGTAGTTGAGGGCCTCTCGCTCCGCAAGGCAATGCGATGTGAGACGCAAATGCTCTCGGGAGATTTCCTCCCCTCGGAGAGCCAAATCGACGGCAGCCTTCGGGTCGATCGCTGTCAGAGCACGGGCGTACTGCGTCCAGAGAAGACCCACATCCGGATGGTGGGGTCCGAGGGTGCGCTCTCGGATGTTGAGCGCTCCCTCGTAGTTAGTCTTGGCCTGATCGATGTTCCCATCGGCGGCCTCTACCGTCGCCAATCCCTCGAGAGCGTCCGCGAGTTCGGGCCGATCCCCGCCCTCCTCCGTTTCGAGATCCGAGACAGCACGCGTCAACGCGGCCCTCGCCTTGTCCCTCGCGCCTTTCTGAAGTTGCAGGAGTCCAAGGTTGGTCAAGGTACGGCCCACTTCCGCGCTCTGGGAGCCAAAACGTACCTCTTTGATCGCGATGGCATCGCGGTAACGTTTTTCCGCCTGTGTCAGTTGGCCGAGGGCTACGAGATCCTTTCCGATATTGGCCAACGTCGACGCAACCAGCTCATGGTCGGGTCCCAACGTCTCTCGCCGTATTGCGAGGGCCCGCTGGTAGTATGCAAGCGACCCTTCGTAATCCCCCAGCTCGTTCAAGACCACACCGGCATTGTGCAAGCAGGTCGCGACCTTGGGATGGGACGAACCCAGTGAACGTTCCAGGATTGGCAGTGCCCGCTCGTACGTGGACGCAGCCTCGACAAAATCGCCCGAGCGAAACCGTATGGTTGCAAGGGAGCTCAAGCATTCTCCAACTTCAGAGCTTTGCGGCCCGAATTCCTTCTCACGGATCTTGAGCGCTCGGGTAAATAGAGACTCCGCCTGCGCATTGTCGCCACGATCGGATAACAAGCCTGCGAGTGGGACAAGACTCTCCGCTACGCTCCGATCGTTCTTCCCCAGAGCAGCCTCTCGAATGGCCAAGGCTTTCTCCAGGGCGGGTTGGGCTTCACTCAGGTCTCCGTTCACCCAGAGCAGGTATCCGAGCTGATACAGACTGGCTGCATAATCAGGATGGTTCTCTCCCAGAAGCGCAGCCTTGATCTTCAGCGCGCGCTGGCACGACTCGCGCGCCTCTGGAAGTCCACCGTGTCCTCCTCGTCGAAGTGACTCGGCGAGGAGGTCCAGCAAGGACGCGACCTCGAGCGAATCCGTACCCTGCGCTCGCTCCAAAACCCCAAGAGAAACGCGAGCGCACTTTTCGGCGTCCCCGTACCTGCCTTGGTCGATGAGCGTACGAACCGTCCGAGTCGAGGTTTCCGTTGCCCCGGATCCTGTTGCTGCAAAGGCTAGGCAGAAACAGCTCGCAGCAACCACGAGGGCGCGCATCAGGGTCTCACCGCGGGTTCCCCGCCAAGCGAAGTGGCGCGTTGTGGCATCCCCCGCGCGGGGCACTTGAGTTCGGCGGCATTCCCACTCTTCAATCCCCGCATCCACATCACCATCGGCGCGGGCTTGAGCTCGACGGTGCCGTCGGATCGCAGCATGCCTACCTGATTGTTCGGCTCTTCCAGCGCCACGGTGCACTTGTTCAACCGTCCATTCGCCCGCACCACGAACGAATTCGCCCGCGCGGCGTAGCAAATGGAATGGCTCGGCTCCGCTTGGAAGAGCCGGAGCCCGAGGGATCTCGCCTGCTCCTTCAGGGGCTCAAGGAACGCGGGCGCCTCGTCACGATCGAAGACGGCCAGCGTTGAGTCGTTCGGGCCCCCGAGGCGCGACAGGCCGCGGATGTAGAGATCGAAGCGACCGTCGCCGCCGAAGGCTTCGTGGACCATTCTCAGGAAGCGCGGCGCAGCCGCAGCGTTCTCATGGTCGACATGGAGCCGGATGGTGATCGAGAACGTGCGAGCCAGCTCACGCGCCGCGAGTAGATTCCCCCAGATGCGATCGAACGTGGGACCGCCGCCCGCAAGGACTCGCTTTCGATCGTGGTATTCCGGCGGACCGTCGAAGGAAATCTGGTAGCCGTCCACGCCGAGGTCTACGAGCTCGGTCAACACAGCCGGCGTCAGCAGGTAGCCATTTGTTGTCGCGTTAGACGTGACCGCGAGATCGGGATAGCTCCCGACCTGCAGCGCTCGCGCATCCCCCATCAGCGTCCGGATCACGCCGCGAGCGAGGAGCGGCTCCCCGCCGAACCACGAGAGATGCAGCGACCGCAATCCGGGCGCGCGGCTCGCGATCCACCGACGCACCGCCTCGACCACCCACGGCTCCATGCGCCGGTACTTGAAATCCTCGTAGCAGTAGACGCAGCGGAAGTTGCACGCCTCGGTGGGCATGAGGATGAGGTGGAGGCGCTCGTTGGAGAGCGAGCGCGCGAGGTCTTCCGTCGACAGGATCATCGAAGCCCCACCGTTTCGAGGTGCCCGTGTCGGGTGCTAGAAACTCCCCTTCTGCAGATAGTTAAACGATGTTGGCGGGTAAAAATGAACGGATAAAGCGGGGATGGGACGAAGGTATCCGGGGACGCGAAGGCACTGCCGGCGTAGGCATGGACGTAAGTTATTGCAGTAGCTATAGATACAGCTACGTGTGTACGAAAGCCAGCCGCGCCGCGAGCGCTACGTAGACCGTCGCGACTAGCCACCGCCCCCATCCCGCGGCGCCGCCACCGGCCCAAAGCGCGCCCATTCGCCGGGTCACGTACCCTGCAGAAAGGCCAATCGCCCCGAAGATCACGACCACCAGCGAGGTGAAGATCACCCCGTAGACGACCATCTGAATCCAGACCGGTCCCGCCTTCGGACTCACGAACTGGGGCAGAAACGCGAGGAAGAAGAGAGCGACCTTCGGGTTCAGCACGTTCATGAGAACGCCGCGAAGGAAGAGACCATGGCCGGCAGGCGACGCAACTCGGCTCTGAGTTGGACCTGCCGGTGCTGGTGCGTGCGCTCGCACCGCTTTCCAAGCCAGGTAGAGCAGGTACGCGACGCCCGCGATCTTGAGTCCCTGGAACGCGACCGGCGATGCGCGGAACACAACCGAGATCCCCAGCGCGGCCAGCGAGGTGTGCACCAGGTTCCCGCACGCGAGCCCGAGCGCCGTCAGGAATCCGGCGCGCGCGCCGCGCGACACGCTCTGCGAGATGAGGAAGACCACGTCCGGCCCCGGGGCGAGGATGAGGAGCACCGAGGCGAAGACGAAGACGCCGAGGGCGGAGGGATCGAGGATCACGCCGCGACTATAGCTCTTCGGCGCGGCTCCACAAGTGCACCCCGATGATGACCATCCACACGCTCAGGAGCACGGCGAAGGGCACGTAGAAATCCAGCGAGACGAGGTACTTGCCGAAGAACATCGGGATCCCGCAGAGGAGCGAGCCAGCCCCGCCGATCAAGCCTACCCAGCCGAGCCACGCCGGGTAGCGTCCGCTCAGGGCCACGGCCAGTCCGAAGAGGATGAACGGCACGCCATGGAAGAACGTGATCACGGCGGCCCACGTACCGCCGAGGATGCGCTGCACCAAGTCGCCGAACGCTTCGAACCGGACCATGTCGGCGCCGGACGCGTTCCATTCCCGGGCGATCGAGCCGAGCGCGTAGGCGCTGATGGACGAATCGATGATGTGGATGGTGGCGCCGAGGAAGACCGCGGAGACCGCGACCCGGCTGAGCGCCCAGCTCGCACCGTCCGTCAGCGTGCGGGTGAGCGCGGTGAGCGCGATCACCCACAGGAGCGCCCCGAACGCGAAGCCGAGCTGCACCAGGGGCCAGAACATGCGCCCGCGCGACGCGATCACGCGAAGCATGGTCTCGGGAGTGGACGAGTGGGTGAGATTGCCGAAGGCGATGCCCGCGACCACGAACACGACGGATCCCACGATGGCAGCGGCGCCGCCCATCCGGAGCAAGGACTCGCGTCGGTGCCCCGCTTCCGCCAGCGCGACGAGCTCGGTTTCCTGTGCCTTCATGACAGCCCCCTTTCGGCCGGGACGCAGCGTTCGCGGATGAACGGCGGCGAGGAACGAGCGTAGCACGTCGCGGCCGGGGTCAAGGGTGTCCGGAAGGGACAGCTAGAAGCGGATGATCGTCACCGCTTGGATCTGGTTCGCGGTTCCGCGCTGACCATCCTTGTTTTCGCGGGAGCCGTTGATGTACTCCAGCCCCACATCCACGCGGCCGGCAGGCGAGAATACGAGGTTGACCGCGAACCGATGGGTCTTGTTGTACGAGTCGGGCGCCTGAAAATCGAAGTTGCTCACATCCACGAAGCTCCAGAGAAAGGTCGAGCGGAGATTCATCGTCTCCATCCCCTTCCACTCCTTCCACGCGTGCTCGTAGGCGATGTACCACCCGACGGCCGGGAGCGCATGGAGCTCGCCCGTCGTCGTGTCGAACACGGCGTCCTGGCCACCGAGCGAGCTCAAATCGTTGATATAGCGCGCGAGCCCCTTCCCGCCGTTCCCTTGAAAGATGATCCGGTCTTGGAGCTCCTTGAACTTGAAGGGAAGGACTCCGCTCGCGCTCAGCCCCCATCCCCAATCCATGCGCACGTCCCCCGGCGTCGCCTCGCCGCGAATCTGGCGACCGACGGCGGAGATCTGGAGGTGTCCGCCATTTCCGTGTTCTCGCACGCCCCGTACGATGAGGTCGGGCATCAGGTTCACGCCGGTGCCTCCCGTCAGGGACACGGCCGGGGTTTCCACGGCGAAGGCGACGCGCGTGCGTGGGTCGGGCCGGAACCAGTAGCGGATCTGAGGCTGACGGGTAATGTTCTCCGAGCTGATGCCCTCGAAGTCGAGATCCTCGACATTGGTCTGAGGATCCGAAAACGTGGACCACGTCTGACCCACGATGATGCCCATGAACTGGGCGTAGGCATGGCGAAGGCGAAATGCGTTTGCGGCTCCGGCGAAGTCCCCCTCGAAGAACGCGCGGACCTCCTTCCCTCCCGCCGGAGTGCGGAATTCGGTGTTCAGCCGGCTTGCACGGGCGGAGATGTTGGTGCGCTTCTCCTCGCCGCTCACCCCCGTCTCACCGACGGGAATGGAGTTCGTGAGGAAGCGATCGTCGGTCCCGAGGGGATCGAGGGTGAACACGGCGGCGGTTCGGACGCGCCCCCCGAACTTGATGGCCGCGTCCGTGCCGGGAATGCGGATGGATCCCGGAAAGTCGCCCGCGGACACCATGTCGGGAGGAAGCTCCGGCGCTTTCTTGGCTTCCTCCTCGACCTGCTTCAACCGTTGCTCGAGGAGGCTGTCGGGAATCGCCCGTCCCGCCTGCCGTTCGAGATCCGCGAGGCGCATGTTGAGGGAGATCATCTGCTCCTCGAACGACTGGAGCTTGATCGTGAGCGAGTCGATCCGCACGGCCTGGCTGTCGGCGTGCGCGATCTGCGCCTGGATCTGAGCCTGCTGCTCGGCGATGGTCGCGCGCTGCGCCTCGATTTCCTGGCGCTGCTCGGAGAGCTGGACCGAGACGCTTGGCCCCTTGCCCTTCTTCTGGGCCGTGGCCACGCCGGGCAACAGGATGAAAAGCAGAACAACCGCCCCGATGTACGGGACGGCTGTTCGCACGGAGCGGTGGGTCACAGCAGGATATCGGTTCCGATCGAAAGAGTGGTGCCGCTCTGTCCGGCGGTGTAGAAGCCGAATGATGACCCCGTCGGTGACTTCTCCACCCGGATCACGTGCAGGTTGAGGCGCCACACGCGGCTGCCGTACGGGTAGAAGCTCGCGCCTCCCGAAATCTCCCACGGCTTCCGCTTGAAGTCGTCCCACACGTAACCGGTGGCGGCGTAGAGCCCGAGCTTCCTCGGAACGACCATGTGCATCGCCTCGGCCATGAAGCCGCGGTCCGTGATCTCGCTCAGCGGCAAGGGCCCCGTCGCGTCGAACTTGGAGAGCTTTCGAACGTAGCCCTCCCCCTGGAACGAGAAGCCCTTCAGCTTGAATCCCGCGTCGAAGGCGATCTCGTCGTAGTCCAGGCTCAGGACCGTCACCGTGTCGGCGAGCGCTCCGGTCTCGAAGGGGAGGACGCCGTCGGAGAGCCGGATCTGCGTCGCGTTCGGCGGTGCGTTGAGCGCAGCG
>Ga0163163_10005852_pt1 | contig 10696 bp, 6 predicted proteins | sample S65metaG_FD_119766 | JGI IMG/M metagenome (GOLD analysis project Ga0163163, IMG submission 119766) | Switchgrass rhizosphere microbial communities from Kellogg Biological Station, Michigan, USA - S6-5 metaG | ecosystem: Host-associated > Plants > Roots > Rhizosphere > Soil | place: USA: Michigan... | reverse complement strand
GGTCCCCACCCAAGGCGGCGGCTCGACCCCTCTCTCGGCCCTGGCGACGATCCGCCAGATCGATGCGCCGCTGCAGGTCACCCACGTGGCCCAGTTCCCCGCCGCCACCGTGGGCTTCGACACCGCGCCGGGCGTCTCGCTCGGCGCGGCGGTGGACGCGGTGCGCAAGGCCGCCCGGTCGGCGGGCCTGCCGTCGGCGGTGCAGATGAACTTCCTGGGCGCGGCGGGCGCCTACCAGACCTCGCTCGCCAACCAGCTTTGGCTGATCCTGGCGGCGGTGGTGTGCGTCTATATCGTGCTGGGCGTGCTCTACGAGAGCTACATCCACCCGCTGACCATCCTCTCCACCCTGCCCTCGGCGGGGGCGGGCGCTTTGCTGGCGCTCCTGCTCACCGGCCATGAGCTCGGCGTGATCGCCGTCATCGGCCTGATCCTGCTGATCGGCATCGTGAAGAAGAACGCGATCATGATGATCGACTTCGCCATCGACGCGGAGCGCCAGGGTGGAAAGAGCCCGCGTGAGGCCATCCACCAGGCGGCCTTGCTGCGGTTCCGTCCCATCCTGATGACCACCATGGCGGCGCTGTTCGCCGCGGTGCCGCTGATGATCGGCCTGGGCGAGGGCGCGGAGCTGCGCCGGCCGCTGGGCGTGGCGATCTTCGGCGGGCTGATCGTCAGTCAGCTGCTGACCGTCTTCACCACGCCGGTGATCTATCTGTGGTTCGACCGGCTCGCACCGAGCAAGCGGGCGACCGGCGCCGCCGAGGGCGAGGCCGAACCGAGGCCGGCGCCGTGAACCTGTCGGCCCCCTTCATCCGACGTCCCATCGCCACCGTGCTGTTGACCCTCGGCCTGGCGCTGGCGGGCGTAGCGGCCTTCTTCGTGCTTCCGGTGGCGCCGTTGCCCAACGTCGACTTCCCGGCGATCTCGGTGAACGCCCGGCTCGCCGGCGCCAGCCCCGCGACCATGGCCTCCAGCGTGGCCACCCCGCTGGAACGGCGCCTGGCGGTGATCTCCGGCATCAACGAGGTCACCTCGTCCAGCTCCACCGGCTCGACCAACATCAGCCTGCAATTCGACCTGACGAAGAACATCGACCAGGCGGCGCGCGAGGTGCAGGCGGCGATCAACGCCGCGCGGTCGGATCTGCCGGCGAGCCTTCGTCAGAACCCGACCTATCGCAAGCGCAGCGCCGCGGCCATGCCGGTGATCATCCTGGCGCTGACCTCGGAGACCCGAAGCCCCGGCCAGATCTACGACGCCGCCAGCAATATCCTGCAGCAGCGCCTGTCGCAGATCGACGGTGTGGGCGAGGTGGAGATCGGCGGCTCGTCGCTGCCCGCCGTCCGGGTCGAACTCTCGCCCTATGCGTTGAACGCCTACGGCCTGTCGGGCGAGGATGTCCGCGCCGCCATCCAGGCCGCCAGCGCCGACCGTCCCAAGGGCGCCGTCGAGGCGGGCGGCCAGCGCCTGCAGATCTACACTCCCGAGCCGGGTCACCGCGCGGCCGACTACCAGGACCTGGTGATCGCCTGGCGCAACGGCGCGCCGGTCCGGCTGAAGGACGTGGCCAGCGTCAGCGACGGGGTGCAGGACGTCCGCACGCTGGGCCTGTTCAACGGCAAGCCGGCGATCGTCGTGCTGGTCACCCAGCAGGCGGGCGCCAACGTCATCCGCACCGTGGACGCAATCCGCGCCGAGCTGCCGGCGTTGGCCCAGGAGCTGCCCGGCGACATCAAGGTGCAGGTGTCCTCGGACGCCACCGTCTCCATCCGCGCCTCGCTGCACGAGATCGAGATCACCCTGCTGATTTCGGTGGTGCTGGTGATCCTGGTGGTCAGCGCCTTCCTGCGCACCGCCCGGGCGACGGTGATCCCCGCCGTGGCCACCATCGTCTCGCTGCTCGGGACCTTCGGCGCCATGTATCTGCTGGGGTTCTCGATCAACAACCTGAGCCTGATGGCGCTGACGGTGGCCACGGGCTTCGTGGTCGACGACGCCATCGTCGTGCTGGAGAACACCGCGCGCCACCTCGAAGCCGGCATGGGCCGTTTCAAGGCCGCCCTGCTGGGCGCGCGCGAGGTGGGCTTCACCGTGCTCTCGATCAGCGTGAGCCTGGTGGCTGTGTTCATCCCGCTGCTGTTCATGGGCGGTCAGGCGGGCCGCCTGTTCCGGGAATTCGCCGTGACCCTGTCGGCGGCGGTGATGATCTCGCTCGTGGTCTCGCTGACCACCACGCCGATGATGTGCGCCTGGCTGCTACGCCGCGAGCGACGCGACCGGCCGCATAACCCGCTGTCGCGATGGGCTGAGGCCGGCTGGGACCGCACGCTCAGGGCCTATGCCGCCAGCCTCGACTGGGCGCTCGGGCACAAGGCGCTGGTGATGCTGATCCTGGCCGTGGCGGTCGGGCTGAACATCTTCCTGTACGTCGCCGCCCCTAAGGGCTTCTTCCCGCAGCAGGATAGCCGCCGGCTGAACGGCGGCCTTCGCGCCGACCAGAGCATCTCGGCCCAGGCCATGGGCCAGAAGCTCCGACAGCTGCAGGCCATCGTCGGCAGCGATCCCGCGGTGGCGACGGTGGTCGGCTTCACCGGCGGCGGCCGCGCCGGGGGCGGCTTCATGGCGGTGCAGCTCAAGCCGCCCGCCGAGCGCCCCGGCGTGACCGGCCAGGACGTTATCCAGCGTCTGCGCCCCAAGCTCTCGCGGGTGACGGGGGTTTCGCTGTTCCTCAACCCGCAGCAGGACGTGCGCATGGGCGGCCGCGGCGGCAACGCCCTCTACCAATACACGCTGAAGTCCGACAACGCCGCCGACCTGAAGGAGTGGACCACCAAGCTGACGAACCAGCTCAAGACCGACCCGACCGTCACCGACCTCGACAACGACGTGCAGGACAACGGGGTGGAGGCCTTCGTCGACCTCGACCACGACACCGCCGCGCGCCTGGGGATCTCGCCGCGCGATGTGGACAACGCCCTCTACAACAGCTTCGGCCAGCGGCAGGTCGCCACCCTCTACCAGGACGTCAACCAGTACAGCGTGGTGCTGGAGAACGGCCCGGCGGGCGGCCAGGGACCCGAGGCCCTGGCCTACGTCAACGTCCCCGCGCGCGCGCCGGCCCGGGTGGTCGCGCCCGACCTCCAGGCGCCCCCCCGCTCGCCGTATGGCGCCATCGCAAGGCCTGGGCCCGTCCCCGTCGCGCGCGGCGTCATCGCCACGCCCTATGCGCCGATCGGCGGCGGCGCGGCCGCCGCGCCCGCCGCGGCGCAACCCGACGCCGCTTCGGCCTCTTCCGCCAGCACGGCCACGGCCAATCCCGGGCTGAGGGACGCGGCCTCGGGCCTGGGGATCAGCACCGGCGCGGCGCGCATGGTCCCGCTCTCCGCGCTGGCCGACTTCAGCCAGCGCGCGGCGCCCGCCAGCATCAACCACCAGGATGTCCAGCTGGCCGGCACCATCTCGTTCAACCTGGGTCCGGGAAGCTCGCTCAGCCAGGTCGAAGGCGCGTTCCAACGCGCCGAGGCCGCCATCGCCATGCCCACCAACGTCCGCGGAAGCTTCCAGGGCACGGCGCGCAACTACCAGCAGCAGAACCGCGACACGCCCCTGCTGATCGCCGCCGCCCTGATCACCATCTACATCGTCCTGGGCGTGCTCTACGAAAGCCTGATCCACCCCTTGACCGTGCTTTCGACCCTGCCCTCGGCGGGGGTCGGCGCGGTGGCCGCCTTGCTGCTGTTCAAGATGGAGTTCTCGCTGATCGCCCTGATCGGGGTCTTCCTGCTGATCGGCATCGTCAAGAAGAACGCCATACTGATCATCGACTTCGCGCTCGACGCGCAGCGGGCGCGGGGCCTGTCGGCGACCGAGGCCGTGCGCGAGGCCTGCCTGCTGCGCTTCCGGCCGATCCTCATGACGACGCTCGCGGCGGGCCTGGGCGCCCTGCCGCTGGCGATTGGTTTCGGCGAGGGCTCGGAGCTTCGACAGCCGCTCGGCGTGGCGATCATCGGCGGGCTGATCGCCAGCCAGGTCCTCACGCTGCTGACCACGCCGGTGGTCTACATCTACCTCGACCGGCTTCGCCCGCACCGCCGGGACGAGCGTTTCCTGAGCCGTGGCGGCGGGCCTGAACCCGCGCCGGCGGAGGTCTGATCCGCATGCGAACCCGTCTCGTCCGACCCCTTGTCGCCGCCGCCGTCGCGCTTGGCGCGCTCGCCGCCTGCGCCGTGGGCCCCGACTATCATCGTCCGAGCACGCCCCCGCTCGCCGTCGCCTTCAAGGAGCAGGGCTGGACGCCGGCCCAGCCGGCCGATCTCTCGCCGCGCGGCGACTGGTGGACCCTGTTCCAGGACCCGACGCTGAACGCGCTTGCGGCGCGGGTGGCGATTTCGAACCAGAACGTCGCCGCCGCCGAGGCCGCCTATCGCCAGGCGGAAGCTTTGGTGCGCGAGCAGCGCGCCAGCCTGTTCCCCACGATCGGCCTCGACGCCGGCGTCACCCGCTCCGGCGGCGGGCGCGGCGGGAGCAGCCAGGTGGTCTCCACGGGGGGCGGCTCCAGCTTGGTGACGGGCGGCGGCGGACGCAGCTCGACCACCTACCGCGCGAGCCTCGGCGGGAGCTGGGAGCCCGACGTCTGGGGCCGCATCCGGCGCTCGATCGAGGGCGCGCGCGGCGAGGCGCAGGCCAGCGACGCCGACCTCGCCGCCGCCCGTCTCTCCGCCCAAGGCGCGCTCGCCGCGGACTATTTCGGCCTGCGCCAGGCGGACGCCGAGATCGCCCTGCTGCGCGAGGTGGTGGAGGGTTACCGGCGCAGCCTGCAGATCGCCCAGAACCGCTACAACGCGGGCGTTGCGCCGCATTCGGACGCCCTGCAGGCGCAGAGCCAGCTCGCCAGCGCCCAGGCCGATCTGAATGACGTCACGCGCGACCGGGCTCAGTTCGAACACGCCATCGCAGTGCTGGTCGGGGAGACGCCCGAGGCGTTCAGCCTGGCCGCCGATCCGACATGGGCCGCCGCCTTGCCCGCGATCCCGGCGGGCGTGCCCTCGACCCTGCTGCAACGGCGCCCCGACATCGCCGCGGCCGAACGCCGGGCCGCCGCCGCCAGCGCCCAGATCGGGGTAGCGACCGCCGCCTACTTCCCGGACCTGACACTCACCGGCTCATATGGCTTCGCCACGACCGAGCTTGGCCAGCTGTTCGCCGCCTCCTCCAACGTCTGGTCGATCGGGGCCGCCGCGGCCCAGACCCTCTTCGACGCCGGCGCCCGTCGGGCGCGGGTGGCTCAGTCGCGCGCCGCCTACGACCAGGCCGTGGCGCAATACCGCCAGTCCGTGCTGGCCGCCTTGCAGGAGGTGGAGGACCAACTGGCCGCCCAGCGCGTGCTGAGCGCCGACTACGAGCTTCGCCGCCAGTCCGCCGAGTCTTCCCAGGCCGCCGCAACCATGGTGCTGAACCAGTACCGAGAAGGTCAGGTCGACTACACCAGCGTGGTGACCGCGCAGGCCACGGCGCTGAACGCTCGCCGGGCCCTGATCCAAGCCGCCGCTCAGCGCCGTACTGCGGCGGTTTCTCTGATCCAGGCGCTGGGGGGAGGCTGGAGCGCGCCCTTCTAATCGGTCGCTGGCGCTGATAAGGCGCTTGACCGTGAACGCGGCCCTCTACTTCGCGCCGGACGCCTATCTGCTGGACGGCCCGCGCCTGATGGGCCGCCAGGCGGCGGGCAACGGCTTCCTCCGCGCCGCCGTCAAGGCGCACGCCGGCCAGCCTATCCGTGCGGTGACGCCGTACCGCGACGGCGCCGAGGCCTTCGCCAAGGCCGTCGTCGCCCTCGACCCCAAGGCCCAGCCGTATTGGATCCCGGCTTCACGGGGTGACCAGATCGCCGCAGTCGGAACGCTCTACCGGCCGGACCTGGCGATCGCCGAGCCGGCGCGGCAGAGATTGCGGATCGGCGCGGCCGCCTACAGCATCTGCGGCGTGACCCACACCCTGTCCTCGATGGGCGCGGCGGAGGCGGCCGTCGACCTGGTCGCCGGGCCGGTGATGCCGTGGGACGCGCTGGTCTGCACCTCCAGCGTCGCCCGCGCGGCCGTGCAGACCATGGTGCGGGCCCAGGCCGACTACCTGGCCTGGCGCCTGGGCGTCGCGGTCGCCGTGCCGGCCCCCCAGCTTCCGGTGATCCCGCTCGGCGTGCATTGCGACGACTTCGCCTTCGGCCCGGCGGAGCGGTCGGCGGCCCGGCAGGCGCTGGGGCTCGCCGCCGACGAGGTCACGGCCCTGTTCGCCGGCCGCCTGACCTTCAGCGCCAAGGCCCATCCCTTCCAGATGTTCCGCGGCCTGGAGGCGGCGGCCGCGGCCACCGGGCGCAAGGTGGCGCTGCTGCTCGCCGGCCAGTTCCCCTCCGAGCCCATCGCCAGCGCCTACCGCGCCGCCTGGCCCGAGGTCTGCCCCAGCGTGCGGGTGCTGCATGTCGACGGCCAGGAGGCGGAAACCTTCGCCAAGGCCTGGCGCGCGGCCGACCTGTTCCTGTCGATCTCGGACAACTACCAGGAAACCTTCGGCATCGCCCCGGTGGAGGCGATGGCGGCGGGCCTGCCGGTCGTGGTCAGCGATTGGAACGGCTACAAGGACACGGTGCGCGACGGCGTCGACGGCTTCCGCATCCCCACCTGGGCGCCGGAGGCCGGCTGCGGCGAGGTGTTCGCCGCCGACCACGAAAGCCTGACGACCAGCTACGACCAATACATCTCACGGACCAGCACGACCGTCTCGGCGGACCCGGCGGTCCTGGCGGAGCGATTGACGGCGCTCGTCGCCGACGAGGGCCTCCGGCGGCGTATGGGCGAAGCCGGCGCGCAACGCGCGCGCCGCGTGTTCGACTGGACCGTGGTCTACGCCCAATACCAGGAGCTTTGGCGGGATCTGGCAGAGTTGCGCCGGCGTCACGGGCAGGAGCCGGCTTTGCGGCTGGGCGAGGCGCCCCGGGCCGCACCGACCGCCCTGGACCCGTTCGCCGTATTCGGAGCCTACCCCACCCGAAAAATCGGCGCGGGCGTCCGTGTGGAGACCGTCGCCGGGGCGGGGCCGGCGGCCTATGCGCCGCTGACGGACCAGACGATGTTCAGGTTCTGGCGCGAACCCCCCGAGAGAATTGAGCGGACTTTCGCCGCCCTGGCCGCGGGCCCGCTGACGTTGGCCGAGCTGGCGGCGCGGCTGGGAGAGGCGACGCCTGCGCTCGTGGAGCGGGTCGGGCGCCTGGCGAAGATGGAGCTGATCCGGCTGTCGGACGGGGAGGAGGGCGCGAGTGGCTGAGCGCCTGGCCATCTTCCACCCGCCGGGACGGCTGAACCTTGGCCCCAATCCGTTCGGCAAGGACGTCGCCAACCTGCAGCTCTTCCGGGCGCTCGCGCGTCACGGCGGCTTTTCCCATATCGACCTGTTGAGCGTGAACGCCGTGCCCGCCGAGGAGGCCCGGCGCGGCCTGCTCGGAGACGACGCCTCCAGGGCGCTCAAGGTCGCCACCGAGGGCGTGTTCAACCCCTCCGCCGCCTCCGCCGCCGGCGCCCTGCTGCGCGGCCAGCCGGACCTGGCGGAGCTGGCGTGGTTGCGGCGTCGGGGTCCGGGCGACCGCGCCTACAGCTTGTTGGGCCTGGTGCACACCCTGGCGCCCCTGGCGGTCCGCCAGATTATCGCCCAGGCGCTCACCGCCCCGTGCCAGCCCTGGGACGCCATCATCTGCACCTCGCCCTCGGTGCGCGACGCGCTCTCGCAGATGTTCGACGATTACGGCGACTATCTGGGCGAGCGGATGCGCGGGGTGCGTCCGCCCCAGCCGCAATTGCCGATCATCCCGCTGGGCGTGGACGCCGAGGCCATGGCGGCGCTCGCCGACCGGCCGCAGGCGCGCGCCCAGGCCCGCGCCGAGCTGGGCCTTGGCGAGAACGACGTGCTGGTGCTCTGGGTGGGGCGGCTGTCCTATTACGAGAAGGCCTTTCCCCAGCCCATGTTCCGCGCGGTCCAGCAGGCGCGACAGGCGAGCGGCGCCAAGGTCGTGTTCGTCATGGCGGGCTGGTTCCCGGCGCCGGAGGACCGCGCGCTTTATGAGGAGGCGGCCCGGGCGCATGCGCCGGAGGTCGACGTCCGTCTGGCCGACGGCAACGATCCCGAGCGGGTCGCAGGGTTGTGGGCGGCGAGCGACATCTTCCTGTCGCTGGTGGACAACATCCAAGAGACCTTCGGCCTCACCCCCCTCGAAGCCATGGCCGCCGGTCGGCCGGTGGTGGCCAGCGACTGGGACGGCTATCGCTTCACCATCCGCGACGGGGAGGAGGGCTTCCTCATCCCCACCCTGTTCGGCCCGGCGGGCGGAGTGGGGGCGTCGATGGCTCTGCGCCACGCCTTCGAGGTGCAGAGCTACCAGGCCTACGCGGGCGCCTTCGCCGCCCACACCGCCGTTCACATCGGCCGTGCGGCCGAGGCCCTGACGCGACTGATCCGCGAGCCCGAGCTGCGCCGCCGTATGGGCGAGGCGGGCCGCGCGCGCGTGCGCCAGGCCTTCGACTGGAAGGTCGTGGCTGGCCAGTACAACCGCCTCGTCGACGATCTCGCCAAGCGGCGCGGGGCCGCGCCCGTCCCGGTCTCCTGGCACCGAGGCCACCCGGTCAAGGGCGACCCCTTCCGGGATTTCGCCGGCTTCGCGACCGCGGCCATCTCGCCCAAGACGCCGCTCGCGCCGACGCCTGGAGCCACCGCCAAGGCCGTGCGGGCGAGCGCGCAGGTGACGCTGGACGCGGCCTTCCCGACCTGGCGCGCGGACGTCGATGTCTGTGCGCGCGCCTTCGAGCTGGTGGCGGAGGGGGAGGCCCGGACCGTGGAGGCGGTGCTGCTGGCCTTCCCGCAACCGCAGCGTCGCGCCGTCGAGCTGGGTCTGTTGTGGCTGGCCAAGCACGGCTTCGTGGACTGGCTGGCTTAAGGGCCTTTGGCGGCGCGCGAGCGGCGGCCGCATCTATGTCGGGTCTTAGACGTTCTCTTCGGTCGAGCCCCACGACGCGGGGCTGCAGGCAGAGGAGAGAAAGATATGCGTCGTGAGTTCCTGGTCGCGGGCTTGGCGGCAGCGATGGCCGTTCCGGCGTTCGCCGATGCGCGCACCTATTGCGAGCAGCGCGCCCACAACAAGCGCGTGACCGGCACCCTGATCGGCGCGGGCGTCGGCGCCCTGGTGGGCAACGCCATCAGCCACGACGCGGGCGGCGCCATCGTCGGCGGGGTCGGTGGTGCCGTCGTCGGCAACCAGCTTTCCCGCAAGAAGTGCTACAGCTACCGCACCTCGCGCAGCAGCCGCAGCTATGGCGCGCCGGCCGCCTATCGCAGCGCCAGCTACGCCCCGAGCTGCCGGTACGAGAGCCGGCCCTACTACAACGAGCGCGGCGAGCTGATCTACGCGCCCACCCAGGTCTGCAGGTGAGCGGCATGAGGGCGACCCCCCTGATCCTCGCGGGCGCTGCGCTCGCCTTGGCGGCCTGTGGAGAGGGGCGCGACCGACGCGGCGACATGCGCATCTGCACGCCCTTCCTCGAGGCCAAGGCCGACGGCCAGGCCGCCAACACGGCGGCGCTCGCGCCCGCGACGCCGGCCGCGGCGGTGGACGATTGCCTGCATCGCTGGGGCTATACGCTCGCGGCGTCTTCGGACCGGGCCGATGAGGTGGCCCAGGCGGCGGTCGCCGCCTGCACGAGCGCCATAGCGCAGTGGAACCAGCAGGGCCTGACGACCGGCGCCGTTCCCACCGCGCCGGCGGCCGAGGCGCAGAGCTTGGTCACCGGAGAGCCCTCCAACGCCATGGCGGAGCACTACGCCTACGCCCGCAACCGGGCGCTGTTCTATGTGGTGCAAGGCCGGGCCGGGAAATGCGCCGCGCCGGCGCGGCCGGCGAACAGTGTGACCGCGCCGGCCCGCTGACGTCGTCGGGGTGGGGTCAGGCCGCCAGCACGGCGTCCAGGTCGGCGATGTCGGCGATCGGCGAGGCGACGCCGGCCTCCAGCCGCATGACCTTGTTGCAGTAGAGCCGCAGCAGGTCGTGGTCGTGCGAGGCGATGACCAGGATGCCGGCGCGTTCCACCAGCCCCAGCAGGCGCTTATGGGCGAGCTGCTGGAAGTCGGCGTCGCCGACCGAGATCCACTCGTCCATCAGCAGGACGTCGGCGTCGACGGCGGTCGCCGCGCCGAAGGCGAGCCTGGCCTGCATGCCGGCCGAATAGGTCTTCACCGGCATGGCGAGGAACGGGCCCAGGCCGCTGAACTCGGCGATCTCGTCCATCCGCTCCTCGATCTCGCGCGAGTTCAGGCCGGCCACGCGGCCGCGGAGGCGGATGTTGTCGTAACCGGTGGCCGAGGGGTCGATCCCCAGGCCGAGGTTGAGGAGGGCGGCGATGCGCCCCTGCACCTCCACCTGGCCCTCGTCGGGCTCATAGGCGCCGGAGAGCGCGCGCAGGAGCGTGGTCTTGCCCGAGCCGTTATGGCCGACCAGGCCCAGCCGGTCGCCGGCCCGCAGCTCGAGGTTGACGCTGGAAAGGGCGGTGACCTCGGTGACGCCGGCATGCGAGCCCAGGCGGCCTCCGACCGTGATCGCGGCAAGGCGCTTCTTCAGCGACTTGGCGTCCACGCCGTAGACGGGGAACCGCAGAGTCAGGTC
>Ga0163163_10005851_pt1 | contig 10698 bp, 8 predicted proteins | sample S65metaG_FD_119766 | JGI IMG/M metagenome (GOLD analysis project Ga0163163, IMG submission 119766) | Switchgrass rhizosphere microbial communities from Kellogg Biological Station, Michigan, USA - S6-5 metaG | ecosystem: Host-associated > Plants > Roots > Rhizosphere > Soil | place: USA: Michigan... | reverse complement strand
GCCTATGCCGATTTCGTCACGGCCATGATGGCTCTGTTCATCGTGCTCTGGTTGCTGAACAGTAGCAAAGAAGTGCAAGAAGCCGTCGGCGGATACTTCAAAGATCCCACTGGAACATCAAAGAAGGTCGGCTCCAGCATGGCCGGCTCGGGCGACAACTTCACTCTCACCAAAGACAACATGCCACAGCTGAAAGAACAATTACAGAAGTCCATCCACCAGGTCGCCAACTTTGACAAGCTCAAAAGTCAAATCGAAATGACGGTCACTGCCGAGGGCCTTCGCATCGAGTTGCTTGAAGCTGCGAATGGGACGTTCTTCGACAGCGGAAGCCCGCACCCCACAAGCGCCGCCATGGAATTGTTAGCCACGCTTGCCGAAGAACTGGGCCGGTTGCCGAACAAAGTCACCCTTGAAGGCCATACCGACGCAAAACCTTATTCGGGAACCGGTTCGTATTCCAACTGGGAACTCTCTTCCGATCGCGCCAATGCGGCCCGCCGCTTGATGCAGCAACACGGCCTTCGAGCCGACCAGGTCTCCCAGGTACGCGGTTATGCGGATCAGAAACTGCGGAACAACAAAGACCCTCTCGAGCCTGCGAACCGGCGTATTACTCTCATCGTTCAGTACATCGCCCCGCCTGAACCTGACGAGGAAACCAAGCCGTCAGAATCACCTTCCGAGAAACCCAAAGCCGAACACGAATAACCGCCCGTACGCGCAGACAAAAAGCCCCGCCGTTACGCGGGGCTTGCGTACAACCGTTGCCGCTACTTTCCTAACTTCCCTTTCGGACTCCCCACGCCCGTGCACAAGTCCCATCCAGTGGCCGTAGCGTACCCGGCATAAGGACCGCAGATGCCGCTCGTGATGTCGTTGAAGAACGTTGCGTTTCCGATCCCGCCGTAGATCAGCGTCAGTTCCGCATCGGTCGAGGCCAGCTTCTTGGCTGACACGTTAACGATTCCGGCCAAGGCGGGCGATGACAAACTCGTGCCGCCAACGATGAACCAGCCCGTTTGTCCGCTGATGGGCGTTGTCGTGTACACCCATACGCCCGTCTCCGGATTCGCATCGAACGACAAATCCGGCGTGCCTCGCTTCGTCCCCACAATCGTCTGAATCGCGTCCTGATAGTGCGGACGCGGTTCAAATGCGCTTATGCCGTCCCCAGCCGATTGCCACGGCGTCTCATACAAGAAATTTAACGTGGTCGGATTGCGTGAAATCGTGGTTCCGCCCGCCGATACGACATTTGGCGACGACGACGGATACGAAGGGCCCGGTGAATCTCCCGACGACGCAAAATAAACTATTCCTGCCGTCGTGAAATTTGTGTCGTAAGCGGTTTCCCCCGCAAACTCACTACTGCCCCAGCTATTCGTAACCTGTCCGCCTCCGGCCGCAGATACCAGATTGCTCGCCACCTGCTCGGCCTGCAGAAGGTCCGCCAGGCTGTTCGAGGCCGCCTCGACCAGAATCAGTTTCGCCGCTGGAGCCATAGCATGCGCCCACTGCAAGTCGAGCGCCTCCTCCAGTTCCCATCCGCCCGACGGGTCTTGCGGCGGCTTCACCTGACGCGAAGACCACCTGTAGCACCGGAGCTTTCAATCCAAACTGCGTTGAGAACTTCTGCAGGTCCACCAGCGCCGTCGGATAATGATAAGCATCTACGATTCCGATCGCGCGATTGCCGCCAGTCGGTATCGCAGTCACGTTGTTCGGATTGCATCCGGTTTTTTTCGTGACCAGCCCGTACACGCACGCGATAGATTGCGGCGTCTCATATCCATAGCCGGAGAACGGTGGGCCCACGAACGGTCGCCCGTCTTCGGGTTCGAACATCCGCAGATGCGTATGCGCCCGCACGCCCGCGTCCCCCGGCCGCTCAATGCTCGACGCCGGAGTCACCACCCGGCCTCGTCCGTATAGTTTCTGCGCCCCTGCACTCGCAGCCAGGGTGCACACCAGGATCGCCGCCATCACCACATACATCGAACGCCTCATGAATTCACTCCTCGGTGGTTGTTAGTTCGCGTTGGGATCGACACGTCGCCACTTCCGGAACACTGCTGCTCACGACACGACTACCGATATCGGTGGATCTTTCGATGGAATTGCGTCAAAAACGGGGGAGAACAGCGCGCGACAAACCAGCGCTCGCAAAACCCACTCCAAATGTTCCGAAGAGTTTGCATTCAACACTGCACAGACGTCAAGCAAGAACGGCGAGCTAGCAACGGGATAGGAAAATCATTGCATCTCCCCTATGGAGGGGTCTTACGAAGGTTTTTCTAGGTGAGACAGCACGCATTGCCACGACGGTCGAAAGATGAAAGGAAGAGGCGGGACCCGGGTCCCGCCTCTCAGATTAACTACGGGGTAGGTACGGAAGCAGGGACTGCAGTCGAATATCCGCTTTCTGCGCCGGTGTCATCGACCGATGTCGCCACGTAGTAGTAAGTCGTTCCGCTCTGCACGTTGTTGTCGGTAAACGTTGTGCCCGCGTCGAGGGTGGAATTCAACTTCGTGAACGGGCCCGTCGCCAGCGTGCCGCGATAGACGTTGTAGCCCGCCACCGTCGAGGGACTGGCATTCCACGAGAGGTCCACGCTGTGGCTGGGTGCCGCGGCGCCCGATCCGGACAGCGACTCCGCCACAACCGGCGTTGAAGCGTTGCTTGCGATTTGAAGGCTGGCAGCAGTCGCGCCGCTCGCCTGGGGCGTGAAGGTAACGCTATAGGACGCGCTCTGCCCCGCACTCAACGTCATCGGCAACGCAATGCCGCTGACCGAAAATTCCGCCGTGCTGGGGCTGACCGAATTGATGACCACGCTCGACCCGCTGGCGGTCACGCTGCCGTTCTTGGTAGTGCTCTGGCCTACGATCACGCTCCCGAAATCAATGCTGCCGGGATTCACTGACAACTGCCCCGGTGCGCTCGCCGATCCTGACAACGCAACCGACAACGTAGGATTCGAAGCGTCCGAGGTCAGCGTCAGATTGCCGCTCGTCGTTCCGCTCACCACCGGCGTAAATGTCATGTTAAAGGTCACACTTTGCCCCGCCGCCAGCGTAGTCGGCAGCACAACGCCGCTAAGTTTGAAGGCGGAGGAAGAAACTGCCGCTGACGAAATGGTGACGCTCGCGCTGCCATTGTTGGTAACGCTCTCGTATTGCGAAGCGCTTCCACCGAGCGCAACTGTTCCGAACGACACGCTCGTCGGATTCGCTGCCAATTGCCCGCTCAACACTTGGCCCGTTCCCGAAAGCGCAACCGACAACGTTGGATTCGAAGCGTTCGAGGTCAGCGTCAGAGTCCCGCTCGTAGTTCCGCTCGTCCCAGGCACAAACGTCAAGCTGAAGTTCAGGCTCTGTCCCGCAGCGAGCGTGGCCGGCAATGAAACTCCGCTCACCTTGAATGCCGAGGACGAAACCGCCGCCGCCGAGATGGTGACGCTCGCGCTGCCGTTGTTGGTCACACTCTGAGATTGCGAAACACTTGCGCCGACCGCGACTGTTCCAAACGACACGCTCGTCGGATTTGCCGCCAGTTGCCCGCTCAATACTGTGCCTGTTCCCGACATCGGGACCGAGGTGCTCGTGGACGAACCGGTTGCAGAGCGCGACCTCTTCGACATACTGGTTTTGACATTAAAGTAACAAGTTCCGACTGCGGTTCCCGCCGACTGCGGAGCAAAACTCGCGCTGTAGTTGGCGCTTTGCCCGGGCGACAGCGTCAAGGGAAGCGTCATTCCGCCGATCGCGAAACCCGTTCCGTTCACGCTCACACTCCGGATCGTGACGCTCGACGTTCCCTGGTTCACGAATACTCCCGGCAGCGTCGATGTGCTGCCCACAGCCACATTGCCGAAATTTAATCCCGCGGGAGAATAGGCTAGTTGTGCTTCAACTGGAAAGGTCAGGAAAAGGAAGAAAAGAATAAGGGCTATCGTTGCGATGGCGTTCCATCGCGGGCTCGGTCGGTTCACGTGTCGCCTCATTACACCGCGCTACAGAAGCGCGGTTGGGGGTTTTTGGCGCAGCAACTCTCGGACTGACACTCGACGCTTTCGACCTGCGCCGCGCTCCACAAGCTGCACTGTCATTGTGTTCTGAGGGAAAGACCGCGAATAGATCACGAAAGGCTTAATCGTCGCGGGTTCCGCGTGATCTGGGACATGTACTAGCGGGGACTGAAAAGGCCATCTCGCTCGGACAGTGCGGTGCAGACATGTGAAAAGAAGCGCTCGCTCTCCACCCGCAATCGGCTCGAAGCCTGATCTGAATTCCGGCTTAGTCTTTCAGAATCACGCGGACCGCTACCGCCCTCCGTCGGCCCACATACCTCCTTACGGTTCTTTCCTTCAGGTATGTACCGGATGGCCCGCACCACCTTCCGTCCCTACCATAAATTTTGACTGCGGCATTCTGCACGGCTCCGTGGCCAGTCATTTCATCCGTCATTCGTGAAAGGATCCGATATGAAGGGACTTGCTCTGCTCGGCGTTGTGCTCGTTGTCCTTGGACTTCTTTCGTTTGTCGTGCCCGTTCCTCACAGCGAAGACCATGGCGTCAAGGTGGGAGACGCCAAAATTGGCATCGAGACTCACAGCAGCGAAAAGCTTCCCCCAGCTGTGGGTCTCGTCCTGGTGGCCGGCGGCGTCATTTCACTTGTCGCCGGATCGCGTAAGGGATGAAGGCTAAGTTGAATGACGAAAGACACGGCCCGCACTTGAAATCCGAGTGGCGTTGCTTTAAGCCCTCGACGCTGTGACGACCCCTATGCCACCATCGACACAGCAGACTCCGGGCGATCAACTCAAGAAGGACGCCGCCCCACCCGCCCGCGTGGATGAGGTTCTCACCGTCAATAATCAGGACCAGGAAGATGAGGAACTGCTCCACGCATCCATCAAAATTGGCGCGGTGGCCCAGGTGATCATCGCACTGATTGCTTTTATTGGACTGATTTACCTGCTCAAGCTCGTGATGGTCACGGCACTCGTGTCGGTCCTGCTATCGTTCGTTCTCGATCCGCTCGTTTCCCTGCTCGCCAAGGCTCGTATCCCGAGAGCAGTCGGCGCACTCGTTGCCGTCGCACTTCTGGTGGCAGCGGTTGGCTTCCTCACTTTCTATTCCTACAATCAGGCAGTCAGCTTCGCCGAAGACCTGCCCAAGTACTCAAGCCGCTTGCGCGAAACCATCGGCCGCCTTCGCAATCAGACTCAAAAACTCGAGGAGAGCACCCGCTCGGTCCTGCCCGAGACGCCCGGGTCGAAAAAAGCGATTCCTGTAGAAGTCCGCGAAGCCCCGAGACTTTCCACCCTGATCTCGACGGGAGCCAGCCAGTTTGGCGAAATCGTGCTCGCCATCACCTTCATCCCCTTTCTCATTTACTTCATGCTTACATGGAAGGTGCACGTGCACTCGAGCACCCTGGGCTTATTTCCTGTAGAGCATCGTCTCGTCGCTTATCGCACCATCGGACGCATCTCGGCCATGATCCGAAGCTTCCTTGCCGGCAATTTGCTGCTCGGCTTGATCGCCGCCGGTGTGAGCACAGCGGTCTTCTGGGCCATCGGCCTGCCCTATCCTTACTTCCTCGGCGCCCTCAGCGGTTTCGTCGGACTGATCCCCTACCTCGGCGTCATCCTCAGCTTGCTCGCCCCCTTCGCCGCCGGAATCGGAACCATCACGCGCACCAGCGCCGTGATCATCGTCGTCACCGTGGTCGGCATGCACATCCTCACCATGAACGTGCTCTATCCCCTCATCATCGGCAAGCGCCTTCGCCTCAATCCTCTCGCCCTTTCCTTGTCATTGCTGTTCTGGGCCTGGGTTTGGGGAGCGATGGGGCTCATCTTGGCCGTGCCCATCGTCGGCGCTACCAAAATCATCTGCGACTATGTGGATTCCCTGCGCGGGCTCGGCGCCTGGCTCGGGGACACTTAAAAACTTGTCTAATTCTCCAGTAAACACCCGATAGTTTCTGCATTCCTGTTCCGCCTACACTCCGCCTGTAGACGTAAGGGCAGCTCTCCCCCGTTGCCTTTTAACTGGAGAAACGAATGACCGTCAAAGTTCGAGCAGAATGCTGGTGCGAGTTCCTGATGGGCGGCGGACGCATCCGCCAAGTCGAATGCGGAGATCCAGCTCTCGCGCGATGCGAAGAATGCGGACTCGCTTTCTGCGAAGATCACGCTCTGATTTGCGGGGAATGCCTGTCGACTTGCTGCCCGGTGTGCGAGCATGCCTGCGTGCGAACCCCTGACTTCGCGCTGGCCGCCTAACCGGACGCCATTCGTCGCGCTTCCTACTTGAGGACCAAGTCCTCATACTCCGGATGATGCGCGATGTAGTCCGCTACCGAAGGGCAGATCACGTCCACTTTCTTCCCATTCTCACGCGCCCATTCGAGCGCCGTGTGCGCCAGCTCTGACGCAATGCCATGCCCGCGCAGCCGCGCTGGCACTTCGCTATGGATCAGCCCCAGCACATCCCCGGCTAGCGTGTATTCGAGATAGCCAACTTCTCCGTCGCGCTCCAGTTCAAAACGCCCGGTCGTGACCTGCTGCTTCGCCGCATTCTTCTTGCTGAACATTGGAAACTAGTATGCCTCAACACCTCAGGAGTAAGTGAGCCTTGAACAGAAGCCGGTCTTATCCCAAGGGCCTTCCTTAGTGAACCTTGTTGTTCTTTGTGGTTATAGCCGTAGCCTTGTGCTCCCCGTGCCACCTTAAGAAGGCGTCATTCCGAACGCTCGCGTGTGTGGGGCCCCGCAACGCCAATATTGGCGTTGTGGGGTTAGCGAGCGGAGGGATCTTGCGTGGATCGCCCACGCTCTATTCAGTTCCCGTCTGGTGTAATTACCCGATTCTCTCGGCATACGATTCTCGCTAGACTCTAGCCATCATCCAACGCGGTTCAAACCCCACCTCGTCCACTTCGCCAATTCCTTTTTCAGGAGTTCCCCATGATGTTAAAAGCAAACAAAGCATTCAGCAGTTTTTCGGTGAACGATATTCAAAAGGCGAAAGATTTTTATTCCCAGACCTTGGGTGTGAAAGTGTCCCACGAGGACGAGCATGACTTGCTACGGCTGCACGTCGGCAACGATGCGCCCGTCATGGTCTATCCCAAGCCCAACCATTCGGCTGCCAGCTTCACAGTGCTCAATTTTCAAGTGGACAACGTCGACAAAGCGGTCGACGAACTTACACAGCGCGGTGTTCGATTTGAAAAATACAACCAGCCAAATCTGAAAACGGACGAGCGCGGAATCATGCGCGGCGACGGACCCGTCATCGCTTGGTTCAAGGATCCCGCAGGGAATATCTTGTCGGTTGTCGAAGCGGCCTAGATCAGCGGATTAAATCATTTTTCCGCAGGCAGGGCTCGCAGGCCTGGTCCACCGCGACCTATCCAGGCCTGTAGAGCCCTGCGGTCGACGTTTATCCTTTCTGCACAGCCTACTGGACGCCGGTTTTGGCCTGTCGCGGCGCAACTTTGCGCACGACAATTTTCAGGTCGGCAGTATCGTCGTCGAGTTCGGCGCGCGCATCCGGAGGCGCGGAAATGGTTTCATATATTGCATTCGTGATGAACTCGTCGTGCGCCACCATGATTGCAAAGGGCCCGCGCTTCGAGAATCGAGCGCTGAAACGCCCCGTGCTGTCCGTATAAGTAAGCTCTTTCCCCACTCGGATCGCCGCACCTTCGACCGGAACGCCTTCCTCGTCAACCACGAAACCTTGCACCAGGTACTTGCCGATCGAAAACGCTTCCGACTGCATGCCCATCGTCATCCCGCGAACGCGGTACAGATAAGTACTCACCCCGAACGAGTAGCGCACCCGCCCGTCAGGCGCCACGTTCGACGCGACGGTGGCCACCAGCGGCCCGGCCACCCTCACCGAAGCGTTAAGCGCCAGCGCCTGCTGGAACGGACGTTCTGGACGAAACGGCAGATACACATTCTGATAGTCCGCCCGGAACATGAGTCGGTTGCTCGTGAAGTCTCCGCCGAAAGCGAACGTCGTTTGCCCGTTCGTTCGTGAGATCAGCTGCATCAGCGAGAACCTTGAGGAAATGTTTTCCCGCACCGTCCCCGACCAGATCGTCGTCGTCTCTCCAAGTTGCGGCTTGCTGTGAAAGTAATTGGTGTTCACTTCCAGGGATCGTCCGATCCTGCGCCCCACGTACAAATTGGTCCCCTGCGTCTTCCGTCCCGCAGCATTCGAAGTGAACATACCGCTGCCAAAATAGAATTTCTGAATGTGAAAGTCAGTCGACACCTGGTTCACCGACGCCTGCTGCATCGCGCCGCCCGGCGTCAGCGGCTCCAGAATGTTCTGGTGTCCGGTCGTGATGGTCACGAAGTTCGTTGGCTTGTACAGCATCTGGATGTTCCCTTTGTTCACTTCCGAACTCATTGGGCTGATCACCGTTATGCGGTGGAACTTGTCGCCCGTGATCACATAACTGGTCCTGAACGCGAGCTTTTCGGTCTCCACTTCCAGGGCGGAAGCGAAATAGTGCTGGTTCGACCCGATCCCCTCCGTGACGGATGCCGCGATCCACTTGCGCGGCTTCCATTCCAGCCCCTCCAGCAGTGTTTGCCGGTTTGAGATCACGTTGCGCGAGAAAAACGTCAGCTGCCTGTTCAACTTGCGCTCGTACAAGAAAATTCCCACCGGACTTTCACTGGTGGCTGAGTTGAAAACCCCCGTCCCCATCCAGGTTGAGGTCGTTCCCCCAAACACGTAGTAGCGGTCGCGCTCGTTGGTGCGCGTCACGCCAATCCCCCGCGCGGAAAAGTAGTGGCTGCTGTCGAATACGTCCGTGGGAAGCGTGGACGGAATCGAGCGGTCCCCCGCCAGCACCGTGTACCCGTGAAACAAATAGCGCGCCTCCGCTCCAAATTGCAGTTGTCCGTTGAAAAATCCGAGTCCGACGCTGCCGTCGTAATTCGGCGCTTTGAATTCCACCGATCCGCCCTGGGCGTTCAGCATGGTGGATTCCCCGCCCTGCACACGGAACACCTGTGCGTCCGCTCCCGCGGCCAGCAGCATCCCCAGCAGGATCGGTGCGCATTTGGCTCGAAGCAGCATGTCGGTTACGGATGCTTGCTGGCGGGCGGTGGCGCTGCCTGGCTGGTCAGCGATTCGGTCGGAGTCGCCGGAACCGACGCCAGGCTCTGTCGCTGGAACTTCTCAGAAACTTTAAAATTCTGGAACTGCATCACAACTTCGACCGGAACGTTTTCCCCTTCCGGCTTCTCGTCGAGCGCCACTTCCAAAATCCTTCGGCTGTGCGGAAATACCGGAAACCCAGGCGCTTCCTGCTGCTTCTTCTTCGAATACACCAGCTGCGTTTGCAGCACACGTCCGAAGTTGTCGCCCGTGTTCTCGACTTCCACTTGCACCTTGCCGTCCGCCGCGTTCAGTTCGGCGCGAATGACGCGCACGTCCCCTTCCGCCACCGATTGCTTCGGCAGCAGATAGACGGTGTGCGGCAACTCCAGGCGCACGTTCATCCCCTGCGCCGAGCGAAAAGGAAATCCGGAAAAAGCCGCGTAGATCACGAACCACGTCGGACTCTTCGGTGCCGTCGCTTCATAGAACACGTAGTAAGTCTGCTGCGGCTGGATCCGGAAGCTCGTCGTCGACAGCTTCAGGTGTACGTCCGCATCAAGCGGACGGTAGCTGATCTCCCCGGTTTCAGAAACCGTAAAGCTCTTGGCCTCGAGCACCACGTTCAGCGGCGTCAGGCTGTCATTGACGTATTCGACGCGCCCTTTGGCAGGATTGCTCAGCTCGTTGATGACCGGCCGCACCGTTTGCGCACGGCCGCTTGCGACCGCCACAAACACGAAAAACGCGCCGGTCAGGAGCCGGCACGCTACCCTGAGAAAACTTCGTTTCACGTTTCACCTACCACAAATCAGATCGCTTGGGCCTGTATGGTCAGCGTCCCCGTGTATGTTCCTGCCGGCAAAGCCGGCAAAGGGACCAAATTGATATTGAAATTCATCACGTCGTTGTGCGTCCCGGTCTTGTTGTTCCCGAGAATCGGCGTCGTGGAAAGCAGCAGGCCTGCGTTCGCCCCGCCGAATGGCACCGTATTGGTCAGCGCCGCGAAGGCGCCGCCATTATTCGAAATCTGAAAGTCTGCCGAAGGAATGTTGTTCCCCGCGCCATCGGTCAGCGCCGACGCCGCATTGCTGAAGAACGCGTACACCTTCAGGCTTCCAACATTGGGCCGCAACGTCCACGCCGTCGTCGCCGTGATTGCTGTGCTGCCGGGGTTGCTTCCGCTTCCGCTCGTCAGGTTGAAGTTCACGGCATTCGCGGAAAGCGTCAAGGTGATCGCCTGGCTCAAAACCGCATTCAGCGTGATCGTGCTCGCGCCGGCAATACCACCAGCGAACGTGAAGCCTGCAGTCCCTGCGCCTTGGAACGTCGTGTTGTTACTCAGCGTGAGCGGAGCATTGACGTTGTAGGTAAACGCCGGCCCGCCGGAGGAGAGTAGCGCGTTGAGGTTCACGACCGGCGTGGCTGCGCCGGTGATCAGCGTCAGACCGGTTGCCGGCGAAGTGCTGTTGATGTTGATCGTCGCGGCTGAACCACCCGACACCGGGCCCGTGCCTTGCAGATCCAGAATATTGAGCTGGAACGCTCCGCTGATGTCGTC
>Ga0163163_10005850_pt1 | contig 10698 bp, 10 predicted proteins | sample S65metaG_FD_119766 | JGI IMG/M metagenome (GOLD analysis project Ga0163163, IMG submission 119766) | Switchgrass rhizosphere microbial communities from Kellogg Biological Station, Michigan, USA - S6-5 metaG | ecosystem: Host-associated > Plants > Roots > Rhizosphere > Soil | place: USA... | reverse complement strand
CGCGATCGACACTTTCGCCGAGAATTACCACTTCGCGACCGTCCACAAGAACACGTTCGCGACGATTGCGCGCAGTAACTGCACGGTGTTCGATTCGTTCGGCCCACATCACCGACTTGTCTTTCCCCTCAATGGAATACTCGATCTCGAGAACGTTGCCGAGGAGCAGTGGGATCCGCTGCAGGCCATGGTCGTCATCTACGCGCTGTTTCCCAATGTGGTTCTCAGTTGCACGATCGCCAACGGCGAACTGTTCCGCGTCTACCCAGCCGACGTGCCGGGCCGGTCGATCACCGTGCACCAGAACTCGACGCCGTTGGACCTGTCCGACGAGTCGACGGCCGCCGGTGCCGCAGCGGTTTTCGACTACGCGCACGCCACGGTCCGCGACGAGGACTACGCGCTTGTGGCAGGTCTTCAGGCCAACCTCGAGTCCGGTGCGCGAGAGCATTTGGTGTTCGGGCGTAACGAACCGGGGCTACAACACCGCCATCAGGCGTGGGAAGACGCGATCTCGGCCAGTTCCCAGTCCCGGTAGAGCGCCAGCGACCGCTCGTAGAAAGCGAAGCCGCTCACCGGCTTTCCGCGGAACGTCCCGCGGTATCGATAGGGGCCTTCCATGTACTCCAGTGGAAGCCCATGTGCGGGCGCAGGCACCAGCGGCTCACCCGTGAGATCAAGGTCGAGTTGCCGCGACGTCAGCCGGTGTCGATCGGGCATGTACCGCACCGCCGATGGTGGCGGGACCAACGTCTTGACCTCATCGGGCCACCGCACGTAGCTGTCGACGGTGACCTCGATGTCGTCGGCGTATTCGGGATCACTGTCGGGTGCACATGTGGTCGCGCCCGAGAATGGTTGCAGCGCATTGTGATCGGTGCGGTCGAACTGACGCCAGATGGACAGGTCGACGCCGTTGTCGAGGTTGATCGTGCGCCACTCGTGTGCCCGTGACCGGATATCGCCAGTCGGTCCGCCGCTGTTGGCGACCAGGGGAAACCACTGCCGATCGACGTGACCCGTGCTTCCGGAAACCTTTTCCTGCACCGCTCCCCAGCGCAGTGCGCCGGTCATGGCCATCCGCGTCTGGAAGTAGGAATACGTCTCGGCCTGGCCGAAACACTCGACCTTGCCGTTGTACGCCGCGCCGCCCAGCGGGACGGGGGCGCGCGTCGGCGTGACATGCAGGTCCAGTCGCATCGCGTCGCCCCGTGCATCCGTGCCGACCAAGGTGACGTCATAGGTGTAGGGCACCAAGTCACCCTGCGCGTCGCGACACGTCCGCCACACGGCCTGGCCCGCATCGCTGTCATACGTCAACCCGAGGTGGCCGTCCTCGACCATCATCTTGGGTCGCGCTCCGGGCGCCATGTTGGCCGGCGGCATGTCGTAGTCGGTGTAGGTGCCGTACTCGCCGTTGTCGAGGTCGAACAGGGCGAAGGTGTGAAAGTCGGCGACGATCGACTGGCTTGGCCGGTTCTTGTTGAAGATCGTCAGGAACGCGAATCGGCGGCCACTGTCAGCAGTCAGTTCGCCTGCGATGAACCACGTGTCCGACTCGAAATCGGGGTGATTGCCTTCGGCGGCTGGGAAGTTGAGCTGTGGGTCTGCCGGCACCAGCTCGAACGGATACGCACGCCAATCACGGTTGTCCACTGCACCTGCCTTTTTTGCTATGTTTACAGCAATAGCAACTTTAGCGGTCCAGACGGGCGGTGACGCCGTGATGAGTGACATCGGCAAGCGCTTTCCGTTCGACGCCTACCCCAAGGGTTGGTTCCATGTCGCCTATAGCAGAGAGGTCGACGTCGGACAGGTCGTCGGCCTGCACTATTTCGGTCGACGATTGATCTGCTACCGCGGCGAGTCGGGGAACCCGTACGTGCTCGATGCGTACTGCCCGCACCTCGGCGCAGACATCGGCGTCGGCGGCACCGTGACAGACGACTGCATCACGTGTCCGTTTCACGGTTGGCGTTTCGACGGCGCCGGATCGAATGTCGAGATTCCGTACGCGAAGACGGTGAATCGCACTGCCCGGTTGCGGGCATGGCCGACCGTCGAGCGGGCAGGTGCGATCTTCGTCTGGCACTCCGAACCGTCGACCGAACCGGAATGGGAACTGCCGAAGATCCCCGAGAGCGAAGATGCGGCGTTCACGTTCCACGCACCCGAGTCAGCACGCTGGCGCTTCCGGTCCCATCCGCAAGAGGTATTCGAAAATACCGTGGACATAGCGCATTTCGCGACCGTTCATGGAGTTTCCGGGTTCGGCAACCTCGATCTGGAGACGGACGCGCACCGGCTGCGGGCAGTCGCCGAGGTGACGTTTCAGACGCCGCGCGGTCCGGTTTCGGGTGCGGTGGACTCCGAACTGTTCGGCATGGGGCTCGACGTGGTCCGACATCGCGGGCTCGGGCGGTCATGCACGCTATTGACCGTCACCCCGATCGACGGTGAGTTCGTCGATGCCCGCTACACATTTTTCGTGCAGACCGAGCCGGAGACGGGTGAGATGACGCGGATGGGCCTCGGCTTCGCCAGGGACTTCTGCAAGCAGATCGAACAGGACATCCCGATCTGGGAGAACAAGATCTATCGGGACCGTCCGCAGCTGGCCCGCGGCGAAGGCGCGATCACCGAGTTCCGCGCGTGGGCGCGGCAATCCTACGAGGAGGCGTATCCGTGAGATCCCTTGTCTACGACAAGCTCTACATCGGTGGCAGCTGGCAGGAGCCGGCGACCGGGCAGCGACTCTCGGTGATCTCGCCGCACAGTGAAGAGCCGATCGGTGCGACGCCCGAAGCGTCTCCCGAAGACGTCGACAAGGCGGTGACCGCCGCCCGGAAAGCGTTCGACGAAGGACCGTGGCCACGGATGACACCGGCCGAGCGGATGGAGAAGATCGAGAAGCTGGCGGCGGTGTACAGCGCCCATACCGACGAAATGGCCGACCTGATCACCGCCGAGATGGGATCCCCGCGCAGCTTCAGCAGGCTGGGGCAGGCCGCAGGCGCGGTGGCCCAGATGCACCTCAACCTCGCAACGGCGCGCGAATTCCCTTGGGCCGAGCGGCGGCAGGGCCTGTTCGGCGAGGTGCATGTGCGACGGGCGCCCGTCGGCGTCGTCGGCGCGATCGTGCCGTGGAACGTGCCGCAGTTCCTGATCATGCCCAAGCTCATCCCTGCCCTGATCGCCGGCTGCACGGTTGTGGTCAAACCGGCGCCCGAAACACCGCTGGACGCAATGTGGTTGGCTGAGATGCTCGACGAGATTGACCTGCCGCAGGGCGTGGTTTCGATCGTTCCCGGCGGACGCGAAACCGGTGAAGCCCTGGTCCGCCATCCCAGGGTGGACAAGATCTCGTTCACGGGCTCCTCGGCAACCGGCAGGCGGATCGCCGCGCTGTGCGGTGAACAGCTCAAGCGGGTGAGCCTGGAGCTTGGGGGCAAGTCCGCGGCGATCATCCTCGACGACGCCGACATCGACCGCACCGTCAAGCATCTGAAGGTGGCCAGCCTGATGAACAACGGGCAGGCGTGTGTTGCGCAGACTCGGATTCTGGTCAGCGAGCGCCGCCATGATGACGTTGTCGACGCTCTCGCGGAGATGATGGCGGGGCTGCAGGTCGGCGACCCCGCCGACGACGACACCGACATCGGACCGCTCGTCGCGCAGCGGCAGCAGGATCGCGTACAGGGGTACATCAAGACCGGTGTCGATGAAGGCGCGCGAATCGTGTTGGGCGGCAGCGACAAACCACGCGATCGTGGCTGGTATGTCCAGCCGACGCTGTTCACGGATGCAACCAACGAGATGCGAATCGCTCGTGAGGAGATCTTCGGCCCGGTGCTGACGGTGCTGAAGTACACCGACGAGCGCGACGCGGTCCGCATCGCCAACGACAGCGACTATGGCCTGGCCGGATCGGTGTGGACCGCCGACACGGCCCACGGGCTGGAGATCGCCGCCGAGATTCGGGCGGGCACGTACGGCATCAACATGTACACGCTCGACACCACCGCTCCGTTTGGCGGGTTCAAGCAGTCCGGCATCGGACGTGAGTTCGGCTCGGAGGGTCTGTCCGAATACGTCGAACTGCAGTCGACGGTCAGTGCGGACAAGCTGCCAGAGTTGCACTGAACCCGAATGAGCGAGGTCGTGCTGGAGCGAAACGGCGCTGTCTTGGCGCTGCGGCTCAACCGGCCAGAGCAGCGAAACGGCCTGACCGGCACACTGCTCACCGAATATCTGGCCGCTCTCGAAGAGGCGCGTCGTGATGACGCCGTGCGCGTCGTCGTCACGACTGGCGAGGGCGACACTTTCAGCGCGGGCGCCGACATGGACGACCTCGATAGCGGCGATCAGGGCCTCAACGCGCTGATGCACGAAAACCTGGGACTGACAGACACTCTCAGCACGGCAGATCGCGCATACGACCGGCTGGGCATCGGCAGGCAAACGCTGGCGATCAAGGACTTCGACAAGCCGCTGATCGCTGCGGTGAACGGTGCCGCGGCGGGTGGTGGTTTCGCGCTGGCCATGCTCCATGACATTCGGTTCGCGTCCCAACGCGCCACGTTCACCACCGCGTTCGTGCGGATCGGGCTGGTGGCCGAGATGGGCTTGAGTTACACGCTGCCGCGGGCAGTCGGGCTCGAGGCAGCGATGGACTTGATGTACACCGGTCGTCTGGTCGGCGCCGAGGAAGCCCTGGCACTGCGCATGATTCGGCGCGTGCTCCCCCACGACCGTTTGATGGACGAGACGATGAGCCTCGCCGAGCAGATTGCGGCGCAGCCCCCGATCGCGGTGCAGTTTACGAAGCGAACGCTAGCGCGTTCACTGGACAACTCGCTGCCAGCGCAACTCGACCTGGAGTGGCCCCATCAAGTCGCCGCCTTCGACACGCACGATGCGCGGGAAGGCATCGCAGCGTTTCGCGAGCGGCGCCCGCCGCGGTTCACCGGACGCTAAATCTCGCCGAGTGGCCAGTTATGTCACGCTTCGCGGCGAAAAACGTGTCATAAGTGGCCACTCGACCAATCTAAGCTAACCGCGGAGTTCGAGCGTAACCTCTGCGGGACAGCACAATTCGTCGCGCTGATTGAAGATGCTGATCTCGAGGTCGACCAGGTACCGCGACGCGTCGCCGGAGGTATCGATGCGCTTGCCGGTCACTCGGCCTCGCGCAACCATCGAATCGCCTGCATAGATCGAGCCGAGCAGTGACACCTTGCGCCTGACCACCCTGCTGTACGGCCCGCCGAAGTCGGTGGCGATCCGGTCGATGAACCCCGCGAGGTGCATGGTGTTGACGAAAATCGTTGGGTGCCCGTGCTCTTTGGCGTACTCCGGGTCGAAGTGCCACGGCACGTAGTCCCATGTCGTACCAGCGTTCATCACCACTCGTTCGTAGCTGATCCGGTCGGCCACCTCGGGCAACTGTGCCTGCACGGTGACTTCGTCCCACGTCATCGGTCACCTGCGGGGCTGAAACGAAACAACGAGTTGGTGCACTTGGCGACGACCGCGCCGTCGCCCCGGTAGTAGGTCTCCAACGTCTCGATGAAATGCCCTGTGCCGACCCGGGTCTTCTTCTCCGGCGACACCGACCCGACCTCCTCGACCACGCTGAGCATGTCGCCTTCCACCACCGGCAACAAGAACTCGGCATCGTTGGACGCATTGATGATTGCCGTGCCGGGCAACGGAACCCGAACGGCGATCGACGCCGTCGGAGGCTGGCCGTTGGGCACCCACGGCGGCGGCATCAGCAGACCGATCAGCAACGCGGGCGGCGCGACAAGACCACCCCACGCCGACCGTGCAAAGTCGACATCCCAGTACGACGGGTTGGGGTCGCGCACCATCGATGCGAAATGCTGGATCCGCGCGCCGCTGACCGCGGTGGCGGCGAATCTCGGCTCGGTTCGCGTGCCGACCATCCGAAGTGCGTCCTCGTATGTGCCGAACGCGAATTCGTAAGACAGGTCTCCGGTCACACCGGCAGCGCGCTATCCCGCGGCGCGAGATCCCACTCGAGTTCGCGCGACGTGAAGTACCAGCCACCGCGCTCGTAGATGAGCTGATCGGTATACGTCCCAGTGGCACGAAGTTCGGCGCCGACGAACACCAAGCCGACGCACCGCTGCGTCGCTTCCACCCCGTCGACCGTTATTTCGTGGTCGACGGTGACGAGCCGCTTGCCGTCTCCGCCATTGAACGCCGCGCGCAGGTCGGTGAACTTCTCCCCGCCGCGCACGACCGTGGCACCCGCGTGGCGGAACGTCGTGATCCAGCCTTCCAGGTCGCCTGCCGAATACGCGCGGTTATAGCGGGCGTTCAGATTCAGGATGGCCGCCCGGCCCGCCAGCCCGTCCAGCACGAATTGCTGTTGGTACGTCAACGTCATGTCGTCTCCCGTCCTACCGGCTCAACACGTAGCCGTGTGCCTCGCGGTCCCAGGCGCCTTGGCCCAGTCCCCTGTCACGCAGCACGTCCTTGCGCACGCGCCCGATCACGTTCTTCGGAATCTCGTCGACCACTTCCAGGTACCGCGGCACGCAGAAGTACGGCATGCGGGCCGAGCAGAAGTCGAGCAACTCGGCGTACTCCAGGACCGCGCCGGGCCGCAGCGTCACCACGACGAGAATGTCGTCCTCGCCGAGATCACTCGGGATGCCAACCGCTGCGGCCTCCAACACGGCCGGATGACGCATGACTGCCTGTTCGACTTCGACCGAGGAGACGTTCTCGCCGCGCCGCCGCAAAGAGTCCTTCACCCGGTCGACGTAAGTCAGATTGTGGTCGCTGTCCAGACACCCGAGATCACCGGTCCGGAACCACTCGGGATGGGGTTCGACCTGCAGTGGGGGCCCGCCGGACGCCGACGCCACATACCCCTCGCTGATCGCATGTGGCTTCCGCGCCCGGCAGGCAATCTCCCCTACCATACCCTCGGGTACGGGTTCGCCGAGCAAATCGACAATCCGTACTTCAAAATCAGGATTGACCTGACCGGACGTGCCTGGCTTTCCTTCGTCGGACACCGCTTTGTAGGCGATCGGAAACGCCTCGGTCATGCCGTACATCGTCACGATGCGGCAGCGGTAACGCTCCTCGATGGCGCGATACATGTCGGCCGCGATGGGCGCCGCCGAGATGAACCGAAGTCCGATCTCGGCGTCGCGCGGATCGGGTGGCAGGTTCCACAGCATCGACACCATCGCGCCCGCCCCCGCGAAGCCCACGGCGCCACACGCCCGTATCTCGTCCCACACCTCACGCGGATGAAAGGCGCTTGCCAGCACGCTCGTTCCGCCGACCAGCATCGGGGCCAGCACGGTCGGCGCTGCGCTGAGATGGAAAAGGGGCATGGCGGTCCACAGCACGTCACCCGCCTCGAATTCCCACGTCGATGCCACGGTGGCCGCCGCGGTGAACAGGTATTGCCATGTGGTGACCACAGCCTTCGATGGCCCGGTGGTGCCGGATGTGAAGAACAGCGCGATGTCGTCGGGTTCCGCAGTGGCTCCCGACGGCGGTTCGGTCGACGCGGTGCTCAGCGCATCAGCGAGCGAATCACCTTGCACCAGTACTGATCTCAACGTGTCGACGTCATCGGCCACCTCGGCAAGCCGACCCTGTCGATCGGCATCCGTGAGGGCCACCGCTGCGCGCGACAGCCGCAGCGTGTGCGACAGGAACTCACCCTTGCTCGCCGCGTTTACCGCCGCGGGCACCGCGCCGATGCGCGCAGCCCCGAGCCAGAAGTACACCCATTCCGGGCATGTTCCGGTGAACAGCGCGACAGTCTCACCCCGCTTGACGCCGAGATCCATCAGCACATTGGCAGCGGCGCAGGACCTTTCCCGCATCTGCGCGAACGTGACCGGTGTTCCGGCGATCGACATCATCACGCGGTCGCCGAATTGTTGCGCGCGCAGATCCAGTACTGCGGGGACGGTGAAGCCCGCGTCGGGCATTACACCCTCGCTGCAGCCGGGTCGGGCTCGCCGTCGGCCGTGTAACCGAAATCTCCCGCGGCCGGCTCTTCACCGGGATAGAACCGGTGTGCCCAGCGCCGCAAGGCGGCGTAGTCCCGCGCCTCCTCCGGAGCGAGGTTGGGCTTCTCCAGGTATTTCATGTTCTCCCACGTGAAGAAGTCCTGCTTGATGACTTCCTGCTGCAGTTGCAGGAATCTCGCCGCGCGACCGGTCGGCTTGTCGCCGGTGTCGCCCGATTCGCGGATCGAGGCCTGTGTGTAGAAGTAGTCGGTGTAGTCCTCGTCGACCGGCGTCTGGCCGGTGACCTGAACGGTCGCCACCAGATCCGACGGGAAGCGCACGACACCCAGCCCCAACGAGTAGTTGTCGTAGATGATCTTGGCTTCGACGGGCCCGTTGGGTGTCAGCCAGGTCTTGGCCCGTCCGCCACCGAAATCGGCGTTGACCGTGGCGTGCAAGTGGTAACCGCTGACTTCGAACGAGGCGGTGTTGGCCGGATTGGCCGCCTTGTGCACATATTGCACGTGGTACGGATCGGCGGCGTTCTCGATGATCATTTGCGCGTGCACCTTGACCCGGTTGACCATCCGGGTGTGCGGGTGCAGAGGGTAGTACTCGTCGGTCTCCAACTCGGGTAGCACCGGCGGCTGCCAATACGGGGCGCGGCCATGGCGCTCGTGCCAGACGAGAATGAAGCCGTACCACTCGGTCACCGGATAGGCCTTGATCCGAACGTTCTGCTTGCAGCCGATCTTGCTGTACGGGATCAGCGCGTTCGTGCCGTCGCCGTTCCAGCGCCAGCCGTGCCACGGGCAGACGATCCGCTCGCCCTCCACGGTGCCGCCGACGCCCATGTTCGCGCCGAGATGTTGGCAATAGGCGTCGAGCACGTTGATCTGGCCGGCTTCGGTACGGAAGATCACCAACTCTTCGCCGAAGTAGTGGGCCCGCTTGACCTGGCCGGCGGCCAGTTCGGAGGCGAACCCGACGATGAACCATCCCGTTGGAAACCGGTACTTGGAGAGGCTGATGCCACTGGGCCCGAATTCGCGTTCCGACGGGTCCGTGGTGTCCGTAACCGTGTCCGCCACTGCTCTCTCCGTCCGCACGCCAACCGGGCAGGTCAGAACCTGTCCATTGCCTATTTTTACTATTTTAGGCATTCTAGGTCAAGGTCACCCAGCGAGGAGCTCACATGCCAACGACGACTCCTGTCGATCTTTCCGATGCTGCGTTGTGGCAGAACGGTTTTCCCGATGATCTGTTCGCGGAGTTGCGTCGCGAGCGGCCGATCTTCCACCACGAGCGCACCGACGGCGTCGCCAAGACGGTGCACCGCGATTTCTGGATGACGACCAAGCACCGGCACGCCCAACGGATTCATCGCGATACCGACTCGTTCACCGCGGCGGACGGCCCGCTCATCCAGACCATCGGCGTGATGGCCGACATTCCAACGATCATTCACATGGATCCGCCCGAGCTGACGAAGCGGCGCAGGGTTATGTCGCATGCGTTCACACCGAAGGCCATCGCCAGCCTCGAGGAAGGCATTCGGACGCGGGCGAAGTCGCTGGTCGACCGGTTGCTCGTGGCGGGCAGTGGAGACTGGATCGAGGACGTCGCCGATGTGCTGCCGATGTCGGTCATCGGCGACATCATCGGAATCCCCGACGACGACCGGCCGGAGATCTTCGAGACGTTGGACCGGATCCTGAAGTCGGCCAACGGGCAAAACGCGACGGCGACGGAGCAGGAGCAGCTCGAGCTGTTCGGCAACGTCTTCACCTACGCACTGGAACTCACAGCGGAAAAGCGGCGCAACCCGACCGACGACATCTGGAGCACGCTGGCTACCGCGGTCGTCACCGACGAGAGCGGCGAGCAGCTGTCCATTCCGGCCAACGAGCTCGAGATCTTCTTCTACGTACTCACATTCGCCGGCAGCGATACCACGAAGAATGCGTTGGCCTTCGGGTTGCAGGCATTTGTCGCCAATCCCAACGAGATTGACCGGTACCGCGCCGACGAGGCGATCCGGTCCAGTGCGGTCGAGGAGGTGCTGCGCTGGGCGACGCCGGTGGCGTTCTGGACCCGCAGCACCAAGGCCGACGTCGAGATGGATGGCATCACCATCCCGAAGGGCGAGCGAGTGGTCTCGATGCTGCGCTCGGCCAACCGCGACGAGGAGGTCTTCAACGATCCGTTCACGTTCGACATCGGCCGTACGGAAAACCAGCACGTGACGTTCGGCGGCGGCGGGCCACACCACTGCCTTGGCGCGATGCTCGCGCGCGCCGAGATCCGCGCTGTGCTCGACGAGTTGCTTTGTCGCGCGGACGATATCGAGCTTGGCCGCCCGACGGTGTCCTACCCGAATCTGACCAACAACATGTCGATCTTCGACGCGATGCCGATCTCACTACGGGCGCGATAGAACCAAATCTGGAGAACTCAGCCAGCGAGAATTTGTTCGCGCAGAATGTCGGCGTGACCGCAGTGGTGCGCCAGTTCGCGCAGAACCTGCAGGTACACCCAGTGCACTGTGCGGGGCCCTGCACGATGACCCGTCACGACGGCGTCCAGCGAGAGGTTGGCCACCGCAGCCCTGGCCGTCGCGCAGGCCTGCATGTGGGCCGCCTTGACGGTGGCAACGGTGTCGTGGTCTGCGAGTTGGAATGACTCTTCT